>JAESGP010000097.1_pt1 | contig 78534 bp, 80 predicted proteins | sample 9269741 | NCBI WGS metagenome assembly JAESGP01 (sample SAMN15720684, study PRJNA650882) | algae metagenome | isolation source: Desmonostoc vinosum HA7617-LM4 and co-occurring heterotrophs from cave wall | place: USA: Waikapalae cave, Hawaii | collected 2011-05-27 | reverse complement strand
AGCACCAGGGTCTTGAAGGGCATCAGTATCGCCTGAATCCGCAGCAGCAAGGCGTGCACGAAGCCGACCGCGTCGATCGCGTGGAGAACGATGCGACGACCGGTGCTGGTGCTCGGATCGACGATCTTGTCGTGATTGCTGGTGTAGGCGTTGACCGTGCAGACGCCGCCGGCGGTGACACCATCGAGGCCGTTCTTGTACAGCGGCTCGAGCATCACCAAAATCGTCCCGGACTTCACGGCAGTCTGCAATTCGAGGAGTTGCTCGCCGCCCCGGAATTGGCCGGCGGCAATATAGTCCTGAACATCGGTGACGATTAACGGAATGATCGCCCACGGCCTCGAAACGCACGTCGCTTCCGCCAGCATGCCCGTTTTCATCACGCCGGACTCGATCTGGCCGAACCCGGCCTGCAGCTTCTGTTGTCCGGAGCCGGCCGGTATCAACACGCCGGCCGGCCGCATCATCTGGTTGACGACATCGCCGGTGCGCAGCAGGAACTGCTCCACCCGCCCGTCGACGCCAGCGCGGACAAAAGTCTTGTTGAGGTCTACCTGGGCTTCATTCAAGGCAGCTGTTGCACTGGCTTTTTCGGCTGGCAGCAGCGTCGATACCCGCAGCTCAGCCGATTCCCTCACCGCCAAGGCCGCGTCGACGCCGGCCTGCCGCTGGGCAACCAGTACCTGCAACTTCTCGATATCGCGCTGCGGCACGATACCCGGATTGCGGCGCTGCAATTCGCTCTTGGTCTCCAGTTCGTCTTTTGCCTGCTGGTAGTTGGCCTTCGCTTCCTGGATCTGCGCCTCCGCCTTGACGACATCGGCCCTAGCGCTGACGATCGAGGCGTCGACCTCGGCGATCTTGCGCTTTGACGTTTCGACGGCGGCCTCCTGCTTCGAACTGTCGAGCCGGAACAGCACATCGCCCTTCTTGACCTCCGCGCTGTAGCCGAAATTGACCTCGGCGACCCGACCCGACGCTTCGGGAAGAATCGGGATCGTCCTGAAGAACAGCGCCGCGTTGCTGGTCGAAGGATGGAAGAAGAAGACTGTCGTGATCAGCCCGACGGTGAGCATCAGGCAGCCGGTGATGCCCCATCGAAGTTCGAACCAGACGGAATAAAAAGTGATCTCCTTGCCGAGCCTCTTGCCTTGCACATAGCGGCGATAGAGGTAATCGGGAACGATCGTGACAAGCGAGCAGATAAGGAGCTCAAGCATGGGCCCGCACCTCTTCCTTTGAGGCACCCGGGCTTGCAGCTCCCGCATTGCCACCAGCGCTCGCTTCAATCAGCGGCTCGGTTTCGGCATCGGGAGCATTCGGCGCAGAGTCGGCGATCCGCTCGACAGATCCGGCGATACTGCGCAAGGGCGTCCCGAAGTCGGGAATGTCGATCAGCGCGAGCAGCAGCCCCGCGATCCAGAACAGGTGATTGTGGGTGAACAGCGATATCAACCCGAGGACGGCGACGACCTCGAACTGCAGCTTCTGCGAACCATGCGCCATGCGCTCCGGCAGGCTGTGCAGGCGCCAGTAGAGCGTGCCGACCCAGAGTACGGCCGCGATGAGGAAGAGGCCCGTCGCCCACAACAGGACATCCGTCTCGTTCGGCGAGGTGATGAAGAACGGCATGTGGTGGGGAGCCAGGGGATGCAACTGTTCGGCCAAGTCTCGTTCTCCCGATCAAACCTGGGGCTCCTCGGACGCGCCCCACATTGAGGACCATGGTCCTCAAAGGCTTGATCTGAATCAAGGGGTCAATCGTGACCCCGCCCCTAATCTCGGACCACAGAAGGCGAACAGTCATCCCGGAGCTTCCCATGGCCAAGATCGACGACTTGATTCCCAGCGCAAAGGAAATCCAGAAGCAGGCAGCCCTGAAGGAGGCGCAAAAGGCCGACGAGCACGCCAAGCGCCTTGCTGCGGCCGAAGCCGAGAAGCACGCCCTGATCGACAGGCTCAGCAAGCCATCGGGCTTGACCGAGGACGAGAAGGTCGAACTGGCGTCGAACGTGATCCAGCGCGCGGTCCGCAACGGGCTGAGCGAGGTGCAGGTCTACCGCTTTCCGAACTCGCTGTGCACGGACCATGGCCGCGCCATCAACCAGATGGAGAAGGGCTGGGAAAAGACGCTGACCGGAATCCCGAAGGAGATCTTTCAGCTCTGGAGCGATTACCTGCAGCCGCGGGGCTATCGCATCCGCTACCAGATCGTCGATTTCCCGGGCGGTGTCCCCGGCGACATCAGCATCACCATCAGTTGGGACGCCTAGCTATATTGCGTCCGATAGCGGTCAAACGGGGAATTGCGCATGGCCAAGGACGAACCTGCAGAGAAGATGAAGCGAAAGGACTATGAGAAAGAGTTGCGCAAGCTGCAGGTGCAGCTCTGCCATTTGCAGGAATGGGTCAAGGCCGAAAAGCTGCGGATCATCATCCTGTTCGAGGGCCGCGACGCCGCCGGCAAGGGCGGCACCATCAAGGCGCTCACGGAAAAGGTGAGCCCGCGAGTGTTCCGCGTCGCTGCCCTGCCCGCGCCTTCCGACCGCGAGAAGTCGCAACTTTTTCTGCAGCGGTATATCGCGCATTTCCCGGCGGGCGGCGAAATCGTGATCTTCGACCGCAGCTGGTACAACCGGGCCGGCGTCGAGCATGTCATGGGATTCTGCACCCCGGAACAGCACAAGCGGTTTCTGGAATTGTGTCCCCAGGTCGAGAAATTCGCCGTCGACGGCGGCATCATGCTGATCAAGCTGTGGCTTGAGGTCGGGATGGAGGAGCAGCAGCGCCGCTTCGAGGCGCGCATCGAGGACCCGCTGCGGCAATGGAAGCTCAGCCCGATGGACACCGAGTCGTTCGGGCGCTGGTACGACTACTCGCGGGCGCGTGACATGATGTTCGAGGCCACCGACACGAAGGCCGCACCATGGCGCCTGATCCGCTCCGACGACAAACGGCGCGCGCGGCTGAACGTCATCGCGCATATTCTCGACACGATCCCCTACAAGAAGGTGGCGCGAGAAAAGGTCAAGCTGCCGAAGCGCTCCTCCAAGGGCGAATACAACGATCAGGCCAGCCTGCGCAGGATGAAATTCGTCGAGGAGCGGTACTAGGCCGCCGCCCCCTGCTCCGCGACGCCGCAGAGTCATCCCGCTTTCAGTTCGCCGAGCACGCTGTCCATTCTTCGGGTCCAGTTGGCGCTGTCGGTCTTGTCCGCCAGGCCGTCTGCCTGCAGCACATCGCGGACCGGTCCGCGGGCGCCGACGATCTGGAAGGCGATGCCGCGCGAGGAAAGCTCGCCATGCAGATCGCGCAGCATTTTGGCGCCCGCGAGATCGATGAATGGCGATGACGAGAGGCCGCAAATGACGAGCTTGATGTCCGGATTGGCGTGAACCTTCTCAAGCACCGTTTCCAGAACCGTTTCGGCATTGATGTAAAGCAGCGATGCTTCCGGCCGAAATGCAATGACGCCCGGCAGCGGCTCAACGTCGGGATTGCGCGCACTGTCCGCATAGCGCCCGGTTCCCGGGAGCCGGCCGAGAAACGCCACGTTCGGATGCGAGGCCCGCGCCAGCAGCAGGAGGATCGAGGCGATGGCCGCCAGCAGGATACCTTTCAGGATACCGAGCAACAGCACGGAGACCAGCGCGACGGCGGCGGCATAGAAATCGATCCGGCTGATGCGCCACATCCGTACCAGCGCGCCGACATCGACAAGCTTGTAGACCGCGGTGAAAACGATCGCCGCCAGCACCGCCTTCGGAAGATTGGTCAGTAATCCCGTGAGAAACAGCAGGCAGATCGCCAGCGTGACCGAGCAAATGACGAGCGCCAGCGGCGTTTTCGCGCCGGCCTGGTCGTTGACCGCCGATTGCGACAGCCCGCCCGCGACGGGATAGCCCTGGCCGAGCGACACCGCGAGATTGGCAGCACCCAGCCCCAAAAACTCCTGCCGCACGTCGAGCGCATAGCCATGTTTGGCCGCAAAACTTCGCGCCGCCGAGACACCCTCGATGTAGGCGAGCAGCAGAATGCCGGCGGCAAGCGGAAACAGCTCGTCGAACTCAAGCAGCCCGAAGGTCGGCATGGCAAAGCTCGGCAGCCCGCTCGGGATGTTGCCCGTTACGGGGATGCCTCGCGCCGGCAGACTGAGCAAGGTGGCAATGAGGATCGCCAGCGCCACGACCGTGAGCCCGACGGGCTTGCCGGGCAGAAAGCGCTCGCCGAGCAGGAGCAGCGCGATCGCCACGAGACCGATCGCCAGAACCACCCAATGGATGTCGCCGAGCTGGCCGAGCAGCTTGATCAGCCGTTCGAAGAAATTGTGCCCGCCGCCGGCCACGCCGAACAGGCCAGGCAGTTGCGTCATGATGATGGTGAGCCCGGCGCCGGCCTTGAAGCCGACCAGAATGCTGTCGCTGATCAGGCGCACCAGCTGGCTTAGCCGGAAGATCCAGGCGATCAGGCACAGGAGAGCAACGGCGAGGGCCGCGATGCTAGCGATCTGCGCATATCGCACCGGATCGCCCGCCGCCAGCGCCCCGACCGTGCCCGCGATCATCAGCGAGATCGCCGAGGTCGGACCGACCGCAAGCTGGCGCGAAGAGCCCAGCAGCGCGTAGCCGATTCCGCCCAGCATGTAGCCATAGATGCCGACCTGCGGCGGCAGGCCGGCGAGCGCGGCATAGGCGAGCGACACCGGAATGGCATAGGCCGCGAGCGTCACGCCGCCGATGACATCGGACGATAGCCAGGAGGCGCGGTATCCGGCGAGCCAGTCCGCCGGCGGAAAGAATTTGGTCCGGCTCGATGCCATGTCGGCCAGCTTCATCGGGCTACGCGACCCGGCCTTGACCCAGATCAAGGATGTGACCGGACGGCGCGGCAACATTTCACGTCGTTCGACTTTCGATCGACTACCGGAGCGCGAGCATGAAATCCGTTTCCGTAGAAGAAGCCGTCGCGCTGATCCCCAACGGTGCAAGCATCATGGTCGGCGGGTTCATGGGCGTCGGCACGCCGGAACGCCTGCTCGACGAACTGGTGCGCCAAAAGAAAAACGGCCTTTCGCTCATCTGCAATGACGCGGCGGTACCCGCCAAGGGCGTCGGCAAACTGTTCGACGCCGCGCAGGTGTCGCGCATGATCGGCACCCATATCGGGCTGAACCCGAAGGCGCAGCAGCAGATGCTTGCGAAGCAGACCGACATCGACCTGATCCCGCAGGGCACCTTCGTCGAACGGATACGCGCCGGCGGCTGCGGCCTCGGCGGCGTGCTGACGCCGACGGGCGTCGGCACCACCGTCGAGGAAGGCAAGCAGCGGATCGAGGTGAACGGCAAGTCGTTCCTGCTGGAAACCGCGCTGCGCGCCGATTTCGCGCTGATCCACGCCTTTCTCGCCGACTATCTCGGCAACCTCGCATACGCCCTCACCGCCCGCAACTTCAATCCGGTCATGGCGATGGCCGCCGACACCGTCATCGTGACAGCTGAAAATATCGTTCCGGTCGGCGTCATCGCGCCCGATCACGTCGTGACGCCCGGACCATTGGTCGACTATCTCGTCGCGAACGGGTGAACCATGGATGCACAAACCATCATCGCCCGCCGCGTCGCGCAGGAGCTTCGGCCCGGCAATCTCGTCAACCTCGGCATCGGCATTCCGACGCTGGTCGCCAATTACGTCCCCGCAGGACTCAACGTGTTCTTCCAGTCCGAGAATGGACTGATCGGCACCGGGCCTATCCCCGAGCAGGGCATGGCGCATCCGTTGCTGACCGATGCCGGCGGCCGGCCGATCAGCGCGCTGCCGGGAGCGGCCACTTTCGACAGCGCGATGTCGTTCGGCCTGATCCGCGGCGGCCATGTCGACATCACCGTGCTCGGCGGCCTGCAGGTAGACGCCAACGGCCTGCTCGCCAACTGGACAGTCCCCGGCAAGATGGTGCCCGGCATGGGCGGCGCGATGGACCTGGTGAGCGGCGCCAAGCGCGTCATCATCGCCATGCAGCATGCCGCCAAGGGCAAATCCAAGATCGTCGTCAAGTGCAGCCTGCCTTTGACTTCGGTGCGACCGGTCGACCTCGTGGTCACCGAAATCGCAGTCATCGCGTTTCCCGGCGGCAAGGCGACGCTTCGCGAGACTGCCCCCGGCATTTCGGTCGCCGAGGTCATGGCGGTAACGGAAGCCGATCTGGCGATTCCGGACACGGTGCCGGAAATGAAGCTTTGAAAGCCGTTTCCTTCAATCGATGATGTGATAGCCGCCGTCGACGTAGAGCACGCTGCCAGTGATGAGCTTGGCGCCATCCAGCGCCAGAAACGCGGTCGCCTTGCCGACGTCGTCGATGCTGACCAGGCTGCGTGCGGGCGCCTGCGACTGCGCCTTGTCCATCAGTTCGTCGAACTCCGGGATGCCGGATGCTGCCCGCGTCGCCAGCGGTCCCGGTGAAATGGCGTGGACGCGAATGCCCTTGGGGCCGAGCTCGGCAGCGATATAGCGCACCGCCGCCTCGAGCGCCGCTTTGGCCACGCCCATGACGTTGTAGTTCTTCACCACCATCTGGCTGCCGTAATAGGTCATGGTGAATATGGTGCCGCCATTCTTCATCAACGGTTCGGCGAGATGCGCCATGCGCATGAACGACCAGCAGGACACGTCCATGGTCTTCTGGAATCCTTCGCGGTCGACATCCACCACGCGGCCATGCAGCGCGCCCTTGGGTGAGAAAGCGATCGAATGAAGCAGGAAGTCTAGCTGGCCCCACTCCTGCTTGATGTGCTCGAAGACCTTTTCGAGCTCGCCCTCGACCATGACATCCAGCGGCATGAAGATCGGTGCTTCCAGCGCTTTCGCCAGCGGCTCGACGTGCTTCCTGGCCTTTTCGTTCAGGTAAGTGACGGCAAGGTCGGCACCCAGCGCACGAAATGCCTTGGCGCAGCCCCATGCGATCGACTGGTCGTTGGCGATGCCGACGACCAGTCCCTTCTTGCCCTTCAGTGCAACCTTGGTCTCGGGGAAAACCGGGATATTCATGACACCCTCTCGCGTTTCTGGTTCGGCGACGGCCGGTTCATGAGCAGCGCCAGGGTGTGCTGCGCAATCATCAATTCCTCGTCGGTGGGGACGACATAAACGGGAATGCGGCTGTCGGGCCGGGATATTCTGCCGGCATGCCGGTCGTTGTCGGCAGGGTCCAGCGCAACGCCGAGCCATGCCAGCTTCTCGACAATGCGGGCGCGAATGCTGGCGGAGTTTTCGCCGATCCCGGCCGTGAACACGAAGGCATCGAGACCCTGCAGCGCCGCCGCCAGCATCCCGGCGTTGAGGCCGACCCGGTAGACGAAGTAATCGATCGCGAATGCCGCGCGCGGGTCCGCACTGGCTTCGAGTTCGCGCATGTCGTTGCTGACGCCGGACAGGCCCTTGAGGCCGCAGTCGCGGTAAAGAAAATTCTGCACGTTCGATGCCGACATGCCCTTTTCAGTAAGGAGATAGAGCACCACGCCCGGATCGAGTTGTCCTGGCCGCGTTCCCATGGCGAGCCCATCGAGCGCCGTGAATCCCATCGTGCTCTCGACGCTCTTCCCGCCCTTGATGGCGCACATCGAGGCTCCGCTGCCGAGATGGGCGACGATCACGCGCCCACTGGCGATTTCAGGCGCAACCCGCGGCAGGCGTTTGGCAATGTACTCGTAGGATAGGCCGTGGAAGCCATAGCGCCGGACGCCTTCGGCATGGAGCTGGTACGGGATCGCGTAATGGTCCGCGACTGCATCGTGGTCGCGATGAAAGGCCGTGTCGAAGCAAGCGACCTGCGGCAGTGATGGAGTATGGCCGAGCAGCGTCCTGATCGGCGCAAGATTGTATGGCTGATGCAGCGGCGCCAGCGAAACGTAGCGTTCCAGCCGCGACACGACCGCATGATCGATCAGCACCGGGCGCGCGTGATCCGGCCCGCCATGAACGACACGGTGACCGACGGCGATCGGATTGACGTTGAGTTCGCGTAGCCAGGCGCCGGCAATCGACATCGCGGCCGGCACATCCGCCACCGCCTCGACCGGGTAGGCGCGGTCCGCCAGCGGATCACCGTTCGGGCCGCTGGCGCGCAGTCGCGGCCGACTGCCGATCCCGTCCATCTGGCCCTTGATCTGCCGCTGCAGTCCTCCAGCGCCTTCAACCGCGAACACCTGGAACTTGACACTGGACGAACCGGCATTGACGACGAGGATGGTGTCCATGGCGTTCACCCGGCGGCGATCGGCGCTTTGCGCCGGCGCGCGTTGGCATAGAGTACGGCGACTGCGGCCGAAGCCATCCGCGCCCGCGGCGTATCCGCGCGCGACGTCAGCACGATCGGCACGCGCGCCCCCAGCACGATGCCGGCGCCATCGGCCTTGGCGAAATAGGTAAGGTTCTTCGCCAGCATGTTGCCCGACTCGAGGTCGGGCACGACCAGTATCTGGGCGCGGCCGGCCACCTCCGACTTGATACCTTTGATCCTCGCCGCCTCTACGTCGACAGCATTGTCAAAGGCCAGAGGCCCGTCCAGCAAGGCCCCGGTGATCTGCCCGCGGTCGGCCATCTTGCACAGCGCAGCCGCCTCGATGGTGGACGGAATCTTGGTAGTGACGGTCTCGACCGCCGACAGGATCGCAACCCGGGGCGTCGTGCCGAAGCCGGCCATATTGTAGAGGTCGACAACGTTCTGGATGATGTCACGCTTGCCGTCGAGGTCGGGAGCAATGTTGATGGCGGCATCTGTGATGAATACCGTATCCTTGTAGGCCGGCACGTCCATGATGAAGACATGGCTGATCCGTCGCTCGGTGCGCAGTCCGCCGACTTTCGTCGTGACGCTGCGCATCAATTCATCGGTGTGCAAACTCCCTTTCATCAGGGCTTCGCCCTTCCCCTCGTGGATCATCTCAACCGCCTTCGCGGCGGCGGCCTCGCTGTGCGGCACGTCGACGATCTCGTAGGCTGCGATGTTCAGGCCGAACTTGGCCGCCGTGTCCCTGATCCTGGCGGCAGGACCCACCAGGATCGGCTTGATGATGCCGGCCTCCGCCGCCTCGACCGCGCCGCGCAGCGAACTCTCGTCGCACGGATGTACGACCAGGGTCGACACCGTGGGCACTTTCTGCGCGGCGGCGATCAGGCGATCATATTTCGACCCGGCTGTTCCGGCTGTCGCAACATTCATGGCTTTGCTCCCAATACCTGCACTGCGACCTATGACGCCTTGGCCTTCGGATCGAAGGCGACTGTCTTGCCCTGGTCGTCGAGCCCGAACAGCTTGGCGACCAACGTCAGGCGCGAGGCCACCTCGCCGGATATATCCGCGCTCGCCGACAGCACCTCCTGAATGGCCGCGAATATCCTTCGGCGCTCCCCCTTGTTGTCGGGCAGGAGTTTTGGGATAGCAGCAAGCGCTGCTTCCTTATCGAGCAGCAGCATGAAGAACTGCTCGCGCACCAGCATCTTGAACTCGGCCAGCGTGATCCGTGACGCCTCGTCGGCCCGGCGAAGTTGCCGCAAGGCCTCGAGGCTGCGTTCATCCACCATGCCGCGGGCCGAGCCGACGTAGAGCAGTGCGCGGATGCCTGCCTCCCGCAGCCCTCCAGAGCCGATCTTTGATTTCAGTTCGGCAATGCGGGCCTGCAGGAACTCCCGGTGCTTCGGGTCCATCTCGCGCCGGCGCGATATCTCCGACTGCGGATCGACGCCGACTGCAGCCTGCAGCGCAGGCGATCCATAGATCGCAAGGAACATCGCCTCGCTCAGCGCCTCCTGCTGGTCGCGCCATTGATCGAGCGAACTGACGATCTGCTTCGACATGCGCTCCTGAAATGCGAGGAACGGATTGTCCGGGTCCGCGGGCTTACGCTCTTCGCGCGCCTTGTCGGCCATGTTCGCGACAGCCTTCATGAGCGGATTGCGGCTGTTGAACGCGTCATATTGCACCCGCAACGGATGCCATTTGCGCATCAACTCCGCCATCTGCGGCGTTACCATCGACTTGACCCAGGGCTGCACGAATTTCCGGTAGGCATCGAGGTTTCGCTCCGAGACGCGCTTGGCGGTTTCGAAGCGCCGCTCGTCCTCCGGAGAATTGCCTCCCATGGCCCTGATGTCGTCGAGCGTCCGCGCCTCGCAGCGCATCACCCACTGACCGACAGCAAGGTCGTCGCTGAGCGTGTCAGGTCCCCTCGCCTCGAAGGTCGCCTCGTAGAGACCGGGCGGCAACACGTCGATCAGGTCGATGTTGCTGGAGAACTCGGCATGCTCCTTCTTGGCCACGCCGCCCGAAACGAAGATGCCGAGATGGCCAACGTTCTCGTGCACGGTGTAGACGATCGTCTGCCCGTAGGCCCTGATCTCGTCGACGCTGGCATAGAGATCGAGAATCCAGTCCAGCGCCTGCTGCGGCGGGGTGATGTTGTCGCCCTTGGAGCAGAACACGACGATGGGCGAGCGAATGTTGCGCAGGTCCACCGCCGTCCCATCGGACATCCTGATATTGCCGGCGGCGAGATTGTTGCCGATGAAGAGCTCATCGACGATGAACTGGATCTCCTCGGCATTCAGGTTGACATGCCCGCCCCACCAGCGCTCGAATTCGAGATAGCGGTCGGCCTCGGTATCGACCTTGGAGTAGACGTTGTACTGCTTGGTCCACAGCGTGTTGGAGGGATTCTGATTCTCGAAATTCTGAACCAGCCAGGCGCCATCAAACTTGCCGGCGCCGAGGTCGCTGGACAACGCAGTCAACCAGCTTCCGCCGAGCAGGCCCCCGGAATAGCGCATCGGGTACTTGCCGTGTACCCCCGCCCAATAGGCCAGCGGCGCGCCGGCGACGATGACAGGACCGAACAGTTCGGGTCGTAGCGACGCGAGGATCATGATCGCCCAGCCGGCCTGGCAGTTGCCGATCACGCAGGGCTTGCCGTCGGCCTCGGGATGCCGCTCGATGACCTTCTCGATGAAGATCGCTTCGGCGCGCGCAATGCGTTCGATCGTCTGGCCCGGCATCGGCTCGGGCAGGAAGCCGATGAAATAGCAGGGGTGACCCGCTTTCATCGCGACGCCGATCTCGCTGTCGGCCTTGAAGCCTCCAATCCCAGGACCGTGACCGGCACGCGGATCGACGACGATGAACGGCCGGCGCTTGAGGTCGATCTCGACGCCCTTCGGCGGGAGGATCCGCACCAGCGCATAATTGACCGGTTGCTCCAGCTTCCGGCCGTCGATGATCAGCTCCGCGGCGTAACTCAGCACATGCGGGGCTGTCTGGGCCACATGATCCCGATACTGATCGCCTCGCTGGCGCATGATGTCGAGGAACAGCACACTGCGCTGCCCTGCGTCGACCATGTATTCCACGGCGTTGGCAACCATTCCTGACATTGCGTCGCCCAGACGTTGCGGTTTATCCAGAGACATCGCTTCGATCCTTCTCCCAGCAGCGCGAACTGAAGGATGTCCAAATCCGGCGAACGTTGATTTAGGTCAATCAACTGCGCATCTGCGACGCATCAGTTGCACTGACTTTCGGCAGTTGGTTTAACGAGCCACTCTGGCGGCTTGATTCAAATCAACCGATCGGGGTGAACCGTCATGCTGTTGTGGACAGAGGGAACTCCGATGTCTGACCCCGGCACCTACTCGGCTACCGAACGCCTGCGCGACGGCCGCGAAGTCGAGATCCGCGCGCTGCGGCCGGACGACAAAGACGATCTGCTGGCGGCCGTCAGCCGCACCGGCGCGCAGTCGTTGCAGCGGCGCTTCTTCGTGACCAAGCGCAGCTTCTCGGACAAGGAGATCGACTTCTTCACGAAGATTGATTTTGCCAGTCACGGGGCCCTCGTTGCGCTTGCCGAGGAAGATGGACGCAAGGTCATCATCGGCGGCGGACGCTGCATCATCACGGAACCGGGCAAGGCCGAGATCGCCTTTCTCGTCATCGACGACTATCAAGGCCAAGGCCTCGGCTCGTTGCTGATGCATCACCTCGCGCTCATTGCCCGCAAGGCCGGGCTCACAGAGCTGGTCGCCGAGGTTCTGCCGGAGAACACGGCAATGCGGAAGGTGTTCGGCAAATTCGGCTTCCAGGCCCGCCGCGGACCGGACCCTCAGGTGGTGCATCTGGTGCTGGAGCTCTGAACTCAAATTCCTTTCAACCATCTCCCACTCTGCTGGCCGTTGGCTGCGCTTTGGCATCGGACGATGCCTGCCTCGCGTCGTCCTCGCGTACCCAAGCCGTCAACAATTCCCAGGCCACGGCCAGGATGATCGGCCCGATGAACAAGCCGACGATGCCGTGCGCCAGCGTGCCTCCGACCACGCCGACGAAGATCACGAGCGAGGGCGTCGTCAGCCCGCGCCCCATCACCAGAGGTTTCAGCACATTGTCGGCCAGCGATGCCGGCAGCAGCAGCAGTGTGAACAGCAGCGCGACGGCGAACGATTTTGTTATCCAGAGCCAGATCAGGACGGGAATGACGATGACGGCCGATCCTATCTGCACGATGTTGAGCACCATCACGGCAAAGGCGAGCAGCCCCGCCCGGGGAACATCGGCCATCTTGAAGATGATGCCGATGACCAGCGCCTGCGCGACCGCAATCCCGATGACGCCCTGTGAGACCGAACGAATGGTCGCGCCCGCCAATGCCAGAAAATCCTCGCTTCGTTCGGCAACCACACGGGACAGGAAGCGCCGGCAGGCCGCCACCAATCTTGGCCCCGCCCGAAACAGGAAGCCTGTCAGCGCGACAGCGATCAGGAATTTGATGGTTCCAATGCCGGCCGTGCCGGCGAAGCTCAACATCACGCCGGCCAGTGGCTTCAGGTGCGGCACGATTTGATCCAGCAAGGCGCGAAGGTTGGTCGATGCCTGTTCCCACAATTCGGCGAGCTGGGGGCCGACAATGGGCCAGTTCTTGACCCCTGCGGGGGGCGATGGAATTGCCAGCCTGCCGGCACCGAGTTCTGCGGCGAATTCGCGAATCTCTTCCACCGCGCCAAGGCCAAGCCAGGCTGCAGGGCCGATGACGATGCCGAGGTTGACGATAGTCAGAATGGCCGCGGCGAGCCTGGGACGATCGCCGAGCAGCCGGGAGAGCCAGCCGAACACCGGATAGAGCGCGACGGCCAGCACCACGCTCCAGGCGAGGATCGGAATGAACGGCCGGATCACAATGAGTGACCAGTAGACAAGAAACGCCAGCAAAGCGAGGCGAACGGCGAGCTGGATCTCGTCCTCGCCCGCAAGCAGCTGACGGATCGTTCGCAAGGCGGCCGCTCCCTTGTGTCTGTCGGCCAAACCTATCCGGGGACCTCCCGCGCCGGGCTTGATTCAAATCAAGCCATTCCAATCGAGCCTGCAATCCCGCCTCCTGATCCGCGAATTCGTGCGCCCGCGACGTCGGGGTTTGGTTGCCATAGCGATGAACAACCAGGACCTCAGCGCGACAGCGCGACTTTCCTGAAGGCAGAGACCAGCGGCATTTCGAGCTTTCCTTGCATGGAGCTCAGAATTCTGAAGGCCTCTTCCCTCGGCATCGTCGGCTTATAGCTCCGACGCTCGATAAGGGCCGAGAAGATATCGGAAATCGTGACAATCCGAGTGAGGTCCGAGATGCTCTCTCCGCAAAGGCCATCCGGATAGCCGCTACCATCCAGATATTCGTGGTGGTGACGAACGACATCGAGAATTTCGCTGGAGATGCCGGAACAGTTGTCGAGCGCATCGAAACCGATCACGGGATGGGTCTCGATGAGCGTGCGCTCTTCGTCATTCAGCCGGCCCCGCTTGTCCAGGACCGCCAGTGGAATGTTGGCCTTTCCGATGTCGTGCAGCATCGCAGCAAGGCCCAGTCGCTCCATATCCTGCGCCCCAAATCCCAGGCTAAGACCAAAATCGGCGGAAACGCCAGCAACAAGCAGACAGTGTTGATAGGTCCCCTCATGATGATTGCGCACAGTCTCAAGCCACGGGGAGAGACCGTCTTCGGCGACGCGATCGACAATTGTGCACCCGATGTCGGCGGCGCCCTTGATATCGATGGGACGGCCGCGCATTGCGGCGCCGAACATCGAGGCGATGTACTCGGCAGCGGCGGCCGCAATTCGCACACCCTCTCCCGCGCTTTCAGGAGCTTGCATTTTATGGACCGGCTGGCCCAGCACCTCGGCGAGAAGTCTTTCACGCCTGACCTGCGTTCCAAGCACGGTCGTTGCACCCAACGCGTAGGATTGCACCAACGCCAGCCGCGACCGCTGATCAAGAAGAAATATCCTTTTCGGCACGCAAGCCAGATCGTCCGATATTTCCTTGAGCGCCGAGATGCTGCGCGGCCGCCGGATGTCGATGGCGGCAATCACCGCGTCAAATCGTGGACTGTGCATTCTCGGCTTGTTGAGAAGCTCCGTTGTTACATCGCAGGCGTCACTCAGCAATGCCCGGACCTGGGACAGTTTGACAATGCTATCACTCAATACGTGCACGCGCATGGTAACGCTCCAACTCGATCCGTCGCTATGCCGCGCGAACCGTCGCGAGGAATTTCTGCACTTCGAGCTTGAGACGGTTGCTTTCGGACGAAAGCGACTGCGCCGACGACAGCACCTGCGCGCAGGCCGAGCCGGTTTCGGCGGCCCCCTTGTTGACCTGGGCTATGCTCGCCGACGTCTGGCTTGTTCCCTCGGCGGCCTGCTGGACATTGCGCGAGATTTCATTGGTGGCTGCGCCCTGCTCTTCAATTGCGGCGGCAATGGCCGATGTGACCTGCGAGATATTGCCGATCGTCGTTCCGATGTTCTTGATCGCTGTGACGGAGTCGGCCGTGGCTGATTGAATTTCAGCGATCTGACTGCCTATCTCGCTGGTCGCCTGCGCGGTCTGCGCCGCGAGCGCCTTCACTTCCGAGGCGACCACCGCAAAGCCTCGCCCCGCGTCGCCGGCGCGCGCCGCCTCGATGGTTGCATTGAGCGCCAGGAGATTGGTCTGCGAGGCGATGCTGTTGATGAGTTCGACCACATCGCCGATCCTGGTCGCCGCCGTCGTCAGTTCGGCAATGCGCGCATCGGTTTGCTGGGCCTGGTTGACGGCCTCCTGGGAGATTTTGGTCGAGCTTTCGATCTGGCGGCCGATCTCGCCGATCGAGGATGCCATTTCCTCGGTCGCCGCCGCCACCGACTGCACGTTGGCTGACGCTTCCTCCGACGAGGTCGCCACGGCAACGGAGAGTTGCTGGGTGGATTCGGCGGTGTGCGTGAGCGTGCCCGCCGTCGCCTCCAGCTCGCCGGATGCAGCGGCAACGGTTTCGATGATTTCGCCGACCGCAGCCTCGAAGTCGTTGGCGATCCGATGCATGTCGGTCCTGCGTTGCAGCGCCGCGCGGGCCTCGACGTCCTTCTTTTCTTCCCGGTCGAAACCGAGCTTGGCTTGCAGCGCCAGAAGATTTCGCAGCGCCACGCCGATCTCGTCATCGCGCTCGACATCGATGCGGCTGTTGAATTTCTCCTGGGCGATCTTTCTCATGACGTCGTTGAGCTGGCCGAGCGGGCCGCCGATCGCCCGCATCGATGCGAGTGCCTGCAATCCGCCGATCAGGAAGCCAAGGCACAGCACCGCCAATGCGACGACATTGGCGATCAAGTAGGTGCGCTCCGTCGCGCCATACTCGGCCCTGGCTTCCTTGAGCTGGATCGCGACCAGTCTGTCGAGATCGCCCTTCGCGTTCGCAAACAGTTCAGCGGCGCTTCCTGCCATGTGTTTGCCCAGTTCGTCATACTTGCCGTCGGCGAGCAGGCCGAGACCGACCTTCAGTCCGTTCTGCACATACAGGCTTCGCTTTGGCGCGAACGCCTCGGCAACCGCTTTCTCCTCGGGGGTGAGGTAAGTCGCCATGTAGTCGGACCAGTTTCTGCTGATCGCCTCGATGTTCGCAGCGATCCTTGCGGGGACGTCCCTCACGGCCTGTCCCGAACGGGCACCGGCAACGGCGCCATATAGCGCCAGCGAATTCTCCTTCATCCGGTCGTTGATTTCGAACAGCTGGGCCAGCGGAACGGCGCGATCCTCGTAGATCGACTTGGCGCGCTGATTGATCTGGCTCATCGCGAGAAATCCGGTGGCGCTGACGACCAGCATCGCGGCCGCAAACGTGCCGACCATCGTTCCGAGACGTGCCTTGAGGCTGTGCGTAAAGAACGCGAACATATCCGATGCCGATCGCTTGCGGATCATGCCGGCATCGATCCGATAGGCGCTGGCCCTGCCGGCCCGAAGCAGTGCGTAGACCTGCTCGGCCTCCTTGCGCTGATCCGCCGGCAGCCTGGTCCGGATCGACATATAACCGGTGACATGGCCGCCCTCATAGATCGGCGTGGCGCTCGCAAGCACCCAGTAGAACTCGCCGTTCTTGCGGCGGTTCTTGACCGCGCCGGCCCAGGGCTGACCTGCCTTGAGCGTATCCCAGAGATTCTGAAAGGCTTCCGGCGGCATGTCGGGATGCCGGATGATGTTGTGCGGCTGGCCGATCAGTTCCTGCTCGGTAAATCCGGATGCCTGAACGAACTGCTCGTTGAAGTAGGTCAGCTTTCCCTTGAGGTCCGTCTTGGAGACGATGAGCGTTTCGTCTGAAATCGGATACTCGATATCGGAAATCGGCAAATTCTTGCGCATGGACTGTTCCTGAGCTCAATGTTTTGGGGCGATGCTTGCGGGGTGGCGCAGATCAAAGTCTTCCGGCCATATCGCGGGCGACTTGAAGCTGCCGCTCGATGGTCTCGATTTGGCGGATCAGATTTTGCCGCGCCTGCTGATCGAGGATGCGCGCTGCCATCTGCCGCGCACGCCGTGCGGCCAGATCGAGCAGCAGCATCGAGTTACGAACGCCATCAATGACGACCGCACGCCAGGCTACGATCGGAGCTGCGTCAAGATCGAGATCATGGGCCGTCGCTTCAGTCGGCGGCGATGGGCATCGCAAATACTGCAAGCTTTGGAGATCTACTACTTTCGTCATCGTGCCCCTGCCAGGTTCGCGCAATTGCGCATGTGCTGAAGGCAAGCTAGCGGAGCAGACTCAAAAGCCGGCTAAATCGGCTAACGGATTCGTGCGGGCCTCGTGCCTTGCCGAAATCCGATACGGTTTGGCGGCGGCTGCAGTTGAACGCCCGACGCTAGTATTATAGCTATCATTTCAACGACTCAGCGCTTACGTCTCACCATGCTATTTCGACATCTCTGCGCATCGCCTGCACTCGACCTGCAGAATTACGTCGACATCGATCATTTCCGGGAGAGCGAGCGATACGCACGGGCCGAGAGCATTCCGCTGACGGCACGCGACTTTTCCGTGATGCGCGCCAGCCTGTCGCTGCCCTCGTGTCGCCTGTCGCTGATCCGCACATTTCCCCGCATCATCAACGGCTATGATTTTTCGGGGCGGGCGGTCATCGTCATTCCCATGGACGAAGTGTCGTCCACCCGGGTGAATGGTCGTGCGATCGGGCAGTCCCTGATTCTGCTCAAGGGCCCTGCGAACTGCACGGTGCTGGAGCCGGAGGGACGGCTTGTCGCAATTCTGTCGATGGACGCGACGGCCTGCCGCCGGAGCTGTTCGGCCCTCGATCATGGCCACCTGTTATTGCGGCTGCCTGCAGCCGAGCTGGCGCGGATGCAGGCCTTGATCCGCAGCATGCTGCAGTTTGCCGCGACGGAGCCTGCCGGAATGACTGCGGCTGACGTTCGCGAGCGAACACAGGACACGTTGCTTGCCGCCCTCGAAGAGGCGCTGGCCTCGGCGCAGGAACATGATTCCTGTGGCAGCAAGTCGCTCGATCGCTACAAGATCATCGTCGATCGGGTCGACGAATTGATCGGCCTCGATCCGATCGATCTCAGCAACGAAAAGCTGGCCGACGCAATCGGCGTATCGGTGCGCACGCTGCAGACGGCCGCCTTCTCGGTGTGCGGATCCGGCATTTCCCGCTATGGCCGTCTCCGGCGGCTTTGGTCGGTGCGCCGCCAGCTCCGCACCGGCGCGCCAGGCCTGACGGTGAAGGCAAGTGCGATCGCCCACGGCTTCTGGCACCAGAGCGAGTTCACCAACACCTATCGTGCTGCATTTGGCGAGCTCCCGTCGAGAACACTCGAACAGGCTCGAACTCAGAAATGATCGCGACCGGGATCGTCTGGACAGGCGCGTAGTCCCCGGTCATTGACTACAATTGCCTTCGCCATCCCGTCGAAATATGACTGCTCCATGAGCGACGATTTATTGCGTGTCCTGGCACTGACGATACCCTGCCTGTTCGGCCTATGGACTGCGGTTGCTTGCCGACGTGCCCAACTCCGCGGACTGCCAGGCGCTGACGCCTTGATCTGGGCCGGATTGTCGAGCGCGTTTTTCCTGTTGTTCCTGGTGAAGTCAGCGCGTGGCCTCGGCTTGCTGCACGGATTTGGAGGATATTTGCGTGACATCTTCAAGCAAAGGGGCTGGTACGAAGACCGCCGAAGCTTGCAGGTCGCGGCAAGCATCGCCATCGCCGTCATAGTGATCGCATTGATCGCCTGGGGCCTGCTGTGGGCCTGGGATTACATCAAGCGCTATCGCCTCGCGATCGGCTTTACGAGCCTGACCCTGGGTTTCGCAATCATCCGCTTCATTTCTCTGCACGAAGTCGATGCATGGAATGCGAGTATGCCTTGGGCGCGCACGGCCGTGGACCTGATCGCCGCTGCGGGGGTATCTGCGATAGCCATCGCCCGGCTTTGGCAGATAAGGACACGAGAGCAAAGGCGCTCAGGTTGAAAGACCCTTGCGCGACAATACCGCATCGAACGCGAATGTCGTCTCGCTTTGTGGAGATGCTGCGAAGCCGTCAGGTTTCATAGTCACACCACGCGGGATATCACGAACACCGCCAGCACCAGGAAACTCCAGACGTCACTCCACAGCGCGATCGCTTCCTTTGTCGTATGGGCTGCCTTGTTGAGGATATGACCGATGCCCGCCAGGCCGTAATACAGGCCGCCTGTAAAGGCGGCGACCGGCAGCCATCCCGGAAGGAACAGACTGACAAGGCCAGCAGCGCCCATTGAAAGATTGCCGAACCCGACCTCACGGACGATCGGATGAGACTCGGGACTGGTGACGCCGAAGATCTTCTCCGCCGTAAAGGCTGGCTGGAACGTCTGCCGGACTCCAGCGAGAAACAGCCGCACCCCGACAGCGAAGAATGTGAACCACTTGCCGACAAGCGGCATCAGCGGCCCTGCTCCGAGGAAGTGTTCGATGAGAACCGCTGCGGCCGGGCAGATGAGAAGAAGGAGTGCCACGGATAGAAAATACATGCTGCCCCGCACGTTGCTGTTTGCGACGAACGACCCGCACCCAAACGAGGCTGCGGGTACCGTGAACCGTCGTTGCCAACCACGAAAAGGCCGCCCACTGAGGCGGCCTCCCATTCAGTCCTTCCGATCGATTCAGCGCTGGATAATCTCCGGCGGAAAGCGGCTGAACTTCACGCACTTTCGCTCACGCGTACCATCGTCCACCATTGTGACTTGCCGATATCCAGTACCGCAGGTCCGATCCGCCACGATGATTCTTTCACCGTTCTGCATCCTGCTAGGCTCTCCCTTCCGCAGCCCGGAGAAGTCGGCATATGCCGGGAAGCTGAGAATCGCCGTCACGGCGGCTGCTATCGCGAATCGGATCATTGCGTCTCCCCACAGGCAAAAGGCCACGCTCATTTATAGCCCGAGAATGGAACCGGGAAGCTGACGCCTTCAACCCAGACCACCGAGGGCTAGAATCCAGAACGCCGCCAAACGCCAACGGGCGGTTGGCTGGCAACGGCTGACTCAGAAAAATACTGATTTTGTTGAGAAATTTGGTCGGAGCGAGAGGATTTGAACCTCCGACCCCTAGTCTCCCAGACTAGTGCGCTAACCGGGCTGCGCCACGCTCCGATGCCGTTCCATTAGCTGCGATCAGGGTCCGGCGCAAGGCGCGATCGGTCTCATTGGGGGGCAGTGGCGGGCCGGTCCCTTGGTCCCTCAGCTGTCCTTCATCGCGCTATCGAGCAATTGCCGGCAGGCGACCAGTTCCTGCAGCACCCGCTCAAGACGCTCGCGATCGGCAACGGCCGCCGGACCGGGTTTACCCTTGGCCGGCGGCATCACGATTCCGTCCTCGTCGGTATCGACGAAGCGGTAGTCGATCTCGCTGTCGGCGTCTTCGGTCTCGTAATCCTCGTCTTCGGCATCGACGGTCGGGGCCTCGCCCTCCTCGGGCTCCTGCAGGCTGAGACCGATCGCCTCCTCGACGGCGCCGAAGCTGACGGCCGAGGCCTGGTCGGCAAGTCCCTGCACCGACTTGATGCCGTGCTCCTTCAGGATTCGCTGCACACCGCGGATGGTGTAGCCCTCGCCGTACAGCAAACGGCGAATGCCCTTGAGCAGATCGACATCGTCGGGACGGTAGTACCGCCGCCCGCCGCTTCGCTTCATCGGCTTGATCTGGGCGAATCGCGTCTCCCAGAACCGCAGCACGTGCTGCGGAATGTCGAGTTCTTCAGCGACTTCGCTGATGGTACGGAACGCATCCGGCGCCTTGTCCAAATGCTCGCTCCTTCAACTCACCGGGTTTCTGAAGACGATAAACGCCGTCTCGCTAGATGGCCTGCTTGCTAGAGCGCCTGCTCGTCAACCTTGCCTTCGCCATTGGTCGGCGCATGGCCGTTGATTCGCTGCTTCAGAATAGCTGAAGGCTTGAACACCATCACCCGTCGCGGCGAAATCGGCACTTCAGTACCGGTCTTCGGGTTACGTCCGATACGCTGACCCTTCTTGCGCACCATGAACGAACCGAACGACGACAGCTTTACCGTCTCGCCCTTCTCCAGGCAGTCGGTGATTTCTTTCAAAACGAGTTCGACAAACGCGGACGATTCCGTTCGCGACAGGCCCACCTTCTGGTAGACCGCCTCGCATAGATCGACGCGTGTGACTGTTTTTCCGGTCCCGGTCATCGCCTGCCCCACACTCTCGGCGAACAATTTATTCTCTGAAATTATGAGGTTAGCACGCAATGGTCAACAGCGAGCATCATGCATACGCATGGAACAAATCTACAATTTTAATCGGTATTGTTGCGCTGCGCCTACCAGCGCACGAGTGCGGAACCCCAGGTAAAGCCGCCGCCCATGGCCTCGAACAGCACCAGATCGCCTTTCTTCACCCGTCCATCCTTGACGGCGACACCTAGCGCCAGCGGAATCGATGCGGCAGACGTGTTGCCATGCAGATCGACGGTCAGCACCACCTTCTGCGGTGCAATATGAAGCTTGTGCGCCGACGCGTCGATGATTCGCTTGTTGGCCTGGTGCGGAATGAACCAGTCGATCGACTCAGCCGTCGCGCCGGTCGCCTCGAACGCATCGACGATCACGTCGGTGATCATGCCGACCGCGTGCTTGAACACTTCGCGGCCTTCCATCCGGAGATGACCGACGGTCTGTGTCGTCGACGGGCCGCCGTCGACGAAGAGCTTCGACTTGTGCCGACCGTCCGAGCGCAAATGCGTCGTCAGCACGCCGCGATCGGAAGGCGCGCCCGGCTGATCCTGCGCCTCGAGCACGATCGCACCGGCGCCATCGCCGAACAGCACGCAGGTGCCGCGGTCGTTCCAGTCGAGAATGCGCGAGAACGTCTCCGCGCCGATCACCAGCGCGCGCTTGTAGGCGCCCGAACGCAGGAAATTGTCGGCGGTGGCGAGCGCAAAGACGAAGCCGGAGCATACCGCCTGAAGATCGAAGGCCGCACCGTGGTGGATGCCGAGCCCGTTTTGCACCGCGACCGCGGTCGCAGGAAAGGTGTTGTCCGGCGTCGAGGTTGCCAGCACGATCAGGTCAATCGCCTGCGCATCGATGCCGGCGTGTTCAAGTGCGGCGCGCGCGGCGTTGATCGCAAGGTGCGAGGTGAACTCGCCTTCGGCGGCGATGTGGCGTTGCCGGATGCCGGTGCGCTGAACGATCCACTCGTCCGACGTATCGATACGGGCCGCCAGTTCGGCATTGGTCAGCACCTTCTGCGGCAAATACGAGCCGCAGCCCAGCACGACCGAACGTTTAGCAGTCACGATACAACCTCCTGCACGGTCTGCGCCTGAGAAAGCGCACCGCCGTCGCGATTAAGCATCTGATTGATCTTGGTAAGGAGATCGCAGCGGACCGTCTCATAGCCAACATCGACCGCATAGGCAAAGCCTTCAGCGCTGGTTCCGCCATGGCTTTTCACAACCACGCCCTTCAGGCCGAGCAACACACCACCGTTGGACTTGTTGGGATCGAGCTTGTCCCGAAGCGACTTGAACGCCTTGCGGGCGAACAAATAGCCGATCTTCGAGAGCAAGCTCGACGACATGGCGCTGCGCAGGAAATCCGCCATCTGGCGCGCGGTTCCTTCGGCCGCCTTCAACGCGATGTTGCCGCTAAAACCTTCCGACACGATCACATCGGCTGCCCCCGCGCCGATGCCATCCCCTTCGACAAAGCCGATGTATTTGAGCTGCGGCAAGTTCATCGCCCGCAACATTTCGCCGGCCTCGCGGATTTCCTCATGGCCCTTGATTTCCTCAACGCCGATGTTGAGGAGACCGACGGTCGGCCGCTCGATGTCAAAGAGCACGCTCGCCATCGCGCTGCCCATGACCGCCAGTGCCACCAGATGGCGCGCGTCACCGCCGATGGTGGCCCCGAGATCCAGCACGACCGAATCACCGCGCGCCGTCGGCCATACCGCCGCGATCGCCGGGCGATCGACGCCCGGCAGCGTGTGCAGATGGAAGCGCGCCATGGCCATCAGGGCGCCGGTATTGCCGGCGGAAACCGCAACATCGGCCTCGCCCTTTTTCACGGCGTCGATCGCAAGCCACATCGACGAGGTCTTGCGGCCGCGGCGCAGCGCCTGGCTCGGCTTGTCGTGCATGCTGACGGTCACATCGGTATGAACCACGCGCGAGACGGCCTTCAGCGCCGGAAAGCCGGCGAGTTGCTCGTCGATCAGCTTGCTGTCGCCATAGAGCAGAAATTCGCTGTCGGGATGCCGGGTTAATGAAATCGCAGCGCCGGGAATGACGACCGATGCGCCGAAATCGCCGCCCATGGCGTCAAGCGCGATTCGAACCTTTTGAGGCATGAACGTCCCGGAAACCTGATCTCTTGCGGCCCTCACAGAGCCGGCCGCACACTGGAAAGGGACCGCCGAAGCGGCGCTTGGCAAAACGCATCCCCGCGCCTCCGCCGGGCCGGGACAATAGCGTTTCCCCGTCCCGACACAACCACTTGACCACCGACTTCTGGCAGTCGGAGGCAACTTGCCCCGGAATCGAGAATGCGAGATATATTTATGTAATTCAACTAGTTACATAAATTTCTTGGGCAGGCACCCCAACAACCTCAACCGAATGAGGCCCCGCTATCCACTTAAACCGCAGGCTACTTGCCCTTGGGCTTCTTTGCGCTGGGCTTTTTCGGTTTGGTCTTCAGCGCCTTGAGCGCAGCAAACGGGTGGTCTTCGGGATCGGCCGCTTCAACAAGGGGTTCAAACACGGCGTCGGGTTTGCGCGGATAGGGATCGAGAGCGAGGTAAAGCGCGTCGGTGGCGACCCTGCCGAGATCGATGATTCCGTTCTCGATTGGCTCGGGCGGATCCGGTGTCTCGCCGTCACTTTGTTCGGCCTCGTCGACCAGCGCCGCCATCTCCGGAACCTGCTCCGGCGGCGCAAAAATCAGATCGATTGCCTCGTCGATATCGTTTTCCATCGGATCCAGCGTCACCACGCAGGTTTGCCCGACCCGCGCCCGCACATGCCCCGACACGCGAAAGCGTCCACCGCTTTTCGGCATCACGTCGAATGAGGCCTGCGCCGACAGCACTTCGCGCAGACCGCCGATGTCGGCGATCGCATGGCATATCGCCTGGTCGGCCTCGATATCGCGATGCAAGCCGGTCTCGGGGATCTGCGCGACCGCAACGGGGACGCGCCACGGGTCCGGCTTCTCGATACCGCCACTCCTGCTCATTGCTGCGCGCCCGCATTGTCGGGCACGGGAAACCTGCCCAGGCCACTCATCAACGTCGCTTCGTCCATGCCGTCCAAGGCGGCTACCGCAGCCTCGACATAGGCTGCCAGAAGGCGCGCCTTCTCCATATTCTCGCCGTTCAGGACATTCTTGCAAAGCGCTTGCGCCAGCGCCTCGCGGCCGTCGGTGAGCGCCAGATCGTAGGCTGCCGTGCGGCCATAGAACGCTTCGCCGAACGCCTGCATCCGTTTCGGCACCGTGAGGTCGCCGACGCCCATCTCGCGCAGATTATCGTCCATATCGTTGCAGAAATGGTCGAACAGCGCCTGCGACAGGGCCGCGCCCCCCTCCGCCGACTTCAGCCGCCGCAGCACCAGCCACAAATGCAGCAGAAGCAGGTCGAATCGGCCGTTAACCGTGTCCGGCACCGCAAGAGTCCGGTAAAACAGGGGTTCTCGCGCCTGCGTCACGATCATGCCATAGATGGCCTCGATGGTGCCACGCAAGGGCGACCGGGATTTCCTGAAGTGATTGAACGGCCAAAGCATTGTGGGTTCCGCAAGCGAGCCCCGAAGGTTTGGTCCCTGGCCCGCGCATGTTGCAATCCTGCGTGCAGCCCGGTACGTCAACGCACCGCGCGATGCAAGAGGACGAGCAAATTCCTGCAATGACCGAGACGAGCCATTTGAGCGACAGCGCCCCCTCGCCGCGCCGCCTTGCCGCACGCTGGCGTTCCATTGCCGCCACGGCCTTGGTCTGCGCCGCGCTGGGTGGCTGCACCGGCGAGCAGTTCCAGAAGGGCTATATCCTGCCGCCCAACGCGCTGGAACAGATCCCGATCGGCGCCAGCCAGGACCAGGTGCTGATCGTGATGGGAACGCCCTCCACGGTCGCGACCCTGAACGGCGAGGTGTTCTATTACATCTCGCAGCGCTCGGAGCGCAAAGTCGCGTTCATGAACCAGCAGGTGATCGACCAGCGGGTGATCGCGATCTATTTCGACAAGAATCGCCAGGTGCAGCGGCTCGCCAACTATGGGTTGCAGGACGGCAAGATCTTCGACTTCATCAGCCGCACCACGCCGACGTCAGGCCAGGAACTCAGCTACCTGACGCCGCTGTTCAAACTGCTCAGTTTTAACTAGCCCTTAGCCCTGTTCCACGGCGCGGAAATCCTGCGCCAAGTCGCCCGCTTGCCCTTCGCGCTCGCGCTGCCTAGGCTTCCTGCGGAACGATAGGATTCCAGCAGGGAGTGAACTTGTGACCAGAAGAACCTTTTCGCGACGCCGTGTTCTGACCGGCGCCGCCGCCATTTCTGCCGCAGCAATTCTGCCGCGGTCCAGCTACGGATCTGACTGGAAGCCGACCGAAACCGTCCGCCTCATCGTGCCGGCGGCAGCCGGTGGCGCCACCGACGTCATGGGGCGGTTGCTGGCGGCGCATCTGCAAACCGCCTGGGGCCAGTCGGCGGTCGTTGAAAACCGCTCCGGCGGCGGCGGCACCATCGGCGCCGCCGAAGTGGTGCGCGGCAAATCGGACGGCCACCTCATCCTGGTCGGCAATCCCGGTCCGAACGCGATCGCCTACAGCATCTTCCGCAACATGACCTACAAGGCCGACCAGTTGCAGCCGGTCAGCAACATGATCCGGATTCCGAACATCGTGTCGGCGCATCCGTCGACCGGCATCAAGTCGATCCCGGAGCTGATCGCCTACATCAAGGCCAATCCGGACAAGCTGACCTACGGCTCCTCCGGTGTCGGGCAGAGCCCTCACCTCACTGGCGCCTGGTTCCTGCAGCTCACGAACCTGAAGATGGTGCACGTGCCGTTCCGCGGTGCCGGGCCGGCGCTGCAGGCAGCCCTTGCAGGCGATATCCAGATCCTGTTCGACAATCTCTATCCGTCGCTGCCGCAGACCCAGGACGGCAAGCTGAATGCACTTTGCGTCACCACGACCGAACGCAGTGCATTGGCGCCGAACGTCCCGACCATGCGCGAGAGCGCGCCCGAGCTCGCGAAGTTCGACGTCTCCTCCTGGTTCGGCATCTTCCAGCCGAAGGCAACGCCGGCTCCTGCTGTCGAGGCGCTCAATCAGCAGATCAAGGCGATGCTCGCGCGCGACGACATCAAGACCACCATCGGCAAGATGGGCGCGACTGCCGACTGGGGTACGCCGAAGCAATTCTCCGACTTCGTGCAGGCGGAAACCACCAAGTTCGGCGAGATCATCAAGCGCGAAGGCCTGCAGATGGACGCCGGCTGAGGCGCTCCTGGTCAGGAGGATTTGTTGATCTTCTTGATTTTGGCATCGGTGGCTTCAATCGACGTCGCCAGTTCCAGGATCGCTTTCGACAGCAGCTCGGCGGCCTCCTTTTGATCCTGCGACTTGGAGGCGCGGAGCGCATAGTTTCGGGCGGATGACAGCGACATCGATTGATCTCCATGTTGTCCGCCGGTCTTTGCGGATTCGTTGAACATGCTGATGGTTTAGCTGCGCCAATCCACTCTGCCCAGAATCAAAAACCCCGCGGCTCGCACCGCGGGGTTTTTCTTTCCGTTCAGCGTCTCGCCGCTCAGTGCGCGAGGATCGCCAGCAGCAGCAGCGCCACGATGTTGGTGATCTTGATCATCGGGTTGACCGCGGGGCCCGCCGTATCCTTGTAGGGATCGCCGACGGTGTCGCCGGTCACGGCCGCCTTGTGGGCGTCGGAGCCCTTGCCGCCGTAGTGGCCGTCCTCGATGTACTTCTTGGCGTTGTCCCAGGCGCCGCCGCCCGAAGTCATCGAGATCGCGACGAACAGACCGGTCACGATCACGCCGAGCAGCATGGCACCGACGGCGGAGAACGCCGCCGACTTGCCGGCCGCGCCGCCGCCCGCGATCGCGTAGATCACGAAGTAGACGAAGATCGGCGACAGCACCGGCAACAGCGACGGAATGATCATTTCCTTGATCGCCGCCTTGGTCAGCAGGTCGACGGCCTTGCCGTAGTCCGGCTTGTCGGTGCCCTGCATGATGCCGGGCTTCTCGCGGAACTGACGCCGCACTTCCTCGACGATCGCGCCGGCGGCACGGCCGACGGCGGTCATGCCCATCGCGCCGAACAGATACGGCAGCAGGCCGCCGAACAGCAGCCCGACCACGACGTAGGGGTTGTTGAGCGAGAAGTCCGGAGCGACGCCCTGGAAGTAGACGTTCTTCGACGAGTTGGCGATGAAGAACTTGAGGTCTTCATTGTAGGCCGCGAACAGCACCAGCGCGCCGAGGCCGGCGGAGCCGATCGCGTAGCCCTTGGTGACCGCCTTGGTGGTGTTGCCGACGGCGTCGAGCGCGTCGGTCGACTTGCGCACTTCCTTCGGCAGGCCGGCCATTTCGGCAATGCCGCCGGCGTTGTCGGTGACCGGACCGAAGGCGTCGAGCGCCACGATCATGCCGGCCAGCGCCAGCATCGTCGTGGTCGCAATCGCGATGCCGAACAGGCCGGCAAGGCTGTAGGTGATCAGGATGCCGGCGATGATGACGATCGCGGGCATCGCGGTCGATTCCATCGAGATCGCCAGACCCTGGATCACGTTGGTGCCGTGGCCGGTGACCGAGGAAGAGGCGATCGACTTCACCGGACGATAGTCGGTGCCGGTGTAGTATTCGGTGATCCAGATGATCAGGCCGGTAACCACCAGGCCGACGACGCCGCATTGGAACAGCGCCATGCCGGTATATTTCACGCCTGCCAGCGGGCCGAAACCGACCAGCCAGTGGATCGCGAGCGCGACGCCGACCAGCGACAGCACGCCGGTGGCGATCAGGCCCTTGTACAGCGCGCCCATGATGGACTGGTTGGAGCCGAGCTTGACGAAGAAGGTGCCGATGATCGAGGTGATGATGCAGACGCCGCCGATGGCGAGCGGCAGGGTCATCATGTTCACCAGCAGCGGCGAGGTCGCGAAGAAGATCGCGGCCAGCACCATGGTGGCGACCGCGGTCACTGCATAGGTCTCGAACAGGTCGGCCGCCATGCCGGCGCAGTCGCCGACGTTGTCACCGACGTTGTCGGCGATGGTCGCCGGGTTGCGCGGATCGTCCTCGGGGATGCCGGCTTCGACCTTGCCGACGAGGTCGCCGCCGACGTCGGCACCCTTGGTGAAGATGCCGCCGCCCAGACGGGCGAAGATCGAGATCAGGGAGGCGCCGAAGCCGAGCGCCACCAGCGCGTCGACGACGACGCGGTCGTTGGCCTTCAGCCCGAGGACCTGGGTGAGGTAGGCGAAGTAGATGGTGACGCCGAGCAGTGCCAGACCGGCGACGAGAAGCCCGGTGATGGCGCCGGCCTTGAACGCCAGTTCAAGACCGCCGGCCAGCGAGGTCGTGGCGGCCTGGGCGGTACGGACGTTGGCGCGAACCGAAACGTTCATGCCGATGAAGCCGGCGGCGCCCGAGAGCACGGCGCCGATCAGGAAGCCGATCGCAACCAGCATGCCGAGAAAGTAGGCCAGCAGCGCGAAGATCACGATGCCGACCATGCCGATCGTCATGTACTGGCGCTTGAGATAGGCCTGCGCGCCCTCGGCGACCGCGGCCGCGATCTCCTGCATGCGCGCGTTGCCGGCGTCCGCTTTGAGCACGGAAGACGTTGCCCAGGCGGCGTAAACGATCGAAAGCGCTCCGCAGAGCACAATCACCCACAATGCTGTCATTGATTTTGCCTCAGACCTTTTTTGTTCCACCCCGCGCCTTCACCGCGATCGCGGAGGACGCATAAAAAGGAGGCCTTCCCTGCCCAAAGGGCGGCCTCAAATCGGCGGGACCATGCCAAAATCGCCACCCCCGCGCAACGTCGCGGAGGCCAGAAACCGTCTATTTCTGAACGGATTCACTGGTATTGCGTCCTATTTGCCGCACGGCGGCATCAACCCGCTGGCGGCCTGTCAGATCAGAAGTGACTGTACGAGAGCCGCTCCAGCGCAATTTCCCTTCCCTTCCCGTCAATGAACTTCGGTGCCTTGCTTCCCGCAACCACCGTTCCGATGGAACTCACCGGCACACCAGCGCGCTTTGCGGCTTGCGCGAACGCCTCAACGCGATCCTCCGCCACCGTGCACAGGATCTCGTAATCGTCGCCGCCGGCAATCAACGTCTCCGGTCCGACAATGCCGCGCGACACCAGATCCTTCGCCACGTCGGATAGCGGGATCGAGGGCAGATCGATCGAGGCGGATACATCAGACACGCCGCAGAGCTTGGTCAGATCGCCGGCAAGGCCGTCGGACACATCCATCGCCGCGCTGGCATGCGCCCGAACGATCTCCGCCAGCGCCATGCGCGGTTGTGGCACGCGATAGCGCCCGACCAGGATCGCGCGCGCCGCAGTGTCTGTCACCTCGGCGTGGATCTTCCCGCCCTTGAGGATGGCAAGCCCCAGCGCCGCATCGCCGATCGTGCCGGTGACCATCACGCGGTCGCCGGGCGTCGCCCCGCTGCGGTGGACCATCTGGCCCGGCGGCACGCGGCCGAACGCGGTGACCGAAACCATCAGCGGACCCGGCGTGGAGACCGTGTCGCCACCCAGCAGCGGGCATTTGAATTGAGCGGCATCCTCGCCCAATGCCGCCGCGAACGGGTTGAGCCAGGTCTCCTCGGCCTTGCGCAGTGCCAGCGTCAGCACGAAGCCTGCGGGGGTGGCGCCCTTGGCCGCGAGATCGCTGAGATTCACCCGCAGCGCCTTGCGCGCGACGGTGTCGGGTGGATCGTCGGGCAGGAAATGCACGCCTTCGACGATGGCATCCGTCGTCACCACGAGGTCGTTGCCATCATGCTTCAGCGCCGCTGCGTCGTCGTCGAGACCGAAGGCGCCCGGGTCCGTCGCAAGCGGTCGGAAGTAACGCGCGATCAGCGCGTCCTCGCCGGACGCGGGTTTGCCGCTAGCCACGCGCGAACTCGTCGGCGCGGAACTGGCGCGCGATCTGGTCGAGCACGGCATTGACCATGCCGGTCTCGTCCTTTTCGACGAAGGCATGCGCGACGTCGACATATTCCGACACCACCACGCGGCCGGGCACGTCCCTGCGGTGCTCGAGTTCGTAGGATCCGGCCCGCAGCACCGCACGCAAGATCGCGTCGATCCGCTTCAGCGGCCAGCCTTTCTGCAGCGCATCGTCGATCAGGGGATCGAGTTTCGCCTGGTCGCGCACGACGCCGGCCACCACGTCCTTGAAGAACGCAGCCTCGGCCGGCAGATATTTTTCGCCCTCGACCTCGTTGCCGAGCCAGTGGCTTTCGAACTCGGCAAAGATGTCGTTGATCCCGGCGCCCGCGATGTCCATCTGATACAGCGCCTGCACCGCGGCAAGCCGCGCCGCACCGCGCCGGTTGGCTTTGCGGTCGGGACCTTTCGCGGGCTTCTTGCTGTCTGCCATCATCAGGCCTTTGTCAGCCGGCGTTTGATCCGCAGCATCGCCAATGCCGCGCGTGCGGCGTCGCCGCCCTTGTTCAACTCGCTGGCGCGCGCCCTCGCCCAGGCCTGCGCCTCGGTGTTGACGGTGATGATACCGTTGCCGAGCGGGAAGCCCCTGGCGACCGCGAGATCGATCAGAGCGCGCGAAGATTCGATCGAGACGATTTCGAAATGGATGGTGTCGCCGCGCACCACGCAGCCGAGCGCGATCGCCGCGTCATAGGGCTTGCCGTTCTTCTGCGCGGCATCGAGCGCGATCGCAATCGCGGCCGGAATTTCCAGCGCGCCCGGCACAGTGATGACGTCATGCGTCACACCGGCGGCCTTGAGTTCGGCGACCGCGCCTTCCATCAGCGCGTCCTGAATGTCGTCATAGAACCGCGCCTCGACGATCAGCGCGCGCGCGCCTGTTATGTCGGTCTGGTCCTTCAGCGGTGCGCGCCGTGGGTCTGCCATTTCTTAATCCGTTTTACTCTGGTGCTGGCGTTATGTAGTCGCCGCGGGTAGTTAAGCCAAGCGCGAACTCGAATTGCCGTCATTCCGAGGCGATGCGTAGCATCGAACCCGGAATCTCGAGATTCCGGGTTCGCTTCGCGCCCCGGAATGACGGCGGCGGCTGCGCCGTCACTTCATTTCCGACAACCGCGCCGCGTAGCGGGCCATCAGATCGACTTCGATGTTGACCTCGCTGCCCGCGCGCCAGCCTTCCAGTGTCGTCACGCTGAGCGTATGCGGGATGATCAGCACCGAGAATACGACATCTTCAACCGTATTTACCGTCAGCGACACGCCATCGAGCGTGATCGAGCCCTTGGCGGCGATGAAGCGTGCGAGCTCCCGCGTCGTGCGCAACTCGAACCGTGCCATATCAGGCAGGTCGTCGCGCTTGACGATGGTGGCGATGCCGTCGGCATGGCCCGCCACGATGTGTCCTCCGAGTTCGTCGCCGATCTTGAGCGCACGTTCGAGATTGAGTTTCGTGCCCTTGATCCAGTGCTTGGCCGTGGTCATGCCGAGTGTTTCGGCCGCGGCGTCGACGTCGAACCAGGTCTTGCCGCCTTCGACGCCGGAGGCAACCACGGTCAGGCAGACGCCGTTGCAGGCGATCGAGGCGCCGTCCGCAATGGTCTTCTGATCATACCGGCAGGCGATGCGCATGCGATGCAGTTGCCCCTGCGCCTTCGGCGTCAGGGCGACGATCTCGCCGATGTCGGTGACAATTCCAGTGAACATTATGCGCGCTCGTAAACAGTAAGAGTGTCTTCGCCGAGGCTTTCGCTAGCACGGGTCTTGAACGCGGGCGACCCGGTAAGGACCGACAGCGGCAATGCGTCCAGCGCGGGAATACCGTCCGAGCCGATCGTCTGCGGCCCGCGCAGCAACCAGATTTCATCGGCCAGGCCGCTCGCAACGAAGGATGACGCCACCCGCGAGCCGCCTTCCACCATCAGCCGCGTGATGCCCTTGTCCGACAGCGCGTGCAGAACCGCGGGCAGGTCCAGTCCCGGCGGATTGGCCGTGGCGGCGACGCGCATTACCTGCGCCCCGGCCGCGCCGAGTTTCATGGCCGCCGGCGCTTCGGCGAAGTCAGAGGTCATCACCCATAGCGGCGTCTGGCGCGCGGACTGGATCAGCTTGCTGGTGCCGGGCAAGCGAAGGGCCCGGTCCAGCACCACCCGCACCGGCGAAAGCGGCTCCATGCCCGGCAGGCGGCAGGTCAGCAGCGGATCGTCCGCCAGCACGGTGCCGATGCCGACCAGGATGGCGTCGCATTGCGCGCGCAACAGGTGCACCCGCGTCCGCGCCGCCTCCCCCGTGATCGCGACCGGCTTGCCGCCGGCGGCGCCTATCCTGTCGTCGGCGGATACCGCCAGCTTGAGCATGACGTGGGGGCGCTTGTCACGGATACGGCGGAAGTGGCCGGCATGATCGCGGGCGGCTTGTTCGGCGCCCGGACCGACATCGACCGTAATCCCGGCGGCCCGAAGCTTGGCATGTCCTTGCCCGGCCACTTCCGGGTTGGGGTCCTCGATCGCCGACACCACGCGCGAAATGCCCGACGCAATCACGGCATCGACGCAGGGCGGCGATTTGCCGAAATGCGAACAGGGCTCCAGCGTCACATAGAGCGTGGCACCGCGCGCGGCCTCGCCAGCGCGCCGCAGCGCCTCAGGTTCGGCATGCGGCCGCCCTCCGGGCTGGGTCCAGCCGCGGCCGACGATGACGCCATCCTTGACGACGACAGCACCGACGGCCGGGTTCGGCCAGGTCCGGCCCAGGCCACGGCGGCCAAGCGCGAGCGCAAGCTGCATGAAGCGCTGGTCGGCCGCGCCAGCCAGCTTGGCCTCCTTGAGTTTCTGCCCGTACTGGTCCTCCAGAATACGGAAGATCATTTGCGCAACGTGGCGACCCGTCCGTCGTCTTCGGCGGAGAGTTCGCCGAGCACGGCCTCGAAGTCCTTGGCCTCACGGAAATTGCGGTAGACGGAAGCGAAGCGCACATAGGCGACGTCGTCGAGCTGGCGCAGATGCTCCATCACGATCTCGCCGATCGCCTCCGAGGAAACCTCGGCCTCGCCGCCGCTCTCGAGCTCGCGCACGATCGCGGACACCATCTTCTCGACCCTTTCAGGATCGACCGGCCGCTTGCGCAAGGAGATCTGCAGCGAGCGGACCAGCTTGTCGCGGTCGAACGGTACCCGGCGGCCGTTGCGCTTGATCACGGTGAGTTCGCGCAACTGCACCCGTTCGAAGGTCGTGAAGCGGAAGTTGCAGGCGATGCACACCCGCCGCCGCCGGATCACGGCCGAATCCTCGGTCGGACGCGAGTCCTTCACCTGCGTATCGAGACTGTTGCAGCTGGGACAGCGCATCCAACGGTACCTTTACTGATAGATCGGGAAGCGGTCGGTGAGTGCCTTCACGCGTTCCTTGATGGCGGCCTCGACCAGCGGCGCCTTGCCGTCGGCCGACTGCGCCAGCGCGTTGAGCACTTCGGCGATCATGCCGCCGACCTGCTGGAATTCGGCGACGCCGAAGCCGCGCGTGGTCGCCGCCGGCGTACCGAGGCGAAGTCCCGAGGTGACGAACGGCTTTTCAGGATCGAAGGGAATGCCGTTCTTGTTGCAGGTGATGGCAGCGCGGACCAGCGCCTTCTCGGAGACATTGCCCTTCAGGCCCTTTGGCCTGAGGTCAACCAGCATCAGGTGGTTGTCGGTGCCACCTGAGACGATGTCGAAGCCGTGGCCTCGCAGCGTCTCCGCGAGTGCCTTCGCGTTCTCGACCACATTCTTCGCGTAGATCTTGAAATCCGGACGCAGCGCCTCGCCGAAGGCGACCGCCTTGGCGGCGATCACGTGCATCAGCGGGCCACCCTGCAGGCCGGGGAAGATCGCCGAGTTCAGCTTCTTGGCGATCGCCTCGTCGTTGCACAGGATCAGGCCGCCGCGCGGGCCGCGCAGCGATTTGTGCGTGGTGGTAGTGGTGACGTGGGCATGCGGTACCGGCGAGGCATGAACGCCGCCGGCGACGAGGCCGGCGAAATGCGCCATGTCGACCAGAAGATAGGCGCCGACGCTATCGGCGATCTCGCGGAAGCGCTTGAAGTCCCAGGCGCGCGAATAGGCCGAGCCGCCGGCGATGATGAGCTTCGGACGCACCTGCTCGGCCTGTTTCGCGACCTCGTCCATGTCGATAATCTGGTCCTCGCGGCGCACGGTATAGTGCGACGCCTTGAACCATTTGCCGGACATGTTGACGGGCGAACCGTGGGTGAGATGGCCGCCGGCGGCAAGGTCGAGGCCCATGAAGGTGTCGCCGGGCTGCAGCAGCGCCAGGAACGTGGCCTGGTTCATCTGGCTGCCGGAGTTCGGCTGCACGTTCGCAAACTGCGCGCCGAACAGTTTTTTGGCGCGCTCGATCGCCAGCGTCTCGGCGACATCGACCCATTCACAGCCGCCGTAATAGCGATTGCCCGGATAGCCTTCCGCGTACTTGTTCGTCATCACCGAACCCTGCGCTTCCAGCACGGCACGGCTGACGATGTTTTCCGACGCGATCAGTTCGACTTCATGGCGCTGACGGCCGAGTTCGCCCTTGATCGCAGCGGCGATTTCCGGATCGGCCTCGGCAAGGGTCGCCGTGAAGAACGACTCGGGCGCGGAGGCGGTTTTGGCGCTGGAGGATGAGGTCATGGGACGAAATATCTCCACCGCCGCAAGCCCTTAGGGGCAAGGCGGGCGGGTCTGGTGTGGCGGTCGAAAGAAGTGCCTGCGGGATACCACATTGGCCGGAATTGGCCAAGCGGTTGCGGTATCGGGTTGATATTTATGCAAGATATGGTGGGGCGGAAGCGGGTTCCACCCCTCCCCGTCGCCCCGGCCTTGAGCCGGGGCCCAATAGCCACCGGCGGTAGTTGAAAGAGGAAGGCGTCTGCCAGCGTGCCTCTTCCCACGGCCGCGGCGTATGGGTCCCGGCTCAAGGCCGGGACGACACCGACATTGATCGCGCAAACCGGTACGCCACGTGCTGTCATTCCGGGATGGTCCGAAGGACCAGACCCGGAATCTCGAGATTCCGGGTTCGCTTCGCGCCCCGGAATGACGGTGCCCTCACGCAAACCGGTACGCCCCGCCCTTCTCCACCGAGCGCTTGAACGCCGGCCGGGCGTGCATGCGCGAAAGCCAGGCGGCGAGGTTCGGGTATGGGGCGAGCTTGTCGAACACTTTGGCCATCTCGCCGACGAAGCTCATCTGGATGTCGGCGCCGGTCAGCGACTGTCCGACGAAGAAGTCGCGGCCCTTCAGCGCGCTGTCGACGTAGCCCAGATGGTTGGCCAGTTCGCTGTCGATGCGCGGGTGCAGCGGCGCGCCTGCCTCCTTCAACCGCGACACGTAAAGGTTCAGCATCAGCGGCAGCATCGCCGAGCCCTCGGAATAATGCAGCCACTCGTTATAGGCCTCGTAGTCCGCGCTCCCCAGTGCCGGCATCATCGCGCCCTTGCCGTAGCGGCGGATGATGTAGTCGACGATGGCCGCAGACTCCGCGATGGTGGTGTCACCGTCGGTGATGACGGGCGACTTGCCGAGCGGATGGATCTTCTTCAGCTCCGGCGGCGCCAGCCGGGTCTCGGCGTTGCGCTGGTAGCGCTTCATCTCGTAGGGCGTGCCGAGTTCCTCCAGCAGCCACAGGATCCGCTGCGAACGGGAGTCGTTGAATACGCGATCGTTCGCTTGAGATTGTCATTGCGAGCGGAGCGAAGCAATCCAGAACCCCAGAGATCGTCATGCCCGCCATCGGGCGGCCATTCGGCCGACCCGGTGGCGGGGATGACGACTGGATGTGACTTCGCGTTCTCGCGACATGTTCTGCCCGAGGTTTGCATTTCGTTTGCCCTCCATCGAAATAGAGGGCGCAGGGAAGACCGGGTGCGCGCTGCACCCGCGGTCTCGCGTGCGATCTGCACAAACAAAAATGCACACGAGCATACAGGTTCAGCGGAAACACTCCGGCCTTCCCTGCGCAATGGCTTTACGGCTTACTTCGTACTCTCCCCGGAGAACGGCTCTTTTGCCTCCGTCGCTCCACGATGTAACTCGTGAAACTTGACGCCAGCACCGCGACGTCAGGACCACACGACTTCGCCGTACGCTTCATGCGCGCTCGTCGTTTGCGCAATCCGCGTCCACCGCATCCCACCGCGCGTTCGTGACGATCGCGAGCGCCCCTCGTAACGGGTGAGACGTGCGGAATTATAGCGATGATTTGCCCGACAGGCAGAGCGGAATATTTTTGCGCGAAGGGATGGACGGCGCGATGTGGTCCGATGTGGAAGTGATTTGCCCGACAGGCAAAGTGCATGAATCTCGTCATTCACGATACCGGACGCCGCGCGCGCCTGAACAACCGGCTATGGTTGATCCAGCCTCAGACGGCCGACCGGTTCGCCGCCGCTTCCACCGCGGACCACGACGATCTCGCCGCTGGCCGGCGAGATGCCCGTCAGCGCCTGAATGTTCGCGCCGTGCGTCGAGACCAGCAGGTTACCCTGCCCGGTCCATTTCGTGAGCAGCGCGCGGGCGCCCGCGGTGAGCTGCTCGCGTTGATCGCGCAGCACGACCACGTTGCCAAAGGTCGCTTCCGTCGCAACGGGGCCGAGGTTCAACAGCCTTGCGGTGTCGATGCAGCGGCACCACGGCGAACTCAGGATCTTCTCGAACGCAATGCCTTCCGATTTCAGGCGCGCGCCGATCTTTTCCGCGTCCGTCCGCCCCCTGGCGCTGAGGTTGCGCTGCGTGGCGCAGTCGTCGACACGAAATCCCGGGGGATCGCCGAAGCCGCCCGGCGCATCAGCGTGACGCATCAATGCGACGTGGCCGCCCGCGCGCAACGCCTTCCAGGCATTGGCGGCATCGTCCGCGCAGGCGATTTCGGACGCGCCCGCCAGGAAGAGAACAATCGCGAGGACGGCGATGCGCATGCGGGACATGGCGGAGCCTCCTTCAGAGATATGCGATCAGGCGGCCCGCGCAGATGACGCCGAGCCACAGCACGAGCGAAACGAGCGCCGTGGCCTTGGCCGCGCCGGGCGCCTCATCGCCCCAGCGCTCGACATGGCGCCATGAACCGGCATGCGCAATCACGATGTTGATCAGCGCCGCCGCAAGCAGCAGCAGCTTGGCCTGGAATGCCGGATTTTTCACGACATGCGACGCATCGGCGCTGAACAGCAGGAACCCCATGCTGATCGCGAGCACGAAGCCCGCGCGCGACATCGGCAACAGCAACTGCGCCATCGGCTTGATGGCTATCGCGCGTCCCAATCCCAGCACTCTCAGATCAAGCGCCAGGATCGAGCCCACCAGCACCACGAACCCGATGATGTGCAGGATCTCGACCGCGGGATAAAGCGCGGGCGACGAACGCATGGCATGGCCCAACGCGCTTTCCTGCAGGCTCAGGAATATCGATGGGCCCGCCTGGTGCTCCACGGAATGCTACCGCAGTTCGATGCGCTTGCCGTCGAGCACGATGTATTCGATGCGTGCCTCGTCCGGCTTCGTGGTGTGGGGATAGCCGAACACCGTGCAGGTCTTGCCGGGCGCGATCATGTCGGCGGTCGCGCCACGCGCCTGCATCCGCGATGGCGGCGCCAGGATGAAATGCCATTGCTTGCCGTCGACCTCCATCTCGATCTCGCAATGCGGATTCTCGAAGGTCGATTTGCTTATCTTGCCGGTGACGGTGAACGATTTCGACGTGTCGTATCCGCCCCAGCCGTGATGGGCGAAGGCGGAAGCCGGCGCAAGGAGTGCGGCCAGCGACAGGAACAGGCGGCGGTTGATTGAGGGCATGGCGGAGCCTCCATCCGATCAAGAGACCAGAATATCGATCCGCGCCATCCATAGCGCGAATCTCGCCGCCGCGCTCGCGCTATTGTAGGTGACCGGAGTCTACAGCCCCGTATACCCGGCCTTGACCGGATCGTTGCTGCCGTCGAGCTGGCGCAGATAGGTCAGCCCGCACACCGTCAGGCGGTGCGTATCCTTTTCCCCTGCTTCCACCAGCGTCGCGACGTATTCCGTCACCTTGGCGCGCGCCTCGTCGCTTGCCGCGGTGGTGCGGTTCACGAGCAGGTCATAGGTATGCATGATGCGATCGATGGCCGCTTGCATGAAGTTCTCCTGATTGATGTGATGCGGTCAGGCCGATGTGCCGGCTTCGAATTTGGCGATCGCCTTGTTGGCGAGCCTGAGCCTGTTGTATTCGCCGTGCTGGAACATCCGCACGATGATTTCGAGCAGCCGCTCATCGGTGGAAAAGGTGTCGGCAATGGCGCCGGTCCGGCACAGATAGTTCGACGCGATGGCATAGGCGTCGCCCACCACTTCGACGTTCATGACCTGCAAACCGCGTTCGACCAGCATGCCTCACCTCTGCCGTGACTGAGACGAGAATGCGCGAATACGGAAATGGTTCCATGTCCGGAAAACGGCCTCCTGGGCCGGTGCTCAGCGGCGCCCTCGTCCCGAAATCGGCCTTTTCGGGGGACGAAAAAACAAAACGCACCGGATCCGGAAAACCGGGGCCGATGCGTCTTGAGCAAGGCTTACTGCCTTGCCAGTCGATATGTCCGCTCTCGCTGCCGGTCTTTTAAGCGGCCGGCTTGGCCGTAAGGCGGACTGCAGAATTCTCGAAATTCTCAGAGCCGGTACAGGATCTGGTCGGTCCAGAACCGCTCGAGCCGATGCAGCGACTTGTTCAGGGTCGCGAACTCCTCGTTCGAGATGCCACCGACCTGCTCCACCGTCTTGACGTGCTTCTGATAGAGCGCGTCGACGATCTTGCGGATCTCCTGGCCCTGCGGGGTCAGGCGGATGCGGACCGAGCGGCGATCGACGCGCGAACGCTGATGATCGAGGAAGCCGAGTTCGACGAGCTTCTTCAGGTTATAGGAGACGTTGGAGCCGAGGTAGTAACCGCGCGTGCGCAGTTCGCCCGCGGTCAGCTCCTTGTCGCCGATGTTGTAGAGCAACAGCGCCTGCACCGAGTTGATGTCGGCGCGGCCGCGGCGATCGAATTCGTCCTTGATGACGTCGAGCAGCCGGCGGTGCAGACGTTCCACCAACGTCAGCGCTTCCAGATAGAGCGGCTGTACCGGAGCTCCCGGAGCGCGCTCAGCGGTTTCCACCGCCGTTGCAACGGCTTTGATCATGACACTTCCCCTGTAGTCGATTTTCGACTTATTTCGACGAAACTTTGGTCCCGCCTGATAGCTTCAACTTAAGGGGGCGGTTTGAAGATCCGCTTAAATAAGAGAATAAAGAGATCATGAATTTAAGACGGTGAATCGTCGATTAAGCCCATGAATAAAGGACTTTTCGCAACTTTTCATTGAGGCTGGCAGGCCGATGTTCACGCTTCGTCTGCCCGTCCTGTCGCATTCCAAAACAGCTCGGGTCGAAATCGAAAGGCTCGCGTAACGGATGTGGCGAAATCCGTACGGTGACTGAAAGATTACCGGCGAAATTAATTCAATTTTTTTCGGATCGCCCGGCGAACGCGGCCTGCAGGCGCGCGTAACGGCGCAAACGGGCGCCCACTTTACAAAAAGCCGGCCCGCCGTCGGCCAGCGCAAAGCCGACTGGCAAATGTGCCAAGAACCAGAAATCGGCCCCGACGGCGGTCCCACAGAAGCGGTCGCCGGGAAGAGTTCGGGAAACGCGGTCTGTAATCGCGACCTAACAGAGAGGGCAAAGTCCGTCTTCTCACTGCGCGCATACGAACAGGCAAATGGACCCTGCTGGCCGCATTCCGCCGAGCTGTCGCTGCGGCGCAACAGCAAACGCCCGCCCTCGCTTCGCGTGGCGCGAGCCGCCTGCTACGGCGGCCGTTCGCGCGCGGCCATCCATGCCAGCACGAGATAGGCCGCCAGCATCACGGCCTCGAGGCCCACGACCACGAGACTGCCGCCATAGATGCCCGGAAACATCAATTCGATCACCGCCATCGACACCACGGTCGTGAGCCAGACCACGGCGCCCCACGGCGTCGCAAGCCACAGCCCGACCGCGGCGACGAGTTCGATCACGGCGAAATAGACGGTCGCAGTCTGCCAGGCCATCGACTGGTTCTCGAACGCCTCCTCCTCGCCGCCGACGAAGCCGGTCACCTGCGCCCAGTGGTAGAGGCCCTTCATGATCGAGATGACAGCCATGACGCGCAGAAACAGCACCAGCCGCCGCGTCCACACATTGTCGTCGGTCTCGATGCGCTCGGACGACATCGCCGCCACCGACATCGCACCGTCCCTGGCTCGGTCGCGCGCCGAAGTGTCAGACATGGAAGCCGTCCTGGAAGCCGACGTGGAAGCCGACCTGCTCACCAACCACGGAATCACGGCGCGACGTATGCTGGAATGTCGTCATGGCCGCACTCTTGGCCCGGCGGGACGGTAAAATCAATTGCTGATGAGATGGATCAAGGCGCGGTGACGGGGCACCTTCAAGGTGCTAGAACTGGAACAAATCCAAATCCATCCCGCCGCCTCAGGAGTACTCATCACATGGCGATCAAATTCGGGCGCCCGATCGAAATGCGCGACGCGCCGCGGCGGCAGACCGCTTTGGCCTCCCATCCGCTCGACCTCGCCATCCGGCCCCGCCGCAATCGCAAGGCGGAATGGGCGCGGCGGCTGGTGCGGGAAAACGTGCTCACCACGGACGATTTGATCTGGCCGCTGTTCGTGGTCGGTGGCGACAATGCGCGCACGCCGATCGCCTCGATGCCCGGCGTCGAGCGCCTCACCGTCGACCAGGTGGTGCGCGACGCCGAACGCGCGATGAAGCTGAACATCCCCTGCATCGCACTGTTTCCCTACACCGAGCCGTCCCTGCGCGACGAGACCGGTTCCGAGGCGCTGAACCCGGACAATCTGGTCTGCCAGTCGGTGCGCGCGATCAAGAAGGAATTCCCCGAGATCGGCGTGCTATGCGACGTCGCGCTGGATCCCTTCACCAGCCATGGCCATGACGGGCTGCTCGAGGATGGCAGGATCCTCAACGACGAGACGGTGGCGGTGCTAGTCAAGCAGGCGCTGGTGCAGGCGGAGGCCGGGTGCGACGTCATCGCGCCCTCGGACATGATGGACGGCCGCGTGGGCGCGATCCGCGAGGCGCTGGACGAGGCTGGTTACCTCGACGTACAGATCATGGCCTATGCGGCGAAATACGCCTCAGCCTTCTACGGCCCGTTCCGCGACGCCATCGGCTCGGCGAAGACGCTGACCGGCGACAAGCGCACCTACCAGATGGACAGCGCCAATTCCGACGAAGCGCTGCGCGAGGTCGAACTCGACATCGCCGAAGGCGCGGACATGGTGATGGTCAAGCCCGGCATGCCCTATCTCGACGTCATCCGCCGCGTGAAGGACAATTTCTCGATGCCGACCTTCGCCTACCAGGTGTCGGGCGAATACGCGATGATCGCCGCCGCCGCCAACAACGGCTGGATCGACGGCGACCGCGCGATGATGGAAAGCCTGCTCGCCTTCAAGCGCGCCGGAGCGGACGGGGTCTTGACGTATTTCGCGCCGAAGGCGGCGGAGAAGATCAAGGCGGGAGGGTGAACTGTTGCCCGTCATTCCGGGGCGCGTCGAAGACGCGAACCCGGAAAGATTCCCCGGTGTGCAATTGCACACCTGAGGTCTGGTCCTTCGGACCATCCCGGAATGACGACGTTTCTACGAGCCCCCGACTCTCCACCGAATATTGCGCGCTGTGAATGGTCGCAGGCTCTTGCGACCGCCTCGCCGGTTCCCATGTTTGCCTCGGGACATCAGGAGGACGGACCATGTCTTACAGCGGCTCTGGCAATGACGGCTCATGGCGGAATGATGGCGGCGTTCGCCCGCATGCCTTCGATCCCAATACGCAGCCGGAACTGTTTCGCAGCGTGCTGACGCGGCGGGTGTTTGCGTTCCTGATCGACCTGGTCGTGCTCTCGGTCCCTGTCATCCTCGGCTACATCTTCATCGCCGTGTTCGGTTTGATCACGCTCGGTCTCGGCTGGATGCTGTTCTGGCTGGCGTGGCCGGCGACGGTGGTGTGGGCCATCGTCTATTACGGCGCCTCGATCGGCGGCCCGCACTCGGCTACCATGGGCATGCGGGCGATGGATCTGGAGCTGCGCACCTGGTACGGCGCGCCCGGCTATTTCGTGCTGGGCGCAACGCATGCCGTCTTGTTCTGGGTCTCGATCTCGTTCCTGACGCCGCTGGTGCTGCTGGTCGGCCTGCTCGACGGCCGCCGCCGCCTGCTGCACGACATCATCCTGGGAACCGTGGTCATCAACAGCTCGGTCCGGGGCCCGGTGACGCCGGCGGCGCGGACTTATTGACCCGCGGTAAACCAATTGACCGTTAAGCTCCGGAGCGCGAATGTAGTGTGATTGTGTTTCAGAGGCGTGACGACCTGACGTGACCCAGCACTCGCGTGACACCCCCCAATTCTACCTGACGGCGCCCTCCCCCTGCCCGTATCTGCCGGGCCGGCACGAGCGCAAGGTGTTCACGCATCTGGTCGGCGACAAGGCCGGCGACCTCAACGACCTGCTGACCCATGGCGGCTTCCGGCGCAGCCAGTCAATCGCCTACCGCCCGGCCTGCGACCAGTGCCGCGCCTGCGTCTCGGTGCGCGTCGTCGCCAACGAGTTCCGGCCCTCGCGCAATTTCAAGAAGGTTCTGGCCCGCAACGCCGACATCGTCGGCGAGCAGCGCAGCGCGGTGCCGACGTCCGAACAGTATTCGGTGTTTCGCGCCTATCTCGACAAGCGGCACCGCCACGGCGGCATGGCCGACATGACCGTGCTCGACTATGCCATGATGGTCGAAGACAGCCACGTCGAGACCCGCGTCATCGAATACCGCAAGCGCGGCGTCGATACCGGCATCACCGGCCGCGGCGAAGACCTGATCGCGGTGGCGCTGACCGACGTGCTCAGCGACGGGCTTTCGATGGTGTATTCGTTCTTCGAGCCGTCGCAGCAGAGCCGCTCGCTCGGCACCTTCATGATCCTCGATCACATCACCCGCGCACGCCGGCTGGGCCTGCCTTACGTCTATCTCGGCTATTGGATCGAAGGCTCCAAGAAGATGGACTACAAGGGCCGCTTCCTGCCGCAGCAGCGGCTGGCGCCGTCAGGCTGGATGCGGGTCGACGCGACCGGCGAAGCGCTGGCTGAGCCGCAGGATTGATCCGCCTCCCCCCACGCGTCATCACCCGCGCATGCGGGTGATCCAGTATTCCAGAAACAGCAGTGATAGACGGGAGGCCGCGGCGTACTGGATCGCCCGGTCGAGCCGGGCGATGACGGCGGTGTGTGAGCCCTATCCGAAAAACGTCTCGACCAATAATTTCACGTTCAGCGCGACGATGATCGCGGCCACGATCCACGCCACCGCGGCCACGCTGCGGGGGATGACGAACTCGCCCATCTTGCGGCGATCGGAAACGAACCGCACCAGCGGGATCACTGCGAACGGCAATTGCATCGACAGGATGACCTGGCTCAGCACCAGCAACTGGCTGGTGCCGCGCTCGCCGTAAATAGCGGTCACGATCACCACCGGAACGATGGCGATGCCGCGGGTCACGAGCCGCCGCGCCCAGTTCGGCAGCCGCAGATTCAGAAAACCCTCCATCACGATCTGCCCGGCGAGCGTCGCCGTCACCGTCGAGTTGAGGCCGGAGGCCAAAAGCGCCACCGCAAACAGCGTCGAGGCGATGCCGAGGCCGAGCAGCGGCGACAGCAATTCGTAGGCCTGGCTGATCTCGGCCACTTCCGTGCGGCCGCTGGAATAGAAGGTGGCGGCGGCGACGATCAGGATGGCGGCGTTGATGAAGAGCGCCATCATCAGCGCAATCGTCGAGTCGGCCGTCGCCCATTTGATCGCCTCGCGGCGGCCTTCGCTGGTGCGCTCATAGGCGCGGGTCTGCACGATCGATGAGTGCAGATAGAGATTGTGCGGCATCACGGTGGCCCCGATGATGCCGATGGCGATGTAGAGCATCTCGGGATTGGTGACGATCTCGGGCGACGGCACGAACCCCTTCAGGATGGCGGCCACCGGCGGCGCTGCCGCGACGATCTGAATTCCGAAGCAGACCGCGATCACGATCAGCAGCGCGATGACGAAGGCTTCGAGGAAGCGGAAGCCCTTGTTCATCAGGAGCAGCAGCAGGAAGGCATCGAGCGCGGTGATCAGCGCGCCCCAGATCAGGGGTATGCCGAACAGCAGGTTGAGCGCGATCGCGGTGCCGATCACCTCGGCGAGATCGCACGCGATGATGGCGGCTTCGCAGGCGACCCAGAGCAGGAAGTTCACCGGCCGCGAGAAGCTGGCGCGGCAGCCTGTGCCAGATCGCGGTCGGTGACGATGCCAAGCCGGGCGGCGAGCGCCTGCAGCAGGATCGCCATCAGGTTCGACAGCAGGATGACCGCCAGCAACGTGTAGCCGAACTTCGAACCGCCCGCGAGGTCGGTCGCCCAGTTGCCCGGGTCCATGTAGCCGACCGAGACCAGGTAGCCAGGCCCGAGGAAGGCCAGCAGGCGCCGCGACCAGTGCCCGCCAAAGGGGACGGCGATAGTCGAATGGACCTCGGGCAAGCTCTTGCGGGCATCCGCGGCGGCGTCAGCACGCCAGCCAGCAGCAGTATTCTCGGTGATGGTCAAAGCCTTAGCCGGCGTCCCGGAGCCCGATTCAGGCGTTCGTGCATCCATTTGAAAAGGGATATCCGAGCACTGATTTTATTGCAACTCACTTGCAACTGCATCTGAGGTTCACGAAAATAATACCGTTGCCATCTTGTAAAGTACTGAGGAAGTGCTTTACGATCGACCGATGATCAAAGTTCCCCTCGAAACGCCCGGGGCAACCCTCCGATACGCCCTCGCCCCTGACGAGGCCGGGATCGCGGCGATCGAGGCGACCTTTGCCGCCTACGACCGGATGATGGAGATCCTGGCCGAGGTCGCGCCGGTTGGAGCGAACCTCGTCGCCCTCCACGGCCAGGCCTACGAACGAATCCGCACCGAAACCGGCCTGCCGGCCCGCCTCGTCACGCTCGGGTTGCGCGATCGTGCCAGTCATGTGGCGGGAGCGGCGGTTCGCAAAATCCCGCTCGACGACAAGTTGTTTGCGATCAAGGGTCCAACTTCATTGACCATCAGCACTGTCCAGGGACGCGTCTTGGTGCCGTTCGAAATCCCCGGCTATCTTGCGGGATGGGAAAGTCCCTTCCCGGCTCACCTGGTCTCGGACGGCCGCGCCTACGAAATCCACATCGCCGTCAAATCGAAAGCATCACAACCGGAGGAGAACACCATGGTTCACGAGGGCATCCTTGCGCGCATGGGCAGGCTTCTTGCCGCCATCGCCAGCGAGACCATCGACAGCGCCGAGAGCAGCAACAAGGTGGCGATGGTCAAGCAGGCGATCCGCGAAATCGACGCCGGCGCCGACGAAGCGCGCCAGGCGCTCGGCAAATCGCGCGCCGAGGAATTCCGCCTCAAGCGGCGCCGGGAAGAGCTCGACGCAGAAGTTGCAGGGCTGACCGACAAGATACGACTGGCGGTTGCAGAAAACCGCGAGGATCTCGCGCGCGCCGGTGTCGCACGGCAAATTGATCTGGAGTCTCAAGGCACCGCGCTCGAACGCGCAATGGACTTCATCGAACTGGAAATCGACGAGCAGACCAAGGCCTTGCAGGCGATGCTTGGCGCGCGGCGTGAAGCCGAAACCCGCCTCGCCGATCTCGAAGCGAGTCTTGCAAAGCACGCACCACAGGAAACCGGACGTGCGGCTGGCGCGACTAAAACTGTAAGCCCCGACCGCGCGATGGCCGCGATCGCACGGGTCACCGGCGTTCCGGCCTCCGGCACGCCCGGCGACAAGGAACTCGACGAACTCGACCGGCTGCACCGCGAAAAGGAAATCGCGGCCCGCCTCGAAAGGATCAAGTCGCAGCAATGAGTGCCCTGACCGACATCCTGCTGGCGCCGGACGTGCGGCCCTTTGCCGTGGCCGCAGGGATCATGGTGGTGCTCGGCGGCATCGAACTGCTGGCGATGCTGATCGGCTTCTCTCTCGGCGAACTCTTCGGCAAGGAAGTCGCCGTCGATGTCGACAGCGGCGACGGATTGGGCGGCCTGTTCCTGTGGATCAACGCGGGGCGGCTGCCGCTCCTGATCCTGATCGTGCTGGCGCTCGGCGTGTTTTCGATCGTGGGCTTCTTCCTGCAGGGCCTCGCCCACGGCGTGGGAGTATCGATCCCCGTCGTGATCGCAGCAATTGCCGCGGCCGGCTTCAGCCTTCCCGTGATCCGGGTCACCAGCCGCGGCATCGCGCGCATCATTCCGCGCGACGAGAGCTACGCGGTAGACAACGCCGACTTCATCGGCCGTGTCGCCGAAGTTTCGGTCGGGCCGCTCGACCAGGGACCACCCGGCCGCGTCCGTCTCAAGGATGTCTTCGGCAACTGGCACTCTCTCGTCGCACGCGCCAGTCCCGAATCCACGCCGCTTCCGGTCGGCGCCAGCGTGCTGCTGGTCGACCGCGACGCCAAGAGCTTTATCGCGATTTCCGCACCCGACGACCTCATTGCGCAACAACGTTCAGACAGGGCCTAAACAACATGTGGGAACTTGCAGTACCCGTCGCCATTGCCGTCGTAGTCGTTCTCGTTATCGGTCTATTGCTCGCCAAACTGTATCGCCGCTCCACCCGTGACGAAGCCTATGTCCGCACCGGCCTCGGCGGCCAGAAGGTCGTCCTCGACGGCGGCTCGATCGTGCTTCCGGTTTTCCACTCGGTCGCCGCGGTCAATCTGAAGACGCTTCGGCTGGAAGTCGCCCGCGGCGGCCCGGATTCGATGATCACCAAGGACCGCATGCGCGTCGACATCGGCGCTGAATTCTATCTGCGCGTCAAACCCGACAGTTCGTCGATCGCGCTCGCCGCGCAGACGCTGGGCAGCCGCACCAACAACGCCGGCGAACTGCGCGAGCTGATCGAGGCCAAATTCGTCGACGGCCTGCGCTCGGTCGCCGCCACCATGCACCTCGAGGAGTTGCAGGAGCAGCGCGCGACGTTCGTCAAGTCGGTGCAGGAAGCGGTCGGCGCCGACATCCAGAACAACGGTCTCGAACTTGAATCCGTGTCGCTGACGCGGCTGGACCAGAGCGACATCAAGCATTTCAACCCGAGCAACTTCTTCGACGCCCACGGCCTGACGACGCTGACCAAGATCACGCGGGAGCGCGAGCAGGAGCGCAACCAGATCGTCCGCACCACCGAAGTGAATATCGCGCAGCAGGACCTCGTCGCCCGCCAGACCACGCTGACGATAGAAGCCACCAAGCGCGAGGCGGAGCTGGCGCAGCAGCGCGACATCGCCAACAAAACGGCCGCGATGCGCGCACAGACCGCGCAGGTCGAACAAACTGCAGTACAGAACGAGGCGGAATACCGCATCCAGCAGGAACTTGCGGTTGCCAACAAGCAGACCGAAGCCAACCAGGCGCGCGACACGCGAAAGATCGAGGCCGACCTCGCGGTGAAACGGCGCAATACCGAAATGGAACGCGACCTGCAGATCGTCGCGCAGGAAAGTGCGATCGCGGTCGCCAACAAGAGCAAGGAGCAATCCGAAGCGCAGACCGTCGCCGAGACCGCGCGTGCGCTGGCGATTGCGGCCGAGGAAAAGGTCACCACCGCCAAGGCTGTCGAAATCGCCGAACGCGACAAGATCATCAACGTGATCGCGGCGCGCAAGGCCGCCGAAACCGAGGCAATGCCGATCACCGTGATGGCGGAAGCCGAAAACCAGGCCGCGAACAACAAGGCCGAAGCCATCACCATGCTGGCCAAGGCCGACGCCGAGGCGGCGACCACCCGCGCGGCCGGCGTCAAATCGCTCGGCCAGGCCGAAGCCGAGGTAGCGGCATTGAAAGCCGAGGCACGCAACAAGCTCTCCGCTGAGATGGTCGACTACGATCTCACGCTGGCGCGCATCAACGTGATCCCGAACGCGCTGGCCGAAGCGGTGAAGCCGATCGAAAAAATCTCGGACATCCGGATCTTCGACACCGGCGGCATGCTCGGCCGCGGCGGCGGCAACGGCGCCATGAACGGCCACGCCAACGGCATCGGTCTCGGCGACGGCCTCGCCGCGCAGTTGCTGTCGGTTTCGGCATTCAAGCCGATCATCGACAAGATCCTCGCCGAGGGCGGCTTCGGCGCGGGCCCTGATGCGCTGACCACCCTGACCAACGCGCTGGCCGCGCAACAACTGGCAGCCCCCACCGAACCGCCTGAGCTGGACGGGGCCGATGAAGTGGAGACGCCGCCCGCCACGATCTCCGGTACGGCCAAGGCGACGCTCGGGCCTAAGACGTAAGCCGCCGGACCGGCCGTTCAGATCGAAGTCCAGACCAGGCCTGCCGCGCGGAGGCGGCAGGCCTTCGTCTTTCGCCACGCATGCTTGGACGTAGGATCGACGATCAGCGTTCGGTGAGATTGTCCATCGTCAATTTGCGAATCCGCGGCGCAAGTGGGGTAACGACACCGACGAAAGGTTTCCCACCTTCCCGCAGCGCCAGGATCTCCTTGCGTTGCTCCTCGATCAGCTCAAGCAAGGCCTTCTTCTGCTCGACCTTTAGGTTCGTCGCGCTCTCGGTGCGCTGGCGCGCGCCATCCAGAATCTTCTTGATCTCAGCCTCGGGAATCGTCGCAAAGAATCCCTTCATCGTTTCGTCTACTGCGGTTTTCCAGCTCTTCTGATCGAATCCCGCCTTGGTAATCAATTTTTGGCCCGCAGCATCCTGTTCGAACCATTCGTCGGCCTCGTCATCGTCGTACGCGAAATCGCCAAACTCGGCTTTCAGCTTCTCGATAAGGTCAACGACGTTGGCTGCCTCCTGCGAGGTCAGTGCCAATGCGGCCTTGTCGAAGCTGGCCACACTCGATGCGGCGAGTAACGCAAAGGCTAATGCGACAGCCGCCGCCGCCCGTGAGGGGAAACGCTTCATCTTTCAGTCTACTCCTGTTGATTCCAATGAACGATCCCACCCACTTCGCGGACGTGCTCACCGAATCAACAGGCAGCTCGCAAGGAAGTCGCACCACCTGCCACTGCGCATCAATGGCTCAAATTGTCAATTCGTCCGCCGCGCGATCTGGATCGGTCGCGGGGTCGTGTGCCGCCGGCGCGTAAGAAGTTTTGTCGAGAAGCTTGTCGGGAAACGGGTGGGTTGGATCGCCCTCGGGCCAGACAATGAGGCGAGAATCGAATCCGTCAGGGAATTCCGCCATGTCCACCGACCATGCCCCTCGCCTGCCCACCACCTTCAACCGGCTGGCCTGGTCCAACCTCGCCGCGCAATCGGCGGAGCAGATTGCGCTGGCCGCGGCGCCCATCGTCGCCGTGCTGCTGCTCGGGGTCGGCGAAGGCCAGACCGGCCTGCTGCAGACGGCGCTGACGCTACCGTTCATCCTGTTTGCGATCCCTGCAGGCCTGCTCGCCGACCGTATCTCGCGGCGCTGGGTGATGGCGGCCAGCGAGGCGCTGCGCGCGGTGGCGCTTGCCGGCATCCTGCTGCTGATCTGGCTGGGGCAGATGACGCTGCCGCTGCTTTCGCTGCTCGGCTTCGTCGCCGTCTGCGGCACGGTCGCCTACAGCGTCGCAGCCCCTGCACTGGTGCCGTCGCTGGTGACCTCTGCACAATTGCCCGCCGCCAATGCGAGGATCGAACTGGCGCGTACCGTTGCCTTCGCGAGCGGCCCCGCGCTCGGCGGCGTGCTGGTCGGATGGGTCGGCGCTGCGCCCGCGTTCGGATTTGCCGCTGCGCTGTCAGTCGTCGCGGTCGTGCTGCTGTCGGGCATCCATGAGCCGTCGCGCGCGGCAGCGCCGCGGCGGCATCCGTTGCAGGACATCAAGGAGGGCGCCGCGTTCGTGCTGCATCATCCATTGCTGCGGCCGGTGTTCATCACCCAGTTCATCTTCAATACGGCGTCATTCCTGCTGCTCGCGGTGTTCGTGCCTTACGCCGTGCGCCATCTCGGCCTGTCCGCCGCCGGCGTCGGCATGACGCTCGGCATGTATGGCGTCGGCATGGTGGTCGGCGCGCTGGCAGCGACGCGGGTGATGCAGCGGCTCGCCTTCGGCACCGTGATCGGACTTGGCCCCGTCACCGGCTTTGTCGCCGCGGCGGTGATGGCACTGACGACGATCGCCCCGACGCCGTGGCTTGCAGGCCTGAGCTTCTTCCTGCTCGGCGCAGGTCCGATCCTGTGGGTGATCTCGACGACGACGCTGCGGCAATCGGTGACGCCGCCGTCCCTGCTCGGGCGCGTCTCCGCAATCAACATCATGAGCTATGGCGCCCGGCCGCTCGGCTCAGCGCTCGGCGCCATCGTCGGCGGCCTCTACAGCGCCGAGGCCTGCCTCTATCTGGCGGCGGCAATCTTCGGCGCCCAGGCGCTGGTGATCTGGCTTTCGCCCGCCGTCGCGCTGGCACGGCAGCCGGACATGGTGGGCGAGCCGGCGCAGTGCTAGGCGGCTGAATCCAACGAAAGCAATCATTCCGGGGCGATGCGAAGCATCGAACTACGGTGCGCAATTGCGCACCTGAGAATCTCGAGATTCCGGGTCTGGTGCTTACGCACCATCCCGGAATGACGGGCTCAACTATCATTGCCGCTTCCTTGTCTCGCTTTATATGATATACATCATCCAATAGACAGGGAACCGCCATGACCGACCAGACCGCCGCCATTAACGCCAGTCCCCGCCCCGAGGCTTCCTCCTCCGTCCTGCAGATTGCGGTGCTGGCCGGGCTCGCGGCCACGGGCACGTTGGCGACCAATATCCTGCTGCCGTCGCTGCCGCAGATGGCGGTGTCGCTGAAGGTATCGAGTGCGGCGGTGACCTCAGCGATCACCGTCTTCCTCGCAGTGTTCGCGGTGGGCCAGCTCGTGGTCGGGCCGATCTCGGACCGCTACGGCCGCCGCTGGCCGGTATTGATCGGTTTCGCGGTGTTCTTCGTCGGCAGCATCTGGTGCGCGCTTGCCGATGATCTGCCCAGCCTGCTGACCGGCCGCGTGATCCAGGCGGCCGGGGCCTGCGCCACCTCGGTATTGTCCCGCGCGATCGCCCGCGACCTGTTCTCCGGCGCGGCGCTGGCACGCGCGATGGCGCTGATCATGATCGCGATGGCGGCGGCGCCCGGTTTCTCGCCGCTGCTCGGCGGCGCGCTCGACCATGCCTTCGGCTGGCGCTCCGAATTCGTGCTGGTGGCAGGCTTCGCTGCGCTCGGCGCCCTCGCCTACGGCACCCTGCTCGGCGAAACCCATCATGCGACGCGGACGCCGCTCGATCCGCTCGTCATCGCGAAAAACTATCTTGGCCTGATCGCCGACCGGCGCTTCGTGGTGCCGGCGGCCACCGTCAGCCTGATCATGGGCGGGCTGTTCTCGATCTTCTCGGCCGCACCGCGCATCCTGATCGAGGCGATGCATTTCACGCCGATTCAACTGGGCCTGTTCTTCGCCGGCACCGTGCTGATCGTTTTCGCCGCCGGCATGCTCGCGACGAGGCTGGCGCCGCGCTACGGGCTCGACCGCTCGATCCGAGGCGGGCTGTTCGCGACCGCAGCCGGCGCCATCGCGATGCTGCTGGTCTCGCTGTACAGCCCTTCGTTCCTGCCATTTCTGGGGGCGATGAGCGTGTTCCTGCTCGGCATGGGCATCGTCAACCCGCTCGGCACCGCGCAGGCGCTCTCGCCGTTCGGGGAAAAGGCTGGCGCGGCGTCCGCGCTGGTCGGCTTCTGGCAGATGATGACGGCCGCGATCGGCGTCTGGCTCGCCGCCACCATCTCACCCGACGCGCTGTTTGCGCTCGGCGTGGTGCTGACGGTGTTTTCGCTGCTCGCGGTCGGGCTCTACACGATGCGGGCCCGCGCAGCTAAGGCCGCATGAACATGAAATCCGTATCGGGGTCGCAATTCTCGGCGACGAAGCGCAGTTCCGATTGAACGTCGGATACGCCACGGCTCTCGAGATACTTGCTCACCACGAGGCCGAGCATCGCGCGGCATATGCTGTCGGTCCCCTGCCCGGCGGCTTCCGCCTCGGCCATGGCTGCTGAGAAATGCCGTGCTGCTATTTCGGTTGCGGACATGCTGGCCACCTTCTCCCGTCGCGCCGATCGGACGGCGAGAGTTGAGACGGAAGCCGCCGCCCCGCGCCTTGATATGAATCAAGCCGTCCTCACGGGCGTCGCAGCGAGCAGTCAGGATGCCAGATAGCGCTCGTATTTGCCGCCGACAACCTCGTCGGCCGTAATGTCAGGATCGAGCGTATAGAGATCCTGCGCGCGGTTGATGCCACGCAGCGCGAAGCGGCCGGTGGAGACCAGGTAGTTCCTTCCCGCTGCGTCGAGGCCCGAACGAAACGCCGACGACATCAATAATTCGCGGTCGACCGAGCGGCACATCGAGGCGATGCGGCTGACCTCGTTGACGGCAGGTCCCACCACGGTGAAGTCGAGCCGGTCGTCGCTGCCGATATTGCCGTAAAACACCTCGCCGACATGCAGGCCGACATGGGCCGTCGTCACCGGACGGTTCTCGCCGGTGCGGCGGCTGTTGAGCGCACGCATGTTGCGGCGGAAGCGATGTTCGGCAGCGAGCGCGGCGCGTCGTGCCGCCGCCAGATTCTCGTTGGTGAACATCGCCAGCACGCCGTCGCCGATCAGCTTCAGCACCTCGCCGCCGGCGTCATGAATGGCGTCGATCGAGGCCTGCGCGTAATCGTTGAGGAACGGGATGATCTCGTCCGGCTCGATGCTCTCGCTGATCGCGGTCGAGCCGCGCAGATCGGAGAACCACAGCACGGTGTTGATGCGCTCGGTGATGCCGCGCGCGATCCGCCCGCGCAGCACCTGCTCGGCGGCGTCGCGCCCGAGATAGACCCGACCCAGGGTCTTGGCGATGTCGGCCTGCGCCGCGGTCTTGATCGCAAGCCCCAGCACCGGCACCAGGTCGCGCAGCGCCGCCAGCCCCTGCGCGCCAAAACCCTCCTCGCGCCGCGTCACCCAATAGGAATAGACGCAGTCCATCTGCCCCATGGTGCCAGCCTCGCCGAACCGGTGCGTGTAGGCCACCAGATGCTTGTGGCCCTTCTCGGCGAGTTCGCCCATGAACTTGAAATTGTGGGACGCGCTGTTGACGAGGTCGAGCGGCAGTTCCTCGTGGCCGGCTTCGAGCATGTGATAGAAGATCGAACTGCGCCAGGCCTCGGCCGCTTCGCCCTCGTTGGTCGATCCATATTCGAAGGCGTTGCTTTCATTGGTCTCGGCGTCGTTCCAGCGAAAGCCGCGTCCTTCGAAGATCGGGTGCAGCGTGTCGATGAAGACCATCCCGCGCGACACGGGAAGACCCGCCTCGCAACAGCGCTCGCAGAAGCCACGGATCAGGTCATTCTCGGGCAGGCCGGTGAGCCCCTGGCTGACCAGCCAGTTCATCAGGCGCAAACGGGGCGTGAGTTCCATACGCCATTATGCCGTGCAATCGGCAAAGACGGAAGTGTGCCGCCGATCAACGCTTCGCGCGCGTCACCGTCTCGCCGTCTTCCTTGACGAAGGACTCCAGCGGGTGATCGAGCAGGTCAAGCACCAGTTCCGAAGGCCGGCACAGCCGCACGCCCTTTTCCGTCACCACGATCGGCCGGTTGATCAGGATCGGATGGGCCAGCATGATGTCGATCAGCTCGTCGTCGCTCCATTTGAGATCGGCGAGGCCCAGCTCCGCATAGGGCGTGCCTTTTTCGCGCAGCAGCTCCCGCGGCGAGATGCCGAGCGCCGCGATCAGCTCGACCAACCGGGCGCGGCTCGGCGGCGTCTTCAGGTACTCGATCACCTCGGGCGTCTCGCCGCTCTGGCGGATCATCGCCAGCGTGTTGCGCGAGGTGCCGCAGGCGGGGTTGTGATAGATGGTGACGCTCAAGTTTCCGCCTGCTCCTTCATGGTAGCGGATGTGCCGGCGCCGGCCTCGTACCAGCCGCGCGACGCCTTCACCAGATACACCACCGAGAGCATGACGGGCACCTCGACCAGCACACCGACCACCGTGGCCAATGCCGCCCCCGAGTTAAGGCCGAACAGGCTGATGGCCGCGGCGACGGCGAGTTCGAAAAAGTTGCTGGCGCCGATCAGCGCCGCTGGCGCGGCGACGCACCAGGCGACGCCAAAGCGGCGGCTCAGCCAATAAGCCAGCCCGGCATTGAGATACACCTGAATCAGGATAGGCACCGCAAGCAGCACGATCACGAGCGGCTGCGCGATGATCTGCTCCCCTTGAAAGCCAAACAGCAGGACCAGCGTGGTCAGCAGCGCGACCAATGACACCGGTTGCAGCGCATGGAGCGTCCGCGGCAAGGCTTCCGGTCCGGAGGCGAGCAGCGCGCGTCGCCATAGCTGCGCGATGATGACGGGTACCACGATATACAGAACCACCGAGATCAGAAGGGTATCCCAGGGCACGGTGATGGAGGCGACGCCCAGCAGAAGGCCGACCAGCGGCGCAAAGGCGAAGATCATGATGACGTCGTTGAGTGCGACCTGGCTCAGTGTGTAATGCGGCTCGCCTTCGCACAGGTTCGACCATACGAACACCATCGCGGTGCAAGGCGCCGCCGCCAGCAGAATGAGGCCGGCGATATAGGACGGGATTTGAGCCGCCGGCAGCCATGGCGCGAACAGATGCCCGATGAAGATCGAGCCAAGCAACGCCATCGAGAACGGCTTCACCGCCCAGTTGATGAAGAGCGTGACGCCGACGCCGCGCCAATGCTCGCGGACCTGGCCGAGCGCGCCGAAGTCGATCTTCAGCAGCATCGGGATGATCATCAGCCAGACCAGGCCGGCGACCGGCAGATTGACCCGCGCGACCTCGGCGCTCGCAATGGTGGCGAACAGTCCGGGTAAGAAGTGTCCGAGGCTGACACCCGCGACAATGCACAGCGCCACCCACAGCGAAAGATAGCGTTCGAACAGGTTCATGATGATTGCATCCGGAGGTGACTTGGACGGGCGTGCGCTCTGCGCGTGCCCGCGCCGCTTTGCTGGGTGCGAGGACCCTCTCGATATTTCAAGCTGGCCCGCTAAGCAAGAATTATGTCTTGATTTCTCGACATAATATAACGACAAAGCGCTAAAATATCGCGATTGTTGACTGATTTGGCGTGATTTGTCATCTCTTTGTCATTCAATTCGTCGAGTAATGTGGACATATGATGCGATCCTCAATTATTCCGGGAAGAGCAATGGACGAGGCCAACCGCGAAGCGGATGCGATAGAGGCATTTGGATCGCTTGCGCAACCAACCCGCCTCGCGGCGGTGCGTCATCTGCTCGCTGTCCACCCGCAAAGCCTGCCCGCAGGCGAGATCGCGCGGCTTTGCGACGTTCCTCACAACACCATGTCGACGCATCTCGGCATCCTGAACCGGGCCGGTTTGATCTCGGTCGAAAAGGACGGCCGCTCGATGAACTATCGGGCTGATGTCGCGGGGTTTCGAGGTCTGCTGGAATTTCTCTCCCGCGATTGCTGCAACGGCCGACCGGAACTGTGCGGGAACGCTTTCGATCTTCCGCTCGAATCCATCGCGGCCGAACCGACGGAGAAGTTCATGGCGCCGGCGTTCAATGTCCTCTTCCTGTGCACGCAAAATTCCGCGCGCTCGATCATGGCCGAAGCCCTGCTCGAGAAGATCGGCCGCGGCCGTTTCCGGGCCTATTCCGCCGGTTCGGCGCCGGCCCGTGAACCGATGCCGGAAGTCGTCGACCGGCTAGCGGCGCTCGGGCATGACGTATCGCACCTGCATTCGAAATCGTGGGATGAGTTCAAGGGGCCGCAGGCGCCCCGGATGGATTTCATCATCGCGCTCTGCGACGCGCCCAACAATCAGTTCTGCCCGGATTTTGGCGCGCAGTTCGTCACCGGCGCCTGGCCCCTGCCCGATCCGGCACAATTCTCGGGGTCGCCGACCGAGCGCACCACGCTCTTGAATGAACTGTATGCGATGATCCGGCGCCGGATCGAAATCTTCACGAGCCTGCCCTTCGACTCGCTGGACCGCATGGCGGTCAAGGCCCGGCTCGATGAAATCGGCGATACGACGCGTGTAACTCCGTAAGGAAGACCCATGAAAGTTGGCATCAATGGCATGGGCCGCATCGGCAGGCTCGCGCTGCGTGCGGCGCTTGGCGGCATCTACCGGCCGGACAGCGATCCCCGCGCCGCTAATCGGCTGGAAGTCGTCCATGTCAACGAATTGAAGGGCGGCATCGCCGCGACTGCGCATCTGCTGGAATTCGACAGCATTCACGGACGCTGGCACGCGCCCATTGAAGCCAGTTCCGGCAGCGCCATCACGATCGGCAAGGACCGCATCGGCTTCAGCGAGGCGGCCGGCCCAGGCGAGGTGGCATGGGGCGATCTCGGCTGCGACGTCGTACTCGAATGCACCGGAAAATTCCTCAAGCCGGATCAGCTTCAGGCCTATTTCGACCGCGGCGTCAAACGGGTTATCGTCGCCGCTCCGGTCAAGGACGAGGCGGCGCTCAACATCGTCGTCGGCGTCAACGACCAGCTCTACGATCCAGGCCGGCACAAGTTGCTGACGGCGGCATCCTGCACCACGAACTGCCTGGCTCCCGTCGTCAAGGTCATCCACGAGTCGATCGGTATCCGGCATGGACAGATCACGACGATTCACGATCCGACCAACACCAACGTCGTCGTTGACGCCCCGCACAAGGATCTTCGCCGCGCAAGATCCGCAATGCTCTCGATGCAACCCACGACCACCGGAAGTGCGACCGCGATCTCGCTGATCTATCCGGAACTCAGGGGCAAGCTGAACGGACACGCCGTGCGCATTCCTGTCCTGAACGCCAGCCTGACCGACTGCGTGTTCGAGCTGAAGCGCCCGACCACAGCCGAGGAGGTCAATCACCTCTTCAAGTCGGCCTCGGAAAACGCCTTGGCCGGCATACTGGGTCTGGAGACCCGGCCGCTCGTCTCGGCCGACTACAACAATGATCCTCGCAGTTCGATCGTCGATGCCTTGAGCACGATGGTCACCGACGAGACGCTGCTGAAAGTATACGCGTGGTACGATAACGAGGTCGGCTATGCCTGCCGGATGGTCGACCTCGCCAGCATCGTTCGACGTTCGGGCGTCTAGCCATGGTCCGGAACTACCTCATCGTGACCGCGTCGTATTGGGGCTTCACGCTCGTCGACGGCGCGTTGCGGATGCTGGTGCTGTTCCATTTCTTCCGGCTGGGCTACACGCCATTCACCCTGGCGTTTCTGTTCCTGCTCTATGAAGCAGCCGGAATCGGTGCCAACCTCGCCGGCGGCTACTTCGCGTCGCGCTTCGGCATTCCCCGCATGCTCGCGATCGGACAGATGCTCCAGATCGCCGGCTTGCTGATGTTGTCGGCGCTCGATCCGGGATGGGGCGCGGTGGTATCGGTTGCGTGGGTCGTGATCGCCCAGGGCATCGCCGGCGTCGCCAAGGACCTCACCAAGACCGCATCGAAATCCGCGATCAAGGCGACATCCGCGGAGGGCAGCGGGCAATTGTTCCGCTGGGTCGCGTGGTTCACCGGCTCCAAGAATGCGATGAAGGGTGTCGGATTCTTCGTCGGCGGCCTGCTGCTCGATCTTGCGGGCTTCACCCATGCGCTATGGCTGATGGCCGCCCTGCTCGGCGTCGTCTTCGTCGCGGGGCTGCTGTTGCTGCCGTCCCGGCTCGGCAAGGCGAATCGTCGAAAACCATCCGCGAGTTGTTCGGCAAATCGCGCGGCGTGAATCTCCTGGCCGCTGCCCGCATTTTCATGTTCGGCGCCAGGGATGTCTGGTTCGTCGTCGGCCTGCCCGTCTTTCTCTACGCCTACGGGTGGACGTTCCTGCAGGTGGGCGCATTCCTTGCGGCCTGGACCATCGCCTATGGCGGCGTGCAGGCCATCGCGCCATCGCTGGTAAGCCGCAGCACGGATGGCCTCAGCCGCGAAGTGCCGGCCGCGCGGATCTGGGCCGCCGTTCTGGCGGCGGTGCCGATCGTGCTGGCGGTCATCATGAACTCGACCGACGTCGCGCGTCCCGATATCGTCCTGGTGGCCGGATTGGCACTGTTCGGACTGCCCTTTGCCGTCAACTCGTCGCTGCATTCGTATCTCATTCTGGCCTATGCGGGCTCCGAAAAGGCCGCCGAGGACGTCGGCTTCTACTATGCCGCCAACGCGGCCGGCCGCCTTCTCGGCATCGTCTTATCCGGCATGCTGTATCAGCTTGCCGGCATCGCTGGCTGCCTGATCGGCTCCGCGGTCATGTTGCTGCTTTGCTCGCTGATCACATTCCTGCTCCCGCTGAACGCGGACTTGCCGACGGCGAGGCCGGCCAAGATCTGAACCGGGGCGAATTTCCACCGACGCAGGATAGTCGGGTTTCCGACCTGCATTACTTCGATAATTCTAGAATTACAGTTGACGGGCCGGATTTCCCGTGAGACGATGTCGGCATGAAACTCGACACCGCCGCCGCCCATCTCGAAGCGCTGGGAAATCCGACCCGGCTCAAGATCTATCGCGCACTGATCCGCGCCGGTGGCGCCGGCCTTGCCGTCGGCCGGCTGCAGGAGAAGCTGAAGATCGCGCCCTCCACGCTCTCCCACCACATCAAGGCGCTGGTGGTGGCCGGCCTCGTGACCCAGGAGCGCGACGCGACCACCCTGATCTGTCACGCCAATTACGAAGTGATGCGGGAGCTGGTGGGCTTCCTCGTCGCTGAATGCTGCACCGAAAGCGCCGAAACCAAGGATGCCAAAACCGCGGCGTAGGCATTATTGCCTGCGACCAGTATTTCGATATTTCCAGTTTAATGGGAGAACACCATGAGCCCAGCCAAAACCGTCGCGATCATCGGAGCCGGACCGGTCGGCCTCGCCGCTGCCGCCCACGTTCTGGAGCGGGGTCTTGAACCGATCGTGCTGGAAGCCGGCGAAGACGTCGGCCACGCCATGCGGCAATGGGGCCACGTCCAGCTGTTCTCGCCGTGGGAGTACAATGTCGACAAGGCGGCGGTCCGCCTGCTTGCAGCAACAGGCTGGAATTCTCCCGAGCCCGAGCAGTATCCGACCGGCGCGGAGATGGTGGAGCGCTATCTCGAACCGCTCGCCAACACCGCCGCGCTCAAGCCTCACATCCGCACCTCGAGCCGCGTCACCGGCATCAGCCGCGTCGGCTTCGACAAGATGAAGACCAAGGGCCGCGAGACCGCGCCATTCGAAATTCGCTACCAGAACGGAAAAGGCCCTGAGGTGGTCAGGGCCGATGCGGTTATCGACGTGTCCGGCACCTGGCATTCGCCGAATCCGGCCGGGGCCAATGGCCTCCCGGCCATCGGCGAGACTGACGTCGCGGACAGACTCGCGTACGGCATGCCCGACGTGCTGGGCAAGGACCGCGCGCGCTACGCCGGCAAAGCGGTTGCGGTGCTCGGCGCCGGTCATTCCGCGATCGGCACGCTGACCGACCTGGCGAAGCTTGCCGAGCAGGTGCCGGGCACCCGGCCGATCTGGCTGCTGCGCGGCAGCGATCCTGCCAAGGCGTTTGGCGGCGGCGCCAACGACAAGCTGGCGGCCCGCGGCGAACTCGGCGCGGTATTCGCGGCGCTGGTGACGGCCGGACGCGTCGAGATGCAAAGCGGGTTTCGCGTCTCGCATCTCGCAGCCGACGGCCCCCGCCTCGTCATCGGGGCGATATCGGGTTGCAGCGCCCGCCGGGTCATGGCCGACGAATTGATCGTCGCGACGGGCTTCCGGCCCGATCTCGATTTCGTGCGCGAACTGCGTATCCAGTTGGATCCGGCGGTCGAATGCCCGGTCGCGCTGGCGTCGTTGATCGATCCGAACGAGCATAGCTGCGGCACCGTGCGGCCGCATGGCGCGCGCGAACTGGCGCAGGACGAACCCGGCTTATATTTCGCGGGCATGAAATCCTATGGCCGCGCACCGACCTTCCTAATGCTCACGGGCTACGAGCAGGTGCGCTCGATCGCCGCCGACATTGCCGGCGACCACGAGGCCGCCGAGCGGGTCGAGTTGGTACTGCCCGAGACCGGCGTCTGCAGCCGTTCGCCCGCGACAGGTGCCAGCAATTGCTGCGGCGGCCCCGCAATATCGGATGTTGACGCCTGTTGCGTCGCGGACGAAAAGGCCAAGCAGCAAGGCAAGACAGGTTGCGGTTGCGCAGCCTGACGGCAGGGAGTGAATCGGATTTTCCTGGAGGGGCGCTCGGTTATCGCCGCAATGTGCGTGGGGCAGCTTGGCAGCCTGCTTCCGCACGTTGTTGTGCCCTCCATTCTTGCAGCGTTCCTGATTCCCGAATGGCATTTGAACGGCGCGCAGGCGGGACTGCTGGCGGGCTCGGGCGCCGCCGGATACATGCTGACGGTGCCGGTGCTGGCGACGCTCACCGATCGCATCGACGCCCGCAACATCCTGATCGCGGGCTCCGCACTGAGCGCGCTCGGCACCCTGCTGTTCGGCCTGTTCGCGACCGGGCTGTGGTCCGGCGCCTTCTTCAACGCCATGGCCGGCGTCGGCTTTGCGGGCGCCTATATGCCGGGCCTCAAGGCGCTGACCGACCGTCTGGCGCCGGGCGACTCATCCCGCGCCATCACGCTCTACACGTCGAGCTTCTCGTTCGGCGTCGGCATGTCGTTCCTGGTCTCCCAGCTTGTCGCCGAAGCCTGGGGCTGGCGCAGTGCATTTCTCGTCACCGCCGCCGGGCCGCTGGTGATGCTCACCGCCTGCCTGCTGCTGCGACCGGTGAAGCCGGCGCCTGCGTCCGGCCGGCTACTCGATTTCGCGCCCGTGTTCCACAACCGCAAAGCCATGGGATTCGTGCTCGGCTACGGCGCGCACTGCTTCGAACTGTACGGCATCAGGACCTGGATCGTCGCGTTCTGGACGTTCGTCGCGGCCAAGAGTTCCGGCGCTTCGCTACTCACGCCGATCGTCGTCAGCGTTGTATTTTCCCTGCTCGCCATGCCCGCGAGCATCCTCGGCAACGAATTCGCGCTCAGGTTCGGCCGCCATCGCGCGATATCGGCCGTGATGTTCGCTTCCGCCGCGGTCGCGCTGCTGATCGGGATCTCCGCTGACCAGTCGCCGTGGCTGCTGCTGCCGCTCGTCCTCATCTATGCCCTCACCGTGCCCGCTGATTCCGGGGCGTTGACCTCGGGCATGTCGATGGCGGCGGACCCGAGCTACCGCGGCGCGACGATGGCGATGCATTCCACGGTCGGCTTCAGCCTTTCCGCAGCAGGCGCGTGGGCAGTGGGTGTCGCGCTGGATGCGGCCGGAGGACCACAGAGTTCAACGGCCTGGATGGCTGCATTTTCGGTGCTGGCGGCGGGGATCCTGCTCGGGCCGCTGGCACTCTACTGGTCAAGACGAGAGACGCCGACGTGAACCGCAGCCAGCTATCCATCATCATCGGACTAGGCACCACGCAGACGCTGGCCTGGGCTTCGAGCTACTACCTGCCGGCGATCCTCGCCGACCCCATCGCACGCGATCTTGGAGTCTCCTCGAACTGGGTCTTTGCTGCGTTCTCCGCATCGCAAGTCATTTCTGCGCTGCTCGCCCCCCGCATCGGACGCCATATCGACCTGGTCGGCGGCCGGCCGGTGTTGTCGATGTCGAATCTCGTGCTGGCGGCGGGGCTGGCGCTGCTCGGCCTCACCACGTCGGTCCCCATGCTGATCGCCGCCTGGCTCTTGCTCGGTATCGGCATGAGCGCCGGCCTCTACGATGCCGCCTTCGCCGCGCTCGGACGCATCTACGGCGATTCGGCGCGCCGTTCGATCACCGGGATTACGCTGATTGCGGGGTTTGCGTCGACCGTCGGCTGGCCGCTGTCCGCATGGGGCCTCGAGACCATCGGCTGGCGCAACACCTGCTTCGCCTGGGCGGCGGCGCATATCCTGATGGGGTTGCCGATCAATCTCATCATGCTGCCGGCGGTGAAGGGCGCAAAGGCGGCGGTGGCCGCGGCAGTCAAGCCGCATATCCCGATCGATCGCACCATGATCATATTGGGGTTCGTATTCGCAGCGGCCTGGACCGTTACCGGCGCGATGGCGGCGCATCTGCCGCGCCTGATGGAGGCCGCCGGCGCGACGACCACACAGGCGGTGTTCGCCGGCGCCCTGATCGGGCCGTCGCAGGTGGCCGCCCGTATCTTCGAGGCGACTTTTCTCAGCCGCTATCATCCGCTGGTCTCGACCAAGCTCGCCTGCATCACACATCCGATCGGCGCCGCGATCCTCGGCCTTGCCGGCGGTGGCGCCGCCAGCGTGTTTGCGATCTTTCACGGCTCCGGCAACGGCATCCTGACGATTGCCCGCGGCACGCTGCCGCTCGCGATCTTCGGTCCACAGAATTACGGCTACCGCCTCGGCATCATCGGCGCGCCGGCGCGGATGGCGCAGGCGGCCGCCCCCCTGCTGTTCGGCCTGCTGATTGACGTGATGGGTGCGCGGGTTCTGATCGTCTCCTCCGCGCTCAGTATCGCGGCGTTGCTGGCGCTGTTCCTGCTGGGCAAGGGACCGCCGCGACCGACAACGTGAACTCGATCACGCGAGTTCGCCAACCTACGGCTTCTTGATCTCTGATGTCGCGATCCAGATCCCCGCAAACACCGCGACGAGGCCGATCACGAGGTTCGGCGTGATCGGTTCGCCGACGAGCTGGGTGGCAAGCAGCGCAGCTGCCACCGGGTTGACGGTCATGGTGTTGGCCACGCGGGTGGGCGACGCCCGCTCCAGCGCCAGCACCCACAGGATGAAGGCGAGCGCACCACCTGCGACGCCGAGGTAAAGGCCCGCGATCCATTGTGGCGTCGTCAGTTGGCTCAACGTCGCGATACTGCCGGAGACTGATCCGACCAGGATCAGCGCCACGGCACCGGTTCCCATGCCGACAGCGAGGAAGCCGAGCGGACTGGAGCGCTGGATGAACGGGCGTGACCAGACATTGTAGAACGCCATGCAGAGCACGGCGCCGGTCATGATCAACTCGCCGCGCCACGCGCCCGGCGGCGCCGCCGACAATCCGGTGGCGAGCGCGGCGAAGACGCCGAGCACGGCAATGCACACCCCGATCGTTTTCCATCTCGTCAGTGGCTCGATGCCGAGCAGCGCGCCCACCAGCATGGTTTGCAGCGGCAGTGTGGCCAGCGCGAGTGAGGCGCGTGCCGCCGTCGTGTAGGACATCGCGACGTTGTAGAGCACGAAGAACACGCCGAAGAAGGCGAAGCCGAGCGCGGCAACGGCAGGCCAGTCTCGCTGTTGCGGCCATCGTACCTTCAGCAACAGCGCTGCCGGCAGCACGCAGCAAAAGCCGATGCCCCAACGCAGGATCGCCAGCGTGATCGGGTCAGCATTTCCGGCGAGATAGCGCGTGATCGCCGCCGCAGTCCCACCAAGGCAGCTCGAGACCAGCGCGATCGCAACCCCGACCCATTCGCCCGACATAGTCTCCCGCCCCATCGCCGGCGCCGCAGCTTGCTGAACATATGATCGCAGCCGACCACTCGCGCGAGTCAAAACTTTTCACTGCGCGATTCTTTTTCGATGGTTGGCGGCAGGTGTCAGCAGAGCGATCATCGCCAGCAGCCGCTGCGTTGCAGAGTGCGTCAACGCACTCAGAGTCTCGGCCATGGGCCTGTACGCGCGGGCGGCCGAATCTGCACGTTTGGCGCGGCAATTGCCGTGTTTGCTTGGCTTTGAGCAAACTATCGCATCAAACGCGTCCCTAATTTCGCTAAATTGCGCCCTACCTCCCTAGCCCGCTGCTAAGACCTTTTCGTCATCAGGATATAATAACCGGAAACCAATTTGCCGGTTGTTCGAGGTAACGCTAGGTTTGAGCTACCGAGTTCTGGAATTGGCAATGAACGAAGTCACCCGTCTATGCGAACTGGAAGCCGAGTGCCGTCTGCGCGCGCTCAGCGAACCTGAGAAAAAATGGTACTGGCTGGCGCAGGCCGCCAAGTACCAGGTCCAGGCGAGCCAGAAGATCGCGTTTCGCTTTGAGAAGCCCGCCCGCGCGCAGGAGGTGAAGCTGAAACTGTGGTCGCACCGTCGCGACCAGCGCCGATCGATGGAGGCGCTCCCGCTCGAACGGCGAACAGGTTAGTCCTCTAGCTAACGTCCCCGCTCCTCCGGCGGCTTGATGTTGCGAAATGAATACAGCAGCGCGAGGTCGTAGGCGATCTTGAGCGCGCCGCACACCACCAGCGGCAGGCCCGGAAACGCCGTCATCAACAGCGCGCCCGATATCGCCGGGCTGATGGCGGATGCGAGGCTGCGCGGCACGGCGGTGACGCTGGCCGCCGCCGGCCGTTCAACCGGGGTCACCACGGCCATCACGTAAGACGTGCGGGTCGGCACATCCATCTGCGACAGCGCCGAGCGCAGCAGCAATAGCGCGAGCGCCAGATAGAGATTTGGCGAGAATGCCGCCAGGATGAGGAAGATGCTGGAGGGGATATGCGTGAGCACAATGGTGTTGACGAGGCCGACACGTTCGGCGATCCAGGCCGCGACCGGATAGGAGAAGGCGCTCAGCGTGCTCGACCAGAAGAAAAACACGCCGGCCGCCGACAGCGAGAGATCGAAGCGCTCGAACAGCCAGAGCACCAGCAGGGACTGGGCGACGAAGCCGCCGGCAAACGCATCGACGCTGAACAGCGCGGCCAGCTTGTACACGGTGTTGCGCGAGGGGCCGAGCGGCGCCTGCTGCGCCCTCTCCTCGCCGCGGGCATGCGGCACATGGCGATAGAGCACAGCGCTCAGGATGCCGAGCGCGGCATAGGCATAGAACATCAGCCGGAACGCGCCGAGCGTGGTGCCGCCATGCGCAACCAGGAAATCCGGCAAGGTCGCCGCCAGCGAGCCGGCGGCGGTGCAGAGCGCCCCGATCAGACTGTAGCGCGCGAACGCGTGCGTGCGGCGGTCATCGCTCGCGCTCTTCGCCAGCACGGCGTGTTCGAGCGGCACCAGTACGCCAAGATCGCCGCCGGAGGGATTGATGGTGCCGATGAACGCCACCAGCACGATCAGCACGAAATGCTCTACAGCCGGAAACGCCAGCCCGGTCGCCGCCATCAGGCCGGCGCCGAAGATCAGCAGCGCCCGCAGATCGTGGCGCGGCGCGATCCAGCCCGAGAGCAGCGTCAGCAGCGCCGTTCCGAGCAGCGACGCGGTCGCGACAATGCCGACCGCGACCGCATCAAAGCCGAGCGCTGTCATGTAGGCCGGCAGGATGATGATGGCGAACCCGTCGCCAAAGCCGCGCAGGCCGCGTGCGAGATAGAGCAGCGAAATCAGCGCGCTTCCGGCAGAAGGTTTTGGTTGGGTCGCGATATCGGTCACGGAGTCCATGCGCCATCCTCGACATGTCGAGTGTGCGCAGACCTTGGACGGCGGACCGTCTGACGGGGAGCCTGCTTCGTCCCCGATGAAAGCAAGCTAGGTCCGAAGCGGGTAGTTGGCAAGGACCTAAGAACCCAAATCCGCTTGAGCTACACCATCTCCTCCGGCGCGAGCTTGCAGGCGTCGCCGCTGATTTCGATCTGCAGCGTTGCGTGGTGAATCCCGAAACGGTGCGAGAGTTCGGCGCAGACGCTATGCAGGAAGGCGTCGTCGCTGCCGCCGGGCCGCACCAGATGTGCGGTCAGCGCGGTCTCGTTGGTGCTCATGGCCCAGACGTGGAGGTCGTGCACCTCCGAGACGCCTTCCAGCCCGGCGAGATATTCCCTCACCTCCATGAGGACGATGCCGCGCGGCACGCCATCGAGCGCGAGGTTGACGCTGTCGCGGGCGAGTCCCCAGCCGCTCCAGAACACCACGGCCGCAATCACGAGGCTGATCGCGGGATCGAGCCACAGCCAGCCGGTCAGCATGATGATGCCGGCAGCGATCACCACGCCGAGCGAGACGCCGGCATCGGCCGCCATGTGCAGATAGGCGCCGCGGATATTGAGATCGCCATGGCGGCCATGCATGAACAACAGCGCCGTACCGCCGTTGACGAGAACGCCGAGCGCAGCGACCAGGATGACGGTCAGTCCCGCGACCGGCGCGGGATCCGCCAGGCGGTTGACCGCCTCGACGACGATGCCGCCGACCGCGACCAGCAGCAGGCCGGCGTTGAACAGGGCCGCCAGGATCGAGGCGCGGCGATAGCCGTAGGTATGCCGCTGCGTCGGCTGCTTCTGCGCAAGCCATGCCGCGCCCCACGCCAGCAGCAGCGCGACCACGTCGGAGAGATTGTGCAGGGCATCCGAAATCAGCGCCAGCGAATTGGCGGTGTAACCGAAGATCAGTTCCGCGATGACGAACGCGGTATTGAGCGCGGCGCCGATGGCGAACGCGCGGCCGAAATTGTCCGGCGCGTGACTGTGGCCGGCATGACCATGGGAATGATCATGCGCGTGGGAGTGATCGTGGTGAGCGTGATGGTGCGCCATGGTCACGCTATATAGCGCGACGAAATTTGAATACTATCACAGTGAGGAGATCGCGATGGCGCGGCCATCTCATCCGTCGTCCCGGCCTTCGCCGGGACGACTGGTGAAGAGTTACTCCACGCCGCGCAGGAACTTGTTCGACTTCGGCAGGCCGTGTGCGAGGCGGCCGGCGTCGGCGCGGTTGCCGCGCCAGTCGGCCAGATCCTTGGCGCTCATGCTCTGCTCGCGGCCGGCGGAGTCCTTCCAGGTGAGCCCGGCCTTGAGCTCGAACACCGCGACGTCGGACAGCTTGGCGCTGGAATATTTCTGCAGGCGCACGCCACGGCCGCGCGCCATCTCCGGGATCTGGTCGAGCGGGAACAGCACCATCTTGTGGTTGGTGCCGATCACGGCAACGGTATCGCCCGCCACCGTGGTGATCGCGCAGGCCTCGTTCGGCATGGTGACGTTGAGCACCTGCTTGCCCTTGCGGGTGTTGCTGACGCAATCCTCTTCCTTGACGACGAAGCCCTGGCCTTCGCTGCTCGCGATCAGGAATTTGCGTTCGCCCTTGTTGACGAACAGCGACACGATCGCGGCATCCTGCTCCAGGTCGATGAACATGCGGATCGGTTCGCCATGGCCGCGGCCGCCCGGCAGCTTTGCGACGTCGAGCGAATAGAACTTGCCGTTGGTGGCGAACAGCAGAAGCTTCGACGTGGTCTCGGCGAAGAAGGCATGGTCGAGCTTGTCGTCGGTCTTGAACGCAAGCCCCGAGATGTCCTCGACGTGCCCCTTGAGCGTGCGCACCCAGCCCTTTTCGGAAATCACGATCGTGCAAGGTTCGCGCTCGACGAAGGCTTCCTCGATCGCGGCGAGATCATGCTCGGGTGCGTCGGCGAATTGCGTGCGGCGCTTGCCGAGCGGCGTCTTCGGCCCGAACAAATCGCGCACTTTGCGGACCTGCTCGCCGACCTTGGACCATTGCTCGGCTTCGGAAGCGAGCAGCGACTTGAGGCCCTTCAATTCGTTGCGAAGGTTCTTGTCCTCGGTGCGGATCTCGAATTCCTCGAGCTTGCGCAAGCTGCGCAGGCGCATGTTGAGGATGGCCTCGGCCTGGATTTCCGTCAGCTTGAACGCCTTGATCAGCGCCGGCTTCGGCTCATCCTCGGTACGGATGATCTTGATCACCTTGTCGATGTTCAGATAGGCGATCAGGTAACCGCCGAGAATTTCGAGCCGGTTCTCGATCTGCGCCTTGCGGTAGTTGGAGCGGCGAACCAGCACGTCGCGCAGATGGTCGAGCCATTCGCGCAGGCACTCGGCAAGTCCCACCACCTTGGGGATCTTGCCCTTGATCAGCACGTTGAGGTTCAGTGAAATCTTGCTCTCGAGCTCGGTGAGCCGGAACAGCGATTCCATCATCAGCGCCGGATCAACCGCGCGGGACTTCGGCTCAATGATGAGGCGAACGTCTTCGGCCGACTCGTCGCGGACGTCGCCGACCAGCGGCAGCTTCTTCTCGTTGAGCAGTTCGGCGATCTTCTCGACCAGCCGCGACTTCTGCACCAGCCAGGGAATTTCGGTGATGACGACGACCCAGGTGCCGCGAGCGCCCTCTTCCTGGACCCACTTGGCGCGGGTGCGGAACGAGCCGCGCCCGGTCATGTAGGCTTCGGCGATGCTTTCCTTGGAGTCGACGATGATGCCGCCGGTCGGGAAATCAGGGCCCTTGACCCATTTCAGCAGCGACTTCGACTTGGCTTCGGGCTTCTCGATCAGATGCAGCGCGGCGTCGCACAGTTCGGCGGCGTTGTGCGGCGGGATCGAGGTGGCCATGCCGACCGCGATACCCTGCGCGCCGTTGGCGAGCAGGTTCGGAAAGCCGCCGGGCAGAACCACCGGCTCCTTGCTCTGGCCGTCGTAGTTCGGGCGGAAGTCGACGCCGTCCTCGTCGATGCCTTCCAGCAACAGCCGGGCGACATCGGTCATGCGCGCTTCGGTGTAGCGGTAGGCGGCCGGGTTATCGCCGTCGATGTTGCCGAAATTGCCCTGGCCGTCGACCAGCGGATAGCGCGAGGAGAAATCCTGCGCGAGGCGCACCATGGCGTCGTAGATCGCCTGGTCGCCATGCGGATGGAACGAGCCCATCACGTCGCCGACGATCTTGGCCGACTTCTTGAACGGCGTGCCCGGATCGAGCCGCAGCAGGCGCATGCCGTAGAGGATGCGCCGATGCACCGGCTTCAGCCCGTCGCGGGCGTCCGGCAAGGCGCGGTGCATGATGGTCGATAGCGCGTAGGCGAGATAGCGCTCTTCGAGCGCATCGCGCAGCATGACCTCGTGGATTTCAGCCGGCTCTTCCGGCGGCGGTACTCGTTTTCCCATGGGGAGGCGTTAAACTTTTGCGGTGAATCGGGCAAGAATTGAATCAGGGCTGATGTCGCTCCTGCGCACGCAGGGGTCCATAACCACAGGTGTTTGCGGCGAAAAGTGGCTTGCGCCACAGGGCCATGGACGAGCCGCGGAGTATGGGTCCCCGCCTTCGCGGGGACAACGGATCGGGGAGACGGTCACGCCGAGGAACTGATTCGCGCCCGATACCTCGTTACCGCGTTGATGAACCCGTCTCGCGCATCCGAATGGCCCTGCCCGCGCGGTTCCAGAACGTGGCGGAGCAAAAACAGGCCCGTCAGCCGAAAGCCGTCCTGCAGGTCCTGGTCCGACCATCCGTTGTCACCCGCCTCGCCTTCGCGCAGGAAGGCCGGCAAACGCAGCAGCCGGTCGCGGTACGGCTCCCCGGCCGCCCGCGATACTGCCCCGCCGGATTTCGGCGAGACGTAAATCAGTTCAGCGGTCGCGCCGGTGGCGGCGCAGTTTTCCAGGTCGAGGCCGAAGCCGAGCTCGGCGAGCATCGCGAGTTCGAACCGGATGAGGTGCGCCGCCGCCCCGCCGGCATCGTCGAAATCATCCAGCGTGCGGTCGAGCATCTCGTAGATGTCCTCGTGCGGATCGCGCTCCGGCAGCAGCCGCGCCAGCGCCGCCAGATGGGTGACGCCATAGACCGCGTACGACGACGCCAACAACGTCGCCGCTCGCAGCCGCGTACCTTCGACCTGGTAATAGCCGAGGTGTTCGTCGAGCCGCGCCCGCCACACCGCGGTGACGCTGTTGCCGGGCTGCAGCAACGGCCGCATCCGCGACGAGGAGCCGCCCCGCACCAGCCCGAGATGGCGCCCGTGGCTGCGCGTCAGCAGCTCGACGATGGCGGAAGATTCGCCATGCCGCCGCACCCCGAGCACGATGCCTTCGTCGGTCCATTCCATGGCGGGAGTTTACAGGATTTCGGTGAGGTGGGCAGTGCCACAACGGCCGTCATTCCGGGATGGTCCGAAGGACCAGACCCGGAATCTCGAGATTCCGGGTTCGCTTCGGTCCCCGGAATGACAGAGCCTGCTGCTACGCGTTAAACCAGTCCTGCGCGTCGCCGGTGAAGGACAGATAAAGCCCCATCGCGGTCAGCGCGCAGGAGATAATCGCGATGCCGTTGTCGAACTGCAAGCCGCTCCCGGCAATCGAAGGCACCAGCGAAATCACCGACAATACCAGGGCGGCGACCAGCACCCAGCGCGGCCAGTTCTTGCGGCGCTGGGCGGCGAGCCAGACGAAATAGACCAGCAGCAGGATCATGCCGCCCGAGATCACGGTCGCCACGTTGATCGCCTGCTCCGTGATGTCGCCTTTCGGCGTGCGATCCTGAAACGCCACCGACACCGCGTCCAGCGTCAGCGACATATAGAGCAGCGCCTCAAACCTCTGCACGTTCCGGGGCAAGTTCATCGCGCATGTTCTTCGTTATTGACGCATTGTTGTCTGGCTATTCCTTGGGGAATTCCAGCCCCATTTCCCGGTAGCGGTCCGGATCGTCGCCCCAGTTCTCGCGCACCTTCACGAACAGGAACAGGTGCACCGGCACACCCACGATTTCGGCGATCTCCTTGCGCGATTCGGCGCCGATCGACTTGATGGTGGCGCCGCCCTTGCCGAGCACGATCTTGCGCTGGCTTTCGCGCTCGACAAAGATCGTCTGTTCGATCCGAACCGACTTGTCCTTGCGCTCGGTCCAACTGTCGGTCTCGACCGTCGACTGATACGGCAGTTCCTGGTGCAGCTGGCGATAGATCTTTTCCCGGGTGATTTCCGCCGCCAGATGCCGCATCGGCGCATCCGACATCTGGTCTTCCGGATAGTGGAACGGCCCCGGCGGCACCATCTTCGCAAGGACCTTGCGCAGATCGTCGACGCCGTCACCCGACAGCGCCGAGATCATGAAGGTGTGCTCGAATTTCATGCGCGCGTTGGCGGCCTGTGCCAGCGCCAGCAACTTCTCGCGCGGGATCAGGTCGATCTTGTTCAGCACCAGGATTTTTGGGTGCGCAACCGACGCCAGCTTGTTCAGGATCGCGTCGGCCTCCTCGTCGATGCCGGCTTTGGCATCGAGCAGCACGCAGACGAGGTCGGCGTCATGGGCACCGCTCCAGGCGGTGGAGACCATGGCGCGGTCGAGCCTTCGTTTGGGCAAGAAGATGCCGGGCGTATCGACCAGGATGATCTGGGCGTTATCCTCGATCACGATGCCGCGGATCAGCGCCCGCGTCGTCTGCACCTTGCGGGATACGATCGTGACCTTGGAGCCGACGAGGGCATTGACGAGCGTGGACTTGCCGACATTGGGCGCGCCGATCAGCGCGACGAAGCCGCAGCGGGTTTCGCCGGAACCGGCAACGGGTGACGCTTCAACTGTCATTGCTGCTGCCGCCCACGCCTTCGCGCTCGATCATCGCTGACGCCGCAACCTTTTCAGCCGCACGCTTGGAGCCGCCGACGCCTTCCGCAGGCGCCAGCCCGGGCAGGTCGACGGCGACGCGGAATTGCGGATCGTGATGCGGGCCGGTGCGCTCGATCTCGCGATAGACCGGCGTCGGCAGGCCCTTGCTCTGGGCCCATTCCTGCAGCACCGTCTTGGGATCACGCAGCGGCCGGCGCGGCTTTCGCATCCGCTCCAGCCAGTTGCGCTCGACGAATTGCGATGCCGCCGCATAGCCGCCGTCGAGATAGATCGCGCCGATAACGGCCTCGCAGATGTCGCCGAGTACGGACTTGCGCAGCCGCGCGCCCGCGCCGGCGCCAACCGCGCCGAGCTTGATGTCCTCGAGCAGCCCGAGCGACTTGGCGACGTCGGCGCAGCTTTCCTTGCGCACGAGATCGGCCAGCCGCTTCGACAGCTCGCCCTCGTCGGCGCGCGGATAGGCGCGGTACAGCATGTCGGAGATGATCAGCCCGAGCACATGGTCGCCGAGGAACTCGAGGCGCTGATAGCTGTCGGCGCGATGGCGCGTCGCCGGCTTCAGCGCGGAGACATGGGTGAACGCGGTCACCAGCAGCGCGGGATCGGCAAACTTGTAGCCGATGCGGCCCTCGATCGCCGCAGCCGCCGCCTTGGCGCCGGCCTTGCCGCGCCGCTTTTTGGGCGCGGCTTCGCGAGCGGCGTCCTCCTGCCGGCCCGGCTCACCCGAGGTCGCTGGATCTGGAATGATCGATGTGTCGTCGTTCATCGCACGATTGAGAAGATACGATTCCAGCGAACCGAGGTCGGCCAGCGCCAGAACATCCAGGCGTGTTCGCCCTCGGCAATGGAGAAGAAAATCATCTGCGCCCGGCCGACGATGTTCTGGAACGGCACATAGCCGACCGCCGACAACACGCGGCTGTCGGTCGAATTGTCCCGGTTGTCGCCCATCATGAAGAAATGGCCGGGTGGCACGGTGTAGACGTTGGTGTTGTCGTAGAAGCCGTTGTCGACGCAATCGAGCGTTTCGTAGCTCACGCCGTTCGGCAGCGTCTCCTTCCAGCGCTTGACGCGCGCGGTGGCGTCGGAGCCGCAGGGGTCTTCGCCGATGAAGTCGGACAGGCGCTCGCGCTTGATCGGCTTGTCGTTGATGTAGAGCAGCCCTTCCCTCATCTGGATGCGGTCGCCGGGCAGGCCGATCACGCGTTTGATGTAGTCGGTGGAGTCGTCCTTGGGCAGCCGGAACACGACGATATCGCCGCGGTTCGGCTCGGAGCCGAAGATGCGGCCGGAGAACAGCGGCGGCGACAGCGGAATCGAATAGTGGCTGTAGCCGTAGGAATATTTCGAAACGAACAGATAGTCGCCGACCAGGAGCGTCGCCTTCATCGATCCCGACGGGATGTTGAAGGGCTGGAACAGGAAGGTTCGGATCACCAGCGCGATCAGGAGAGCGTGGATGACGACGCGGATGGTTTCACCCAAGCCGCTTTCAGATTTTGTGCCGGATGTCACACTCATCGCTTTCCCAATTCCCGCGAGCTTCGCCCGCATGGTGGCAGAACTGTTTTCCGCGCGCGAATCGCTATCCATTCGCGTCCGGAAAACGGTCTCAATACTGAAGTTGAGGGCCAATTCCGGCGCTAACCTGAATCGGTCCCGGCTCGAAGTTCTCGCAGCGGCGTTTTAGACGGTTGTTCGTGGGGGCGCAATCAAGCGCCTCGTAAAAACTTTCCAATCCATTGATAATTCAAAGATTTTTTAGTTTTATCACACTTTCCCGGCACCCACGACTGCACGATTCATGATTTGCCGGGCACGACCGCCGAAATTATGACGAAGGCCTGCGCCAGCGGCCAGTCGTCCGTAATCGACAGATCGATACGCGCCTCGAACCCCTCCGGCGTCAGTGCCTCCAGCCGGGCCAGCGCGCCGCCGGTCAGTTGCATCGTCGGACGCCCCCCCGGCAGGTTTACGACCCCCATGTCCCGCCACCAGACACCGCGCCGGATGCCGGTGCCGAGCGCCTTGGAACAGGCCTCCTTGGCAGCGAACCGCTTGGCATAGGTTGCCACCACCATCTTTTCGCTCTTGGCGCGCCGCGCCGCCCTGGCCCGCTCGGCGTCGGTGAAGATGCGCTCGAGGAAGCGGTCGCCGTGACGTTCGATCACCCTGGCCACGCGGGTGATGTCGATCAGGTCGGAACCGATGCCGATGATCATCGCCGGTCCGCGATCCGCTGCCGGCCGCGGTCCATCGCGGCGCGCATCTGCCGCACGGTCTCGCCAAGGCCGACGAACAGCGCCTCTCCCATCATGAAATAGCCGATGTTGAGTTCGGCGATTTCGGGCAGCGCGGAGATCGTCTCGGCGGTGTCGTAGTCGAGGCCGTGGCCGGCGTGCACCTCGAGCCCCGCGGCGCGCGCCAATGCAGCGCCCGTCACGATTCGCTGCCATTCCGCCTCGGCCTTCTGCGTATGGCCGTCGACCACGGCGTCGCACCAGCCGCCGGTGTGGATCTCGATCACAGGCGCACGCAGCCTTGCCGCCATCTCGATCTGGGCGGGATCGGCCGAGATGAACAGCGACACCCGGATGCCGGCATCGTTGAGCCGGGCAATGAAGGGCGCCAGCGCATTGTGCTGGCCGACCACGTCGAGGCCGCCCTCGGTGGTCAACTCCTCGCGGCGCTCGGGCACCAGGCAGACCGCGTGGGGTTTGGTGGCGAGCGATATCCGCAGCATGTCCTCGGTCGCCGCCATCTCGAAGTTCAGCGGCTTCGATATCTCGGCCTTGAGGCGGGTCATGTCGGCGTCACGGATATGGCGGCGATCCTCGCGCAGATGCGCGGTGATGCCGTCGGCACCGGCCTCGATCGCGGCGAGTGCGGCGCGCACCGGGTCCGGCCGCGTTCCTCCCCGCGCGTTGCGCAAGGTTGCGACGTGGTCGATGTTGACGCCGAGGCGCAGCGGAAGAACGGGCATTTGCAGGACTCTTCAGGAAATCTAGCAGGTGGACTCACCCATTGACGCGCTCGACCCGTGCGACCACGGCCTTGGCGCGCAACTGGGCGATGATAGCGCTGAGATGCTTCAGGTCATAGACCTCGAGGTCGATCGTGAGTTCGGTGAAGTCGGGCGAACGGCGCGACATGCTGATATTGTCGATATTGCCGTCATGCTCGGCGATCACGGTGGCGACCTGGGCGAGGCTGCCGGGTTCATTGACGTTGTGAACCAGTATCCGCGCCGGGAAACGCTGCGGCATGGTCTCGTCGATATCCCAGCGGACGTCGAGCCAGCGCTCCGGCTCTTCCTCGAAGTCCTTCAGCGCCGGCGACTGGATCGGGTAGATCGTGATTCCCTCGCCCGGCGTCACGATGCCGACGATGCGGTCGCCCGGCACCGCGCCGCCGTTCGGCGCGAACTTCACCGGCAGATCGGAATTGATGCCGCGCACCGGGATGACGGAGGCGCTGCGCGCCGGATGCGGCGGCTCCGATTTCAGCTTCAGTTTCACCGCGAGGCTCTTCTTGACCCCGTAGCGCACCATCCGCTCTTCCTTGTAGTCCGGATACATGGCGCGGGCGACGTCGGAGGCCTTGAGCTCGCCGCGCCCGACCGAGGCCATCACGTCCTCGATCGAGGTGCGCGCCAGTCGCGGCAAGGCACCTTTCAGCTTGTCGTCGGCATATTCGATCTTGGCGCGGGCAAACAGGCGATCGACGATGCGGCGGCCGAGGCCGGCATATTGATCGCGCACCGCGGTACGCGTCGCGCGGCGGATCGCGGCGCGGGCCTTGCCGGTGACGGCGAGCGATTCCCAGGCCGAGGGCGGCGCCGACTGCGCGGCCGAGGTTAGAACCTCGACCTCGTCGCCGTTCTGCAGTTCGGACGACAAGGGCGCGAACTTGCCGTTGATCTTGCAGCCGACCGCTGAATTGCCGACGTCGGTGTGAACCGCATAGGCGAAGTCGATCACGTTGGCCTGGCGCGGCAGCGCGATCAGCTTGCCCTTCGGCGTGAAGCAGAACACCTGGTCGTGGAACAGCTCCAGCTTGGTGTGCTCGAGAAACTCTTCCGGATTGGCGCTCTGGGAAAGGATGCCGACGGTATGGCGCAGCCAGGCAAAGGCGTTCGACTCATGCTTGAGCCGCTCGGTCGGCGAGCCCATGCCTTCCTTGTAGAACGCGTGCGCGGCGATACCGAATTCCGCGATCTGGTTCATTTCCTCGGTGCGGATCTGCAGCTCGACCCGCTGGTTGCCGGGACCGATCACGGTGGTGTGGAGCGAACGGTAGTCGTTCTGCTTCGGCGTCGAGATGTAGTCCTTGAAGCGGCCGGGCACCACCGGCCAGGTGGTGTGCACCACGCCGAGCGCGCGGTAGCAGGCTTCGACATCCTGCATCACGACGCGGAAGCCGTAGATATCGGAGAGCTGTTCGAAGCCGACCGACTTGCGCTCCATCTTGGTCCAGATCGAAAACGGCTGCTTGCGGCGGCCGTAGACGCGCGCGGTGATACCGTTCTTCTGCAGATTCCTGGAGAGCTGGGTCTCGATCTCGCCGATCAGATTGCGGTTGCGGTCGGCGAGCGCATCGAGCCGCTGCTTCACCACGGCATAGGCTTCCGGATCGAGCGTGTGGAACGAGAGATCCTCCAGTTCCTCCCGCATCTCCTGCATGCCCATGCGGCCGGCGAGCGGCGCATAGATGTCCAGCGTCTCCTCCGCGATGCGGCGGCGCGAGGCGGGCGGCACGAATTCCAGCGTGCGCATGTTGTGCAGGCGGTCGGCGAGCTTGATCAGGAGGACGCGAACGTCGTCGGCGATTGCGAGCAGCAGCTTGCGCAGGTTCTCGGCCTGCTTGGCCTCGCGCGAGACCAGTTCCAGCCGTTTCAGCTTGGTGAGCCCCTCCACCAGCACGCCGATCTCGTGACCGAACACATGGTCGATTTCGGCGCGCGTCGCCTCGGTGTCCTCGATGGTGTCGTGCAGCAGGGCAGCGACGATGGTGGCATCGTCGAGCTTGAGGTTGGTCAGGATCGCCGCGACCTCGAGCGGATGCGAGAAATAGGGATCGCCGGAGGCCCGCGTCTGCGTGCCGTGCGCCTTCATGGCGTAGACGTAGGCGCGGTTGAGCAGGTCCTCGTTCGTATCGGGGTTATACGACCGGACGCGCTCTACGAGGTCGTATTGCCGCATCATGCGCGAGCGCGGTGACTTGGGCCGTTCCGTCACAGACGACGTCGGCGCGGCCGCGACCTGGTTGGTTGCGGCCTGCATTTGCCGGGGATTTCGGCGCCAATACGCCATTAATTCACTGCCCTTTTCCCGCGGACCCGTCGTGCCGCCATCTCAAATCTAATGCGTTTTCGAACGGGGCTGCACCCCCATTCCGGCCACCAAACGTTCACTTTCGCATGGCTCGTAGCCGGCCAGTGCCAAATCGGCGACCCGGATACGGCGAATCGAGCCAGCCGGCCTGGACTGCGCCCGCCGGCACGCATCGTAGCCGCAAAAACGTGAACAAAAGCAAAGGCCCGGACAAATATCCGGGCCTTGCACAGATCGGGGAGTTTGAGGACGTAGCGGATCGACAATCCGGACTATTCGTCCTCTTCGGGCTGCTCTTCCGGAGGCGCCAGGCCCTCGAGGCCCTTCAGGAGTTCTTCCTCGGTCATGCGCTCGACCGCGACCTCGGTGTCGTCGGCATCGACGCTGGCGCCGGCCGAGCCGATCAGCGGCACGGTATCGGGCTCTGGCTCGTCGACCTCGACGAACTTCTGCAGGGAATGAACCAGTTCCTCCCGCAAATCTTCCGGCGAAATCGTCGAATCGGCGATTTCCCGCAGAGACACGACCGGATTCTTGTCGTTATCGCGATCAACCGTGAGTTGCGATCCGGAGGAAATCATACGGGCGCGATGTGCTGCCAGCAGAACCAGGTCGAACCGGTTGTCGACCTTGTCGATGCAATCTTCCACGGTGACGCGCGCCATAGACTGTCGCTCCGTTAAATTGGGGCCAAATATGTCGGTTATGGCGGCTAGTTATAGCGGTCGAGGGGGTTTCGCAAGACTAAATTTGTGATTTGCGTTCCTAATGGGCTCTGCTAACCCCCACCTCGGGGCCAGAATGGCCGGAGCGTCCAGACGCGGCGAGGTTGCTGCACAGGACAAGTAAATCTCTTCATTGCATCGTCAAAAGTATAGGTTTTTCGCCCTCGCCGGACCATAATTGCCGTGGTGATTGTCGTGGGGCACGATTCACCGAACTTTAGACTGCAGGACTGGAAAGTGCGCAGCCACTGGCTGCGGCGCTATAGTCTTTAAACAACAACGCGAGAAAGCTTTGATGTCACCCGTTTCCAACAAGATCGCGCTCTTCATCGATGGGGCCAACCTCTATGCAACCGCCAAGACGCTCGGTTTCGACATAGACTACAAGCGCCTTCTGAAGGAGTTCCAGAGCCGGGGTACGCTGCTGCGCGCGTTCTACTACACGGCAATCATCGAGGATCAGGAATACTCCTCGATCCGTCCCTTGATCGACTGGCTCGACTACAACGGGTACACCGTCGTCACAAAGGCGACCAAGGAATTCATCGACGCCAGCGGCCGCCGCAAGGTGAAGGGCAACATGGATATCGAACTCGCGGTCGATGCCATGGAGCTCGCCGAGCATGTCGACCAGATCGTGCTGTTTTCGGGTGACGGCGATTTCCGCTCGCTGGTGGAAGCGGTGCAGCGGCGCGGCGTCCGCGTCACCGTGGTTTCCACGATTTCGAGTCAGCCGCCGATGATCGCGGACGAGTTGCGGCGCCAGGCCGACGTATTCACCGACCTCGTCGAGCTGCAGTCCAAGCTCGGCCGCGACCCTTCCGAACGCCCTGCCCCGCGCGAACCCCGTCATCACGCCCCACAATTCCTGCAGCGCGCGACCACCATGGCGCCGCGGTCTTCCGACGAAGATTTCGAC
>JAESGP010000095.1_pt1 | contig 80054 bp, 72 predicted proteins | sample 9269741 | NCBI WGS metagenome assembly JAESGP01 (sample SAMN15720684, study PRJNA650882) | algae metagenome | isolation source: Desmonostoc vinosum HA7617-LM4 and co-occurring heterotrophs from cave wall | place: USA: Waikapalae cave, Hawaii | collected 2011-05-27 | reverse complement strand
TGTAGCCATGAGCGAGTACACCGAGTGCTTCCTCGACTTCGCCCAGCGTGGCCATGCCGGTCGACAGGATCACCGTGGCGCCGGCTCGGGCCAGTTCATGCAGCAACGGCGCGTTGGTCAGATCGCCCGAGCCGATCTTGATGCGCGGCAGCTTGAGCGACAGCAGGAATTCGAGCGACTGCGGGTCGAACGGCGTCGAGAGGAATTCCATTCCGCGCTGCTTCGCGCGAGCGATCAACGGATGGTGCGCCGATTGCGGCAGTTCCAGCCGCTGCAGCATTGCAAGCTGGCTTTCGCCGGCATCAGTGGTGCGCTGCTGATAGTCGGCCTTCCGGGCCGAACGCCCGGCCAGCGAACTGGCGTTGAATGTCTGGAATTTCACGATGTCGGCGCCGGCATCCGCGGCGGCATCGACCAGCGCCAGCGCGGTATCGAGACTGCCGGAATGGTTGACGCCGGCTTCCGCAATGATGAGCGTGCGTGACTGCGTCATCCGGCAGCTCCCGCATTACCGATGTCATGAAAGCCCTTATGCAGCAGCGCATGGAAATCCGGGACGCCGGCAATGGTGTCGGCAATGCGCCGGCTGGCGTCGCCATTGCCGTAGGGGCTGACGGTCGGTTGCCGGCCGCGGCCGAGCGCCGCCGTAATCGCCGCCGTGATCGCGTGGCGGTCGGGGGCGGCATGGAACACCGAAGCAGCGCGCTCGCGGCCCTTCTGCCGGTCGCCGATGTCGACGCTGGGGGTGTCGAGCGAGGGAGCCTCGTAAATGCCGCTCGAGGAGTTGCCGACCACGACGTCGGCCTCCTTCATCAGGCTGATGTAGCGAAGCTGCCCGAGCGAGGCGACCGCGATGGCGTTCGGCCGGCCCGCGACGAAGGCCTTGATGCGTTCATTCAGGGCGCGGCCTTCGGCGTCGGCATTGGCGAGCGTGAAGTACAGACGTGTCGCCGGATCGAGCGCCGAGAGAGCCGCGAACAGTTCATCGATCGCACCGACCGAGCGGTCGGCCTCGACGGTGACGGGATGAAAGGTAACGAGAATATTGCGCTCGCCGAGCGCCATTCCGGCCTCGCGCCCGATGGTCTCGCGATTCATCAGCTTCAGACGCTTGATTGCATCGATGCCGGGCGAACCGACCGTGAAGATGCGCGACGGGTCTTCGCCGAGCTGGGTCAGCCGCCGCGTGGAGCGGGCGTTGCTGGTAAAGTGCAGGTGCGACATCTTGCTGATGGCGTGGCGGATGGATTCGTCAATCGCGCCCTCGGTGACGTCGCCGCCGAATAAGTGGGCCATCGGCAGCCGCATGTACATCGCGGCCTGCGCGGCTGCAAAAGTCTCGTAACGGTCGCCGAGCACAACGACGAGATCGGGCTGCAGGCGCGCGAACGCGTCGGCAAAGCCGATGACGCCGAGCCCGACGGCCTTGGCGACGCCGACGCCGGAGTCGCTGCTGAGCAGCGTTTCGATGGTTTCGTCGACGGTAAAACCTTCGTCGCGAACGTGGTCGATGGTGTAGCCGAACTCCGGCGACAGATGCATACCGGTGGCAATGAGCTGCAGTTTCAATCCCGGCGTCTGCTGCACGGCGCGCATCGGCCAGACCAGCAGGCCGAAATCGGCGCGGCTGCCGGTGACGAAACAGATTTTCCGGGCGGCATCAGTCATTGCGGGCCTGAATGCTGGCGCTGCTGGGCAGGTTGATCAGCCGGCGCTCGATCGATTCGGCAACGCGGAGGTCGCCGCGCGGGTTGGCGGCGAACATGGGAAGGCGGTGCATCAAGGTCCAGGCCGGCCGGGCGCCAAAACCTGCATCGTTGAGCACCGCGAGTACCTCGTCGCGCTGGTCGGCATGGGCTTCGTCGAGCAGGATCGCGTTCAGCCAGTAATTGCTGGTCGTCCCTTCCGGTTCGCGGGCGAAGGCGACGCCGGGAACGCCTGCGAAAGCGCGGTCATACGCCGCGGCGAGACGGCGCTTGCTCGCAAGGAAGCCATCGAGCTGTTCGAGTTGCGCGCATCCGAGCGCCGCATTGAGGTTGGGCAGCCGATAGTTGAACCCGATCTCGTCATGCACGAAGGCCCATTTGTGCGGCAGCTTCGCGGTGGTCGTGATGTGCTTGGCGCGGCGGCCGAGTTCTTCATCGTTGGTGAGGATGGCGCCGCCGCCGCCGGTGGTGACGATCTTGTTGCCGTTGAAACTCAGCGCGGCGAGACGGGCCTGCGAGCCGACGGCATGACCCTTGTAGGTCGAGCCGAGCGACTCGGCGGCGTCCTCGACCACCGGAACATTCCAGTGCCGTGCGATGGCGACGATCTCGTCCATGTCGACGGGATGGCCGAACGTGTGCATCGGTACGATCGCCGCGATCCTGCGGCCGGTCTCGCGGTTGGTGGTGCCTTCAGGGCCGCGCTGCGCGATCGCATCGAGGCGGGCGCCCAGCGCCTGCGCGTCCATTCCGAGTGTCTTGAACGAACTGTCGACGAAGTGCGGGCTCGCACCACAATAGACGATCGCGTTGGTGGTCGCGATGAACGTCAGCGCCGGCGAAATCACCTCGTCGCCCGGTTCGACGCCGGCGAGCCTGAAGCAGGTGTGGAGTGCGGCAGTGCCGTTGACGACGGCGACAGCCCGCCTGGCGCCGGTGACCTCCGCGAGCATCTCCTCGAAGCGGTCGACGAACTTGCCGACCGAGGACACGAAGGTGCTCTTGATGCATTGCTCGAGGTAGGCGATTTCGTTGCCGGCAAATACCGGCTCGTGCAGCGCCAGCATGCCGTTGGGCGTACCTGCAGCGCGCTGGACAGCAGCGGCGATCGTTCGCACGTCAAACCGATCGGACTTCGCTGCCGGAATGCCCACGCTGCCCTCATACATTGTAGACGTCCGCCTTGTAGCGCGCGAGATTGGCCGGGTCCACGAACCATTGCGCGGTCTTTTCGATGCCGCGGCGCATCCCGTCCAGCCCGCCGAATTCGGGGGACCAGCCGAGTTGCTGGCGGGCTTTCGAATTGTCGGCCCAGAGCCGCTCGACCTCGCTGTTGGCAGGCCGAAGCCGCGCCTCGTCGGTTTCGATTTCGAGTTCGGCCTGCATCACCTCGGCGATCATGCTCGCCGTCGCGCCGACCGATATCTCGAAACCGCTGCCAAGGTTGATCGTCTGTCCGACCGTCTGCTCGGCCGGCGCCGTCAAACCCGAGATCAGGCCGCGCGCGGTATCGGTCACAAACGAGAAGTCGCGGGTCGGGCTGACCGCGCCGAGGCGGATCTTGCGCTTGCCGGAGGCAATCTGGCTGATGATGGTCGGAATGACGGCGCGCGCCGACTGGCGTGGCCCATAGGTGTTGAAGGGCCTGACGACGACGACCGGCATGTCGAACGAGGCATGAAACGACAGCGCCATCTGGTCGGATGCGATCTTCGAGGCCGAGTAGGGCGATTGCCCGACCAGCGGATGGCTCTCCTTGATCGGCACGAACTGCGCGCTGCCATAGACTTCGCTGGTCGAGGTCTGGACGAAGCGGCGCACGCCGGCATGACGGGCGGCCTGCAGGACGTTCACCGTGCCGCGGACGTTGGTTTCGACGTAGGAGTCGGGGGCGGCATAGGAAAACGGAATGGCGATCAGCGCGGCCAGGTGCATGACGTCGGTGCAGCCGGCGGCGGCCGAGATCATGAAGTGCGGGTCCCGGATGTCGCCGGCGACCACTTCCACCGACTTCATGATTTCGGGTGGAACCGTATCGAGCCAGCCCCATGAGTTGAAGGAGTTGTAGAGCACGACCGCCTTGACCCTGGCGCCCGCCCGCACCAGTTCCTCGACGACGTGGGACCCGATGAACCCATCGCTGCCGGTAACGAGTACACGGGCGTCCTTCAGTTCATCCATGCCTGGACCCCAAAACAGCGATTATTGCAGTCTTCGCAATACGATAGCGCTATAGCACAATAGCCGCCCGGCGCAACCGAACGGTGCGGTTAATGCGGTAATAGCGGTGGATTCAAAGCGATCGGGGGTGGGTGCGCCGGGCGTGGCCCGGCGCGCGCGGAACCGCCGCCTACGGCCGCAGGGCGCGCCTTTGCGGTAGAAACTGCTTCACGAAGGTTTCGAGATTGCCGCCCGAAAAAAGGTGTCCCTTGAGGCCGGCGGCCTGGGCGGCCTCGAGATCGCTGGCCTTGTCGCCGATCAGCATGCTGGCCTCTGTGTGGACGGGGAAGCGGCCGAGCAGGTCCGTGATCATGCCGGGGCCGGGCTTGCGGCGATCGCTGAGGCGGCGATACCGCTCGATGATCCCGTCAGGGTGATCGGGACAATATTCGAAGGCGTCGATATGAGCGCCGACAACGGCCATCTCGTCCGCCATCCAGCGGTGCAACGCGTGCACGTGGCTTTCGTCATAGAAGCCGCGGGCGACACCCGACTGGTTGGTGACGACGAACGCGAAGTAACCGGCATCGTTGACTGTCTTGACGGCTTCGCGGGCGCCTTCGATCCATTGCAACTTGCTGGCTTCGAATGTGTAGCCTGAATCGAGATTGAGGACGCCGTCCCGATCGAAGAAGACGGCCGGCCGCGTCAGTCTTTCATATAGTTCGACGTCCGCGCGCGCGAGGTCTTCGGGTATGCCGATATCGATGAAATAGCCGCGATAGGAGGTTCCGCTCATGGCGCCAGCGGCGGCAAGCGCTGGAAAAATGTCTTGCTCGAGAGAGGAGGGGAGAGCGCCGGCGCGACCGACGATCGAGCGGTCGAGCACGTAGACACCGGCATTAACCGGACCCGTGGCGCCCTGGCCCGGAGCAATGAAGGATCGAACCCGATCGCCCTCGAGCAAGACGCGGCCGTACCGGTCGCCGATGACGTCGGCGCGCAAGGCCATGTGAACGAGGCTTGAGCCCGCGCGCGCGGCCAGATCGAGGATGTTGAAGTCGAAGAATGAATCGCCATTGAGAAGCAGGAATCGCTCCTGCAGCAGGTCTCTCGCATGAACCAGCGCGCCTGCCGTGCCGAGCGGCGCTGGTTCTAATACAACCTTTACGTGCGTGCGGCCTCTGACCTTGCCCTCATAATGCGCCTGAATGATCTCGGCCTTGTGGCCTGCCAGCAGCAGAATTTCGTCGAATACGTCGTAGCGCGCGATTTCATCGATCAGCGTGTCGAGAAACGGCCGGCCACCGACATGCAGCATCGGTTTGGGCACCGCCTTGGTGCGCTCGCCGAGCCGGGTGCCGAGGCCGCCGACGAGGATGACGGCCTGCCTCAGCATGGCTCATCCTCGAACAAGCCGCCCAGCGTCATATGGCCTGTTAAGGGGAGCTTGTCGCTCTTGAAGGAGGGGTTCCCAGCGTGCTCCGTCATCCGGTTCCTCTGGGGGATTTTGCGGTTTGGGTCAAGCAGAACGGCCCGGAACAGCCCGCTTCAGCCAGGGCGCTGTTGGAATACGAAACAACGACCACGGAACCAGCGGCATTCCAATTCGCGCAAGACTTGCTTCCAGAACCAGAGCGGTCGCCAAAGCGGCGATCTTGAGCCAGTAAATGGGGGTGGCGACGAAATTGAGCATTCCGCCGATGTACATGACATAAAAGCCGTAAAGCACGTACATTGCCAGAAACGCGGAGACAAAGCGGCCCTGGATCACGCTCTTGACGACCAAGGCTGTCAATCCGGCGGCGATGTAACCTGCGCCGAAAATGAACGGCCACGCATAGATCGGTCCGAACAGTTCGAAGTAGATCTCGGGGAACCCGCCGGCAAACTGGAAACCCTCCGAAATGTGTTCAAATGTTCGCGGTTCGCCAATAGATTGCAGCATCAGATATTGTGGGGTGGTGTTCCTGATTGCGTCGAGCGGCATCTGAAACAGAAAGTCGAAAGTCCGATAGGGCAGCCATTGATTGAGCACGAAAACGCGTTCGTAGGATAGCCAGCCCAGCTCGCTGGGCTGGATCAGCGCACGTTCCAGAAATTGCGATCCGACCTCGGAATCGTGGTATCCGCGGACGTTGGTGAGGTTGTTGTGGATCGCGACGATGATGACGATCGCAAGAACTGCAGCAGTTGCGAAGGCCGCAATCAGGTGCCGGCGTTCGAAGGTACGGGTCATCCAGCAGAACGGTCGGGGGTCGCCGGTGTTGCCGGCCTCCACGGCTATCACGGCCGCCAGCGGTGCGATGACGAAGCTGCCGTAGCTGTAGAATGCCGAGAAACGATTGCCGGTAAGAAACATGTAGGACATCAGCAACGCGATCAATGCCAGGTACCGAACGTCGAATCGACGGTTGCGGATCAACCCTGTCGCAATTATAACGCCCCACCAGAAACAGACGAAGTTCCCGTACTGGATCAACCATCGATGCGCGGCACCGGCGTATTTTGCGCTGTACTCAAATCGGTCGACTTTCGCGAACAGAGGGATCGATCCTTGACGGATCAGATCCAGAAAGAGGTATCCGAGAAACAGTAGCGACACGATGACCGTGAGGTCCGAGAGCGTCAGCGTTCCCGGCGGCGCACTGCGCCGATCTGCATCGGCAAGCCAGCCATCGATGAGCTTCGGTCTCAACAGGACGTAGAATGGCATCAAGGTGAGAAAATAGCCGAGGACATGCAAAGGCGTCATCAGCCCCGGCCCGACATAAGAGGAGGTTTGCGTTGACAGCACCGGGCCGGCGAGATCGATATACATCGATGAGGCCGTCCGCCACACCAGCGTGAACAGAATGAAAAAGAACGACAGGAAAATAATCGGCCGGTAGGCCGCGAGGTGAAGCACGCAGAGAAGCAGGGCCACGCCTGACAGTACCACTGCGATCTGTGCCGGAAGGGTAGCCATTGTGACGGTGTTGTCGTCTGCTCGGGAGCTGTTGCAGGGACGCTAGTCGGATGCCCGCGGTCGTGAACTCACAACGATGGTCAGTACGATCATTGCCACCAGCATGGCAAGCCCGGCCAGGATCGACGTTCGCAACACTCCAATCGAACGTGGTGCGAGAGAATAGGAATCGGCTTCAGCGCGGAAAACCGTAGGTTCGCTGAATGCTATCAGATTCGAACCGCGTCGGATACGATCCTTCAGATCGCTCCAGGTCTGTATGGAATGCGGCAAGGCCACGGGCCGGCGCGACTGGGTCTCTTCGTGGGCAGCGGAGTCCGGAGCGCCGATCGATGCGAACGATTTTTCGATCAAGGCGACCCGGCTCTTCAGGTCTTCGAGTTCAGCCGACACGGCCTCAAGCCGCTCCCTGATGATCTCCTTGTGTTCCTTCTCGATTTCGGCAGCGAGCTCGCGGAGCACGGCCTGAACATCCGCGTCGGAAGCTGCCGAGACCTCGACCGCTACGTCACGATCGCCATTGAGTGAAACGGCTCTGAGACTGGATGCTGCCATCCCTCGCGAGAAGGCCGCAGTCGCCGGCTGGAACGCGGTCTGAGCAAGAATTCTGTTCCTGAATCTCGGATCGGAGATTTCAGCAACGATCTCACGCGGCGATTTGATGAGCGAGAGGGCCGAGCCCATTTCCTGGACGAGATAGCTCCTGGTGGGCGCCGTTCCGATCGTTAGGCTGGTCTTGCCCGTCCAGACCTGGGGTTCGTCGGATCGCACCGAGACGAAAGCCAACGCGGCGGTGCCGATGGTGGCTGCCGCAATCAGCCATTTGAATTTCCAGACCCGCGACAGGATTACCTTCAAGACAAGTTTCCCATTTGGTTCCGCCCTCACGGTTGGATCATCCATCGATCCTCATGCGAGGAGCTACGGAATACGGCTGGCCGTCCAACTGCGCAATGCACCAGACCCCGATTCGCTGGCCTCCGCCAACCCGGCCCTTTGGGGTGTTTTCCTGAGGGGGTATGGATTGATGTTTATTTGTTGCTCTCTCTCAGGTTGTGTGCACTGCAGTGCATAGTTCCTCATCTTCCGTTGCAAGCGAAAGGCAATGCAAGCTTTCCTTCAGATATGCCGCGATTCGTCAGGAGCATTTGCGTATCCGATCATGACGGATGCTCCACGACGACCATGCGTGGGAACAGCCCGCAGCAGGTTCAAGCTTGGGTTGAAGCGAGCCCATTCACTTGCGGCAGGCCTTGGGTCATTACCAAACGCTTCTTCCCCCATCCAGAACCATGTTCTGGCCGGTCATGTAGCGCGATGCGTCCGAGCAGAGGAACTGGATGGCGGCACGGTATTCGTCGGCATCGGCCATGCGTCCCATCGGGATCAGCCGCGTCAGCCGCTCGACGAAGGCCGGGTCCTGGTTGTTGAAGACCCCGCCCGGCGATATCGCGTTGACGCGGACACCCCTGTCCGCCCAGTAGGTCGCCAGATACTTGGTCAGGCCGATCAATCCGTGCTTGATGACGGAATAGGTGACCGGCTTGACCGGCTGTTCTTCCTCGCAGGTGACGTGGGGCTGGCGGTAAAGCCGCTGATCCGGTGCGATCACGCCGAGGTCGGACGCGATGTTGAGGATCACGCCGTGGCCGCGCGAGGCCATTGCGCTGCCGAACACCTGCGCGCACAGCATCGCGCCGGTGAGGCCAACGGCGATCTCGGTCTGCCATTGTGGAACCGGGAACGCCTCGAAGCGCGATGAATGCATCACGCCCGGACTCGAGGTGACTTTCGGATCGATCGCGGCATTGTTGACCAGGATCTCGACGGTAATTCCACGACCGGAGAGTTCCGCATCGGCGGCACGGACCGACTCTTGCGATGTGACATCGATGGCGGCGGCGATCAGATCGGCTGACGGGGCTGTTTCCTTGATCGCCGCAATGGCCGCATTGGCGTGTTCTACGGTGATGTCGGTGACGACCACGCGGGCGCCGACCTCCGTCAGGGCCGCGACATGCTGGCGTCCCAACAGGCCAGCGGCGCCGGTGACGAGCGCGGTCCGCCCCTTCAGGTCATAGCGGCTGAGGGTGGTCATGCAACACTCCTGTCAGGCACGCAATTGGCCGCCGTCGGCCACGATCACGGTTCCCGTGATGAAAGCGGCGCGCGGCGAAGCCAGGAAGCTGACGATATCGGCAATCTCTGCAGGCGTGCCGAGCCGGCGCAACGGGACATCGCGCGCCAGCATGTCCTCGACGCCGGACTTATCTTCTGCAAGCTTGCGCGACCAGGTCCCGCCTTCGAAGAGGATATTGCCGGGCGCAACCGCATTGATGCGGATGCCGTCCGCGGCAAGCGGGCGGGCCAGTCCACGCACGGTGGCGTTGAGCGCGGCCTTGGCGGCAGAGTAGGTCACAGGTGCGCCGAGCGCAGCAAGGCCGCAAATCGAGGAGATGCAGACGATCGCGCGGTCGCCTGCGCCTCGCTGCATGATCGGCCGGACTGCCTCGATCATGTTCGTGGTCGCAAACAGATTGAGGCCGAGAACGCGGCGCCATTCGTCTGCCGTCTCTTGTCCGGGCGTTACAGATGCGCCGCTGCCCACATTGCAGATCAGGATATCGATCCGGCCATGCTGTTCCTCGACCTCGCATGCCAGCGCGAGCGCGGCCGAAGGGGTGGTGACGTCGGCTGCATGGAACGAAGCATTACCGCCGATTTCCTGCGCAGCCGCTCTCAATCGATCGAGCCCTCGCGCGGCCAGCGCAACCTTTGCTGCCTCAGCGGCCAACGCCTTGGCGATCGAGAAGCCGATGCCCCGGCTTGCCCCGGTCACTAGCGCAACGCGCCCTTCGAGTTCCAGCTCCATCGCAGCTATCCTTGGCCGATCAACCACTACTTGGAGGCTCTCGCCACCGAGCGCGAGCGCCAGGCGGCGTAGCGCATAAACGCCGCCTTGCTCAGCACCGTCTTGTGGGTTTGCAGCCGTTGCAGCATTCGTTCCGGCCGTGACAGCTTGATGCCGAAATCGTCGGCCAGCGCGTTGAACTGCAGCAGGCTCAAATGATACAGCTTGCCGGTCGCATTGCCCCCGGAATATCGGTTGTGAATGAGTTGTCGCGGCAGATGAAACAGCGAACCTTGCTCGGCGCATTTTGCCGAATGATACACGTCCGCGAGGTAGCTGAATCGGTCCGGATAGGTGATGGCGGCGCCGGTGGATCGGCGATGCAGCAGCGGAATACCGAACAGATTTCTGCCAGATATGATCGAGGCCTTCAGCGTGGCAGCGGTGTCGAAGCGGCCGGCGCGATCGAAGCGACGTGTTGCCAGGGTCCTGCCAAGCGCATCGATGTAAAGCATGTCGCAATAAACGGACACGACGTCAGGTGCATCCTGCATCACCCTCAACGCGCTGCTCAGTGCGTCAGGTGCACCCAGGCGATCGTCACTGCAAAGGAACATGTAGTAGTCGGCAGTGACCAGATCGCGAAGGCGATTGATGTTGTTCATCATCCCCACGTTCTCGCGATTGCGGTGGACCACAAGGCGAGGTTCCCTTGATGCCGCGTCTGCCAGCCATTCCGAGGTTCCATCGGTGCTGGCATTGTCGCTGACGATCACCTCGACATCGACATCTCGCTGCATCAGCACGGATCCGACGGCATCAGGCAGGAACGACATGTCGTTGTAGACCGGAATATAAACCTGGACTGTCCTGCTTGATCCAGCCATAGCTAAACGATCTCAAGATTCGGTACGGCGAACACGAGTTTCGTCCCTTCTGCACGGCGCGCAGCAAACAGCCTCAGCATCTCTTCTCTCAGATTCCATGGCAACACCAGCACGAAGTCCGGGTGTTCGGCGTCGAGGGTGCTGGGTGCGAAAACCGGTACATGGACGCCGGGAATAAGCTGTTCCTGCTTGCTGGGATTGCTGTCCACAGTGAAGGGGAGCAGATGCCTGGTGATGCGTGCGTGGTTCAGCAGTGTCGTCGCCTTCGCGGGAGCGCCGAAGCCGGCTACCTTGCGTCTTGTGCGGCGAGCTTCGATAAGGAAGCGTCGCAGATCCTGGCTGATGCGATCGATGCGATCGCGAAAAGCCTCAGCTTCAAGAATTGATGCGGAGAAGTCGGCGTCCTCACGCGACAGCGTCCCGGACAGGTGCTGAGACGGCATAAAGGATGCGTCTTCGCGGCAAACGTATAGTCGTATCGAGCCTCCGTGGGTCGGCAGAAAGTCGACGTCGAAAACGCGGAGACCGTGCCGATCGAAAAGCTCGACCGCAGCGCGGATCGTATAGTAGCTGTAATGCTCGTGGTAGAACGAATCGAACTGAGAGTTCTTCATCAGCGACAGAAAGTAATGCACCTCGACGGTCAGGACGCTTTCGCCCTGCAGGAGCTGGGAAAAGCCCGAGGCAAAATCGTTCAGGTCCGGAACATGTGCGAATACGTTGTTCGCCACCATCAATTTCGGCTTCAATCCGCCGATCGCCAGGCGTTCAGCGGTCTTTGATCCGAAGAACGCAGTTTCGGTCGGGATGCCTTTCCGACGCGCCGCAGTCGCGACGTTTTCCGACGGCTCCACGCCAAAGACCTGCATCCCGCGCTTCCTGAAGAAATTCAGGAGATAGCCGTCGTTGGACGCAACTTCGGCGACGAGATCGCCCGCCTGCAGGGAAAATCGTCGAATCGCCTGGTCGGCGAAGGCCTCGCAATGCGCCAACCAGGAGTCCGAGAACGAAGAGAAATAGGCGTAGTTGCCGTGAAAGTGCGTATCAGCCGGAAGGTCCTCTGCGAGCTGGACCAGATGGCACGCCTCGCAAGCCATGACACGCAGCGGATAGAACTTCTCGCCCAAGGCCACGTCCTGCGGGCGCAGCAGCGCGTTGGAGATCGGCATCGCGCCAAAGTCGATGATCTCCTTGCGCAGCTCGGCTCTGCAGGAACGGCAATGACTAGATCGAAGGACGGAGGGGTGCAAGTCGATGCTCAATCTGTTGTTGACAAAGCTCGAAGGGGTCGCTGCCGGCATGGAACGCCTTATACCAGGATATGCTTTCGGCGACCGCTTCACGGGACGACATCCGAGGCTGCCACCCCAGAACGCTGACTGCCTTGCGGGAGTCCAGCTCCAGGAGTTTGCTTTCCTTCATTGCGCGATCGGCGGCAACGACGGTCCAACTGAAGCGCTCCGGCCAGATTGCAGCAATCCAGTTGCAGACCTCCGAAACCGCCGCGCTGGGTTGATCGGGCAGGGGGCCGAAATTGTAGGCCGCCTCGCTGGGGTCAGTGAATGCTTGTTTTTGTCTGGTGCCATATTCGATCAGCATCAGATAGCCGAACAGGGCATCGAGAACAAACTGCCAGGGCCGGGTCGATGAGGGGCTTCGAACCCTCAGAGGAGCGTGGCCGTAGGCAGCACGAACGGCGTCCGGGATCAGGCGGTCGTGGGCCCAGTCGCCTCCGCCGACGATGTTGCCGGCCCGGGCCACCAACGATATCACTCCATTAGGCTGCTGATAGGAGGCGCGATAGGCGGCGATGACCGCCTCGGTGGCGGCCTTGCTAGCGCTATAGGGATCGTTGCCGCCGAGGCGGTCGCTTTCCATGAATTGCCGCCCCAGCTCCTGATTGTAGTAAACCTTGTCCGTTGTGGTGGTCAGGATCGTCTGCAGCGAATGTTGTCCGCGCAGCGCTTCGAACAGATTGACGGTGCCCATCACGTTGGTATCGAAAGTGACGGTCGGAAACTGATAGGCGAAACGGACCAGCGACTGGGCGGCGAGATGGATAACGATCTCAGGCTGCTCTGCATCGACGATGGCGCGGATCTGCTTCATGTCCCGCAAATCAGCCACGTGATGGGCTTCCATGCGCCGCGCCAATCCCACCTGTTCGAACAGACCTGGCTTTTCTGCCTCGAGCGACACGCCCGCAACGCGTGCCCCCAGGCTCTGGAGCAGCATGGTCATCCAGGCGCCCTTGAAGCCCGTGTGACCCGTCAGCAGTACCTTTTTTCCGTTCCAGAAATGACGATCCGGAACCGCGTTGGCCTTGGTCATGATTTCCACATGCGCCACGCTGCCCGATCCTCCGCCCACATCGCCTCGAGCAATTGCATCTCCCGGAACGTATCCATGCATTGCCAAAAGCCGCCATGGCGATACACGCTGACCTGATTCTCCCGCGAGAGCGTTTCCAGCACAGATGTTTCGAGTGGATCGTTGCCGTCAGCCGACAGCATTTCGAACGCCTGACGCTCAAAGACCATGAAGCCGCCGTTGATCCAGCCCGCTCCCACTTGTGGCTTCTCGACAAAGCTGCGTACGGTATCCCCCTCGAGGTCGAGCTCGCCGAACCTCGAAGACGGTCGAACCGCAGTGACTGTCACCAGCCTGCCCGACGCGAAGTGATGCTCAAGCAGTCGATCGATGTCGATGTCGGCCACACCGTCACCATAGGTCAGAAAGAAGCGTTCGCCGTCGAGCACCCCGAGCGCGCGCTTCACACGCGTTCCCGTCAACGTTTCGATACCCGTATCGATCAGGGACACTCGCCAGTCCTCGACGCGCTCCTGCTGACCGAGATGTTCGACATGATTGTCGGCCAGGTGAACGCGATAGCTGCCGGTGTTCGATCGGTAGTTGAGAAAGTAATTCTTGATGATATCGGCCCTGTAGCCCAGGCAAAGGTGAAAATCGCTGCATCCGAAGTGGTTGTAGATCCGCATGATGTGCCAGAGGATCGGGCGGCCCCCAATGGCCACCATCGGCTTCGGCTTGAACTCGGTTTCCTCGCGCAGGCGCGTGCCTTGTCCACCGCAGAGGATTATAACCCCAAGGTCACTGCTCTTCCCGGAACGCTTCATCGATCCTCCTACGCGGGGCGTACCTTGACGTCAAAGGCTGTCCTCTATAACTAATTCCCCGGTCGCTCAAGCAAAACGCGTGTTTTTGGGCACGGTCCCGGGGGGACTTGCAGGGCCGGATTGATCCAAGGGTGACATGAACGGCGCCAATCGCAACGCTGTACTGATTGGACACTCGGGTTTTCTCGGTACTGCTCTACGAGCCGCAATCGAGGCGCGATCGGGGAGTCGCGTCGAACTGGTCGGTAGTGACTTCGTCGGGCAGGTCCTCGAGGGAAGCGGACGCAAGGCCGTTTCGTCTCTGCTCGCAGACGATATGGAGCAGGATTGGATTTGCGCGGTAGGGATCGTGAATCCAGCGGCCGACCCCGCTGTCATCGAAGCCATCAACGTCGAATTTCCGCGGCGCCTTTGCGTTCTTCTCGGCAGTCTCGCGCCCGTCGGTGCAGTACGTCTGGTGACGATTGGATCAGTGCTTGAGAGTTGCGGTGAACTGGCCGCATCCAATGCCTATCTGGCATCCAAATCCCGTATGTTCGGTGCCCTGTCCGGTGCAGGCGACGCATTGCTCTGGCACCATATTCGGCTTCACACGCTCTATGGTGGAATCAAGAGACCGCATCCATTCATGTTCGTCGGCCAGATGTTCGAGGCGCTCATTCGAAGGGAGCGGTTCAGGATGAGCGGCGGTACTCAGCTCCGCGAATATCACCATGTCCAGGACGTCGCCGAGAGCATTCTGTCGTTTCTCTCCGCGAACGGTCGGGATCGAATGATTGAATTGAGTTCCGGGGAGCCGGTTCGTCTGCGCGACCTCGCCTCAGCCGTGTTCGAGTATTTCGGCGAATTTGAGCTGCTGGAAATCGGTTCCAGGATCCATTCTCAGGGCGAGGTCTTCGAGAGCGTTTATCAGCGCAGCCCTTGTCTCACCGCGAGCCGCGATCCCGTCGAGGGAGTCATTCGCTGGTTCAAGGCGCTGAACGTGGCGAGGTCGTGATGACCGGCTTGGTTTCCATCATCGTTCCTGCCCTCAATGAAGAAGGGAACATCGAACCCTTGTTCCGTCGATTGACGGAACTCGCCCGGCGCATACGCGAAGAGTTCGACATGGCAACCGAAGTAGTTGCCAACGACAATTGTTCCGAGGACAAGACATTGGAGGAGCTCAAGCAGCAGGCGCTTCAGCTCGATCCCGGCGTGCTCACGCTTCGCATCTTCCGCTTCTCCCGCAATATCGGCTTCCAGAAATCCATTCTGGTCGGATATCACAAGGCGCGGGGCGATGCGGTCGCTCAAATTGACGCCGATATGCAGGATCCTCCGGAGCTTCTGCTCGAGTTTCTGCGGCGATGGAAGGAAGGATACCATATCATTTACGGCGTGCGGCGGAGACCCGAGGAGGATCTTCCGACGCGAGCCGCACGGATGGCTTTTTACCGTCTCATCAATCGTCTGAGCGACGATGCCCTGCCGCACGATGCGGGTGATTTCCGGTTACTCGATCGGCAGGTCGTGGACGTGGTCTGTGCGTTGCACGACAACGATCCATATCTTCGCGGCACGATCGCCAGTCTCGGCCTGAAGCAGATCGGAGTAGTCTACGAGCGTTCGTCGAGAAGCCATGGGCGCTCGAAATTCGGACTGTCACAGCTCGTCAAATTGGCGATCGACGGCATCACCAACCACACCACCATTCCGCTGCGGCTTTCGAGCTATCTGGGGCTCATTCTGGTTGCCGCGGCGAGCGTGCTGGTGGGCATCTATCTGTTCGCCTGGCTCACGAGCGACAAGCCTATGCCGCTGGGATTCATGACGCTGGCTCTGCTTCAGCTCGGCACGATGGCCACGGTATCGTTCCTGTTTGCAATTCAGGGATTCTACGTGCAGCGGATCTACAATCAGGTGAAGGACAAGCCGCTGGCGATCATCGAGCACTCCATTCAGCAGGGAAGCGACGGCAGCGCCGTTGCTATCAACAATCAGCCGATCGAGGTCCTTTGGACCGGAAATCACGACAGGCCCCGGTCATGACAGGTCTTAGCGACGAAGTGACACGATGATCATTTGTCCCGCCTATCGTGGCCGTGATGCGCGCATGTCGGATCGGCGCGATCCCGTCTTCATTCTTCAGAACCGGCTCTGATGGTTCGCATTTTGGAGCATGTCAGCATGGATACCGCCAAACCATCACGCGTTCTCTACACCAAGCCGTCCATCACGGAGCTGGAAGTTCGATATTCCACGGATGCCGCCGCAAATGGCTGGGGCGAGCGCTGCTACGACTACATCAACCGGTTCGAGGCCGCTTTCAAGGCTCACCTTGGCTCGTCATATGCGATTGCCACGTCGAGCTGCACCGGTGCGCTCCATATGGGAATGGCGGCGCTTGGGATTGGCCCCGGCGATGAAGTGATCATGGCCGACACCAATTGGATCGCGTCGGCCTCGCCCATCGCTCATCTCGGCGCCAAGCCTGTGTTTGTCGATATCCGCCCGGACAGCTGGTGCATCGACGCCGATCTGGTGGAGGCCGCGATCACGCCGCGGACGAAAGCTATTCTGGCCGTCCATCTTTACGGCAACCTTTGCGACATGGATCGTCTCCTCTCGATCGGCGAGAAGCACGGCCTTCCCGTGATCGAGGACGCTGCGGAAGCGATCGGCTCGGTATATTTCGGCAAACGCGCGGGGAGCATGGGCGCTTTCGGAGCCTTCTCCTTTCACGGCACGAAGACGGTCACGACCGGCGAGGGCGGCATGTTCGTGACGAACGACCGCGCGCTCTATGAGAAGGCCCTGACGCTTTCGAACCACGGCAGGTCGCGGACGCAATCCAAGCAGTTCTGGCCCGATGTTGTCGGATTCAAATACAAGATGTCCAATATCCAGGCTGCCATCGGTTGCGCACAGATGGAGCGTATTGAAGAGCTGACCGGTCGCAAGCAGCAGATCTTTCACTACTATCGAGACCATCTGCAGGGCCTGCCTAGCGTGCGTATGAACCCGGAACCGACCAATATCGTCAATGGCGCCTGGATGCCGACCGTTGTGTTCGACCAGCCGAGCGGGGTAACGCGCGAGCGGCTGATCGCGGCGTTCGCGGCGAGCAACATCGATGCCCGCGTATTCTTTTATCCTCTTTCGGGGCTGTCCATGTTCGAAGAGGTGCGAGGTAACAGGCACGCTCATGATATCCCTGGCCGGGCGATCAACCTGCCAAGCTATCATGACATGACGACGGAGGATCAGGATCGCGTGATCGCCGTGGTGCGCGGAATGCTGGATAGGGAATGAGGCGTTGATCAAACTCTTGCTGTTTGCCGACGGGCATGTCGGGTCTGAACTGACCCGCTGGCTGATCGACAATTACAGAAGCGATATCGCACTGGTCGTCACGACGGCCGAGAACGAACTCGCGGCAAGTGTCCGCAATGCAGAACTGCGCTCGCTGGTGTTCGATTCCTCGGAGCAGATTTCGCACTTTGCTGCGGGCGAGGGCCTCTCCTTCGATCTCGGACTGCTGGCGTGGTGGCCGAAGATCATTCGGCAGCCGCTCCTCTCTTTGCCGCGGCGCGGCTTTATCAACACCCATCCGAGTCTGCTGCCATACGGCCGAGGCAAGCATTATAATTTCTGGTCGATCGTCGACTGCGTCCCCTTCGGCGTCAGCCTTCACATGGTCGACGAAGGCGTGGACAGCGGCGACATCGTCGCGCAGTTCGAAATCCCCTACGACTGGGAAGACACCGGCGCATCGCTGTACCGGAAGGCGACGGATGCGATGTTGAAGCTGGTTCAGGAAACCTATCCCAGGCTCCGCGGCCTGGACTTCGAGACACGGCAGCAGGATCTCGCGGCTGGTACGTTCCATCGTGGATCGGAGCTGGAGCCGGCGAGCTCGATCGTTCTGGACCAGACTTGCGTTGCGCGCGACCTGCTGAACCGGCTTCGCGCCCGGACCTTTCCAGGCTATCCCGCTTGCACGTTCGCAGACGGGGAAGATGTGTATGAAGTCCGCGTCGAGATCAAAAGGAAATCGCGATGAGCGAGTACGAGAAATTCAAGCGCGAGTGCGCCGATGAGATCGCGCGGATGGGCGATGATCAAGAATTCGCCGCCGCTACACGGTCATGGATGGATCGGGCCAATCGGGCAAAATATTCTTATCATTTCGAATGGATGGGGCGTCCCGTCATCCAGTATCCGCAGGACGTCCTAGCCCTGCAGGAGATAATCTGGTCGGTCAAGCCGGACCTCATCATTGAAACCGGCATCGCCCACGGCGGCTCGCTCATTCTCTCCGCGTCGATGCTGGAATTGAATGCGATTTCCGGTGGACCGCAGGATGCGCAAGTGCTGGGCATCGACATTCACATTCGCGCACACAACCGCGCGGCCATTGAAACCCATCCGCTGGCGCGGCGCATTTCCGTGATCGAGGGCTCGAGTGTCGCGCCCGACCTTGTTTCCAAGGTGAAGGCCAGGGCTGCCGGAAAGCGCAGCGTGATCGTCATTCTCGACAGCAACCATACCCACGACCATGTGCTTGCCGAACTGGAGGCCTATGCCGAACTGACGACGATCGGAAGCTACTGTATCGTGTTTGATACGGTGATTGAGGATATGCCGGAAGACGCCTTCTCCGATCGACCCTGGGGGAAAGGCAACAATGCGAAGACTGCGGTATGGGATTTCCTTGGACGTCATCCTGAGTTCGAGATCGACAAGAGCATACAGCACAAGCTGCTGATCACCGTGGCCCCGGATGGCTATCTCAAGCGGCTCCGCTGATCTCGGAAATCCCTGCCTGGCCGGCATCGCGCCATGTTGTCAGTGCTGGCAGCGAGCGATCCTTTTCCGATATGACCACCGGCGGGATTGGCCATTTGATAGCGAGATCGCGATCGTCCCAGACGATGCCTGCCGCCGATTTGGGAACAAAGGGATTGGCCATCTGGTAGAGCAATTCCGTTTCGTCCACGAGCGTTATGAAGCCGTGGACGAAACCGGCGGGGACATAGAGGCTGAGACCGTTCTCCGCGCTCAGATGCTCCGCATGCCAGCGGCCATAGCTGGGCGAGCCTTCGCGAACATCGGCGATGACGTCATAAACCTCACCACGAACGCAGCGGATCAGCTTGGTTTCGCCGTCGGGTTCGCGCTGCAAATGCAGTCCGCGAAGCGTGCCGCGGCGCACGTTAAAGGAGGTAGAGCACTGCAGGCTGCAGTCTTTCAAGCCATGCCGGATAAATGTATCGCGACAATAGGTGCGCGCAAAATACCCGCGTTCGTCAATATGACGATCAGGCCGGACAAGTAGCGCGCCTTCGAAGGGTAGACTTTCGAATATCATCGCGGAACTGCACCTCGCTCGGGTTCATGGTGATTTTATTCCGCAATACTCGGCGAAGCAACGCAGGCCTGATGTGAACATTGGACACATGATCGGCACGCGTGCTACCTACGGTTCCTTCCGCGCTAGGACCAGGTATGCCGACCAGTCGTGTCAACTACTATCCTTTCCTCGTCTTAGCTTTCTCGCTTGTCCTCATCGGTGTCTTTGCCGGCCCGCAGATCGTGGACTTTGGGCGCGGCGAGGCCAATAGCGTTTGGCATCTCGAATCGGTCTCGCTCTCGCTTTATGGGCGCTTTCACGGCTCGGCTCTTGTGACCGATGCCTATTCCGGGGAGTTTCCGACCTTCTACAATTTTCTTTCCGATTGGCTGATCAATCTGATCGCCTACGCGACCGGCCTTCCACCTTTCGAGGTGCAGGCGGTCATCTATGTCCCGTTTCTGGCGACGCTTTTGTTTGTGGGATCCTACCTGTCCATCCGTGCGGTCGGACTCGGGCAAGGCGTTGCCTTGTTTGCCGCGGTGCTCGTCGTTGGGGCGGGCGAGACGCCGTTCGTCCACTACCTCTATACGGTGCTCCGACCACTTTCCGGTTTGTCGCAAGCAAGCGGCAACCTGATCCCGCCCGCGGAAAGCATCGGAGTTGCGTCATCTCAAGGCCTGGGATGGGGGCTGTTTCTTCCGGTACTCTCTTCCCTTTATTGCGCAAGGAGGAGAGACCACGGAACACTTAGCTTCTTCGCCGGAGCGCTGCTCGGCATTTGCTGCCTTGCACACACTCTCACCTTTCTTCAGCTTGCGACGACGGTAAGCGTGTATGTTGCCGTCGATGGCATCCTCAGTCTGATCCAGGCCGGACGCGTTCGGGGCGCGATGGTCCGGGCGGGCGTGATCGTTGCGGTGACGGCACTGCTCGCCATACGGGGGGAGACGGCCGGACTCTCCATGCTAAACTTCGTGATCCTTTGGTCCACCTGCTTCCTCGCCTCCATGATTGATGTGCGGAGCGTACGATTTGCAGCCATCTATGGCGCCGGCGCTGTGATAGTGGCGTCACCGTATCTCTTGCAGGTATGGCAGCTGTCGCTGCAAGTCGGGCGCTTTGAAGGGGGCTCGTACACCAGGGTATCAGCAACCGAATTTATCCTTTTCTATCTCGTCTGTATCGTGTCGACTGTCATTGTCCTTTTCAACGTTCGCAGGCTTGATCGGCCCGATCTTCTGATTTTGCTTGCGGTCGCGTTAGTCGTTCCTGTGGGCATGGGATTCGGAGCCTTTGGTCTCCACAGCCACGCGTATCGCTTTTGGACGAGTGCCATCATCCCGTTCGGGGTGCTCGCTGCGCTCTCGCTCACGATTCCTCCATCCCTCTGCCGAAGGATTGTGGTTGGCGTTCTCGCACCCTTGATGCTGATCGGCGTCGTCAGGAACTTATGGGTGGTGCAGTTTCCGCTGCCTCGAGTAATTGCCCGGACCGTGGGACTCGTCACGAGCTACAACGGAGCAATCCCGTTACCGGTAGGAGCGCCGGTACTGCTAGACCGCGTTCGCGAACAGACTTCAACGCTTCCGCCGGGGAGCCGTGTGCTGCTGCCGCCAGAATACCAATACCCGCAGCAAGCTTACAGGAATGGGTTGTTACTGGCGGTTTCCCGCGTTCCGGGCTTTATTCCAGATCCGCGATATGTCGTTTGGCAGGATCTCTATGCAGACCGTGTCGCCGTTTTCTGCAGCCTCTTCCCGAGCTATCCTCACCTCGATATGCATACCCAGGCTCGAATCTGCGACGAGACGCCGAAAGAACTCGCGCCGGGCCACCTCGATCTCATCTACGACCGCGCGGTCCCCGACGTACTCTCGCTCTATCAGGTCAAATTTCTCGCATTGCTGCGAGCGGAGCCGGCCGATATCGTGGCCAGGCAAGCGCAGCGCCTCGGCATGAAGCCGATCTATGACGAAACCGGCGACATGCTTTGGCAAATCGCTTCCGAACCTGATCAGGATAGACTGTCTTTCGGGACGGCCGCGTATGGTGAGCCTGACCTGTCGATTCCGATGACGGCGCAGCGGGCTGGGCGTTACATCATTGTTCTGGCCGGGAGAGCCATCGCTAGCCGCGTTCGTCAAGTTCGATTGGGGCAGACTTCGATTGAGAGCCATTCGCTTGGTGCGGACGCCATCGGTCTCTCGGTAGATTTGGCGGAAGGAACTTCCGGGTTGAAACTCACCCTCGCGCCCGATCCTCGTCTCCGGAATGTTCTTCCAACGCCGATCCGCATGATCGTTGGCGTCAGGCAGGAAGTAGCGGACAAGTTTCTCACGGGCCCGTCGCTCCAAGAGCTGATGCGCTGACAATGCCGGAAGAATTTCTTTCAAGAGACGATAGACGGGCGCTGGCTGCCGTCATCGCCTTGTACTGCGTGGCGACGTGGTGGTACGCGATACCATTCGGGCTGGTATGGGACGACCATGTCTTGCTTGCGCACAGTGCGTCGAGTCTGCTTTCGGTCGCAAGCGAAGCCGGGCGCGCTGATCAGGCATTTCTGATCCTTCCGTTTCAAGCGAGTAAAGCGCCGTGGACGTGGGCATTGGTGGCGTGGCTGTCCCTGGGGGCGGCCAACATGTTCATTTTCATGACTGTGCGTCGGATCCGCGGGACTTCGGTGCGTGAAGCGTTCTGGATTGCTGCACTGACAGCAACCGCGCCCTTCTTTCAGGCAAGGTTTGCGCTCAGTGTTCTGCCTTATGCGGTCTCGGCGCTTTGTTTTACCGCGTCGCTTTTCCTGCTCGTAGTGCATCTCGACAGGCCCAACCTCGGCTGCCGGATCGGTAGTCTGGTTCTCCTTCTCTTGGCCTGTAGCACGAGCTCATTTCTGACCTTGTACTGGATTCCATCTGCGCTGATTGCCTGGCACACTTTTGCAGAAGAAAACAATGCCAAGGCCCGCGTGACCCGTTCGGTTCGCGCCGCATTCTCATATCCGGAGTTTATCTTCCTTCCGGCGGTTTTGTTCCTCGTTCGACGCTGGCTATTTCCGGCTCATGGACTCTACGCGAACTACTATACGCTAAAAGTCACGCCGATCGCCGCGGTCCGCGAGACGGTGGCGGTGCTGTGGGCTCAAATCGGTGATTTGCCTCGGATCTTTAGCGTGTTTCTGCCAAACTGGAACCTCGCCACGATCCTCGAAGCGGTGCTGCCCGCCGGATGTATCTTGCTTCTGGGCTATTTTGCACTGCGTTCGTTGAGGCGGCAACTCGAGCCGGATGCTCCCGAGCCCCGCCGAATGCCGTGGCCCGTCCGCCTTGGCCTGCTGGCTCTAGCGATGGTTACGCCAATTCTTGCGCTCTATCCGTACATAGTTGTGCAACAGCCGCCGCGTTTCCCCGGGCTTTGGGAGACGAGACATCAGCTCACATTGATGCTTGTATCGGCCAGCGTGCTGGTCTGCATGGTTCGTTGCTTCAGCGGGCAACGGTCGCTCAATGTGATCGCCGCGTTCTTTCTCTTCCTGTTTCTGGCGCAGGATTACGCTGCCGGGCGACAGTTCCTCGTCGATCGACTGGAGTATCGCGAACTTGCGCATAAGCTCGCAGCTGATCCATTGCCACCTCAATCGCTTGTGTTGATTGTAGAGCGTAATCGTGAATTCAGGATGTTTGGCCGCTTCTTCGCGTTCTATGAGCTGAATCACCTGGCGAGCAGGGCCGACGGGCAAACGAGTCGACTTGTCGTGTCAAATCGGGAAATCCTGGACCCCCAGACCAATACCCACGCCGTTGAAGCCAATCCGCCGGTTGTGGTGAAAATGCTCCGGCTTTGCAGTTTGCGAGGTCGGCCGGAGTTCGGTTTCTCCGGTTTTTCCTACAACGGGCGCGCGACCGCGGTATCGATTGATCCGCAAATTGACCGGATATCGCTTCCAAGAGCGATCTATCTGACGGTCTCGGGCGAGCAGACCGATTGGATAAAGCTAAGCCGGAAAACCTCGGCGATCGACGTGCCGGGCTGCTCCCCTGAATAAGTCGACTTCACTTCTCTCGCTGCGGAGAAGAGTCGGGAATGCTCGGGGGATGCATGGCCACCATCAGCCTGGCGTCCTCTATCCAGCGCAAGGTCATGTCGCGATATCTGGCCAGTGCGCCGGCATGGTCGCCGTCGGCGGCCCGAGCGGTTTGAAGAATATATTGCCCGCGATAGCCGGACTGCTCGATCAGCCGGATGGCTTTTGAAAGATCCGCGGCACCGGTGCCGAGCGGCACCGTGGTGCCGCCCAGCAAGCGATCCTTGACGTGCACATTGAGAATGCGCGGCGCGTAGGCCGAAATCTCCTTGGCGGAATCGTACCCGAGCGCGGCACTGTTGCCGCTGTCGTAGTTGATGCCGAACACCTCGCGTGGGAAGGCGTCGATGAATTCCGCAAGCGGGGCAGGTGGCAGATCGGATTCGAAGACGATTTTGACGCCCTGCTTGGACAGCGAGGAGGCTCGATCGAGCAGGACGCGCAGCAAGGTCTCGGTCTGCGTGGCGCTCTCGATCCGACCGTTGTCGACGAGCGGAATGACGACGAATTCGATGCCGAGAGTCGCGCAGGACGCGAGCACGAGATCGAGATCGGCCAGCAGCGATTTTTGCGTCTCGCCATCCGCCTTCCAGAACGGCGCCTGCATGAAGCAGTCGCCGGTCAGGCTTGCCGTCTTCAACGTGCTACGGCGCGACAGTTCGGTGATCTCATTTTGTCCGGCGGCGGTGTTCAGCGGATTTTCGCGCAGCCGGTCCTGGTCGATGGTCCATTCGATCCGGGTCAGCCCGAGCGCGCGGGCGCGGGGAAACTCCTCGCGCCATTCATTCCAGGGGAATGCCTGGATCTTGCCGTCGACCATGGCCGACAGCCGTCCCTGCATGAAGCCGATGCGTTCGAGCGTCGTCACGGCTTGCCCTCGCTGATCGCGAGGCCCTTCGCGGTCCAGCCGCCGTCGACGAACAATTCCTGGCCGGTCACATAGCTCGATGCAGGCGAGGCCAGAAAGACCGCCGCACCGGCCAGGTCGTCCGGGGTGCCCCAGCGGCCGAGCATGGTGTGGCGGCGGCGATCCTCGTTCATCGCAGGGTCGGCGAAGCTTGTGGCGGTCATTTCGGTTGCGACATATCCGGGCGCCAGCGCGTTGACGCGAATGCCGTCGCGCGCGTAATCCGCCGCAAGCGCGCGGGTAAGGCCAGCGAGCCCCGCCTTGGCCGCGACATAGCCGGGGTTGCCGGGAAAGCCGCGCACCGAGTTGATGCTCGTGACGTTGATGATCGAGCCGCCGCCCGCCCGTTTCAGCAGGGGATAGGCCGCGAGGATCGTCGCATAGACGCCGCTCAGGTCGACCGCCAGCGTGTCGCGAAATCGCTGAAGTTCGTTCGCCGCCCCGGAAGCGGGGAGGCTGATGCCGGCCGCATTGACGAGAATATCGATCCGCTCTCCGGCTTTCGCGAGATTGCCGAACGCCGACCGGATGGCCGCGTCGTCGGCGAGGTCGCACTTGATCGCCGTGACGGACGCGGGCGCCGTGCCGGTCCGGCTGATCCCGAACACCTTGGCGCCGCTCGCCTGTAGCCCGCTCGCGATGGCGGCGCCGATGCCGCGCGACGCCCCGGTGACGACGGCAGTCCTGCCTTCAAGGGAAAATGCCGCGGGATTATGCATAGCCGTAGCTGCGCATGATGGCCGCACAGAGCTTGATATCCTCGGGGCGATCGATCTGGAACATCTTGTGGCGCTCCATCAGGTGCATGCCGATCTTGCCGCCGAGCCGGTTGTTCTGCTCGCGCAGCAGCGAGGGGACGAGAACATAGAACGAGCCGTTCTCCAAATAGCGCTTTTCGATCTGCTGCCGCATTCGTCGGTTGCGGAAATCGTAGTTGATCGGCTCGGGCCCGTTGGCGCCGATGCGCCAGTTGAAATAATCCTCGACTTCGCAGACCGAGAGCAGGCTGTCGAGTTCCTCCCGCTCGAAGGTAGCGAGCGCCTGCTCGATATCGCTGGGCTCGCGGATCGGCGACGTGGCCTGCAGTGCGACGACCCTGCCGAACGGGCCGCGCTTTTCATCCAGATGTTCGAGCGCGTGCAGCCAGGCCGACTCCGACGAGGCGAGATCGCCGGAAATATCGTCGGGACGCCGGACGCCGACCGCGCCGGCAGCTTCGGCCGCTTCGAGGATCTGCTCGCTGTCGGAGGAGACCGCGACGACGTCCACTCCGCGCGCGGCCGCCGCCTGCATGACGGTCCAGGCGATCAGCGGCTTGCCGCACAGGTCGATCAGGTTCTTGTGCGGAATTCCCTTGGAGCCGCCACGCGCTGCGATGACGGCGAGCGTCCGCCCGGACGTAACGCGTGTCATATCCGGCCCTCGAGGCGTTCGAGCGCGGTCCAGAAGCCTTCACCCATGTTCTTGTGGCCCTGCCAGATCTCGGGGATGAACGACGCGTCGGGGGCGTGCTTGCGCAGAACCGCGCCAATCTCGTCGAAGTCGATTTCGCCTTCGCCGACCTGCAGGCCTTCGCCGTCGAGGCCCTTGGCGTCGCCGAAGTGCAGATGGGCGGTATGGGGACCGAGCCGCGCGAGGCCTTCGGCGAAGTCGAATCCGAAATGATTGGCGGCGAGCTTGGTGTGGGAGATGTCGACGCACATCCGCAGATTATGCTCTGCGCAGAACGCGGCCGACTCATCCGGGAAAATGAAGATGTTCTGGTGACGCTGCCCGCCGAAGTGCCAGGGGAACGGCGCCATGGTCTGGGGGATCAACTCGACGCCGTCGAGGTCGAGCTCGGCGAGGCTGGCGGCGAAGATGCGGTAGCACTCGGCCTTGCGCTCCGGGGATAGCGGCTCGTCCATGGTGAACCCGCCGATATTGGCAACGATCGGCGGGCGTTTGGTTTTGGGAAAGAATTTCTTCAGTCCGCGCGTGATGTCGATGACGGCCTGGGTCTGCTCCAGCGAATAGCGGCGCAGGGCTTCGTCCGACGTCGCAAGGTCCATCAGCTTGCTGCCGGCAAACAGCTCGGGCGCGTGCACCACGAAGCCGAGATCGTAGGTGCCGGACAGGTAGGCGGCGGGATCGCGTTCCATGTCGCTGTAGCTGAGATGGAATTCGATGATGTCGGGCTGGCAGATTTCCAGGAAGCGCTGGGTGTCGTGATAGCGAACCGGCACGCCCCAGGGCCGGTCGAAACGATAGCGGCGCGCCGTGGCGGCGCCGTTGTCGAGATCGCTCTGGAAGAAGTAGTCATCCCGCGCCATCGCGCGGTTGAGCCGTCTGCCGATCAGGGCCGGCATCTTGAGCGGCGACAGACCCTGGCCGGGACTGCGGACGGCGATGTCGCCGTCCGTGACGACCGTGCCGGCCGGGATGTCGCGGGCTGCCACGAGGCTTTTGGCGAGGTTCTCGCGGTTGATCAATTCGCCCTGGCTGAGCGCGCGCTCGGCGAGCTTTTCGCCGCGCGCCGCTTCCACCTCGCGAATGCCCGACACCAGTGCCTTGAACTCTTCCGGCTCCAGGCTTGCCGCGTGGTCGGGGCCTTCCATCTCGCGATCGAGCGTGATGTGGCGCTCGATCAGGACCGCGCCCATCGCGACCGCGCCGATCGAAACCGCAATCCCGCGCTCGTGACCGGAATAGCCGACGACGGGATGGATCTCCCGCAGCGTCTCCATGAAGCGCAGGTGGATGTTGTGAAGCGCGGCAGGGTAGGTGCTCTGGCAATGCAGCAGCACGTAAGGCGCCGAACGATCGTCGAGGAATTTCGCCGCGGCCCGAATTTCATCCGACGTGCTCATGCCGGTCGAGACGATCAGCGTCTTTCCGGTGGCTGCGAGTGTCGCCAGCAGGGGCAGGTTGGTCAGGTCGGCGGAGGCGACCTTGTAGGCTTGCACCCCGAACGTCTCGAGCGTCGCAACGCTGGAGGCGTCCCAGGGCGTGCAGAGATACTGGATGTTCTTCGAGGCGCAATAGGCAGCGACGCGGCGCTGCTGCTCGGTCGTCAGCTCGAAGCGGCGCAGCAGGTCGAGCGTGTATTCGACGGCGAGGTCGTCGTCCTTTCCGGAAAGGCTGGAGGCACGGTAGACCTCGTCCAGTTTGCGCATCTGGAATTTGGCGCAATCCGCGCCGGCCGCGACCGCGGCGTCCACCAGCGCGATGGCGCGATCGAAATCGCCATTGTGGTTGTTGCCGACTTCCGCGATGACATAGCACGGCTGGCCGTCGCCGATCGCGCGATCGCCGATCCGGATGGTTGCCGCCTGGTTGGTCGAATTCATGAAGCCTCGGTGTGTCTATTCCTGCGGCGCATCGCCACCTGCGGGCGTTGCGCGAATTCGGGATTTCCAGGTCCGCAGGCCGCCTTCGTCGAACGCGATGCGCGAGCAGGACAGGCCCTTCTGCTCCAGCGCCGCAATCAGCGGATAGCGGTGGAATGGCCGGACGAAGAAGACGAAGTAGCCGCCGCCGCCGGCCCCCAGCAGCTTGCCGCCGACTGCGCCATTGGCTTTCGCAAGATCATAGATCGCATCGAGCTCGCTGGAACTGATGAGCGAACTCAGGCGGCGCTTGGCGTGCCATGCCTCATCGATCAGGCGGCCGCACTCCAGGAGCTGGCCGCGCAGCAGATGGTGGCGGATCTCACGCGTCATTTCCTTTTGCCGGGCCGCGGCCGCGACCGCGTCGCTTGTGTCGCGCTGCTGTTTCTGGTCGCGGTGGATCGAACCGGAGTCATGGTTGCCTCCGGTGTAGCAAAGCACCAGGCTCTCTTCGAGTTCGGCGATGATGTTGGGCTCGAGGCGGAGCGGGACGACGGTGTTTTGCTCCGACGAGAATTCCATGTGATTGAAGCCGCCGAACACGGTGGCATACTGGTCCTGCCATCCGCCGGGAATGTTCAGCATCAGCCGTTCCGCCTGAAACGCCATCTCCGCGATCTCGTGGCGGTCCCACCGGTCGGAACGAAATTCGTTGAAGCAGCCGATGATGGCGGACGACACCACCGCCGAACCGCCGAGGCCGGAGCCGACGGGAAAATCGGCTGAAACCTCGAGATCGAAGCCGTATGTCGGCTGGATCAGGCGGATCACCGATTTGATCAGCGCCAGTTCGCCCTCGCTGCCGAGCGCTTCCAGATTTTCGGCTTCCACCGTGCAGCGAAAATCATGCGAATAGATCCGGATGCGGTTGTCGGCTCGCCGCCGCAACGTCGCGTGGGCGTACATCGCGATGGTGGCGTTGATGACGGAGCCGCCGTCATTGTCGACGAAATAATGCGTGAGGTCGGTGCCGCCGCCGGAAAAGCTGATGCGAACCGGCGAGCGAGCGCGGGCGTATACTTCGTTCTCTTCACCGAGGGTGAAACGATCGCGGCTGAATACATCCACCAGCCGGCCGTCGGTATCGAGAATAGGAACGACATGGACGCGCTGATCGAGCAGCTTCAGGATCTGCTCGCGCGGGGCGCCGGCGCGCGCCCAGACAAAATTGCGGTTGATGCAACTGGCGACCTCGCCCTGAATCGAAATTCCGGCGAGCAGCCGTCGGCGAATGTCGCCGTCCGTCACGGCGCCGATCACGCGCCCGGCGGCATCGCGGGCAAACAGGATTCCCAGCTTGTTGGCATTGAGCCGCTGGAACGCCTGTTCGATCGTGTCGCTTTCGGCGATGGTGAGGTGGCTCGTATCGGGCAATTTGGCGGGTCCAAAGGGCAACAGGTTCCGGCCTCTTGGCGCGGAAACGCCACTATTTTCGGGTCGTTAGTACGGCAGGGGGGAGGATCGTGCAAGCTCCGGATATCGCCATCCGCAACCGTAGCATCTCGCTCAGGACGGCTGCCAGCCGATCGCCAGCAGCTTTTTTGGTGGCGCCACCAGTGGCCGGCCGATTCGATCCCAAACCGCGCCTCGGCCGAGAGCCTCAAGGGATGTCTTGATCCAGCGATCGGGCATACGTATCAGCCAGGGTGACCGGCCAAGGCTGCCGCGATGACGCGCGATGATGTTTGCTACCGTGACCGGTGCCGGATCCGCTACGATGAAAGTCCCGCCCCGCGCGCGAGGATTGTTCAACGCGGTCTCGATGGCCGAGTTGAAGTTCTGGATCGACAGCACCGATCGCGGCGCGCTCATCGCGCCGAACGGAAGCGGGATCGGCAGGCGGGCAAGCCGGTGGATGGTCGCAAAGTTTCCCTTCTCGCCTGCGCCGTAAATCACCACCGGCCGCAGAATGGTGAACGAGATTCCAGCCGCGCGAACCGCGTGCTCGGCGGCGAGCTTGGATCGGCCATACGCATTGACGGGTGCCGGAGCGTCATCCTCGGATAGCTCGTGATCCGCACAGGAGCCCGACTGCGCGGCTATCGAGGAAACGAACACCAGATGTTTCGCCCCACTAACGGAGATTGCGTGCGCGAGCGCCGCGGTCGCGCGATGATTGACGCGGTCGTAAAGCTCGTCCTCGGCCGGCTTGTGAGCAATACCGGCAAGGTGAACCACGGCATCGCATGTCTGTAGAAGGGGCTGCCAGTCGAACGGTTCGGAGAGATCCGGAAGCGGGACAGTGGTGACGTTCGGATCATTGAACTGCACGGCCGTCCGCGATGCCGCGACAACCCTGTATCCGCGTGCGGCAAGATGGGGGACGAGGTGCCGGCCGGCGAACCCGCCGGCGCCCGTCACCAGCACTGTCGGGTTTTCCTTGTTGCTCTCACCGCGCGAGGGGGGCGCTTCGCTCCGTCCTTGCGGATGGGCCGGGCCGGGAGCCGCGGTCGGAGGTGCGGTCATGAGGCCGGGGCGCTCTCTCGCCACTGAATTTCCTGCTGCATCAAATCCGCGATCCAGTGGTTGAACTGACCGATTGTCGTCGGGCCATATAGCCGAAGGAAGCATCCTCGGACAATGCAGCTACACCGACATCCGGCCACATGTGCGCGCTTTGGTCACCGCCCCGAGCAGCTTTCGAGCCGTTCGGCGACCGACTTCCTATTGCCTTGCGGATGTCCTGCTTTTTTAATGCGGCCGCGGTCAATGTGAGGAGGGGTATTGAATATGCAGAAGCTGGTTTTGGTTATGGCGATCGGCCTGTCGCTGGGGCTTGCCGGTTGCGGCAGGGATCCTGGGCCGGCAGGGCCAAAAGGAGAGACCGGAGCGCAGGGGCCGACGGGGCCACAAGGCGCTCAGGGCATTCAGGGTGTTCCTGGCCCGCAGGGGCAGCAGGGTCCGCAAGGCCCGCAGGGGCCGCAGGGCACGCCTGGTCCCAAAGGGGACAAGGGCGACTCCGGTCAAACCGGGCTTCGTGTCGTACAGACCGAAGGCAGCGTGAGCTGCGAGTCCAGCGAGACGCTGGTGTCTGTGTTCTGTCCGGCCGGAGGCGCCGCCGACGGCGCCAAGTGCGCCACCAATCCGACCGTCGGACTTTGTCTCAAGAAGTGATCTCTCCGAGACAGCAAGCCTGCCGGCTCGCGCCGGCAGGCTACTGCGCAATCAGATCCGCTCGTCGGCTATCACCTTGCCGTCATTCGGCAGCGTCCCGGTGCCAACAAGTTCGACGTTGCCGCCGAGCTTCGTTACGGTGCGCAGGCTTGCTGTGAGTTTGTCCTGAAGTGCTTCGCCGGGCGATGACGTTTCCGCCTTCAGCGTCATCAGATCGCTCTCGCCGGACCGCGTCACCACAAGGCGCAGCCGTCCGAGTTCGGGATGGCGCCTGCCGATCTCGGCGACCTGCTCGGGGCGGACGAACATGCCCTTGACCTTGGTGGTCTGGTCGGCGCGGCCCATCCAGCCCTTGATCCGCATGTTGGTGCGCCCGCAGGGGCTTGCTTCCGGCAGCGCTGCGGTGAGATCGCCGAGCGCAAGCCGGATCCAGGGATGCTGCGGGTCGAGCGAGGTCACGACGATTTCGCCGACATCGCCCGGCGCGACAGGGTCGCCGGTGCCGGGACGCACGATCTCCAGGATCAGGTCCTCGTTGACGACCATGCCCTCGCGCGCCGGCGTCTCGAACGCGACCATGCCGAGATCGGCGGTGCCGAACGCCTGATAGGCATCGATGCCGCGCGAACGGACTTCGTCCTGCAACGATTTTGGGAAAGCCGCGCCAGAAACCAGCGCGCGCTTGATCGAGGAGACGTCGCGGCCGGCGCTCGCCGCGGCATCGAGCAGGATCTTGAGGAAATCAGGCGTGCCGCTGTAGCCGACCGGGCGATAGGCCTCGATCAGCTCGAACTGCTGCTCGGTATTGCCGGGTCCCGCCGGAATGACGGCGCAACCCAACGCGCGCGCCGAGGCGTCGAAAATGAAGCCGCCGGGCGTCAGATGATAGCTGAAGGTGTTCAGCACCACGTCGCCCGGCCGAAAGCCCGCCGCGAACAGCGCCCGCGCGCCACGCCAGGGATCGGCATGAGCCGGCTCGGGCTCGAAGATCGGACCGGGCGACGTGAACAGCCGCCCGAACGATCCGAGCGGACCTGCGACGAAGCCGCCGAAAGGTGGCGCGGCCTTGTGCAGGGCGGGGAGTTCTGATTTGCGCAGAACCGGCAGGCGCGCTAATGCGGCGCGGCTGGTGACGGAAGCGGGATCCAAGCCCTTGAGGCGCTCGGCATAGGCCGGTGCGGCCATCGCCTTGCGCAGCACGTCCGGCAGGCGCGAGAACAGCTCGGTCTCGCGTATGCCAGGCTCGCGCGTTTCGAGGGCGTCGTAGTGTTCGGTCATGGCTGATGCCTTCGATTCACACCGATTGCGCGCCGCCTCTGACGTGCTATCAGACGGCTGCCGGTGTCGGAGATGTTCCAGGGAACCCAATGGCTGAAACGCAAAGCGCGGCGGACCTGCTCGATTCGGCCGATGTCGTTGCGAGGCTGAAGCGTCGCATGATCGAGCACTGCCTGCCGCTGTGGTCGAGCGAAGGCTGGGATCATACATCCGGCGGCTTCATCGACCGGCTCGATCCGGAAGGGCGCGCCGATACGGCGGCGCCGCGACGGGTTTTCGTGCAGGCGCGCCAGATCTATTGCTATGCCAAGGCCGCGCAGATGGGCTGGTATCCCGACGGCCGCGCGATCGCGCTGAAGGGACTGGAGCATTTGCTGGCCAGGGCGAAAGCCCCGGACGGCAGGCCCGGCTTTGTGCACACCCTGAACCCTGACGGCGGCGTGCTCGATCCGCTGCGCGATTCCTACGACCACGCATTCGTGCTGCTGGCGCTGGCAAGCGTCCATGCGCTCGATCGCGACGCGCAGATCCGCGCCGAGATCGATGCGCTGTGCCATTTCGTCGACACGCAGTTGCGCTCGCCCCATGGCGGCGTTCACGAAGGCCTGCCGGTGTCGCTGCCGCGGCGGCAGAATCCGCACATGCACCTGTTCGAATCGATGATTGCGGCGTTCGACGCGACGCATGACCTGGTGTTCCAGACCCGGGCCGGCGATTTCTTCGCGCTGTTCCTGGCTAATCTCTACGACAAGCAGCGGCAGGTGCTCGGCGAGTATTTCGAGGAGGACTTTTCGAAGATCGAGCCCGTCAGCGTCGAGCCCGGGCACCAGGCCGAATGGGCCTGGCTCTTGAAGGGATTTGAACGCATCACCGGCTGCCCGACCGGGCGCTACCGCGGCGAACTGCTGGCGTCGGCGCTGCGCTATCGCGACGAGGCTACCGGCTGCCTGGTCGACGAGGGCGATGCCGCCGGCAACATCCGGCGGCATACGCGGCGGCTGTGGCCGCAGACCGAAATCGCCAAGGCGTGGATTGCGCAGGCCGAAGCGGGCGAAGCGGGTGCCGCGGACGAAGCGCGCGCGGCGCTGGCGCGGCTCGAACGGCATTATCTCAGCCATCCCGTCACGGGCGGCTGGTACGACCAGTTCGACCGCGAGGGCAACTCGCTGGTCGCCACCATCCCTGCGTCTTCGTTCTATCATGTTCTCTGCGCGGTTACGGAAGCGGAGCAGGTGCTCGGCTGAGCGCCTGAGTTTCATTTTGACGCGTTTTCTTCACGCGAACCGGTCCCCACTTCGCTTGAAAACGCCATGACTCACAGCCACCGCTTTCGCCGCTTGAAGCTCTTCAGGTTCTTGAAGCTCTTGCGTTGGTCGCCGGCGCCGCCGAGGTAGAATTCCTTGACGTCCTCGTTGTCGCGCAATTCGTCGGCCGAGCCGTCGAGCACGACCTTGCCCTGTTCCATGATGTAGCCGTGGCTCGCGACCGAAAGTGCGGCGCGCGCGTTCTGTTCCACCAAAAGGATGGTGACGCCGAGGTCGCGGTTGATTTCCTTGATGATGCCGAAGACTTCCTTCACCAGCAGCGGCGACAGGCCCATCGACGGTTCGTCCATCAGGATCATCTTGGGGCGCGCCATCAGCGCGCGGCCGATCGCCAGCATCTGTTGTTCGCCGCCGGAGAGATAGCCGGCAAGCCCGGTGCGCTCCTTCAGACGCGGGAAATACCTGAACACCATGTCGATGTCGGCGGCGATCTCGTTGTCGCTACGGGTGAAGGCGCCGAGCTTCAAATTCTCGATCGAGGTCATGTCGGCGATGATGCGACGGCCTTCCATCACCTGGAAGACGCCGCGGCGGACGATCTTGTCCGGGTCGATGCCGTTGATGCGCTCGCCGTCGAACATGATCTCGCCGCGGATGACTTCGCCGTCCTCGGTCTTGAGCAGCCCGGAGATTGCCTTCAGCGTCGTCGACTTGCCGGCGCCGTTGGCGCCCAGCAGCGCCACGATCGCGCCCTTCGGCACTTCGAGGCTCAGCCCCCGCAGCACCAGGATGACCTTGTCGTAGACCACCTCGATGTTGCGGACGCTGAGCAGTGGCGCGGCGGCGGACGCGGCAGGTGCGCGATCCATTTGAGTTGCTTCAGTCATGCCTGATCACCTCTTGCCGTCATCACCCGCGAATGCGGGTGATCCAGTATTCCAGAGGTGTCTCGGGTGGACCGAGAAGCCGCGGCGTACTGGATCCCCGCCTTCGCGGGGATGACGACGGAGTGTTGCGGGCGCCCGTGGGCGCCCCGGGGAATTACCAGCCGAGCCACTCGGGCTTGCGCGGCAGGTCGATCGTCTTCACCTTCTCGAGCTTGATGCCGCCGTTCTTGATGAGATCGTTGAGCGGCGCATCGGTCGCACCCGCGACCTTCATGCGATACAGATCGACCTTGAGCGTGCCGCGGTGATCCTTGTCGGTGAAGGTCGAGGGGTTGCAGACGCCTTCGCCCCCGGCGGGCACCCAATCCTTCTTCTGGTAGAAGCCCTTCTTGACGTTCTCGCCAGTGGCGCCGCCATTCTTGGCGGCCCATTCGACGGCTTCCTTCATGTAGAGCGCGGTGCAGACGCCGGCGATGTAATGCACCGGGCGGTAGGCGTTACCTGACGCGTCCGACATCTTGGAGATTTCCATGAAGGTCTTCATGCCCGGTGCGTTGCCGCCCCATGCCACCGCGGTGCGGAGCGGGAACACCACGCCGTCGGCGGCCGCGCCGGCGGCCTTGGCGGCGTTCTCGTCCATGCCCCAGACGTTGCCCAGGAACTGGACGTCGACGCCGGCCGCCTTGCAGGCGTTGAGCACGGAGATGTTGGAGCCGGCGGTATTGCCGAGATAAGCGTAGTTGGCGCCGGAATTCTTCAGCGTCAGGCACTGCGCGCTGTAGTCGCCGGGCGTCAGCGCGAACACGATCGGCGGCAGCAACTCGAAGCCGAGTTCGTTGGCCATCGCCTCACCGGCCGCCTTCGGCGCGTTCGGATAGGGGTGGTTGGCGCCCATGTGAACGAACTTCGGCTTGCCGGGCTTGCCCTTGGCCTTCCAGTCCTCGGCCGCCCAGGTCAGCATGCCGCGAACCGCGTCGGAGTAGCTCGGGCCGTAGAAGAAATTATAGGGCGCAGGCTTGGCCTTGCCGCCGGCGCCGGTCGGGTCGGAGAGTGCTGCGGCATAGGAGGCCGAGATGTCGGGGATCTTGTCCTCGGCCAGGAATCCCGTCAGCGCTTCGGTGTCGGCGGTGCCCCAGCCGAGAATGGCCGCGACCTTGTCGGCGCCCGACCATTTCTTGTACTGGGCGATCGCGCGCGGCACCTGGTAGCCGTAGTCGACGGTATCGATGTCGACCTTCTTGCCGTCGATGCCGCCGTTCTTGTTGATCCAGGCGTAGGTGTCCGCGACGCCCTGTCCGAACGGCGTTCCGACGTCCGACGTGGCACCCGAATAGTCGGCGAGATGCCCGAGTTTCACCTGGGCCTGGGACGCCGTCGCAGCACCTGCCAACAACAGGGCCAGCGAAGCGGTGCTTAGCAGTGTCTTCATCGTCATGGACATTATCCTCCGGTTTTCTTCTCGAGGTCTTCCTATTGTCCGTCCCGTTCCGACCTCAATGCGAGAACGGGTAGAGTTTCCAGTACGCCTTGATCTGCCGCCATCGATGCGCAAGCCCATCGGGCTCGAACACCAGAAAGATGATGATGATCAACCCGATCGCCATCTCGCGCAGGAAGGCGATGTTGTTCTTCAATCCGAGGAATAGATCGATGGGGCTGCCGCGGAGCGCGTGGCTGAGCCATTCCATCGATTCCGGCAGCAGCACCATGAAGGCGGTGCCCATCAAGGTGCCCATGATCGAGCCGAGCCCGCCGATGATGATCATTGCCAGGAAGATGATCGAGCGGTCGATGCCGAAACCCTCGTTGGAAACCACCTGGTTGTAATGCGCATAGAGCGCGCCGCCGACGCCGGCAAAGAATGCGGCGAGGCCGAACGACAGCGTCCGGTACTTGGTGAGGTTGATGCCCATGATCTCGGCGGAGAGATAATGGTCGCGCACCGCGATCAGCGCGCGGCCGTCGCGCGAGCGGATCAAATTGGTGACCAGCAGATAGCAGACCACGACATAGGCCAGCACGACGTAGAAGTATTTTTTGTCGCCGCGCAGCGAGTAGCCGAAGATCGAGAACGGCTCGGCGCTGGCCGGAACGCTGCCGCCGGTGAACCATTCGGCGCGGGCAAAAAAGTCGAGCAGGATGTATTGCGCCGCCAGCGTGGCGATCGCGAGATACAGCCCCTTCAGCCGTGCTGCGGGCAGGCCGAAGATCAGGCCGACCGCCGCCGTCACCAGGCCGGCCAGCGGGATGCAGAAGAAGACCGGAATGCCGAAGCGGTTGTTGAGATAGGCCGAGGTGAACGCGCCGAAGCCGAAGAACGCGGCGTGGCCGATCGAGATCTGGCCGGTGAAGCCGACGACGATGTTGAGGCCAAGGGCTGCGATGCCGAAGATGCCGATCTGGATCAGCAGGCTGAGGACGTATTCGTTGACGATGTGGGGCGCAAAGCAGATCAGGACGATGCCTGCGATCATGGCGTTGCGGCTGGTCGCGGTCGGAAACACGGTGGTATCCGCCGCGTAGGTGGTGCGGAAGTCGCCGGCGGGAATGAGGGTTTGACCAGCCATGATTGATTACACCCGCTCGATGTCTTTGGTGCCGAACAGGCCGTACGGCTTGATCATGAGAATGATGATGAGCGCATAGAACGGCGCGATCTCGTACAGATTGCCCCAGTGCAGATACTCGCTGTCGAGAAAGTGCGCGACGTTTTCCAATAGCCCGATGATGATGCCGCCGAGCACGGCACCGCCGACGCTGTCGAGACCGCCGAGGATCGCCGCCGGAAACACTTTGACACCGTAGGCCGACAGCCCGGCCGAGACGCCGTTGACCACGGCCACCACGACGCCGGCCACGGCGGAGACCGTCGCGGAGATCGCCCACGCCATCGCAAACACGCTTTTGACGGAAATGCCGAGCGACTGCGCCACCTGCTGGTTGAACGCGGTCGCGCGCATCGCGAGACCGTATTTTGAGAGGCGGAAGAACCACGCCATTCCGATCATCATCGCCACCGAGACCGCAAGGCTCATCAGGTAGACGGTCTGCACCTGCAGCCCGAGGATGTTGATGTTCTGGGTCTGGAAGATCCGCGGGAACGGCTGCAGGTTGACGCCGAACATCCATTTCATCAGCGCGGAGAACACCGTCGACAGCGCGATCGTCACCATGATCACGGAAATGATCGGCTCGCCGATCATCGGCCTGAGGATCACGACCTGGATCGCGATGCCGAGCAGGAACATGAAGACGAGGGTGATCGGCATGCCTAGGTAGAACGGCACCTGGTATTTGGTGAGCAGCCACCAGCACACCCAGGCGCCGACCAGCAGCAACTCACCTTGCGCGAAATTCACGACCTGTGTGGCCTTGTAGATCAGCACGAACGACATCGCGACCACGCCGTAGAGCGTGCCGACCACGAGGCCGTTGACCAGGAGCTGGATCAGGAGCTGGGTGTTCATGCGGTCTTGTCGCTTTGAGTTGCGGGCTGCTTTCCCTCTCCCCTTGTGGGAGAGGGTGGCTTCGCCAACGGGTCGGCGCGAAGCGCCGCCCGATGACAGGCTCCACGAAGACGGGTGAGGGGTTCTCTCCGCGTTCGCAGGTGTGGAGAGATACCCCTCACCGGAGTGAGTTCGTGGCTAGCGCCGGTGATGCCCTCTCCCACAAGGGGAGAGGGCGCATCAGCTGGCAGTTCGCGGGTTCGTTCCTGCACCATCATTCCGCGGCCTCCGCCATCGGCACATCGCGGACGAGATCGACCACCCGCAGCGTGGTGCGGATACGCTGGGTGGTGCCGTCCTGGAAGCGGATCACGGTGTCGACCGGAATTTCGTGGGCGCCGCTGTAGATCGCATCGATGATGGTGGCGTATTTCTCGTTGATGACGCTGCGGCGGACTTTTCGGGTGCGCGTCAGTTCGCCGTCGTCGGCGTCGAGTTCCTTGTAGAGCAGCAGGAAGCGGGAGATGCGTTGCGCCGGCGGCAGTGTGGCGTTGACGGATTCGACCTCCTTGCGCAGCAACGCGTAGACCTCGGGGCGCGAAGAGAGATCGGTGTAGGTCGTGAACGAGATGCGGTTCTTTTCCGCCCATTTCGAAATGATCGAGTAGCGGATGCAGATCATTGCCGCGAGTGAGTCGCGGCCGGCGCCGAGCACCACGGTCTCGGCGATATAGGGCGAGAACTTCAGCTTGTTTTCCAGATATTGCGGCGAGAAGCGCTCGCCGCGCGCGGTCTCGGCCAGGTCCTTGATGCGGTCGATGACGACGAGCTGACCGTTGTCGTTGAAGTAGCCGGCGTCGCCTGAGTGCATCCAGCCGTCCTTCATGTCGGCGGCCGAGGCTTCCGGATTCTTGTAATAACCGAGGTACATGTTGGGGTGGCGGACGACGATTTCGCCGACGCCGTTGGCATCGGGGTTGTCGACGCGGATCTGGATGTCGTCGGCCATTGCCACGCCGGTGGTGTCCGGATCGACATTATCCGCGGGGTGCAGCGTGTAGGCGCCGAGCAATTCGGTCTGGCCGTAGAGCGTACGCAGCGGCACGCCCATGGCCCGGAAGAATTTGAAGGTGTCCGGCCCAAGCGCCGCGCCGCCGGTCGCGGCCGAGCGCAGCCGCGTGAAGCCGAGCCGGTCACGCAGGGCGCGGAACAGCAGCTGGTCGGCCAGGACGGAATGCTTTCCTTTCGCCAGCGCCGCAAGCCCGGCCTTCATGCCGATATCGAACAGCCTTTGTTTCAGCGGCGAGGAGTCCATCACGCCGGCGCGCACGTCGGCGGCGATCGATTCCCAGACCCTCGGCGCGAACAGCACGAAGGTCGGCGCGATCTCGCGGAAATCGTGCATCATGGTGTCGGGCTCTTCGACGAAGTTGACCTTCATCCGGCAAAGCAGCCCTTTGCCCAGCGCGTAGACCTGTTCCATGATCCAGGGCAGCGGCAGCACCGAGACGTATTCGTCGTCGGGCCCCTTGGGATCGAAGGCGAGATAGGTGGCGCAATGTTTCAGCACGCGCCCGGCCGCCAGCATCGCAAGCTTGGGGTTGGCGGTCGTGCCCGAGGTGGTGCAGAGGATGGCGACGTCCTCGCCGCTGGTGGCATCGACCAGGCGATCGTAGAGACCAGGCTCACGCGAGGCGCGGTCGCGTCCCATAGTGGCCAGCTTCTCGGCTGCCATCAGCCGCGGATCGTCGTATTTCCGCATGCCGCGCGGATCGGAATAGACGATGTGCTTGAGGTTGGGCGCGCGGTCGGCCAGCGCCAAGAGCTTGTCGACCTGCTCTTCGTCCTCGGCGAACACGAGTTTGGCTTCGCCGTAGCTGAGCAGATAGGCTGCTTCCTCATCCAGCACGTCGCGATAGAGGCCGAGGCTCATGCCGCCGATGGCGTGGGTGGCGATTTCGGCTGCCACCCAGTCCGGCCGGTTGTCGCCGATGATGCCGATGACGTCGCCGCGCCCGAGGCCCAGTTCCACCATGCCGAGCGCGAAGTCGTGCACCCGGCGCTGATAGTCGTTCCAGGTAAAGACGCGCCACAGCCCGAGGTCCTTTTCGCGCAGCGCGATCTCGCCGCCGTGCTCCTTCGCGTTGAGGCGCAGCAGCTTCGGGTAGGTGTCGGCCTGGGCGGCGCGTCCGGCGTAGTCCATCATGCCACGCTCTCCGCAGGCTTGTCGTCAGGATCGACCAGAACCTCGTCTTCCTCACCGAGATAGGCGCGCTTGACGTGGGGATCGGCGAGCACGGAGGCCGGATCGCCCTCGGCGATCTTGCGGCCGAAATCCAGCACCATGACGCGGTGGGAGATATCCATCACCACGCCCATATCGTGCTCGATCATCATCACGGTCATGCCGAACTCTTCATTGAGATCGACGATGTAGCGGGCCATGTCCTCCTTTTCTTCGAAGTTCATGCCGGCCATTGGTTCGTCGAGCAGGATCAGCTGCGGCTCCAGCGCCATCGCCCGCGCCAGTTCGACGCGCTTGCGCAGGCCGTAGGGCAGGGTGCCGGCGGTCGCCTTGCGCACCGACTGCAGGTCGAGGAAATCGATGATCTCCTCCACCTTGCGGCGATGCTCGAGCTCCTCGCGCCGGGCGCCGGTCAGCCAGTACAGCGATCCCGTGATGAAATTGTTCTTCAGGAGGTGGTGGCGCCCGACCATGATGTTGTCGAGCACGCTCATATGATGGAACAGCGCCAGGTTCTGAAAGGTGCGGCCGATTCCGAGCGCAGGCCGCGCATTCGGATTGAGGCCCGTGATATCTTTGCCGCGATAGAACAGCTTCCCTTCGGTGGGCTTGTATCGGCCGGAAATGCAATTGACGATTGAAGTCTTGCCGGCGCCGTTCGGGCCGATGATCGAGAACAACTCGCCATCGTTCACGCCGAAGCTGACCTCGGTCAGCGCGCGGACACCACCAAAGCGCAGCGAGACATCGCGCACTTCCAACGTATAAGCCACTCATTCCCTCCGGATACGGCGCTTGAGCGGCGCTCTTTATCTCTTACTCGCGCCCACAATCCTACATCGGCGGCGATCTGCGGACTATCCGCCTGACGGCCAATGTCCGCGTGCGAGGTAACGCCGCACCTTGTCACCGTGTCGTGGGCCGCACGTGCCAAGGTGGTCCTCCATAAGGGAATGGGATAGTTTGAAATGTCATTTGCCTGACAATTGGTCGGGAAATTTTGCCAGGCTGCATTTCTGCTGCACTGCAGCAAGAGATTGATAGGGATGCGACGGTCAACGCGATCATGATTGCTGCGGATCACCTCAAGCGCATCGCGGCATGGTCGCGCGAACTGAAGGAGCGGGAGATCGAGGCTGCCTGCGCCGGGATCGTCGAGAAATCCTACGCGACCAACGAGCATATTTTCATGCGCGGCGATACCTTCGATTATTGGACCGGCGTCGTCACCGGTCTGGCGCGGATGAGCATCGTGACAAAGGACGGCAAGGCCGCAAGTTTCGCTGGCCTTACCGCGGGCGCCTGGTTCGGCGAGGGCTCGGTGCTCAAGAACGAGCCGCGTCGCTATGACGTCGTGGTGTTGCGGGATACGAGACTGGCGCTGATGGACCGCAGCACCTTCTTCTGGCTGTTCGAGAACAGCGTCGCCTTCAACCGTTTTCTGGTCAGGCAACTCAACGAGCGGCTCGGCCAGTTCATCGGGGCGATGGAATATGACCGCACGCTCGATGCGACCGGCCGCGTCGCGCGTTCCATCGCCTCGCTGTTCAATCCGATCCTCTACCCGGACCTGACGCGCCACCTCGAGATCACACAGGAGGAAATCGGAGCGCTGTCCGGCATTTCGCGGCAGAATGCCAACCAGTGCCTGAAGCGGCTGGAGGGGCTGGGCCTGCTGCGGCTCGAATATGGTGGTGTCACCATCATCGACCTCGACCGGCTGCGCTCCTACGGCGAATGACGGGTTCAGGCCTGACGGGACGACTTCGCTCTCCGGGAAAACCAGTACACATTCTCAAATCATGCTCTAGGATGCGGCACCCCCGAGCGGCCGCAAAGAGCCGCCAGCGCGGGTTCTTTGGAGGAAGCATGAAGAAATTTCCACGCCGTCAATTCCTGCAGCTCGCCGCCGGTGCGGCTGCGCTCCCCGCCGTATCGGGCATTGCGCATGCTCAGGCCTACCCATCGCGGCCGGTGCGGCTGGTGATCGGCTACACCCCCGGCGGTTCAGCGGATATGACGGCGCGTTTGATGGGGCAATGGCTTTCGGAAAAGCTCGGGCAATCCTTCGTGATCGAGAACCGGCCGGGTGGCGGCACCAATATCGCCACCGAGCAGGTGCTGCGCGCCACGCCTGACGGCTACACGCTGCTGCTGGTGGCGCCGGCCAATGCGATCAACGCCACGCTCTACGACAAGCTGCCGTTCGATTTCATCAAGGAGATGGAGCCGATCGCGGGCATCATTCGTTTCCCGAACGTCGTGGTGGTGCATCCGTCGCTGCCGATCAAGACCATTCCCGAACTGATCGCCTATGCCAAGGCCAATCCCGGCAAGCTCAACATGGCATCGTCCGGCAACGGCTCCACGATCCACATGTCAGGCGAACTGTTCAAGATGATCACCGGGATCAACATGGTGCACGTGCCGTATCGCGGCGGTGCGCCGGCGCTGACCGACATGCTTTCCGGCCAGATGCAGGTGATGTTCGACAATATTCCGACCTGCGCCGAGCACGTCAAATCCGGCAAGCTGCGCGGCCTTGCGGTCACCAGCACGGTGCGTTCAGAGGTGCTGCCGGACCTGCCGCTGGTTGCCGACTTCCTGCCCGGCTACGAGGCGAGCGCCTGGTACGGCCTCGCGGCGCCAAAGGGCACGCCGCCCGAGATCGTCAGCACGCTCAACAAGGCCGTCAACGAGATCCTCGCCGATCCCAAGGCGAAAGCCCGCTTCGCGGAGCTCGGCGCGATCCTGCTGCCGGGCTCGGCGCCGGACTTCGGCAAGCTGGTGGCGGACGAGACCGAGAAGTGGGGCAAGGTGGTCAAGTTCGCCGGAGCGAAGGTGGATTAAGTCCGCGCCGCCGCACGCGGCGGATTTTTTGCAAGCGCCACGGCCATCGCGGAGATCAGCGGCCGCATGAAGAAGGCGTCCTCGGCCGGATAGATGTCGGTGCGCAGGCCGTGGGACTTGAGTTCATCCGACACCGCCGGACCGACGGAGGCGATCGGGGTACGGTCCAGCCCTTCGCGCAACCTGTCCTCGCAGCCGCGGGCGCGCGCGACCTCGATGAGGCGGCGGATCTGGCCGAGATTGGTCAGCGCAATGGCATCGATGCGGCCCGCCGCCATTTCGTCGATGGCGCTGACGATGTTGGCATCGGCGGCCTGCGCGTCATAGGCATAGGGCAGGACGGTATCGACCTCGGCGCCCATCGCCTCGATGGCGCCGATCAGCGCGCCGTGGTCCTTGTCCGGGTAAAGTTGCAGGCCGACGCGATGGCCTTTGATGTCGACGCGCGACAGCATCTCGGCGACGCCCTCGGAGGTCGGCTTTTCCGTCGTGACCTGCGGCTCCAGCCCGATCTCGCGCAGCGCCTTTCCGGGTTTGGGGCCGCGCGCGAATTTGCGCGCCTTGCCGAGTGCGGCGACGAACGCATCTTCGACGCCGATGAGCCGCACCACTTTCATCAGCCGGCGAAGGCCTTCGCCGGTCAGCAGCACCATGTCATCCAGCGGTTTCTCAATGGTCCGCACGATCCATCTTTCGACGGGCGCCGGGTCCGTCACATCGCGGATGGTGAACATCGGACACTGCAGCACGTCGGCGCCCTGCTCGGTGAGCAGGCGGGAAAACTGCGCTTCCTCGCGCGTTTCCAGGATCAGGATGCGGTAACCGTTCAGTCTGTCAGCCATGATCATGCTCCAACGCTTGGCTTTGCGCTTTGTTCATCCTGACCCCGGTTTCCGGATTGGCGCAAGCGCGGCGGCAGTGATAGAGCAGGGCCACAACTCCCATGGTTTCACCCTTCTGCCTGAATTGTCATCAAGTCGCCATGCCCGATCACCAGTTCGTCCTGACCCTGTCCTGCCCGGACCGCCCCGGCATCGTTTCCGCGGTGTCGACCTTTCTGGCCCACAATGGACAGAATATCCTGGACGCCCAGCAGTTCGATGACATCGAAACCGGGAAATTCTTCATGCGGGTGGTGTTCACCGCCGCCGATCTTGCGGTCGAATTGCAGGCGCTGCAGACCGGCTTCACCGCGATCGCCGACCGCTTTGCGATGGATTGGCAGATGCGCGACCGTGCCAGCCGCCGCCGGGTGATGCTGCTGGTGTCCAAATCGGACCATTGTCTTGTCGATATCCTCTATCGCTGGCGGACCGGCGAACTGCAGATGATCCCGACCGCCATCGTCTCCAACCATCCGCGCGAGACCTACGGCGCGCTGGATTTCGGCGAGATCCCGTTTCACTATTTGCCGGTGACGAAGGAGACCAAACGGGAGCAGGAAGAGGCGGTCTGGAAACTGGTTCAGGACACCAACACCGATCTCGTGGTGCTGGCCCGCTACATGCAGATCCTGTCGGACGAAATGTCGGCCAAACTGTCGGGGCGCTGCATCAACATCCATCACTCGTTCCTGCCGGGCTTCAAGGGCGCGCGTCCCTACCACCAGGCGCATGAGCGCGGCGTCAAGCTGATCGGCGCCACCGCGCATTACGTCACGCGCGATCTCGACGAAGGCCCGATCATCGACCAGGACGTCGAGCGCATCAGCCATCGCGACACGCCCGAGGATCTCTCGCGCAAGGGTCGTGACATCGAACGCCGCGTGCTGGCGCGCGCCATGCGTCATCATCTCGAGGACCGCGTGATCCTCAACGGGCGCAAGACCGTGGTGTTCATGGATTAGCGGGCTGCGCCTTGGGCCGAGGGCGCGGGCTTGGTCTCGTCGCCACGCTCATTAGCCGGCAACAGCCGCTTTCTTTCGCGCTCCCGCATGTACTCGTCGTACTTGGCGGTGCCGGGACGTGGCGGCGCATCGGCAGGAAGGCCGCCAACCGCCGCCGGAATGGCGTCGCTGATTCCTGCGGCCAGCTTCTCGTTGATCGTTCCACAACCGCTCACGCCGCAGCCCGCGAGGGCAACGGTCAGGAGGGTGGCAATATGGCGCGCGCTGGTCGACATCGGTAGCAAGCTACAACCTTAAACCTTTCAGGGTGATGGATTTGGGGCAGCCCTGGATCAATCGCCTCTTTGTTGACAGTCCCGTTTCATTTGTACAATCGTACAAATAAAGGTTCTTCGCCGGCGCGATCCATATTATGATACCGGCGTGAAGTCCTGCGTCGCGAGGCGCCCGCGGGACCAGAACCATCGTCCGATTGACAATTTCGCACCGGGGAACGCCAAGTTGCCGCGCCGCGCGGCGGAATAATCTGGGTTATGGTACCGCAGAAACCGGGGGACTCGGTTCGAGGCACAAAACCGATCAGGGGAGGAACACGTTCATGTCCATTTGCAGTAAAATACTGCTGGCGGCAGCCGTCGCCGGGATGCTGGCCACCGCGCCAGTCCACGCCCAGGAGACCGTCAAGATCGGGCTGATATTGCCGATGACCGGCGGCCAGGCCTCGACCGGCAAGCAGATCGACAATGCGGTCAAGCTGTACATGCAGCAGAATGGCGACACGGTCGCCGGCAAGAAAATCGAAGTCATCCTGAAGGATGATGCTGCGGTTCCCGACAACACCAAGCGCCTGGCCCAGGAACTGATCGTCAACGACAAGGTCAATTTCATCGCCGGCTTCGGCGTGACCCCCGCCGCCCTCGCGGCCGCGCCGCTGGCGACGCAGGCCAAGATTCCCGAAATCGTGATGGCCGCGGGCACCTCGATCATCACCGAGCGCTCGCCCTATATCGTCCGCACCTCCTTCACGCTGGCGCAGTCGTCCACCATTATCGGGGACTGGGCCGCCAAGAACGGTATCAAGAAGGTCGCGACGCTGACCTCCGACTACGCGCCCGGCAACGACGCGCTGAACTTCTTCAAGCAGAACTTCACCGCTGGCGGCGGCGAGATCGTCGAAGAGGTGAAGGTGCCGCTGCAAAACCCTGATTTCGCTCCGTTTCTGCAGCGCATGAAGGACGCCAAGCCCGACGCGGTGTTCGTGTTCGTGCCGGCCGGACAGGGCGGCAATTTCATGAAGCAGTATGCCGAGCGCGGGCTCGACAAGGCGGGCATCCGGGTGATCGGCCCCGGCGACGTCATGGACGACGACCTGCTCAACGGCATGGGCGACGCCGCGCTCGGAACCGTGACGGCGCATCTCTATTCCGCCGCGCATCCCTCGGCCGCCAACAAGGATTTCGTCGCCGCCTACAAGAAGGCGTTCGGCCAGCGCCCGGGCTTCATGGCAGTGGGCGGCTACGATGGCATCCGCCTGATCTACGAGGCGCTGAAGAAGACCGGCGGCAAGACCGACGGCGATGCGCTGATCGAGGCGATGAAGGGCATGAAGTGGGAAAGCCCGCGCGGCCCGATCATGATCGATCCGGAAACCCGCGACATCGTGCAGAACATCTACATCCGCAAGGTCGAGAAGGTCGACGGCGAACTCTACAACGTCGAGTTCGCGACCTTCGAGGCGGTGAAGGATTCCGGCAAGACCAAGAAGTGACGCCGTCTTCGGCGTCATTCCGGGGCGATGCGAAGCATCGAACCCGGAATCTCGAGATTCCGGGTTCAGCGCTATCGCGCTGCCCCGGAATGACGGCCTCTGAGAGTCCTTAGGTCTCCATCTCATGACCACGCTGTTCACCATCCTTTTCGACGGTGTTGCCTACGGCATGCTGCTGTTCGTGCTCGCCTGCGGGCTCGCTGTGACGCTGGGGCTGATGAATTTCGTCAATCTCGCCCATGGCGCCTTCGCCATGACCGGCGGCTACATCTGCGCGGTGCTGGTCAATAACCAGGGATGGCCGTTCTTCTCGGCGTTGCCGCTGGCCTTCGTCGTCAGCGCCGCGATCGGCGTGGCGCTGGAACGTACGCTGTACCGCCATCTCTACACCCGCAGCCATCTCGACCAGGTGCTGTTCACGATCGGCCTTACATTCATGTCGGTGGCGGCGGTCGATTACATCATGGGTTCGTCGCGCATCTTCATCAAGCTGCCGGCAGCGCTCGAAGGCCAGTTCGATTTCTTCGGCGTCGGCATCGGCCGCTACCGGCTGATGATCATCGTGATCTGCGGCCTGCTCACGGTGGCGCTGCAACTGATCCTGGCGAAGACCCGGTTTGGCAGCCGCCTGCGGGCGGCGGTAGATGATCCCCGGGCTGCCAGCGGCCTCGGCATCAACGTGCCGCAGGTCTTCGCGTTCACCTTCGCCTTCGGCTGCGGCCTGGCCGGACTCGGCGGCGCGCTCAGCGCCGAAATTCTCGGGCTCGATCCGTATTTCCCGCTGAAGTTCATGATTTACTTTTTGATCGTGGTCACCGTCGGCGGCTCATCCAGCATCACCGGACCGTTCCTTGCCTCGCTGCTGCTCGGCATCGGCGACGTCGCCGGCAAATATTACGTGCCGAAGATGGGGCCGTTCGTCATCTACACCATCATGATCGTGATCCTGATCTGGCGTCCGAACGGGCTGTTCGGGCGCACTGCGGCGCGGTGAACCAGCAATGACCGCCGTTTCCGATGTCTCATCCCATGCCATCGCCCGAGCCCGCTGGCGCCCGGCTGAAATCGCGTTCTGGGTTCTCGCAGCCTCCTGCGCGTTCCTGTTTCCGTCGCGCTATCTGATCATGACCGACATCCTGCGGCTGGCGCTGTTCACGCTGTCGCTCGACCTGATCCTCGGTTATGCCGGCATCGTCTCGCTCGGGCACGCCGCCTTCTTCGGCGTCGGCGCCTATTCGGCCGGGCTGCTGGCGTTGCACGGCATCATCACCGAGCCCGTCATTGCACTTGTTGTCGCGGGCCTCGCCGCCATGGTGCTCGGCTTTCTGACCAGCTTCCTCGTCATTCGCGGCGTCGACCTGACGCGATTGATGGTGACGCTCGGCATCGCGCTCCTGCTGGAGGCGCTGGCCGAGCGCTTCTCCAACATCACCGGCGGCACCGACGGGCTGCAGGGCATCGAGATGGCGCCGATCCTCGGCCTGTTTCCGTTCGACATGTTCGGCAAGACCGGCTTCTTCTATTCGTTGATTGTGCTGTTCCTGCTGTTCCTGCTGGCGCGCCGGATCGTCAACTCGCCGTTCGGCCTGTCGCTGCGCGCGATCAAGAACAATCCGTTGCGCGCGGCCGCGATCGGCGTCCCCGTCAACCGCCGCCTGATCGCGATCTACACGGTCGCGGCGTTCTACGCCGGCATCGCCGGCGCGCTGTTTACCCAGACCACGGCGCTGGCGTCTCTCGACGTGTTCTCGTTCGAGCGTTCGGCCGACCTGATGCTGGTGCTCGTGATCGGCGGCACCGGCTATCTCTACGGCGGGCTGATCGGCGCGGTGGTGTTCAAGATGCTGCAGGAACTGTTTCAGACGATTACGCCGCAATACTGGATGTTCTGGATCGGACTGGTTCTGGTCGTGATGGTGCTGGTCGGCCGCGAGCGCATCCATCGCTGGGTGCTGTGGGGGCCGAACCTCGTCATCCGCCAGATCTTCGGTCGCAAGGCCGGCGTTGCCGTTCCCGAAAGCGATGCGCCATGACGATTGCGCTGGAAACAAAGGGACTGGAAAAATCCTTCGGCGGTCTTCGCGTTACTCGCGACCTGTCGCTGAAAGTGGAGCAGGGCGCCCGCCACGCCCTGATCGGGCCGAACGGCGCCGGCAAGACCACGGTCATCAACCTCTTGACCGGCGTCCTCAAGCCCAATGCGGGGCGGATCGTGCTCGAGGGCAATGACATCACCGACCTGCCGGTGCACACACGGGTGCTGCGGGGGCTTTCGCGCACGTTCCAGATCAACCAGCTCTATCCAGACCTGACCCCGCTCGAAACCGTAGGGCTCGCGGTCTCCGAACGGCTCGGCCGTGGTGGCGACTGGTGGCGGCGGATGGGCACGCGCGACGACGTCAACCAGGAGATCGCGGAGACGCTGGCGCGCTTTCATCTGCTCGACGCGATGAACGAACCCACCGCGACGCTGCCCTATGGCAAGCAGCGCCTGCTCGAGATCGCGGTCGCGATTGCGACCAAGCCGCGCGTGCTGCTGCTCGACGAGCCCGCTGCCGGCGTGCCCGAGAGCGAGCGTCATGACATTCTGGCGGCGGTCGCGGCGCTGCCGCGCGACGTCACGGTGCTCTTGATCGAGCACGACATGGACCTGGTATTCTCCTTTGCCGACCGCATATCCGTGCTCGTCAACGGCGCGATGCTGGTGGAAGGCCCGCCGGGCGAGGTGGCCCGGGATCCCCAGGTCAAGGCGGTCTATCTCGGCGAGGCCGTCCATGCCTGACCTTCTTGCCATCGACAGCCTGCGCGCCGGCTATGGCGAAGCGGTGGTGCTGCCTTCGATGTCGCTGACGCTCGGCGAAGGGCAGGTGCTGGCGCTGCTCGGGCGCAACGGTACCGGCAAGACCACGCTGATCAATTCGATCGTCGGCATTACCCGCCGCTTCGGCGGAACGATCGCGCTCGGCGGGCAGGACATCACCGCGCTGCGCCCGGACCAGCGGGCGCGCGCCGGGATCGGCTGGGTGCCGCAGGAGCGCAACATCTTCCGCTCGCTGACGGTGGAAGAAAACATGACCGCCGTGGCCCAGCCCGGCCCCTGGACGGTCGAAAAGGTCTACCAGATGTTTCCGCGGCTGAAGGAGCGCCGCAGCAATTTCGGCAATCAGCTCTCAGGCGGCGAGCAGCAGATGCTGGCGATCGGCCGCGCGCTGACCCTCAATCCCAAAGTTCTGCTGCTGGACGAGCCGACCGAGGGTCTGGCGCCGATCATCGTTGAGGAACTGTTAAGGGCGCTCGGTGCGATTACCCGCTCCGGTGGCATCTGCTCGATCATCGTCGAGCAGAATGCGCAAAAGATTCTGGGGCTCGCCGATCGTGTTGTGATATTGGAACGCGGCGCGATCGTGCACGATGCGGCGAGTGCCGCGCTGAAGGCCGATCCCGCGGTGCTCGAACGCTACCTCGGCGTATCCGGCGCCGTGCACTAGAATTTCCGGGCATCTGGATTGATTGGGAGTTGACCATGCAGAGAACCAAAGCTCCGTTCCGCGCCGATGAGGTCGGCAGCCTGTTGCGGCCGCCGCGCATCAAGGAAGCACGTGCCAGGCTCGAGAAGGGCGAGATCAGGGCGGAGGATCTGCGCAAGGCCGAGGACATGGAGATCGAGAAGGTCGTGCACAAGCAGGCGTCAACCGGCTTGAAGCTCGCGACCGACGGCGAATTCCGCCGCTCGTGGTGGCATTTCGACTTCCTCGCCAGGCTCACCGGCTGCGAACTGTTCCACCCCGACACCGGCATCCAGTTTGCCGGCGTGGAGACGAGGCACGACGCCGTACGCGTGATCGGCAAGCTCGACTTCCCGGACGACCATCCGATGCTGGATCATTTCCGCTTCCTGAAGAAGCATGCCGACAGGGCGCACGTCACGGCCAAGATGACGATCCCGTCGCCCGCCGTGCTGCACTTCCGCGGCGGCCGCAAGGCGATCTCGAAGGAGGTCTATCCGGATCTCGAGGAGTTCTATGCCGATCTCGGCAAGACCTATCGCAAGGCGGTGAAGGCGTTCTACGACGCCGGCTGCCGCTACCTGCAGTTCGACGACACCGTGTGGGCGTATCTCTGCTCGCAGGAGGAATTGCAGAAGTCGCGCGATCGCGGCGACAATCCCGACGGCCTGCAGCAGATCTACGCGCGCATCATCAACTACGCGCTGGCGGAGCGTCCGTCCGACATGGTGGTCACCACGCATGTCTGCCGCGGCAATTTCCGTTCGACCTGGATTTCGTCCGGCGGCTACGAGCCGGTGGCCGAGACCATGCTGGCCGGTACCAACTACGACGGCTATTTCCTCGAGTACGATTCCGATCGCGCCGGCGGCTTCGAGCCGCTGCGGTATTTGCCGAAGGGCGACAAGGTCGTGGTGGTCGGCGTCATTACCTCGAAGTTCGGCGAACTCGAAAAGAAGGACGACATCAAGCGCCGGCTCGAGGAGGCCGCCAAATTCGTGCCGCTCGACCAGCTCGCGGTCTCGCCGCAATGCGGTTTTGCCTCGACCGAGGAAGGCAACATCCTGTCGGAGGAGGAGCAGTGGGCCAAGCTGCGGCTGGCGGTGGAGGTCGCTGAGGAGGTCTGGGGGAAGTGACGCGCAGCGTCATTCCGGGGCTATGCGAAGCATAGAACCCGAACTCTCGAGATTCCGGGTCTGGTGCTTACGCACCATCCCGGAATGACCACGCAACTAGCGCGCCGTCACTTCTCCGCCAGATAGACCTCGCCCAGCAGCGACGAGTTCGACCACGGCACCTGCTTGCCCTTGGTCGCGGCGACGACTTCGGCGCGGACGCGGGTCAGCATCTGCTGCACCTCCAGCCCCGGCGTGCCGATGTGGCGCGTCAGCGCCGCCGAGAACGGGCTGTTGGGGCCTTCGCCGTCGAGCGCGACCTGTCCCGGCGCGGTGGCGAACGCGATCAGCGTTCCCGCACCCAGCGTCGCGCCGGCGCCGAGCGTGGACGGTGCGGCCAGTCCCGATGATCCGGCTTCGATGTCGCGGGCAGGGCCTGTCGAAGCGACCTTCGGCGCCATCGGGTTGTTGCGGCAGGCGTCGAGGATCAGGATGTTGGTGCGGACCTGATCGTCGAGGCCGGCCATGATCGTATCCATGTCCATCATCGTATCGGTCATGCCGCTGCCGGCGCGTAACTGGAGATCGACCGGCACCAGGTAGTTGCGGCCGTCGACCTGGATGCCGTGGCCTGCGTAATAGACCACGGCAATCTGCGCCCGCGCCGCCTCGCGCAGGAAGTCGCGGATCATGGTCTGCATCGCCGTGCGGTCGAGGTCGGCGCCTTCCGTCACCACGAAGCCGATGTTGCGCAGGCTCTTGGCAATCGAACGCGCATCGTTGGTCGGATTGGGCAGCGCGCGGACATGCGCGTAGGCGCTGTTGCCGATCACGAGCGCGACGCGCCTTACGGTCGCTTTGGCCTGCACCGGCGCAGGAGGCGCGGATGGGCTCTCCTCACTCCGCGGCGATTGGCGGTCGCGCGCTGCGCCGGCCGGCGCCGGTGCTGCCGTCGCTGCCTTTGCCGTTCGCGGCGCGGGTGGCACGACCGCCTCCGTCAGCAGCGATAGCCGAATCTTCGCGGTCGCCTGGCTGGCCTTGCCGCCGGCGTCGGTAGCGTCGCCTTCGAGCGCGGCCGCGTAGTCCTGTTTGGCGCGGTCGACATCGCCCTTGGCCTCGTAGGCAAGCGCGCGCTGCGTATAGGCGGAAATCAGCACGCTGCCGGGCGGCGTCGTGGCGTTGGCCGGCGCCTTCGGCCTGGCCAGCCGGATCGCCTCTGACGTGTCGGCGATGGCGCGATCGAGATCACCTTTGGCGCGCCAGATCACCGCGCGGTTGATCAGCGGCTGCGGCAAGCTCGGGTCGAGCCGGATGGTCGCGTTGATGTCGGCGAGTGCGCCGTCGAGATCGCCGTTGCGCTGCTGGGCGAGGGAAGGCCCCGACCACAGCACGGCGGCGAGCAGGGTGAGTGTCAGGATCGTGCGGCGCATCAGGTCCCCTTGATTGGCGGTCGCAGTCGTGGATATCGCTTTGTTGCCCCTGGCGCGATGTGGGTTCACGGCTGCACGGCGGTTCCGCAGGCGGGGGCGGGATCGGGGCTTTCCCCGGTGGGCAGATGGTGGTAGGACGTCTCCGTCAGCCAAGGCTGCCCACCGGTATTTCCCATCCCTTCCAGCGCTCCCGGGCCGATGAAGAACGACCAGATCCTGAGCCAGATTTCCGACTTCTGCCGCCAGGCCGACATGGCGGAGACGACGTTCGGACGCCGGGTCGTCAATGACGGCAAGCTGGTGCACCGTCTGCGCGAGGGCAAACGCATCACCGTCGACACGCTGGATCGCATCCAGGCCTATATCGCGGCGTCCACCGGCGCGCTGCCGCCGCCGCGGGGTCTGCAAGTGCCGCCGGAGAAGCGCGATCCGCGGGGTAATTTCCGCTTCTTCGAGAACCGCCAGAAATACCTGCTGTTCGTCCATACCTGCAGCGAAAAGCGGGTTATCGCCGAACGGGTGGCGCTGGAGCTATCCAGCCTGCACCCGCGCCCGCCGGCGCTGCGGGTGTTCGACGCCGGTGTCGGCGACGGCACCGTGCTGGCGCGGGTGATGCGCGCGATGCACGGCCGCTTTCCGCACATGCCGTTCTATATCGCCGGCAAGGAGTTGAGCCTGGAGGACGTCCGCCTGACGCTCGACAAGGTGCCGGACCGGCTGTTCGAGCATCCGGCCACCGTCGTCGTCCTGACCAACATGCACTACGCCGAGGCGCCCTGGCTGACGCCGGCCTCGCCTACCGCGGCTGCCGGCATGATCTGGCACGAGATCGCCTTGCGCGGGGCGTCTTCGGGCGAATTCGAGACCCAGATCGCAGAGCTTGGGCCCTTTCTGGAGCAGAACTGGCGGGCCAATATCAGCCCCAAATCGGGCATGCCGATCTATGAACGCCCTGTGGCGCTGGTCGTGTACCGGGAAGACCACCGGTTCCTGCTTGATTCGATCATCCCAAGGGCGGGTCGGACCGAGGCCAATTTTGACCTGGTGATCGCTTCGCAGCCCTACCGGGCAAAATCCTCTGTGAATTTCCGCGCCAAGCGGATTATCGCGCCACTGGCGCGGGCGTTGCGGGCAGGCGGCCGGTTGATTGGAATTCACTCCCACGGGCACGATCCGGGCCTTGAAATCATCCAGTCGGTATGGCCCGGAGAAAATCCTTTCGCTGTGAGCCGCCATGAGCTATTGCGCGCGGTAAAATACGAGCTTGGATCGGCCGGGCGTGACCTTAACTTTAATGCCTACGCCGATAACCGTTCCATCTTCCGTTATGATATGGAAGCGCTGCCCAACGAGGTCACCGGCTCGATCGGAACCTCGACGGCCTTTGCAGCGTGGAACGCGGCGGTGTATGTCGCCCAGATCGAAGACGACCGGTTGACGGAAATGACAGAAAGCAGCCGAACCCTCGATGCCACCAGAGAGGTTCTGCGAAGGCATAATGGGCTTTGGTTTTACGACGAATCCTACGTCATTTCGCGCCGTCGCGACTGACATTCCAGGATCCATAACATAGACAGCCGCCGATATCCGGCGGGAACAAGGGGTTGGTTGATGCGCGCGTCCTATCTGTTCACCAGCGAGTCGGTTTCCGAAGGTCACCCGGACAAGGTCTGTGACCGGATTTCCGACGAGATCGTCGATCTGTTTTTCCGCGAAGGTCCCAAGGCCGGCATCGACCCCTGGGCGATCCGCGCGGCCTGCGAAACGCTCGCCACCACCAACAAGGTGGTCATCGCCGGTGAAACCCGCGGACCGAAATCGGTCACCAACGACCAGATCGAAAGCGTCGTTCGCGCCGCCATCAAGGACATCGGCTACGAGCAGGAAGGTTTTCACTGGCAGAAGGCCGACATCGAAATCCTGCTGCATCCGCAATCCGCCGACATCGCGCAGGGCGTCGACGCGCTGCAGCCGGGTACCAACAAGGAAGAGGGTGCGGGCGACCAGGGCATCATGTTCGGCTACGCCACCAACGAGACGCCGGACCTAATGCCGGCCCCGATTTTCTACGCCCACAAGATCCTGCGCCTGATCTCGGAAGCCCGTCACTCCGGCAAGGAGAAGGTGCTGGGTCCGGACTCCAAGAGCCAGGTCACCGTGCACTATGAGAACGGCAAGCCGGTCGGCGTCCGCGAGATCGTGGTCTCGCATCAGCACCTGATCGAGGACATGACCTCGAACCAGGTCCGCGAGATCGTAGAGCCCTATGTGCGCGAGGCGCTGCCGAAGGACTGGATCAACGGCAAGACGATCTGGCACATCAACCCGACCGGCAAATTCTTCATCGGCGGTCCCGATGGCGACGCGGGTCTGACCGGCCGCAAGATCATCGTCGATACCTATGGTGGCGCAGCCCCGCACGGCGGCGGCGCGTTCTCGGGCAAGGATCCGACCAAGGTGGACCGTTCGGCGGCGTACGCCGCGCGCTATGTCGCCAAGAACATCGTTGCCGCAGGTCTTGCCGATCGCTGCACGCTGCAGCTCGCCTACGCGATCGGCGTGGCGCGGCCGCTGTCGATCTACATCGACACCCACGGCACCGGAAAGGTGCCGGAGGACAAACTCGAGCAGGTCGTGGCCGAATCGGTCGACCTGACGCCGCGCGGCATCCGCACCCACCTCGATCTCAACCGTCCGATCTACGCGCGGACCTCGTCCTATGGCCATTTCGGCCGCACGCCGGACAATGAGGGCGGCTTCTCCTGGGAGAAGACCGATCTCGCCGAGACGCTGAAGCGCGCTGTCTAATTCTCTTACCTCGCCCCGCTTGCGGGGAGAGGTCGCCGCGACGCGGCGGGTGAGGGGGACTCTCCGCGAACGCAGTATGCGGATGCAGCCTCTCACCCCGCCCCTCTCCCCGTAAGAATGGGGAGAGGGGGAAGGCCGCGCCGCAATGCGTACGGCTCGCTTTATTTCTGACACGCTGGACTCACCGACTAGGAAAACACCATGAACGCCCCCACCAAGCCCGGCTTCACCGACTACATCGTCAAGGACATCTCGCTCGCCGATTTCGGACGCAAGGAACTCTCCCTGGCGGAAACCGAGATGCCGGGTCTGATGGCAACACGCGAGGAATACGGCCCCAAACAGCCCTTGAAGGGCGCGCGTATCGCGGGCTCGCTGCATATGACGATCCAGACCGGCGTGCTGATCGAAACGCTGGCCGCGCTCGGTGCCGACATCCGCTGGGTGTCCTGCAACATTTATTCGACGCAGGACCATGCAGCGGCGGCGATTGCCGCTGCCGGCATCCCGGTGTTCGCCGTCAAGGGCGAGACGCTGGCCGAATATTGGGACTACACCGCAAAGCTGTTCGACTGGCACGGCGGCGGTCACCCCAACATGATCCTCGACGACGGCGGCGACGCCACCATGTATGTCCATCTCGGTTTGCGCGCCGAGAACGGCGACACCAAGTTCCTGGACAAGCCGGGTTCGGAAGAAGAGGAAGTCTTCTTCGCGCTGCTCAAGAAGCAGCTGAAGGAAAAGCCCAAGGGCTACTTCGCCGGGATCGCCAAGAGCATCAAGGGCGTTTCCGAAGAAACGACCACGGGCGTGCATCGCCTCTATGACATGCAGAAGGCCGGCACGCTGCTGTGGCCGGCGATCAACGTCAACGACAGCGTCACCAAGTCGAAGTTCGACAATCTCTATGGCTGCCGTGAATCGCTGGTCGATGGCATCCGTCGCGGCACCGACGTGATGATGTCCGGCAAGACTGCGATGGTCGCCGGCTTCGGCGACGTCGGCAAGGGCTCGGCCGCCTCGCTGCGCCAGGCCGGCTGCCGCGTCATGGTCTCCGAAGTCGATCCGATCTGCGCGCTGCAGGCGGCGATGGAAGGCTATGAAGTCGTGACCATGGAAGACGCCGCACCCCGCGCCGACATCTTCGTCACCGCGACCGGCAACAAGGACATCATCACCATCGAGCACATGCGCGCGATGAAGGATCGTGCCATCGTCTGCAACATCGGCCACTTCGACAACGAGATCCAGATCGCGGGCCTGCGTAACCTGAAGTGGACCAACATCAAGCCGCAGGTCGACGAGATCGAATTCCCCGACAAGCACCGCATCATCCTGCTGTCGGAAGGCCGCCTGGTGAACCTCGGCAACGCGATGGGCCATCCGTCCTTCGTGATGTCGGCGTCGTTCACCAACCAGACGCTGGCGCAGATCGAACTCTGGGCCAACAACAAGGACGGCAAGTACAAGAAGGAAGTCTACGTGCTGCCGAAATCGCTCGACGAGAAGGTGGCGCGGCTGCATCTCGCCAAGATCGGCGTCAAGCTGACCGAACTGCGCAAGGACCAGGCCGACTATATCGGCGTGAAGCCGGAAGGTCCGTACAAGGCGGATCATTACCGGTACTGATTTCGGAAGCGCTGCGGCGCGCACGCTGCGCTTACGCAAACGCAAGAGCGTCGCAAAGCCCCGGAGCGATCCGGGGCTTTTTGCTGGCCGCGTGCACGGGCTGCCAGCATTTCGATACATGATGTATCGCAGCGGTAAGCGCACAATGCGAGTTGCAATTTCTGCCTGCTGCCCATTACATCTGGCGGCAGGGAGAACGCCATGACGGATACGGCAGAACATTACGACGTGCTCATCGTCGGCGCGGGCTTGTCCGGTATCGGTGCGGGCTATCACCTGCAGGAGAAGTGTCCGGGCAAGAGCTACGTCATCCTCGAGGGGCGTGACTGCATCGGCGGCACCTGGGATCTGTTTCGCTATCCCGGCATCCGCTCCGATAGCGACATGTACACGCTCGGCTATTCGTTCAAGCCGTGGACGGAGCCGAAGGCGATCGCCGACGGGCCGCGGATTCTGAACTACGTCCGCGAGACGGCGGCCGATAACGGCATCGACAAGCACATCCGCTTCCACCATCGCGTCAAGCGCGCGTCATGGTCGTCGCCGGATGCGCGCTGGACCGTGGAGGCCGAACGCACCGTGGGCGAGGGCGCGACTGAGATCGTGCGCTTGACCTGCAATTTTCTGTTCATGTGCTCGGGCTATTACAAATACGAGGAAGGTTACACGCCGGAGTTTTCCGGCAGCAGTGACTTTGCAGGTCGGATCGTGCATCCGCAGAAGTGGCCCGAAGACCTCGACTATGCCGGCAAGCGCGTGGTCGTGATCGGCTCCGGTGCGACCGCGGTGACGCTGGTGCCCGAAATGGCCAAGACCGCCGCACACGTCACCATGCTGCAGCGTTCGCCGACCTATGTGGTGGCGCGGCCGGCGGAGGATGCACTCGCCAACAAGCTTCGCAAGAAACTCTCCGCCAAGCTTGCCTATCACCTGATCCGCTGGCGCAACGTGCTGTTCGGCATGTACTTCTTCCAGCTCTGCCGCCGCAAGCCCGACCGCGCCAAGCAGCTGATCCTGGGCGGCGTCAAGATGGCGCTGGGGCCTGAATATGACGTCGGCAAGCACTTTACGCCGCGCTACAATCCGTGGGAGCAGCGGCTCTGCCTGGTGCCCGACGGCGATCTCTTCAAGTCGATCCGCGACAGGCGTGCCTCCGTCGCGACCTGCGAGATCGATACCTTCACCACAGGCGGCATCAAGCTGAAGGACGGCAGCGAACTCGAAGCCGACATCATCGTCACTGCAACCGGGCTGGTGCTGCAGGTGGCGGGGGGCCTCGAAGTCAGCGTCGACGGCCGCGCGGTCGACTTCGCGCGCACGCTCAACTACAAGGGCATGATGTACTCGGATATCCCGAACTTTGCCTCGGCGTTCGGCTACACCAACGCGTCCTGGACGCTGAAATGCGACCTGACCTGCGAATATGTCTGCCGCCTCATCAACTACATGGACCGGCACGGCTACAGGCAGTGCATGCCGCACAATGTCGATCCCTCGATCACCGAACTGCCGTCGCTGGATTTCTCCTCCGGCTACGTGCAGCGCTCGATCGCGAAGATGCCCAAACAAGGCTCGAAACGGCCGTGGCGGCTGTACCAGAACTACGCGCTCGACATCGTCACGCTGCGCTACGGCAAGGTCGACGACGGCGTCATGCAGTATTCGTGAGGCTGCGCCGCCGGGGTGCGTCCGGACGCCCCATGCGCTATTTTGCGCATACGTAACCCCCGGCGAATCGTCCAACATGCCTTCACGGTTAACGCCGGATTAACCGACGTGGACTTAAGCTGTGCGGGCCGGTGGCACCTGACAGCACGAGGAAGCCCCATGGACGCCCAGCGAATAGCCGTTGATGCCATCGTGGCGTTGACCGATTGCGACCGCGAGGCAGCCGTCGCCTTTATCCGAAAATTCTATCTGGCCGGCGTCCGGGACCCCAAGCGCCTGACCTTCAAGGGCCTGCAGGCGCTGCGGGGCTGAAGCACGCTCTATCCATCCTGCGAATATGCGTCCAAGACATCCATCGCGTAAGCGCGCGAGGATTGGGCGTTGCGCTACTGACCTACGACGACTTCACTGATCTGAATGATTGGAGATAGATCGGTGTAATTGGGAATGTCGCCCATGATCTCCTTGGCGTGCGGACCAAAGCCGTTCTGGAAGGCTTCGACCGAGTCGCAGTAGATGTGACACATCCCGACATAGGTCGCGGGAGCGCCGGGGGCCCCACCTGCGAGGCCCTTGTCGATCGTGTAGAATTTGCAGGCATCGCCCAGGCGAGCTTTCACCAACGGCATATGCTTGTCCTTGTAGTAGGTATGGTCGAAGCGCGCGCCAGGCGAATTGGGATACATAACGCTTACCTTGATCATGGTTGCCTCCCTGTTTTGACGTTCGCCGCTTGACCTCCGGCGTCACCCGAAATCTGCGTCAGTTTTGCGGATACTGCAACCACGTAGCCGCTATGGCGTCCGGGGATCGACGATCCTCTCTGCTGCACCGCACGAGCCTGAGGTGGAGTTTTCTCCAAGGCCCTTTCTTGCGGATTGCAGTCACGCAAAGCGATCTGTTCGCGCAGTCGGGAAAAATAGGCAATTTGCTGGAACGTTGTTTCCCTCGATGAATTGATACGACGGGCAGGCAGCAGGTGGAGTGTCTGTCATGGTGATTCCGCACGATCGCGCACGTCCCACGTCTTCGTTGGAAGAGCGTCTTCTCAGGTTTGCCAGGGAAGCCCGCGCCGCGGCCGACCTCGTTGCGCCGGGCCGCGAACAGGACCAGCTGCTCCGCAAAGCGCTCAAGGCGGAATCGCTGGCGATCGCTGCCGGCCGGCTGGCCGAGTGATGACGCCGGACGTTCAGTCCGCGACGTGCCGCGGCTTCAATGGCAGATCGACCGGAGAGTGCGATGCCTCAATACCGCGCGTATATTCTGGATTCCGCCGGAAACTTCTTCGGTCCACCGCATGAGATGGTCTGTCCGGACGACGAGGCAGCGATAACGAAGGCCTGGCACCTTACCGGTTATGGCGTGGAAGTGTGGCAAGGCAGCCGGCTTGTCATGCGCCTGCCTGCCCGATCTCCAGGCTCTGGCTCCGAGGAGAACTCCGGGGGCTCGGCCGCGTAGAGCTTTTGTCAGCTTGCCTCCCTCCGCACACGCCGCCCGTCCCTAGAACGGGAGAAAAATGGGAACGAGCAGCACGCTCACGATGGCGGCAATAATCGAGAACGGCGTGCCCACCTTGACGAAATCGCCGAAACTGTATTGCCCGGGACCCACGACCAGCGTGTTCACCGGCGAGGAGATCGGCGTCATGAAAGCCGTTGAAGCCGCCAGCGCGATGATCATGGCGAACGGATAGGGCGAGGCGCCGAGGTCCTTGGCGATGGCCAGCGCCACCGGCGCCATCAGGACGGCGGTGGCGGTATTGGAGATGAACAGGCCCAGTGCGGCGGTGATGACGAACAGGGTCGCCAAGACCAGGCGCGGCGCGGCTTCTCCGACCAGGCCGACGACGGCGTCGGCGGCAAGATCGACCCCTCCGGTCCGCTGCAGCGCCAGCGAGAACGGCAGCATGCCGACGATCAGGATCAGGGTCTTCCAACTGATGGAACGATAGGCGCTGTTGAAATCGACGCAGCCCAGAAGCCCCATCAGCAAGCAGCCGATCAGCGCGGCCTGGACGTTCGGCACGAGGCCGCTGACCATCAGCACGACCACCAGGGCGAGTACGGCGAGCGCGTGCGGCGCCAGCTGCGCCGCGGGAAGGACTTCCTCCAGCTCGACCGGCATGTTCAGGACGACCGCGTCCTCGGTATGGGACTGGAGCTGCCGGATGTCGGACCAGAAGCCGATCAAGAGGAGCGTGTCTCCGACCTTCAACCTCTCCTCCGACAGGTCACCCATGACGACCTTGTTGCCGTGCCGCAACCCGATGACGGTGAGGCCGTACTCGGAGCGAAGCCGGGCTTCGCGCACGGTCTGGCCGATCAACGCGGATTCGGCCGGCAGGATGACCTCCGCCGTGCCGATCTCCTGCGAGCGATCGGAAAAGTAACTGCCGATATCGCCGAGCGGCAACGGCTCGAGTTTGAGGGATTGCCACAATGCGCTGGCGCCGTCGTTGGAGATGTCGACGTCCGCGAGCAGGATGTCGTCGGCCTGCAGTTCGGTCTGCGCGGTGGGACGGAGCACGCGCGCGGCAAACCCGGTCCCACGCTCGATGGCGAGAAGGTTCACGCCCGCGGAGCGAAGCGACAGTTCGGCGACACGCTTGCCGGCCAGCGCCGAGCCGGCATGGATGCGGCCGCGCTTTTCGCGATCGGCGAGGCCGTATTGCTCGATCCAGCGCTGAAGGCTTGGGCGTCGGTCCCCCTTTGTTGGCGAACTTTTCCCGGGGAGCAGGCCGCGTGCAACAAGCATGTAGACGATGCCGAGTACCAGCAGCGGCAGCCCGAACGGGGTGAAGCTGAAGAAGTTGAATCCTTGCGCGCCCTGCCGGATCAATTCGGCGTTCACCACCAGGTTGGGCGCCGTTGCCACCAGCGTCAGCATGCCGCTGATGAGCGCGGCGAAACTCAGCGGCATCATGAGCCGGCTCGGCGCCATGCCGCGGTTTTGCGCGATGCGCAGCACTACCGGGATGAAAATCGCGACGACTGCGGTCGAACTCATCAGCGAGCCGAGGCCGCCGACGGCCGCCATCAGCAGGATCAGCAGACGGTTCTCGCTGTTGCCGGCCGTGGCATCGAGCCAATCGCCGAGCCGTCGCGCGACGCCGGTCCGCACCAGGCCTTCGCCGATGACGAACAACGCAGCGATCAGGATGATCGATGAATCGGCAAACCCCGCCAGCGCTTCGTTCATGGTGACGACGCCGGTAAAGGGCATCGCGACCATCACCAGCAGCGCGACGGCGTCCATCCGGGGACGGTTGACGACGAACATCGCGATTGCGGCTGCGAGCATGAGCAGGATGAGGGCGAGTTCGAAACTCATCAGGACCTCTTTCCATCGGCGGCGGTGCCTAGCCACCGATCTGCAAGTTGGCTACCGTCGTCCATCGTAGGGGGTGTCGGGCGCTCGGACCATCGAGCCCGCCAGATGCAATGGAGTCAATCCGGTCGCAGGAGGCTCGTATGGCGAAAATCGGCATCGTCCACACCACCGAATACACCTACCGCAACCCGGTGGGCCTGCTGCGGCATAAACTGATGGTGCGGCCGGACGAGAGCCACGATCTTCGCCTGCACAGTGCGATGCTGAAGGTCGAGCCGGAGCCGAGGGCGGTCTACTGGAAGCACGACGTCTTCAACAATTCCATCTGCTACCTCGAATGGCCGGACGCGCTCAGGACCAAGCGGCTCAGCATCGTGTCGACGCTCGACATGACGCATCATCCCGATGGCCAGCCGCTTCCTCGCTACAGCCTGGATGCGACCGCCGAGGCGTTTCCGTTTTCCTACGCCGCCCATGAGATCCCGGACCTCGCGCGCCTCGCCGAACGCCAGATGCCGGATCCCGAGCGAAGCGTCGACGCCTGGGCCCGTCGTGTGGTGTCGGAAGTGGAAGGCAAGCAGACGCTACGCGTGCTGGAAGCGATGACGCTCGCGATCAAGAAGGAATTCCGCTACAACGCCCGCTACGAGGAGGGTACGCAGACCGCTGCCCGGACGCTGGCGCTCGGCTCCGGCACCTGTCGCGACTTTGCGGTGCTGATGATGGAGGCGCTTCGGAGTTTTGGCCTCGCGACGCGTTTCGTCACCGGCTATCTTTACGCCGATTCCTCCGGCACGACGGTGGGCGGCGGCAGCACGCACGCCTGGTGCAGCGTCTATCTGCCCGGCGCCGGCTGGACCGAGTACGATCCGACCAATGGCCTGATTGCCGGCGCCAACCTGATCCGCGTCGGCGCGACCCGGGAGGCGGAGCAGGCAAGCCCGATATCTGGCGGCTTCGTCGGCAACGCGGACGACCCGATCGGGCTGCATGTCGACGTATCGGTGCATGCCGCACCGGTAGATTGAACGGGCGCGATGATCATTCCGGCCGTGACTGTTCACTCGGCGTCAAAGCGGCTATCGCGGACCAGCGCTCATCAAAGTTTGCGGCCGCAAGCTCGCTCGCGTCGACCGTGGAGCCTTTCGAGAAAATGGCGCCGTCGGTCGGGCGGGGCTTCTTGCTGATAGCGGTGGTGGCGACAGCGAGCAGGGCGATGGCCACGAACCCGGTAATCCTTCGATGCTTTGTCATCCGAACCTCCTGAAGGTCCCAAGCCCATTCTGGGTCGAGGGAACGCCGCGAAGGTCCAACAAGTGGGACAGCGGGTATGTGACGAAGCGCACAGATCGGATAAGGGTGCCTTCAAACGCGCCTGGCCGGCATGAGGCCGGCCAGACATGGCGGGAATAAACGGCGAGACTTCTACCGCTCGCCGTTCACGAGCCGATAGGCACCGCGCTCGAACGTGTCGTAGGTCGCCAGCGCCTTGGCGTCGGCGAACGGCAGGTATTGCATCATGATCACGCCGGCGATGCCGCGGGCGGGATCGATCCAGAAGTAGGTATTGTTGATGCCGCCCCAGCTCAGGCTGCCGGGGGAGCGCTTGCCCGGCACCTGGTCGGCGGTGATGAGAAAGCCGAGTCCCCATTTGTCGCGGCCGTCGGCGATGAAGGTGAAGTCGGCGCTGCGCGGCAGCGCGCTCTTGTGCGCGGGGACCGTGACGGCACCGATGTGGTTCTCTCCCATCAGCGTCACCGTCTCGGCCTTGAGCACGCGCGCGCCGTCCAGCGCGCCGCCTTTGAGCAGCATACGCACGAAGCGGCCGTAGTCGTCGGCGGTCGAGGCGAGGCCGCCGCCGCCGATCGGCGCTGCGATGGTGAGCCCGAGTTGCGGCTCCTGCAATTCGACGGCGCCGTCCATGCGCTCGCCGCCGCGCTGCTGTTGCGCGACGAGGCGCGGTCCCTTTGCTTCCGGCACGTTGTAGGAGGTGTCGTCCATCCTGAGCGGAGCAAAGATGTGCTGGCGGAAATACGCTTCCAGCTTCTGGCCGGACACCACCTCGACCAGCCTGCCGACGACGTCGGTGCTGGTGCTGTAGTGCCAGCGCTCGCCGGGATCGAACAGCAGCGGGCCGCCGAATGGATAGGTCTCGCCGGCGCGCGGCCTGAAATCGCGCCAGATCTCGCTGGTGAAGGGATAGGCCAGTCCCGAGGTGTGCGTCAGGAAGTGCCGGACGGTGGCCGGCCGCGATGCCGGACGCAGCACGTAGGCGCCGGTCGCGGCGTCGAAGGACTCGAACACCTGCAGGCCTGCGAGTTCAGGCAGGTATTTTTCGGCCGGGTCGTCGAGGCCGACGCGGCCTTGCTCGACCAGCTGCATCAATGCCACCGAGGCGATCGGCTTGGTCATCGAGGCGATACGGAACAGCGCGTCCGCCGTGAGCGGACGTCCGGTCGCGACATCGGCGACGCCAAAGGCGCTTTGATAGAGGACGCGCTCGCGATCGGTGACCAGCGCGACCACGCCCGGCACGTCCTTGCGCTCGACCGCCTCGCGCAGGCTGGTGTCGAGCGCTACGCCCGCGGGTGAATTTTGCGCACTTGCGGTGCCGTCCAACGCAGTCATTCCAAGCTATTCCGGATTGCCGATGTTCACCTTCAGCGTGCCGACGCCGTCGACGCCGCATTCGAGCTTGTCGCCGGGCTTGAGCTGGGAGACGCCGGCGGGCGTGCCCGTCATGATGATGTCGCCGGCGGCGAGCTTCACCTGCTGCGAAAGCTGCCAGATGATTTCAGGCACATTCCAGATCAGCTCGGTGAGGTCGCCCTTCTGCGTCTCGGTGCCGTTCACCGTCAGCCAGATCTTGCCCTTGGCGGGGTGGCCGATCTTCGCGGCGGGCTGGATCGCGGAGCAGGGCGCGGAATAGTCGAACGACTTGCCGATCTCCCACGGCCGCTCCTTCTTGCGCGAGGCGATCTGCAGGTCGCGGCGGGTAAGGTCGATGCCGACCGCGTAGCCGTAGACGTGGTCGAGCGCCTTGTCGGCGGGGATGTTCAGCCCGCCGCTCTTCATGGCGACGATCAGCTCGACCTCGTGATGCAGGTCCTTGGTCAGCGGCGGATAGGGAATGGTGGCACCATCAGGCACCAGCATGTCGGCGTGCTTGGCGAAGAAGAACGGCGGCGCGCGCTCGTCATTGCCCATCTCGCGAATGTGCTCGAGATAGTTGCGCCCGACGCACCAGATGCGGCGAACCGGGTAGGAGCCGGTCTCGCCGACGACGGGAAGCGAGGCTTGCGGGGGAGCGGGAATGACGTAGGAGGCTGCGGTCATGAAAGGGTCTCGACGGGTTGCAGTTGGAAATGATGGAAGCCTTATGCGGTTGCGCTGATCGGCGCCAGGTTGGGTGTGCCGCCGCCGCGCTGCTGCAGTCGGAAGAACGAGGCGTAGCGGCCGCCGCGGCGCAAGAGATCGTCGTGCTGGCCGCGCTCGACGATCTCGCCGGCCTCAACGACCAGAATGGCGTCGGCATGCATGATGGTGTGCAGGCGGTGGGCGATGACGATGGTGGTGCGGTTCTGGCAGAGATGCTCGATCGCCTCCTGCACGGCTTTTTCGGATTCCGAATCCAGCGCGGCGGTGGCTTCATCGAGCAGGATGATCGGCGCGTTCTTGACCAATGCCCGGGCAACCGCGATGCGCTGGCGCTGCCCGCCGGAGAGCTGCGTGCCGTGCTCGCCGACCGGGGTGTCGTAGCCCAGCGGAAAACCCATGATGAAGTCGTGCGCGCAGGCCGCCTTCGCGGCCGCGACGATCTCGTCCCGGGTGGCGCCGACCTTGCCGAACGCGATGTTGGCGCCGATGGTGTCGCGGAACAGGTAGACATCCTGCCCGACATAGCCGGTCTGGGCGCGCAGCGAATGCCGCGACACGTCGGAGATCGTCTGGCCGTCGATCAGGATCGCGCCGCCATTGACCTCGTAGAGCCGCAGCAGCAGCGCCAGCACGGTGGACTTGCCGCCGCCGGATGGCCCGACCAGCGCGGTGGTCTTGCCGGGTTCGGCGACGAAACTCATGCGGCGCAGCACCGGCTCGCTTGCCCGGTAGCCGAACGTGACGTCGTGAAACTCGACGCGGGCATCGCTCAGTTTCAGCGCCGGCTTGTCAGAGTCATCAGGCTCGCTCGGCGGGCTGTCGACGATTTCCAGGAGCTTGCGCGCCCCAATCAGGTTGCTGTTGAGCTCGATGTTGAGCCGCGCCAGCCGCTTGGCCGGCTCGTAAGCCAGCAGGAACGCGGTCAGGAACGAGAAGAACTGCCCGGGAGAGGCGCCCATCGCGACCACGCGGTAGCCGCCATACATCAGGCCACCCGCGATGGCGAAACCGCCGAGCGTTTCCATCAGCGGGCTGGAGCGGTTGGACACGCGCGCCATCTTGTTGGCGTTGCGCTCGACCGCGGTGATGCTGGCGTCGATGCGCTCGCGCATCGCCTGTTCGAGCGTGAACGCCTTCACCGTGCGGATGCCCTGCAGCGATTCCTGCATCGTCTCCATGATGTCGGCGGTGCCGGAAAACTGGTTGTGGGCAAGGCCCTTGATGCGCTTCACCAGCTTGCGCAGCACGATCATCGCCGGCGGCGCCACCGCAAAGCCGAGCAGCGCCATCATCGGATCGGTCATCACCATGACGGTGACGAGCGCGATCAGCGACAGCAGGTCGCGCCCGATGGCGTTGATCAGGAGATTGAGCACCTGCGTCACCGACGTGGCGCCGGCGGTCAGCCGCGCCAAAAACTCCGAGGAATGCCGCTCGGAGAAGAACGCGATGTTCTCGCTCATCAGCTTGGCGAACAGCGCCCGCTGGTTGTTGGCGAGGATGGCGTTGCCGATCTGCGACAGGATCACGGTGTGCCCGTAGGTCGCCGCACCCTTGACGGTGAAGATGACGATGGTGACCAGCGACAGGATCGCAATGCCGCGCACGTCCTTGTCGACATAGGCCTTGTTGATGACCTCGCCGAGCAGATAGGCGGCACCGGCCGTGGTCGCCGCCGCGACCGCCATCAGCGCGAAGGCGAGCAAATAGCGCCGCCAGTAGGCGAGCCCCTGTTCGGCGACGAGACGGCGGATAAGGATCGCCGCGCCATAGGGATCGTCGGTGATTTTACGGGGCGTTTCGCTTGGAAGTTCGGTCATCCGCGTTCCATTGACGGCACCTGGCCGATGGGCCAGCGCGTCAGGGCTGCTGCGATGCCTCCATGCCTGCTAAAGCAGGGTTTTTCAAGCCAAATAAGTGCTTGATTTCAGGCCGATTGCGCCTGCTGCGGAAGGCCGCGTTCGCGGAGCAGCTTCTCTTCCCAGATCAGCGCGTGGGCCGCGATAGTGTCGAGATCGTCATATCGCGGCTTCCAGTCCAGCGTGGCACGGAATCGGCTGGTATCGGCGACCATGGTCATGATGTCGCCGGGCCGCGGCGGCGCGTACTGGACCGCAAAATTGCTCGACGAGACCCGGCGCACGGCCTCCAGCGTTTCGAGTACGGAATAGCCGCGGCCGTAGCCGCAGTTCAGCGTGACCGAGCTGCCGCCGCCGCGCAGATACGAAAGCGCCGCGCGATGCGCCTGCGCGAGATCGGAGACATGGATGAAGTCGCGGATGCAACTGCCGTCCCGGGTCGGATAGTCCGTTCCGAACACGTCGACCTTGGCGCGTTGCCCGGTGGCGGCTTCGACGGCGATCTTCAACAGATGCGTCGCGCCGATGGTGGCGAGCCCGACGCGTCCAAACGGATCGGCGCCGGCGACGTTGAAATAGCGCAGCACGACATAGTTCATGTCATGGGCGCTGGCGACGTCGTGCAGCATGATCTCGGTCATGAGCTTGGAGGAGCCGTAGGGCGACATCGGCCGCGTCGGCGCGTGTTCCGGCACCGGCACCTGTTCGGGATTGCCGTAGACGGCGGCTGTCGATGAAAAGATGAAGCGCTTGACGCCGCCCTTGACCGCGGCGTTCAGGAGGCTCCGCGTCGTCATGGTGTTGTTGCGGTAATAGCCGAGCGGGTCGCGCATCGAGTCTGGGACCACGACGGAGCCGGCGAAATGGATGATGCTCTCGACGCCGTGCTGGGCGATCACGCCCTCGACGAGGTTTTCGTCGCCGGCATCGCCGATGAACAGCGGCACGCCTTCGGGCAGGAAACTGGAAAATCCGGTGGACAGATTGTCGACCACGACGACGCTTTCGCGGGCTTCCACCAGCGCATGAACCATGTGGCTGCCGATATAGCCGGCGCCACCGGTGACGAGCACGGTCATCAGTTCAACTCTCCCATTTATTGGGGGCGATGCTAGGCAGGAGCGGTGAAGAGGGAGTTTCGGTGGGGGTGAACTGGCCACTATGCTTAATGTTGCGTATAGGAGCGTTCGGAAACGGAGCCGGGCGTGCCCATCGAGAACAATTTCAGCCGCGATCTGCACCTGATCGTGCCGAATCTGCACAGGCGTTACTCGGGCGTCACGGCGACCAACCGCATGGTGGCGCCGAAGCTTGCCCGGATGTACCGGGCGGCGTGGCTCGGGCCGCACGCGCCCGACGGCATCGCCCGCATGGGATTTGCGGATCTCCTGAAACTCTGGCGCCGCCGCCCGCCATTGATCTGGCACGCGCGGCGCAACGACGAGATGATCGCCGGCGTCCTGCTGCGCGCGCTCGGCTGGCCGCTGAAACTCGTGTTCACCTCCGCGGCGCAGCGCCATCACACCTGGCTGACGCGCTGGCTGATCCGTCAGATGGACGCGATCATCGCAACCTCGGAACTGTCGGCCTCGTTTCTCAAGCGCGACGCCACCGTGGTGATGCACGGCGTCGACACCGATCGCTACGCGCCGCCGGTCGATCGCGCGGCGGCGTTTGCCGAGGCGAAACTGCCCGGGCGTTACGCGATCGGCTGCTTCGGCCGGGTGCGCGCGCAAAAGGGCACGGATGTGTTCGTTGAAGCGATGTGCCGCCTGCTGCCGCGCTATCCTGATTTTACGGCCGTCATCGTCGGCGCCGTGGTGCCGGAGCAGCAGGGCTTTGCCAATGGGCTGAAGAAGCAGATCGAAGCCGCCGGGTTGCAATCGCGGGTCGTCATCACGGGCGAACTCGAAATCGAGGAGGTGCAGCGCTGGTACCAGCGGCTGACGATCTACGCCTTCACCTCGCGCAACGAGGGTTTTGGGCTGACCCTGATCGAGGCGATGTCCTCAGGAGCAGCGCTGGTGGCGGCGCGCGCGGGCGCGGCCGAATTCGTGGTCGAGGAGGGTGTGACGGGCGTGCTGATCCCGCCGGGCGACGTCGATGCGCTGGTCGCGGCGCTGGAGCCTTTGATGCGCGATCCGGCCTCGGCGACTGCGATGGGTGCGCGGGCGCGTGCACGCGTCGTCGAAAGATTCAGCCTCGATGCGGAGGCCAACGCGATTGCCGCGGTTTACCGGGCCTTTGGGTGAGTCACCAGTAGCCGCTGCGCGATCTCGGCGACATAGGACGCGTCGATGTCGCGCATGCAGCGATGGTCATTCATGGTGCAGACGGTGCGCTGGCAGGGCTGACATGACAACTGCGATCTGGTCTGCAGCACCGTCGCCGCGAGACCGTTCAGCGGCGCCCACAGATAAGGGCTGGTCGGCCCGAAAATGCCCATGGTCGGCGTGCCGATCGCGGCCGCGATATGCATCAGCCCCGAATCATTCGAGATGGCGACGCCGGCCGCCGCCATCGCCAGGATGCCGTTGCGCAGGTCCGTCCCGGTGAGGTCTCGGACCCTGCTGCCTCCGGCGGCGACGATCTCCTGCGCCAGCGCCTTTTCGCCGGGACCGCCCACCACCCAGACGTCGATGCCGCGCTCGGTCAGCAGCCGCGCAGCTTCCGGGTAATAGGTCCAGCGCTTGGAGGCGCCCACGGAGCCCGGCCCGAGCGCCACCGCCGGCCCGGTGCCGAGGCCGTTGGCCTGGCGCCAGCGGGCCGTTTCCTCAGCCGGAACGGACAGTTGCGGCACCGGCCATTCCGGCGGCAAAGCCGCCTGCGCGGGCAGCGCCAGCGCCGCGTTCTTGTCGATGAAGCGCGGCAGGGCCTTCTCGCCCCAGCGCATCCGGTTGATCAGCCCGAATCGGGCTTCGCCGAAGAAGCCGACCCGTTCCGGGATGCCGGCCAGCGCCGGGGCAATCGCGGCTTTCCACGTGCGGGGCAGGACGAGGGTGGTTCCGTAGCCTTTTGCGCGCAGCTCCGCCGCCAGACGCCACTGCTTGCCCACCGCCAGCCGGCCCCGGGGCAGGTCCCAGACGATTCCGGCCCGGACGCCCGGCATGTAATTGACCAGCGGCGCGCACAGGGAGGTCACCAGCAGGTCGACCGGCCGGTTCGGCCAGCGCTGCTTGAGGACGCGAACGACGGTATGTCCGCGGACGAAGTCGCCGATCCACATATAGGGGATGATCAGGATCGGCCGCGTGTCGGCGGCGTCCTCCAGCTCGATCCCGGATTGTGAATAGGAATTCATTTCTTGGTGTGCCTTGGGCGGGCGGTTTCGGCCCCGTCGGTAACCGCTCCGCGGCGGCGGGTAAAGTCGCGATCAGCCAAGTTGCCTGCCGCGCGGGTCTGGGGCAAAGCTGGCCGCTGAACAATCTTGGCAGGGGACGGCATGCTGCTGGTAACCGGGGGTGCCGGTTTTATCGGATCGAATGTCGTGGCCGCGTTGAACGACGCCGCCCGCGACGTGGCCGTGTGCGACTTGCTCGGCCGGGACGGCAAATGGCGGAATCTCGCCAAGCGCCAGCTTGCCGATTTCGTGCCGCCGGCCGAACTGATGGAGTGGCTGAAGGGCCGCCGGCTCGAGGCGATCATCCATCTCGGCGCCATCTCGGAGACCACTGCGACCGACGGCGATCTGGTGATCGAGACCAATTTTCGCCTCTCGATGCGGCTGCTCGACTGGTGCACGGCCAACGCCACGCCTTTGATCTATGCCTCCTCGGCGGCGACCTATGGCGACGGCGAACAGGGGTTTCGCGACGATCCCTCGATGGAAGCGCTGAAGAAACTGCGGCCGATGAATCTCTATGGCTGGAGCAAGCATCTGTTCGACATGGCGGTGGCCGAGCGCGCCGCACGCGGCGAACGCCTGCCGCCGCAATGGGCCGGGCTGAAGTTCTTCAACGTGTTCGGCCCCAACGAATATCACAAGGGCACGATGATGAGCGTGCTGGCGCGGCGCTTCGACGACGTCAAGGCCGGCCGTCCGGTGCAATTGTTCAAGTCCCATCGCGACGGGATCGCTGATGGCGATCAGCGCCGCGATTTCATCTATGTCGACGACGTCGTGCGCGTGACGATGTGGCTGTTGGCCTCGCCCGGCGTCAGCGGGCTCTTCAACGTCGGCACCGGCACCGCGCGCAGTTTCCGTGACCTGATGCTGGCGGCCTATGCCGCGCTCGGGGCCAGGCCGAACATCCAGTACATCGACATGCCCGAACAGATCCGCGACAGCTATCAATACTTCACCCAGAGCGACGTCGGCCGGTTGCAGCGCGCCGGTTACAATGGCGGCTTCACTGCGCTGGAAGACGCGGTCGACGCCTATGTGAAGGGCTTCCTCGATTGCGCCGATCGCTTTCGCTGAAGGGCTGAAGGTACACCCATGTTCGACTTTGAAGCCCTGAGCGAGGCCATCCGAAACCAGACCGTGCTGTGCGTCGGCGACCTCATGCTCGACGAATTCGTCTATGGCGAGGTGTCGCGCGTTTCGCCGGAGGCGCCGGCGCCTGTCATCGCGGTCCAGCGCAGCGAGACCAATGTCGGCGGCGCCGGCAATGTCGCGCGCAACATTGCCTCGCTCGGCGGGCGTTGCATCTTTGCTGGCCTGGTCGGCGAGGACGAGGCAGGCGCCAGGCTGAAGGCGGAGCTGGCGCGGGAAAGCCTGATCGAGGCCGTGCTGGTTTCCGATGCAGGCCGTCCGACGACGCGCAAGGTGCGCTTCGTCTCCGAGCATTTTTCCACCCACATGCTGCGTGCGGATTGGGAGCTGGCACAGCCGGGATCGCCTGCGGTCGAACAGAAGCTGATCGACGCGATCCTGCCGCAGCTCACCCGCGCCGATATCGTGCTGCTGTCCGACTATGCCAAGGGCGTGCTGACGGCGCGGGTGATCCGCAACATCATCGACGCCGCCAAAAAGCTCGGCAAGCGGGTGATCGTCGATCCCAAGAGCGCCAATTTCGCGATCTATCGCGGCGCGACGTTGCTGACGCCCAATCGCAAGGAATTTGCGGAAGCGACCCGCAGCCGCGCCGATACCGACAAGAGCATCGCCGACGCCGCGCAGGACGCCATGTATCTCGCCGATTGCGAGGCCATGCTGGTGACGCAGAGCGAGCATGGCATGACGCTGGTGGTGCGCGGCGGTGAGGCGATTCACGTGCCGGCGCTTCCGGTCAAGGTCCGCGACGTCTCCGGCGCCGGCGACACGGTCGCAGCCATGCTGGCGCTGACGCTTGCCGCCCGGGCCGATTGGGAGACGGCGCTGCGGATGGCGAATGCGGCCGCTGCGGTTGCCGTCGGCAAGAAGGGCACGGCTACGGTGATGCCTGCGGAACTGCGGCGCAAGATCCTGCCGCATGCATCATTGGCGGCCGAGGAAAAAATCGTGGCGGCGGGCGGCGACCTCGCCACGCATCTGGCGGAGTGGCGCCGGCAGGGACTGCGGATCGGCTTCACCAACGGCTGCTTCGACATCCTGCATCCCGGCCACGTCAAGGTGCTGACGGCAGCGCGCGGCGCCTGCGATCGCCTGGTCGTCGGACTCAACAGCGACGCCTCGGTGAAGCGCCTCAAGGGCGAGGACCGTCCGGTGCAGGATGAGCGCGCGCGAGCTGAAGTGCTGGCGGCGCTGGAAGCGGTCGATCTCGTCGCCTTGTTCGAGGAGGACACGCCGATCGACCTGATCACGCGGGTCCGGCCGAGCGTGCTGGTCAAGGGCGGCGACTATACCCGCGAGCAGGTCGTCGGCCACGAAATCGTCGAGGCCACCGGCGGCGAGGTCGTGCTGGTCGACATTCTGCCGGGCCACAGCACGACGTCGCTGGTCGATCGTGCGCGGGGAGGCAAGCTGTGAGTGTGAGCGTCGAGGCCGCGCCGATTTCCCTGTTGCGGCGTTACTGGCGGGACAGGGCGCTGTGGACGACGATCGCGGATGTTTACGCCATCCTGACGGCGCTCACGCTGCCGTGGTCGACTTCGCTGGTCGCCATCTTCATGGTGCTCTGGCTCGGTGCGGTGGTATGGGTGATGGATTGGCGCGCCTTCGGGCGGCTGCTTAAACGGCCGGTCTGCTACCTGCCGCTGGCGCTGGTCGGTCTGGCTGTTGTCGGCACGCTCTGGTCTGATGCGGAGCGGGGCGCGCAGCTCAAAGCCATCAGTCCGACCCTCAAGCTCCTGGTGCTGCCGGTGCTGATCTATCATTTCGAGCGTTCGTCGCGCGGGATGTGGGTCTTCGTCGCATTCCTGGTGTCGTGTACCCTGCTGATGCTGATGTCGTGTCTGGTCGCGATCGAGCCCAGCCTTTCGCTCAAGGCCCCGGGCGAACAGGGCGAAGGGCGCGGGATCTTCGTCAAGAACTACATCGCCCAGAGCCAGGAATTCACACTATGCGCGGTCGCGCTGGCCTATCCGGTGATCAGCCTGCTGCGGTCGAGCCGGATCTGGCAGGCGCTGGCGCTGGGCGCGGTCTCGCTTGGATTTCTCGCCAACATGGCGTTTGTGACCGTCTCGCGGACAGCCATTGTCACGATGCCGATCATGGTGGGCGTATTCGCGTTGCTGCACCTGAGGCGTCGAACCAGCCTGATCCTCATCGGCGTGATGCTCGTGATGGGCGGCCTGCTCTGGTTTGCCACGCCTGACCTGCGGTGGGGCCCCCAACGCCTGCTCAGGGATTATCAGTACTACAAGTCCAACGAGCACGTGACGTCGGTCGGGCAACGGCTGGAGTTCTGGCAAAAATCGCTTCGGTTCATTTCGGAGGCGCCGATCATTGGCCACGGAACGGGCTCGATGCGGGGGCTGTTCGAACGGGCTTCCACCAATGGCGAACGCCGCGATCAGGTGATTGCCAATCCACACAACCAGACGTTGAACATTGCTGTGCAATGGGGTATGATCGGTGTCGTCCTGTTGTACGCGATGTGGCTGGTGCACCTGCTGCTGTTTCGTGGCGAAGGGCTGGTCGCCTGGATCGGATTGCTGGTCGTCGTGCAGAACATCTTCTCCTCGCTGTTCAACTCCCACATCTTCGATTTTCACGAGGGGTGGATGTATGTGCTCGGCGTCGGCGTCGCCGGCGGTATGATATTGGCAGCCAGGCAGCGCGAACTTTCGACTCCGCCGGCGCAACCGTGATGACCGCTGCGCGGAGGTCGCGAGGCAGAGGAACCCGTGGAACCGTCTGGCCATGATCGCTGGCATGCTTGCCGCAGATGAGTTATCAGCGGGCGCGCGATGTCGCGCGAATCCCCTGGTTTTCCGAAGCCGGTCATAGGAATGACGCCGCTTTCGCAACTGACCCGTCGCAACTACCTGATCGCAACGCATGATGCGCTGGCGACGGCCTTTGCGCTGCTGGCGAGCTTCTATCTGCGCTTCGAGGGCGGCGAGGCTTTTTACGCGCGCCTGCCGCTGCTGCTGCGCATCCTGCCGTTCTTCGTCATCTTCAGCGTGATCATCTGCTACGTCTTCAACCTGACGACGACGAAATGGCGTTTCATTTCGCTGCCGGATGCCTTGAACATCCTGCGTGTGGCGACCGTCCTGGCGGTCGGGCTGATCGTGCTGGACTATGCGTTCCTGTTCGGCGCGACGAACCCCAAGGCGCCGGTGCTGTTCGGCCGCATAACGATCATCCTTTACTGGTTCCTCCAGGTCTTTGCGCTGAGCGCGCTCCGGTTCGGTTATCGCTATTTCCGCTACACGCGCGTCCGCCGCCATGCCCAGACCGAAGGGGCATCGTCGACCCTGCTGGTCGGCCGCGCTGCGGACGCCGAAGTGCTGCTGCGCGGGATCGAGAGCGGCGCCGTCAAGCAGCTCTGGCCGGTCGGCGTACTGTCGCCGGCGGCCTCGGACCGCGGGCAGTCGATCCGCAACGTGCCGGTGCTCGGCGGCATCGACGATGTCGAGGATGTGATCCGCGATTACGCCGGGCGCGGAAAGCCGATCTCGCGGCTGGTCATGACGCCTTCGGCTTTCGAACCCGAGGCCCGTCCCGAAGCGGTCCTGATGCGCGCGAAGCGGATGGGCGTGCTCGTCAGCCGCCTGCCGTCTCTCGAAAGCGGCGACGCGCCGAGACTGACCAACGTCGCGGTGGAGGATCTCCTGCTGCGGCCCAGCGCAAAGATCGACTACGGGCGCCTCGAAACCCTGGTGAAGGGCAAGGCGGTCATCGTCACCGGGGGCGGCGGCTCGATCGGCTCGGAAATTTGCGACCGCATCGCCACGTTCGGCGCCGCGCGACTGCTCGTGATAGAGCATTCGGAGCCGGCGCTTTACGCGGTGACTGAAGCGCTGGCCGAGCGAGCCACCGGCGCCGTGATCGAGGGCCGCATCGCGGACATCCGCGATCGCGAACGGATCATGCGCCTAATGGGCGAATTCAAGCCCGACATCGTGTTCCATGCCGCAGCCCTGAAGCACGTGCCGATCCTGGAGCGCGACTGGAGCGAAGGCGTCAAGACCAACATCTTCGGATCGGTCAACGTCGCCGATGCGGCGCTGGCGGCGGGCGCCGAAGCCATGGTGATGATTTCGACCGATAAGGCGATCGAACCGGTTTCGATGCTGGGCCTGACCAAGCGTTTCGCCGAAATGTATTGCCAGGCTCTCGACCATGACCTGATCACGCAGTCCGTCGGCAGGCCGCGCATGCGCCTGATCTCGGTGCGGTTCGGCAACGTGCTGGCGTCCAACGGGTCGGTCGTGCCGAAGTTCAAGGCGCAGATCGAGGCGGGCGGTCCGGTCACGGTGACGCATCCGGACATGGTTCGGTACTTCATGACCATCCGTGAAGCTTGCGACCTGGTGCTGACCGCAGCGACCCATGCGCTGGCGCCGACGCGGCCGGACGTCTCGGTCTATGTTCTCAACATGGGGCAACCGGTCAAGATCGTGGATCTCGCCGAACGGATGATCCGCCTGTCGGGTCTCGAGCCGGGCATCGACATCGAAGTGGTGTTCACCGGCATGCGGCCGGGCGAGCGGCTGAACGAAATCCTGTTTGCCACCCAGGAGCCTACGGTCGAGATCGGGATCGCCGGTATCATGGCCGCCCGGCCGAACGAACCGCCGATGCAGACCTTGCGAAAATGGCTCGCGGCGCTGGAGGATGCGATCGCGAGGGAAGACCGCTCCACCATCCGCGCGGTGCTCAAGGATGCCGTGCCGGAGTTCGGAACGAACGCCGCCTGAGCTTCTTTCGAATCGCCGCCGGGCGTTTGAAAGCCCGGGACGGCTCAGACGGGACACGGCCGCCTGCGCGAAAAACGCCACATCAGAAGTGCGGTGGCGATGCCGCCGATGACCAGCAACAGGGCCGAGATCGTCGTCGACGATGCCATCGCTGAGCCGGTCGCCAATATCGCCAGCGCGATATTGAGCGCGAATACCTCGCCCACCACGCGCGACACCGAAAAGCCGTTGTCGGTGGCGCACTGGTAGAAGTGCGAGCGGTGTGCGGCCCAGAACGGTTCGCGCCGCGCCATCCGGCGCAACAGGGTGACGGTCGCATCGGCGAGATAATAGAGAGGCAACAGCAGGGCTGCGGCAAATTGCTGGTGCCAGGCAAGCTGCAGCAGGCACCAGCCGACCAGCAGGCCGATCGGCAGGCTGCCGACGTCGCCGAGAAAGATCTTCGCTACCGGGCGGTTGAACGGGGCGAAGCCGAGCATCGCGCCGAACAGCGCCGCGGCGACCAGGGTCGTTGATGCCGGAAGGTCGCTGAGCCAGCCCAGCAGCACGACCGCGCCGGTGATCGGCACAATCTCTGCCACCGTCATCAGGTCCAGCCCGTCCATGAAGTTGACCAGGTTCACGAACCACAGCCCCGCCAGCAGCAGCAGGGTGCGTTCGAGCCAGAGCGGGCAGGCCGGCGCGACCCGCAGGCTTTCCGGCGCGGCAAAAATCACCACGGCGACCGCTGCTCCCTGCAGCAGCAGCCGCGGCAAAACCGGAATCGAACGGATGTCGTCGGCAAAACCCACGGCCGCGATGAACAGCGTCGCGCCTAAAACGGCGAGGGGGATAGTGGCATCGCCGGCGAGTGCGATGGAAGCTGCGGCTACGAGCAGCGTGGCGGCGACGACGGCAATCCCCGCGCCCTGCGGGGTCGGAATGCGATGGGAAGACCGTGCGTTCGGCTTCGCGAGCGCGACCCGCACCAGCAGCGGCCGGATCGCCGATGTCATGACGCCCGACAGCAATCCGGCCGCGGCAGCCGCTGCAAACGTCACCAGAAAATGCGAATTGGCCATTCGACCCGACGTGGAAGATGACGTGAAGCTACTGTGAAGGCTATTCTTGAAGGCTATTCTTGAAGGCTATTCTTGAAGGCTATTTTTGGAGGCTATTTGGGAGCCTCGATCGGCACCGTTCCCTGCGCGGCCTTTTCGGCACTGAGAATCCACACCACGCCGCCGATCGCGCCGACGATGAAGGATACCGCGCCGAACAGCAGCGAGATATTGACGCCTTCATTGGCCATCAGGCCGGCATATCCGAACGCCAGTCCCATGGTGGCCTCGCGGACTCCCCAGCCGGCAATCGAGATCGGCAGCATGGTGATCAGCATCACTGGCGGGATCAACTGGAAAATCTGGCCGAACATCACGGGTGCGTCGATCGATTGCACCACGCACCAGGCAATGACGACGGTAAGCACGTGCACGAGCAGCGACAGCACCGCAACCTTGGGGCCGTGGACGCGGCTGAACAGCACGCGGTTGGCGATGACGGAACAGGCGTGGATGTGATGGGTTCCCCACCAGCGCTTCAGCCACGGCCAGTGCAACCTCCCGAGCACGAGAAATCCGAGACCGCCGGCAAGGGCTGCGAAGTCGACGAGCAGCAGCGCCGACCTGCCGTGGGAATCGGCAATCAGGCGATAGCTCCAGGGCAGGCTGGCAACGATAATCACGGCAAGCGCAATCAGGCCAATCGCACGGTCGACGAAGATCGAATAGGTCGCTGCCCGCCACCCGGCGCCCGTCCGCGCGACGAGCCACAGCCGCACCGCGTCACCACCGATCGAGGACGGCAGCGTCTGATTGAAGAAGGTTCCGATCACATTGAAGCGCATCGCCTGTTTGGTAGGCAGTGGCGCCCCGCACTCCGCACCGATCACACGCCACCGCAAAACGCCGACCAGAATCTGCAGGAACGTGATGGCAATCGCGAGCCCGATCCACCCCAGACTGGAAACGTCGAGGCGCGAAGCCAACTCGGCCAGATCTACCTTGCGCAGCGAGAAATACAGCAGCGCCGCCGAGACGAGAATCTTCAGTAACGAAACCAGGATCCGGCGCATCTCGCCCGTGCTTGGGTTTGAGAGGGGTAAACAGCGCAAATTCGGCGCCATGCTTCGAACTTCGCCGCCTTGGTATGGTTTTCGGACCGGTCTGGCAATAGCCGCGCCGGTAGGTATTGCAGCCCCCTCGACGTGGCGGGTAAAGAGGCGCTGGCGGAACGGCAGGCGCAAGCGGCGCCAGGTTTGAGGACATGATGTCGGATCAATCCATACTGGTTACCGGAGCTGCCGGCTTCATCGGCTTCCACGTTTCCCGCGCGCTGCTGGCCGCAGGCCGGACCGTGGTCGGTCTCGACAATCTCAACAGCTATTACGATCCGGCGCTGAAGCAGGCCAGGCTGGAAATTCTCCGCGGCGAGCCGCGCTTCGCCTTCGAACAGATCGATCTCGCCGATCGCGCTTCAATGGAACGCCTGTTTGCCAGGCACCGCTTTCCAAGAGTGGTCCATCTTGCGGCGCAGGCCGGCGTGCGTCATTCGATCGATCATCCGCACGACTATGCCGACGCCAATCTGGAAGGCTTTCTCAACGTGCTGGAAGGCTGCCGGCATCACGGATGCGGCCATCTGGTCTATGCATCGTCGTCGTCGGTCTACGGCGCCAATACCAAGCTGCCGTTTTCGGTGGACGACAGGACCGATCGGCCGATCAGCCTGTACGCCGCCACCAAGAAGGCCAACGAGCTGATCGCGCATTCCTACAGCCACCTTTACCGGCTTCCAGCGACGGGATTGCGCTTCTTTACCATTTACGGGCCGTGGGGACGGCCCGACATGGCGATTTTCATGTTCACCAGGGCGATCCTGGAGGGCACGCCGATCAGGCTCTTTAACCATGGCCGGATGCGTCGCGATTTTACCTTTGTCGACGATGTAACCCGTGTCGTATCGCGGCTGGTCGACCACGTGCCCGCCGACGGCGGCCCGGCCGCCGGCGCGCCGGCAAAAATTTACAATGTCGGCAATAATCATCCGGAAGAACTCACCCATGTGGTAGCCGTTCTGGAGCAGGAACTCGGCCGCCGGGCGGTCAGGGAGATGTTGCCGATGCAGCCCGGAGACGTGACCGAAACCTTCGCCGACGTCGCGGAACTCATGCGCGACACGGGCTTCAGGCCGCAGACATCGATCGAGGATGGCCTTCGCGCGTTTGTCGCCTGGTATCGCGACTACCACAGGATCTGAGACGCCGATGAATGGACGAATTATCCCTCTGATCATGTGCGGCGGCGCCGGGACGCGGCTGTGGCCGGCATCGCGCGAAGTGCATCCGAAGCAGTTTCTGTCGCTGTTCGGCGCGCGCTCGACGTTCCAGGATACGCTGTTGCGGGTTTCCGACGCTGCGCTGTTCGAGCGGCCGGTCGTCATCACCAACAACGCCTATCGCTTCATGGTGCTCGAACAATTGGCGGAGATCGGCCTTGAGGCCGACGTGCTGCTGGAGCCGATGCGGCGCGATTCCGGGCCTGCGATCGCGGCCGGCGCCGCCTTCGCGCAGGCGCGCGACAGGGACGCGATCGTGCTGGCGCTTGCCGCCGATCACGTGGTTGCCGACACGGCAGCGTTTCTCGCCGCGTGCCGCGAGGGCCTTGCCGCGGCGGAAGCCGGGCACATCGTGACGTTCGGCGTCCAGCCCGAGCGCGCCGCCACCGAATACGGCTACATCAATCCCGGCGAGACCATTTCCGGCAAGGTGCGCGCTGTCGCGAAATTCGTCGAGAAGCCGGATCCGGCCACCGCGGCCGACTACGTCAAGTCAGGCTATCTCTGGAACAGCGGAAACTTCATGTTCCGTGCCGCGGTCCTTTCGGATGAATACCGCAAGCTGGATGCTGCAAGCGTGCAGGCCGTGACCGATGCGGTGG
>JAESGP010000094.1_pt1 | contig 80456 bp, 72 predicted proteins | sample 9269741 | NCBI WGS metagenome assembly JAESGP01 (sample SAMN15720684, study PRJNA650882) | algae metagenome | isolation source: Desmonostoc vinosum HA7617-LM4 and co-occurring heterotrophs from cave wall | place: USA: Waikapalae cave, Hawaii | collected 2011-05-27 | reverse complement strand
CGTAAAGTAGCGATGATACTTAAATTTGATTTAAGTGGAATCAGTAGAGGCGCTTTAAGCGCGCCTAAGAAAGTTCTTTTATGGACTCTTCAGAAATCCCCGTGTCTTCAGACCGGGGAAGCTTAAAGCTAATTTTGCGTATTAGATGCAGGAATTAAACGTAACTGATAACTGATAACCCATGTCAAACGAAGTTGTAGCAGCTAACGAAGCATTTTATCGAGCTTTTGAAAGAAAAGATATTGAAGCAATGAGTGCGGTATGGTCACAGGGAACAGGTAGTTTTTGTATACATCCAGGACGCGATGTACTGCGGGGTTGGAAAGAGATTCGTCACTCTTGGGAACAAATATTTAAAATTACTACTTATATCGAAATCAACACAGAATTAATTGCTACGGAAATTACTGATAATATTGCTTACGTCGTGCTGAGAGAAAATGTGTTTCAAGTAGTTGGCGGCAGAAGACTAGAAGCACAATCAATGGCTACAAATATTTTTCAATTTCTCGGTAGCAAGTGGTATTTAGTTCATCACCATGGTAGTCCCGTGATGCAGTGATGAAGCATGAGGAAGCAGGGGGGAGATCTCTTATGGGTAGGTTTTTTAGATTTCGCGTTTTGGTTGACGCGGGGACGCGGGGACACGGTGAGACAGCGCTACAGGAGGGTTTCCCTCCGCAGGCGACTGCGTTAGCGCAGCGTTAGCGAGCTTGCGAGCGTCACCCGAAGGGGGACGCGGAGAAAGATTTCAGAACGAAAAAATAGGTTTTTTCAGACTGAATATGAAAAACCTACCCTTGAAAGAGGGGGGAGATGTGGTTGGACTTCGCGGTAGTTGAATCTCGACTTCGCTCGATTACCGCGTAGCCGAAACTCACCAACCGGGAGATGAGTAAGAAAATTTCTCCGCATCCTCGCTTCCTCTTCCCCAGTCCCCAATCCCCAGTCCCCAATCCCCAATCCCCAATCCCCAATCCCCAATCCCCAATCCCCAGTCCCTTATCTGCTGTAAAATATGATTTATGGCATCTACTATTCAAGCTTTACCAACAGAAGTTGTATATCTCATTACTGCTGGAGAGGTAATTGACTCATTGGCCTCTGTAGTCAGGGAATTGATTGAAAACTCCCTTGATGCAGGTGCAACGAGAATTGTAGTTTCTCTGTGGCCGCAGCAGTGGCGAGTTCGTGTGACAGATAATGGCTGTGGGATGAACTTAGATGATTTGCAACAAGCTGCCACAGCCCACAGTACCAGTAAAATTCGCTCTAGCGCTGATTTATGGAAAATTAACAGTCTGGGGTTTCGTGGTGAAGCTTTGCACAGTTTGACGATGCTGGCAGATTTGGAAATTTTGAGTCGTCCAATAAATGGAAAGTTAGGATGGCGAGTTGTTTATGGTGATGATGGCAAAGCTGTATTAGTAGAAGCAGCTGCGATCGCTCCTGGTACGGTGGTAACAGTTTCTAATTTATTTGCTTGCTCATCTCGTCGTCAGGGATTGCCAACATTAGCACAGCAAATGAAGGCTGTACAAGGAACAATCCAACAAATTGCCCTTTGTCATCCCCATGTTACCTGGCAAGTTTGGCAAAATGACCGCGAATGGTTCACCATCTGTCCGGCTGCGACAGTGGGACAACTTTTACCACAAATTCTCCCACAGGTGCGACAGGGTGATTTACAAGAGGTGACAGTAGAATTACCCCAAGCCCATAACTCAACACTAAACTTAGTCATCGGATTACCAGATCGCTGTCATCGCCATCGTCCAGATTGGGTACGAGTAGCCATCAACGGCAGAATGGTGAAATCTCCAGAACTAGAGCAAACTATTCTTTGTGCATTTCATAAAACATTACCACGCGATCGCTATCCGGTTTGTTTTCTGCATCTGGCCATTTCCCCCGACTACATCAACTGGAACCGCAACCCCGCCAAAACCGAAATTTATCTCAACGAACTCAGTTATTGGCAAGAACAAATTACCCAAGCGATCGATCAAGCATTCCGCATCAACTCAGCCAGTCTCAAAGAAACTACTCATATCACACGAGTCAGTAAATTACTTCAAGCCGCAGAAGGCAAAGGCGGTTATAACTTTAATCCGAAAAATTCCCATGAACACAGCGATACTCAGCACTCATTAAAAGCTGTAGCTCAAGTTAGCAACACTTATATAGTCGCAGAACATTCAGGCGGAATGTGGTTAGTAGAACAACACATTGCCCATGAACGAGTGTTATACGAGCAATTATGCGATAATTGGCAGCTGATCTCTATTGAACCCTCGATCATTCTCTATCAATTATCGCCAGCGCAAGTATCACAACTGCAACGCATCGGTTTAGACATCGAACCCTTTGGAGAACAACTTTGGGCCGCGCGTACAGTCCCTGCACTGTTGCAGCAGCGAGACGACTGTGCAGAAGCAATTTTAGAACTCAGTTGGGGAGGCGACTTACAAACAGCTCAAGTAGCTGTCGCCTGTCGTAGTGCCATTCGTAATGGTACACCCATGAACCTCCAAGAAATGCAAACGCTTTTAGATCAATGGCAACGCACACGTAACCCCCGCACTTGTCCCCACGGACGCCCAATTTATCTATCATTAGAAGAGTCCGCTTTAGCTCGTTTTTTCCGCCGTCATTGGGTAATTGGTAAAAGTCACGGCCTTTAAAGGTCTTATATCGTTATGGTTTTGATACGGACAAGAGCCTTAAAGTCTTGTAGACTAAGGTTATAGATACTAAATTTTAGTTATAAGCCTTAACTGGTTTCTAAATAAATGAAAAATGAGATTCCTTAACCCACCCATCACCGAAGCCATTGTTGATATAACAGTCAATCTTCATGATAATTTTAATCATGAAGAACTTTTGAAGTTTCATGAAAATATTAAAGACTCTTTTCCAAATATTCAAAAGAGAATGGCACTTCAAGGGGGTTTTGAATTTGACTTAGAGAATTCGGATGAAATCAACTCTCAATTTTTTTCAGTATCTAATAAGCCTGAAGGATATATTTTTATTTCTAATGACCAAAAAAGAATTATTCAAGCTAGGCTAAATGGCTTTACATTCAGTAGGTTGAAGCCCTATGAGAATTGGGAAAGCTTTTATGGAGAGGCATATAAGTTATGGCAAAAGTATGCTCAAATTACATCTCCTACAGAAGTAGTCCGTCTTGCTCTACGGTATGTCAACCAAATTATGATACCTGCAACAGGAACTATAGAGCTAAAAAATTACGTAAAAACATTACCAGAAATATCGAGTAATTTATCGGTAATAATGGAAGGCTATTTTATGCAAATAATTGTAGTCCATCCAGAATATCAACCCTCAAGAGGAATTATTAATCAAACAATCGGTCAAGTAACCGAAAATGAAAAGGGTGAAAAAGCGATTCCTTTAATATTTGATATAGATGTTTTTCAACAAGTAAATCTTCACCATAATGATGATAAAATCAATAAAATTTTTGAATTAAATTTGCGACGCTTTAGAGACGAAATATTTTTTAAGAGCATTACTGATAAAACAGAGGATCTTTTCAAATGAGTAAGTTACTTGCTATAGATAAAAATCAGTTTTTGAGTACAACTTCTAGCAGTGGTAGTAGTAATGAACACTACAAAATAATTCGAGCAAGCCAACAAGTTCAAAGACATAGGCTAGAAGCCAAAGTATGGAAATATAATACATCGTTGTATTTATTCTCTGATTTAGATATTTCTGAGTTTGAGAATAGAGTAGAAGAGATTCGAGATGAACTCTTGGAAGGTCATCTTGCACTTTCCAAAGAAGACGTAAATATTCTCAAGCAACTAGTTAGATGTTTAAGTGTTTTCCAACTTCTAGCTGTGGCAAGGCTTATGAGTCCTCTTTTAGAAAATGAGCGATTATCTCAAGATGCAGCTTACATAATCAGTGTGCTTTTAGCGCATCCAGCAGACGAAGTAAGATATGCTGCTTTAGAAGCAATTAGTTTTGCTCTAGGTGAAGTTCCTATTGCTGAAGAAATACTTGCAGAAGCAAAGAATTTGCTTAAAAATGAAGAAAGTACATTTGTACGTGAATTTTTGGAGTCACTATAGCAATCCTATTTGAGATCCGAACAGGGCATACACTCATGCAGCTTAGAAAAATCAAATTCTTGGTGATTAATAAAGAACTTCAGTTAGTATAAATGTATCATTAGGTTCTATGTAATTTAGGATTGCTATATAAGGTGTGAGTGAATTACGTTACTACAGAAGTGTGAAAAGCCTTGCAACGTGGAAAGCTGGTAAGCAGCAAAAGGCAATTCCATCTCCAGAACACGCGAATCGATACCTAAGAGATATTAAGGAGGGAAAAGGTTTTCCTTCCTTATGGCTACCTTCATGTTCTGAAGACTTAGAGAAAATTTCTTTAGGAATCCTGTTGAGAAAAGGACATCTCGATACCATAAACTTAGTTGGCTTTAATGAATGCTGCTTTAGTAATATGGGAATTGAGGTGAGTAAAGTAGAAGATACTAATTTCCCTATACCTACAGTAGGCCACTTACATTATGAATTGTGTACCACAGATGACCTTGAGTTAACAGCAGCAATAGAGTTATTTATTAAATGTAATGGTGACATTGCAGATTTTGTTAAGTCAGATCCTAATAAAAACAATATGCGGAAAGTAGCTGCAAAGTATATGAGTGAAGTCAGCAAGCAATATCAGCACAAAGTTCAAGAGTGGGCTAAAGAATACTTACAATGAGAGTCTAGCCATAATATCTGCATTAACCTATCGATATCAACCCCCACTACAACAGCCAATGCTTCCTACTGCTGCTGAGAAGGAGGGGAATTAAACCGAAACTTTTCCCATCGGGCGATCGCGTACCTCTGCTAAAATCGAACGATTACTAATCTCTTTGCCAACCTGCCGAATCGCAATACCACGTTTTCCCCTGCATAACCTGCCAAGTTCTCCCCGCGATAGGCGCAAAATTTGACGTCGCATATAAGATCAATTTGCTGGGATACTCAGCAAAATAAAAATTTATGGAGTTTTGTGACTCTGTGATTACTTCTGGATTACCAACTATCAACGCCCTCAAACAACCCACTAGTGAAGCTTGGGTAAAACAAGCGATCGCTAACCTAGATATCATCTTACTCGACCACTCTCACTGTGAACGTAAAGCAGCAGGTGTAGCTTTAAACTTTATGTTTCGCTACCCATCCAATACTAAAATGGTGCGAGAGTTAACAGCGATCGCGATCGAAGAACTAGAACACTTTGAACTAGTTAACCAATGGCTAGAACGCCGCAATATCCCCCTTGCACCCCTACCACCACCACCCTACGGTGCAGGCTTAAAAGCTCAAGTTCGTCCTCAAGAACCCCATAAATTTTTAGATTCTTTGCTAGTTACTGGTTTAATAGAAGCTCGTAGCCACGAACGCCTGGGACTATTAGCTAATTACTGTCCTGAACCACAATTAGCAAAATTTTATCGTGGCTTAATGGCATCAGAAGCGCGGCACTACGGTATATACTGGGTTCTAGCTGCTACTTACTTTGACCGAGAAATTGTCATGCAACGACTCGATGAATTGGCAATTGTCGAAAGTGAGTTACTAGCGACTTTGCACCCAGAACCAAGAATCCATAGTTAGTAGACTAACGCCAGAGATTATGAAGCTTCAGTTAACACATACAAGACTGCTTGTTTCCAACTTCAAAGATACTTTTCTGTTCTACCGAGATTTACTCAGATTTGATGTCGATTGGGGCGATGAAAATAGTGGGTACGCTGAGTTTAATACTGGATATGTCAAACTGGGTTTGTTCAAAATGGAATTAATGGCTGAAGTCGTCCCCAGAGTCGTACAGCCTTCATATGTTGCCAATCAAGACAGAATTGCTCTAATTTTTGCAGTCGATAACGTAGATGAGGTTTATCAGCAAGTAAAAGATCACGGTGCGACAGTTGTCACCTCACCTGTAGATCGTCCAGATTGGGGGATTCGTACAGCTCACTTTCGCGATCCCGACGGGAATTTAATTGAAATATACAGCAACTTAGGCATATTAAATTAACAGTTTGTGATCTAAATATTTGAAACTTTACTAAACTCACCCCATTCAGGCAGCAAAGCAACATCCTGATGAAGAAATAATATTTTTTGTTGAATGAAAAATCATTATCGAGATTTTTTAATTCGTGATTGGCAAGAACGCGATCGCCACAAAGCTGCGGAAGTTATCCGTACTGTATTATCAGAATACGGTCTAAGTTGGGAACCAGATGATGCAGACAAAGATGTCCTGCAAGTAGAAGCATATTACTTAACTACTGGCGGTGAGTTTTGGGTGATTGAATACCAAAGCCAAATCGTAGGTACGGGAGCATACTACCCCATACATCGTGGCGAAAAAGCAGTAGAAATCCGCAAAATGTACCTTTTGCCAAGCGTGCGGGGTGTGGGAATGGGGAAATATTTGTTACAACAGCTAGAAATAGCGATCGCTTCTCGTGGTTTTCAGCAAATTTGGATTGAAACCGCCAGCGTTTTAGCCGAAGCCGTCAAACTATATGAAACCAACGGCTACAACCCAACAACAGGAATAGAAACAACACGATGCGATCGCGTTTATTTTAAGTGGTTAGTACCTAGTAGACAAATGACAAATGACCAATAACAAAAAATTCAAAATTCAAAATTAGAAAATAACCAATTACCAAAGGCTAACTGATAATTAATAGCTGACGCCATTAGTAATGTTGATGCAATAACAAATGCACCCTTGGACTCAAAATATCAAAGGTTTACTCAATCTGTTTCTCCAATCTCATTGCCCTCTGTGTCAAAGAAGCACATCTAGTGAATTTTGTCAAAATTGTACTAAACAGCTACAAAACTGTCATCTCAAAAACCATAATTTTCTCTGGCAAGAGCCAATACCAGTGTTTGGCTGGGGGGTTTATGGAGGGCCCTTAAAACGAGCGATCGCCGCGATGAAATACGAAAATCAACCCCAAATCGCGCGTCCTTTGGGTCAATGGTTAGGCGAAACTTGGTTATTAAACTCGCCAATTGGCGATCATCAAGCCGTGGTAGTTCCCATACCACTCCACGCCAATAAGCAAAAGCAACGAAAATATAATCAAGCTGCGTTAATCGCCAAAAGCTTCTGTGAAACAACTGGGTTAAGATTGAAACTAAATGCTTTAGAAAGGGTGCGAGAAACTAAAGCGCAGTTTGGTTTATCAGTATCTGAGCGAGAAGGAAACTTAGTTGAAGCTTTTGCTGTAGGGCAAGAATTTCGCCGTCGCCTCTCACATCTGCCTGTACTTTTAGTAGACGACATTTATACTACTGGTGCTACCGCCAAGTCTGCTGTGCAAACACTTAGCCAGTGTGGAATAGTAGTTTTAGGATTAGCAGCTGTCGCCACTACCGTAAAAGACAAATAAAAGGTTAATCGGTAAATTCTATCGAGTAATTTTATAGCTGACCAAACGTAGACTATTTTTGGAGAAACACTACTTTAAATGTTATGAATAAAGCTTTTACAGTGGGTTTGAAACCATTCATCATTGTTCCTGCCATGTTGCTAGCGATCGGCATCAGTACAAAAGCCGCTTTCGCTCAAAATAAGTTGTATAGTCCAATACCTTTAGCTAACACCGCTGAGTTGTCAGACACACTTTCAGAAAAAGACATTCCCACAGGCCAAGGTGGATTTGCTCGTGACTATACAGTTAAATTGCAGAAAGGCGATAACCTAGCAGTTGATTTATCATCTGACAGTTTTGACAGCATCATCACCTTGCTAGCACCCGATGGCTCAACATTAGCAGAAAATGACGATGGCCCCGATGGTAGCAGCAATTCTCTACTGTTTACTCGGATTAACGAAACCGGAACTTATATAGTCCGTGTCAGATCTTTTGGAGAAACTGGTGTTGGTGGTTTCAAACTGAAAGTGACAAAGCTACAACCGATTAAATAATTCGTAATTCGTAATTCGTAATTCGTAATAACGCTCCTTCGGACGCTCGTACCTCGCTAACGCTGCGCTAACGTAATTCGTAATTAAGTGAGAGAATGGGGAACTCGGGGCTCCCGCTCCCGGAGTGAGTGGGGATTAGGGGTAATGGGGAATAGGACACGGGGACACCGGGACGCGGAGAAAATTTCTCCCTCATCTTTCGGTTGGTGAGTTTCGGCTACGCGGTAATCGAGCGAAGTCGAGATTCAACTACCGTTTCGGCTACGCGGTAGCAAGCTACGCGTAGCGTCTGCGACAGGAGAAGTCGAAGTGCATCCTCCCACTTTTTACCCCCACCAAAAACCTGATTCCTCTGTAGTGGTAATTCATGAATTACCGCTATATTCCTGCGGACAAAAATTGGCCAAGTTGGCTTATTTGTTTGACAAATTACCAATACTATGAAGTAGGGGATATCTACGGTAATTTTTGGTTTGGGGAACAACTTTGATATAGTTAACTCGGTAAATATTCCCTCTCTAGCGGCAAAACAGCAAATTGACAGCAACAAAGAAGCAGAAATAATCAGGAAAAAGGAAGAGTCTTTTTACTTTTTTTCCCTCTATGCTTTGAGCGGTTAGTTTAAACAACCCAATTTCTAACTGGTGCGATCGCTCACGGTATTTGCCTTCATCGGCACGATAGGATTCTAAAACAATAACTGTACTAAAAGGTCTAAATGGCAGAAACATTATTTTTTAACGCTTTGCGGGAAGCCATTGATGAAGAAATGGCACGCGACTCCAGTGTATTCGTTCTTGGTGAAGACGTAGGACACTATGGCGGTTCCTACAAAGTTACCAAAGACCTTTACCAAAAGTATGGCGAACTGAGAGTTCTAGATACCCCCATCGCAGAAAACAGCTTTACAGGCATGGCGGTAGGAGCAGCAATGACTGGGTTGCGTCCGATCATTGAAGGCATGAACATGGGCTTTTTACTGTTGGCTTTTAACCAGATATCCAACAACGCCGGCATGTTGCGCTACACTTCTGGCGGTAACTTTAAAATTCCGATGGTAATTCGTGGCCCTGGAGGAGTAGGGCGTCAGCTAGGTGCAGAACATTCTCAGCGATTAGAAACCTACTTTCAAGCAGTGCCAGGGTTGAAGATTGTTGCTTGTTCAACACCTAGAAACGCCAAAGGATTGCTCAAGTCAGCCATCCGTGATGATAACCCAGTCTTATTCTTTGAACACGTCTTACTATACAACTTAAAAGAAGATCTCCCAGAAGGAGAATATCTCTTACCCTTGGATAAAGCAGAAGTTGTACGTCGCGGTAAAGATGTCACAATTATCACTTATTCACGGATGCGGCATCACGTGACGCAAGCAGTAAAAACTTTAGAAAAGAAAGGTTACGACCCAGAAGTCATCGATTTAATATCGCTCAAACCTTTAGATTTTGATACAATCGGCGCATCTGTACGCAAAACCCATCGCGTCATCGTCGTCGAAGAATCCATGCGAACTGCGGGTATTGGGGCAGAAGTCATCGCTTCAATTAACGATCGCCTATTTGACGAATTGGATGCGCCAGTACTGCGTCTATCCTCCCAAGATATCCCCACACCCTACAACGGCAACCTAGAACGATTAACAATCGTCCAACCAGAGCAAATTGTCGAAGCCGTAGAAAAAATGATGGCCGCGCGGGTTTAGCTAGAGGCTAGGGGGATGAGGGGGATGAGGGAGATGAGGGAGAAATTTTCTCCGCGTCCCCGTGTCCCCGCGTCCCCGCGTCTCCACGTCCCCGCGTCCCCGCGTCCCCACTCCCATAACTCCATAAAAGAGCGCTATTATAGCCTTTGTCAGTTGCGAGTTATGGTATGCAAAGACAGCGATCGCTATTGGTCTTGATTTTTTTCCTAATAATTGCGGCTGTTGCGGCAATTATCACTATTCCTGTACCCTTGGGACTGGACTTGAGGGGAGGTTCACAACTTACAATTCAGGTGAAACCATCGGCGGAAATTCCGCAAATCACCGAGCGAGAATTGGAAGGTGTTAAGAAAGTTGTAGAAGGTCGAATAAATGCTCTGGGCGTTTCAGAACCATTGATTGATACAGTCCGCCCGGATAAAATCTTGGTACAGTTACCAGGAGTCAACGATCCAGAGCAAGCTGAGCGTGTGCTGGGAGGTACAGCGCAGTTAGAATTCCGCACGCAAAAGCCTGGTACGGAAAGACAACTTTTTGATTTAGAAATATCGACCAAACCAGAACTGAAAGCAAAGCAGGAAGAAGCAAAGAAGAAAAAAGATCAAGCAGCGATTGCTAAAAATCAAGAAGAGTTAAATAAACTTAACCAAGCGATCGCGGGTTTATTTGAAACCACTAACCCCCCATTAGATGGCAAATACCTCAAGGATGCTTACGGTGAACCCTCCCAAGGTAGTAATTGGAATGTTGCCCTTCGCTTCGATCAAAAGGGTGGCGAACTGTTCGCAGAATTGACGAAAAATCTTGCAGGCACAGGACGCAGCATTGGGATTTTTCTGGATAATGAGCTAATTAGCTACCCCACTGTCGGCCCAGAACATGCTGCCACCGGGATTACGGGTGGTGGTGCGATCATTCAAGGTCAGTTTACAGCACAAGAATCCAACGACTTAGCTGTAAAACTACGTGGCGGTGCATTACCAGTACCAGTAGAAATTGCCGAAATCCGCACTGTTGGCGCAACTTTAGGAAAAGATAGTATTACTAGCAGTATTTACGCTGGCATTAGTGGCTTGATTCTAGTATTAATATTTATGGTGGTTTATTATAGGCTGCCAGGATTGATTGCGGATGTGGCATTGATCATCTACGCTCTGTTGACCTGGGCAACATTTGCTTTATTCAATGTAACTTTGACCTTGCCAGGAATTGCCGGTTTTATCCTCAGTATTGGGATGGCGGTAGACGCGAATGTCCTGATTTTTGAGCGGACGCGAGAAGAATTACAAGCAGGCAAATCGCTGTATCGTTCGGTAGAATCTGGTTTTTACCGCGCTTTTTCCAGTATTTTAGATGGCAACGTCACCACAGTAATTGCCTGTGCCGCACTATTCTTTCTGGGAGCTGGTTTAGTTAAAGGTTTTGCCTTAACTTTAGGTTTGGGGGTAGCAGTGAGTATGTTTACAGCAATCACCTGTAGTCGCACCTTGATGTTCTTGGCAATTACAATTCCGGCACTGCGGAAACCAGAACTTTTCTGTCCAAACCTGCCAGCATCTAATCAGGCAGAGGTAGCCAAATGAAACTGAGTATTAATAAATCGCGATCGCTTTGGTGGGTTATTTCTTCTGCCGTCATCCTGGCTGGTATCATCTCTATGGTGATTTCTTGGCAAGATCCAAGCATCAAAGCACCCCTACGCCCTAGTTTAGATTTTGTTGGTGGTACACGATTGCAGTTAGAACGCGATTGTAACAAACCAGGTAATTGCAACCAGCCAATTGATATTAATGTCGTTCGAGAAGTCGCTAAAGCACAAGGACTCGGTGACAGTGGTATCCAACTTGTTGCTGACAAAGACACAGGTGCAGAAAATGGGATACTAATTCGAGCAAAAGATTTAGGTCTTGAACAACGCAGCAAATTGCAGAGTGCCTTAAGCGAAAAAGTTGGCACCTTTGACGAGCAAAAAAATCAACTTGACAGGGTTGGCCCAACTCTAGGAAAAGAATTGTTTACCTCTGGTGTCATTGCTCTAATTGTTTCTTTCACAGGTATCGTTATATACTTGAGCTTCCGATTTCAATTAGACTATGCAGTATTTGCGATCGTGGCTCTATTTCATGATGTCTTAATTACCGCCGGAATTTTCTCAATATTGGGTTTAGTACTAGGCATTGAAGTAGATAGCCTTTTCATCGTTGCCTTGCTGACAATTACAGGTTTCTCGGTCAACGATACTGTGGTAATTTACGATCGCATTCGTGAAACCCTCAAAATTAATCCCAACCGGCCAATTGCTGAAATCGTGGACGACGCGGTAAACCAAACATTAGGAAGGTCAATCAACACGACTTTCACCACGATGTTACCACTGTTTGCTATCTTTCTATTTGGCGGCGAAACCCTGAAAAACTTTGCTCTAGCTCTAATCATTGGCTTTATAGCGGGAGCTTATTCCAGCATTTTCATCGCCAGTACTCTTCTAACTTTGTGGCGAGAACGCAACAGTCAATCCCAGATCATAGCTAATACTGAATCAATTGATACATCAACTGGGAATTAGTCATTGGTGATTTGTCATTGGTTATTCTCCGCGTCCCCGCATCTCCCTGTCCTCGCGTCTCCCTCATCCCCGGTTGGCTTGCTACGCGTAGCGTCTCCAACAGGAGAAGTCGAACTACATCCCCCCCACCGCCTATGGATAAACCTGAAGAACAAGCTTTAATCACAGACCCATTGTTTGATCGACAAGTGCAAAGGCTACATCAGCTGACAGTGTATGGTAGGTGGCTATTTGTTGGCTTTTTATGGCTTACTATTGCGCCTATTTGCTTGTGGGATTTACGTGCAGAGTTTGCTTTGTGGCAACAATACTTTACTTGGGTAGCTGTAAGATATGGACTTTTGTACCATCCATTGTCTGCGCTGGGTTTAGCGTTTTGTATTGGGATGACTGCTGCTATTTTAGTTTGGCAAAGTCGAAATATCCTACTTGGACTACCACAGCAGGAAAAACAACGTCTAGAAAAACAAGTTTGTCGCATACGTCAGCAAGGCCCTACTCATCCCTTATGGAAGTGGGTTTGCCAATAGATTCACAAGATTGACACTCCCCGCTCCGCTCTCAAGAGACGGGGATTCTAGACCCCCAAGACAGCGCTGACTCACCAATCGCCCAATGATTGGCAAATCTCCTGTAGCGCGTTGCAGATTTTTCAAAAATCGGGATGACTGGATTCGAACCAGCGGCCCCTTCGTCCCGAACGAAGTGCGCTACCAAGCTGCGCTACATCCCGCCACAAAAATGGCAATATAAAACTAGAATACCATAACCAAGCCCTTTTAGGTCGGGCGTAATGCCTAATTTCTTATTCTTGGACAGTGATTGGCAAGTGAACAATAAAAGTAGAACCAACTCCTGGCTGACTTTTGACAATGATTTCACCACCCATCATTTGGCAAAAGTGGCGACTAATGGCTAATCCCAGTCCTGTACCGCCATACTTTTTCGTAGTTGAGGTATCGCCTTGGGTAAAGGGTTGAAATAATTGCTGTTGTTGAGTTTGGGTCATACCAATACCCGTATCGGTGACAGTGAAGGTGATACTGCCAAAAGGAGCTTCGGGTAGCAATTCTTCCTTTTGACTTGTGACTGTCAGCGTCACCTTGCCATTTGTAGTGAATTTGGCGGCGTTACTGAGTAAGTTTAACAATACTTGCCGCATCCTAGTTTGATCGGCATACATAGTACCAGGTTGTTGATCGCAATTTACGTCTAGGATGTTGGCATTTTTTTCTATAGATGGCTTGACTGTCTGCACAACATTATTGATCAACGTGGCAATCTCAAAAGTTTCGGGATAAAGCGTCATTTTCCCCGCTTCAATTTTTGATAAGTCGAGGATATCGTTAATCAAGTTGAGTAGATGCTTGCCTGCTGAGTTGATTGTTTCTAAGTCTGTGATAAAGTCTCCTGATAAATCCAAATCGGCTGCATCATCTTGTAGAAGCTGGCTTAAGCCAATCACGGCGTTTAAAGGTGTACGCAGTTCATGACTGACATTGGCGAGAAATATGCTTTTGGCTTTGCTGGCAGCTTCAGCTAATTCTTTAGCTTGTTGGAGTTCTTTTGTTCGCTCAGATACTCTCTCAATCAATCGATTTAGAGATTTGGCTAATAATCCAATTTCATCTTCCGTAATCACCGGCGCTCGCAAATCAAAATTAGATTTCCTTGCTACCTGTTCAGCTACTTGGGTGACAGTAATGACTGGCTCGGCGATCGCTCGACTGGTACGCCACGCTATAATAGCGGCGATCGCCACTGATACCAGCATACTCACCATCACAATTAATCTTTCAACTCCTTTGGCCTGCTCAACATCTTTCTGTCTTTGCTGTTCTTGCTCATCAGCAGTTTGCAGGATGTTAGTTAATTTTTGTGAAAGTTGGTCTAGCCGCATGGCTGTTTGACCACGCATAATTTTCAGCAGTTCCTCTCTGACTAAAGAAATTTGCTGTGGCTGCACTTGCTGAGAGTCAATCTGCTGTAATGTATACTCTATTTGGTTAACATAAGATTTTAAATTAGTGGCGTAATCCTGTAACAAAGTTTGTAAAGTGGAGCTAGTTGCTGCTAATTTTCGCGGCTTGCTGTCAATAAACTTGGCAATTTCTTGCTCTAATTTCTTAGCTTTATCAACACTCTTAATAAATTCAGTTTTTGTACTTAAAAGTCTTGGTGAATCCTCTAAGACTGCAACTAATTTAGAGCTGTATAATTGTGCCCCTATTACCGCGTCTTTATAGTTAGCGAGTAGTTGCCCTTGCTCATAGGCTTGATTAAATTGTCTAATTTCCCTGCCTCGATAATAGTTGGCTATCACTAATCCAGTAAGTGAGCCGAAAAAGCCAATGCCAATTGCGACAAAATACCCATAGCCAATTTTTTGATGGATACGCCAAGAACTAGCTTTAAGCTTCCCTCGCGAGGGAAATTCTATGGTTGGGAGTTCGTCTGTCGATAGCTCTTCCGCTGACACTTTTTTGCTTTGTGAACTGCTGTCGATAGGGGTTATCTTTTGAGTCGTCATTCCTCAAATTTCCTGGCCTGCCCACAAAAATCATCAAATCAGTCTAGCCGATGTCGTCACTTCAATCGGTGATGATCATCTACATTATCTTCTTTTATGACAATAACAAATTACTGTCTGGAGATAATTGGCACAGCAAATACTAAATTTGAGCGATTTTGATGGTAATCTTGGCAATAATATTTTGCTAAGAGGGAACACAATTCACTTTTTTAGTAACAAATAATTTTCTCAAATAGAGAAACTCTTATAGAGTATTTATCCTTGGTAATTTTCTCAGCTTGCAATTAATTACAGTGAGTGGTTACGATTGGGCATACTATTACCCTAGCCTATTGCTTCTTGATAAAACTAATAAAATCAGGAAAAAACCAAATAGAGTTGAAATTTGCTTACTCAGGATGAGTTTACAACCCCTGATAGATATTGGCAAACTTTAGGCAGTCCCACAAAAATTTCATCCCTCAGCACCAGAGAGACTAGAGACTAGTATTTTATGCTGAGGACTTAGAACTCTTATTGACCAATAAGTTTGTGGATTGTATCATAAAAAAATTTAAGCTTAAATATGTAAATATATAAAAACTTTTGTTAAGTATTAATATCAATCCTCATGGGTCAATTGACGAACGCGGCTTAAGATAGCTTTAATATCAGATCAAATCGGCGTCTAGGCTTGTATAAATGAGAGTGGACTGTTTTTTGCATGATTTGTACTTCGATGAGTACGATTATGAGCAACTGACACAGCATGAGATAATCACAACCTGAGGATTCCAGTTGATTAACAAACCAGAACTCAGAAGGCTGATTTTAATACATTCTGCCACTTTCTGAATTTTATCCTCCTACTGACTGTCTACCTTGTAGTTGATGCAGTAGAGATAACGGGGCAATTATGGTTATAGGACACTAAAACCTTTTCCCCAACCTAGTTGTACTGATGCACTCGTGCGTTAACTAATCAACAGCCTTCTGGTTGTAATTGTCCCGATAAGAGAAACTCAACTGTCAAATTATGGAAGTGAAAATGCAAGAACCGGAATTCACACAAACCAAGTCAACCGAGGCAACGATGCCAGAGATTAACAACCAAACAGGAACCATTACTAAACTCCAGCCTGCCGGACAGTCTCAAGAGCAATGGCTGAAATACGGCGAACAAGTTTCTGGCTTTTTAGCGACATTGCCCGAATACCTGGGAACCTTCTTTAATCAATATAAGCAGCCCTTGGTTTCAGTTGGTTTGATTGTGGGTGCAATTGTCGCAGTTAAGATACTTTTGGCCATATTGGATGCTTTGAATGATATCCCCTTGATAGCACCCACTTTTGAGTTGATTGGTATTGGTTACTCCGCCTGGTTTGTTTACCGCTATTTACTCAAAGCTTCAACTAGGAAGGAGTTAACTAGTGAAATTACTACCCTCAAATCACAAGTTGTTGGCAAAATTCCAGAAGCTTAATTTTTGATGGTTAATACCCTGCCGCAAGCGATTCTGTAGAGGACACTACTTTACAAACAGAAGTCTATGGACGCTTATGCAGCTTTGTTTGAGCAGAACTTTTAGGAGTTCTCACCATAAAAGCAAGTGTCTGTAGCGTCCATGCTTCAATTCAAAATTAAAAATAAAATCATTTTTGAACTTGAAATTTTGAATTAAGCGCAGGTGTTGACCTTATTCAGTGCTGAGTACTCAGTACAGTATTCTTACTCGTAACTCAGAACTCAGTACTGATAAACCTCTCATCTTGTAGCTTGTGGAGGCGAACTTTTGGCTGGTGAGCTAGGCTGACGCACGATGTTTTGAGACGGAATTGCCTCTAATTTTCCTAGTTTTACCAAAGCTTGATGAATCATTGCTGCGACTTCGGCACGACTAGCTGGTCTATTTGGAGCTAGGGCTTGCTGGTCTGGATAATTAACTACAAGACCGTTAGTTGTAGCTGCGGCTATTTTGCCAACGGCGTATTGAGGAATATCTTTCGCGTCTTTGTAGATACTTAAAACTTGAGCTGGGGTAGATGGTTCTTTAAGATTTAACCCACTGGTTAAAGCCACTAATACTTGTACTCGCGAAATTTTTTGTCCTGGTTTAAATGTTTTATCGGGATAGCCTTTTAAAAATTTGTTACTAATGGCTTGGTTAATAGCTGGAGTTGCCCAGAATTTGGTAGGTACATCTTTAAATGTGATTCTGGGCTGACGCAATTCTGGACTAAAGGCTTTTTCTAGGATGGCGGCAAATTCGGCACGGTTTACGGACTGATTTGGCCTAAAAGAATAATCGGGAAATCCCTTGAGGATACCACGGGAAGAAAGAACATTGATAAAGCGCCGACCCCAAAAATTATCAGGCACATCGTTAAATGCAATTGGTGGTGGAATGGTTGACTTCTCCTTTGCGGGTGTGACTGGGGGTAAAGCTAATGATGTAATAGATGACTTCCAACCACCTAAGGAAGATATGAACTTTTGTTCTTGGGGTAATTGAGTTGCAACTACGTTAGGGGATGGCAAAACTGAGGAAGGATAAACTCTCTCGCCTGGAGGTAAAGTCGTTTTGGGTTCAATAACAGTTGTTGGTACAGGCGACGGCAAAGCGTTGAAGTTAGAAGTTGAATTTGGTCTTGCCTGAGCGGCAGGCGAGGAAGGTTGATTTGATTGAGTGCTGGGAGAAGGCGAGATTAGTCCGTTGAAGTTCCAGCTAGAATCTCTACGAGAAAAAGACCAAAACAGAATCGCTGCGATCGCTCCAAAGGCGACTAAAATGGCTATAAATTCATCAAACCCAAGGGGAGTTTTTGGAGATGACTCAGGATCGGGAGGTAGTATATTTGTCATCGTAGTCACCCTGGTAGTAGTAATGTTAGTACTTCAACAAAATTGAGCCATAAGTGACTATTTTATACCACTAGTTTTGAGAAAAAATTTTACTAATATTGAGTTATGTAACAGAGTTTTTAGCTGTGATGCATTTTTATTACTCAATCCCCAATTCCTAGTTCTTCTTACCTAAGAATAGTTACAATTTGCTTCATCACTTGCATCACTTCGTAAAGCTCGTTTTTTTGAGGGTTGGAAAGAGTAAATTTATTTGATAAAGCATACTGACGCATCTGCTGGTTTAACTTGACAAAAACATAATCTTCCCCAGTCGTTATCATCCCAAAAACAGGTATTTCTCTGTTAGGGTTCGACATCATATAGGCCAACGTTTGTGGCAAAGCCTGCATGACACTAAAACCATAACGTTTCGATTCAATTAATACTATCCAAAGTCGATTTTGCACCACTAAAGTATCAATAAAGCCTTCTAATACAGTCTCTTCATCGCCTTTAGTATCAATTTCAACTTTTACCAATTGCTCACTACGAATTTTAAAAGGAGGATCGCATAGCCCCATCAATTCCAGTAGGGGAGACAAGATAATCACGTTAACTGTGCCTTCAGTGATTGCACCATCGCTTGCGTAATATAAATAGCGATTTTTTAGCTTATTGAGTGATTCTTTTTCACTAGTGGTAAGTTTGGGTAAATCCTCAAACCATTCTGTAAAAAATTCTTGGTCAGCAGTTTGACTAAGCTTGAACTTTTCGTGTGCTTCGTTCAAGTTAGTAATTGCTTTAGTAATTCCTACGGTTTGAACCATTATTACTACTTGTATGCAAAATGGATTGGGTTAGGGAATTCCAAAAATTAAATTATCCAATTTCACGCCCATCAAAACGATTTTTCCTCCCCTGCCCCCTGCCATAAAAGCGATAAGATTTTTTTTTAACAAGTTCCGTGGGTTTAAGTCCCCCGGTTCTGTAACCGACAAGTTTTGTGTTGGGGTGAAATCCCCATTACAAAACTTAATTACGAATTACGAATTACGTTAGCGCAGCGGTAGCGTAAAGCCTACGGCATAGCTTCGCTTAGAGCGAGGTACGAGCGTCCGAAGGAGCGTCATTACGAATTATTTAATTGTAAGTCCCTGATTCACAGTACCCGCAGCAAGCTAGGAATACTATCTATTGCTTCCAAAGTCTGAATTTCTGCTAGGGCTTGGCGAAAGTTGCCTTCTTTGACATCATGGGTGACAACTACAATTTCTGCCAATTCTCTTTGAAAGCCAGTTTGAACAATTGACTCTAAGCTAACGCCATAGTTACCGAAACAAGTACCCAGTTTACCGATGACTCCGGGTTGGTCTTTTGTCAGGAAACGAGCATAAAACCGAGTGACGAGTTCTGCCATTGGCGCAATTTGACAATAATCTTGATGTCCACAGGCTAATAGGGGATTTGGAATTGCTGTATTGGTTTTGAGGGCAGCAACTAAACTCAAGATATCCGATGATACAGCACTGGCGGTTGCACCAGCACCAGCACCAGGGCCAAAAAACATTACTTGTCCGATGGGTTCCCCTTCAACCAGGATGGCATTATAAACGCCGTTAATGCTGGCTAGGGGATGTGCTTGTGGGACAAGGGTGGGATGGACTCGAACGGAGAGGGGGGATGGAGGAGACGCAAAGATGGGGAGACGCGGGGACGTGGTGACATTCTCCGCGTCCCCGCGTCCCTGTGTCCCCGTGTCCTCTTCTGAGGGAGTGTGTTGTTTAGCGATCGCTAATAATTTAATCACAAATCCCAGTTTTTCGGCATAGGCAATATCTGTTTTGCTGACTTGCCTAATTCCTTCACAATAGACATCTTGTAAGTGGATGCGTCCACCAAAACCCAAGGAGGCGAGGATGGCAATTTTATCTGCTGCGTCGAAACCATCAACGTCGGCGGTGGGGTCAGCCTCTGCATAACCCAAGCGTTGGGCATCAGCCAACACATCATCGAAGTTACTACCTTCTGTTTGCATCCGTGTGAGGATGTAGTTAGTTGTACCGTTAACGATGCCAGTAACGGTGTGAATGCGATTCACACTTAATGACTGTTTCAGGGGTTGAATTACGGGAATACCGCCACCAACGGCGGCTTCTAGCATCACATACACCCCGGCTTGATTGGCGGCTGTGAAAATCTCATGTCCAAAACGAGCGATCGCTGCTTTATTAGCAGTTACTATATGCTTACCAGCTGCAATGGCTTGCAGAATTAGCGATCGCGCTGGTTCTAATCCTCCCATTACTTCCACAACTATATCTATCTCTGGGTCATTGACAATAGCAGTTAAATCTGTAGTGATGACACCATGAGATAATTCTACAGCACGGGGTTTATCAAGCGATCGCACTCCCACCCGATGGACTTCTATTTCCTTTAATAACGGGTGGCGTCCAACTTGATCCTGTAATAGTTGTACCGTACCTGTCCCGACAGTTCCTAATCCTAATATTCCCAGCTTTACACCCACAACTTTTGCACCCAATTTCACCAATAACAATTGTAGGTAGAGCGTTTGCCCTACCTACTAATTATCTTTTGTCAGTTGTCCTTTGTCATTTGTTCAACAACCAATGACCAATGACCAATTTAGTATGTTTCTACATGCCAACGGCCAGCTTTCTTGAGTTCTTTTTGGTAATCACTCCAAGTTACCCCTTCCTTGGCAGCAGCAGCTGTCAATGCTGCATCAATGCCATCTTCCATACCGCGTAAACCGCAAATGTAGGTGTGGGTTTTTTCTTGTTTGATCAATTTCCACAGTTCGTCTGCATGTTCTGCTACACGGTCTTGGATGTACATCCTACCACCTTGGGGGTTTTTCTGTTCGCGGCTGATGGCGTAGGTGAGGCGGAAGTTATCAGGATATTTCTGCTGAATTTCTTCCAGTTCTTCCTTATATAGAATATTGGGAGTTGTAGGTACGCCAAATATCAACCAAGAAAACCCCTTAAATTGGTATTCTGGGTTAGCGGCTCTTTCGTTATCTTTAAACATCCGCCACAGATAAGCCCGCATTGGGGCAATACCTGTACCAGTTGCCATCATAATGACTTTGGCATCAGGGTCTTGGGGTAATAACATTTCTTTACCCACAGGGCCTGTAATTTTTACGTCTGCCCCAGGTTCGAGGAAACACAGGTGGGTAGAGCAAACACCGTAGACTGTTTCGCCGCTTTCTGGGTGCTTATACTCTAATTGACGGACGCACAGTGATACAGTTTTATCATCTACATCATCGCCATGACGAGTTGAAGCGATCGAGTAGAGTCTGAGTTTTTCAGGCTTGCCGTTCTTGTCCACACCTGGCGGGATAATACCAATACTTTGACCTTCTATATACTTCAAATTGCTGCCAGTCAGGTCAAATTTGATGTGTTGAACAATACCAATCCCGTCTTCTTTGACTAATGGCTCATTTGATATACACTTACCAATAAATGGAGCATTAGGGCGATAAGTGTTGACAGGAACGTCACCGTGGGCGTCTTTTTTGGCTTTCGCTTGAGTCATGGTGTTGCCTTTTTTGTCCTTGTTCTCGGGCTGTTGTTCAGCTTGTGATTTAGCGAAGCCTTTCACTTCACTGTTAGCACTTACAGGTGTGGCTTTACCATTGACTTGCTCTAGAGCATTAATGGGCTGGATGCTAACAATTTTGCCGCCTAAGCGAGTGATACGTCGCATTTCTTGATTCATGCGGTTGTAAGGCACTCTGATGAACACACTGCCACTTTGGCGAATTGGGTAGTTTGTTTGATTAGTTTCTTCGTTCTGACGCAGACCCACCACTTCGTAAACGAAGACGCGGCTACCTAATTCTGTGTTGGCAGCACCCTCAACAGCACCTTGATTGTACATTCGTTCTACCACTCCGATACTTACTTAACCGTTTCTCAAAAAAAAACAATCCTATCACGCGCCAGCTTTAGTTTACCGAATTTTGGTTGCACAAAACTGGCTCTGTGGGAAAACGGCATCATCAAAAATTATGCCTTGCTAAGCACACTCACCAAAGCCACGTAGGCATTGCAAAAAACACACCTGTTCACCTTCTAAGGTAAAGGATAAGTCTTTTGGAGAATGTTAATAGTGAGTCAATTTAATCTTTTTTTCGTGAACTGCTACTTCCATTTGGTAGATAGCTGCTGCTACTCAACAAGCAAATTGCAATGGCAGACATGGTTAGGTGGTCGGTTTTGATTGGTAAAAGCTACCATTCAGTTTGACTCTAAAAGCTACCTTAACGATTGCTTTTGCTGAGCGTTCACACTGGGGTATGCCAGCATCGGAAACAAACTTTCCGATTGGTTTTATTCCCAACTGTCTTTTTCTCCCAGAATGTTCTTAGCTATATCTTTAACCCTAGTTGCGATTAATTCTTCAACCAAGGTAATTTCAGCTATTAACACTACTATATGAGGAAAGCGATATAAGCAACTATAAATCAGTTTTACTTGATGTGAAAAATATGTCAACCTCTATGAGTGCCTTCCTATCAGCTTCGTGCTGGTACCTAAGTATATCCAAAAATTGCATGACCAAGCCCTTGTGTGCGAAAGGTTGCTCCAACGGGCAGGGAACTCCTAACAGCAATAAAACCTGCTGGAATATTGGGTTACAGAGCAATTAAACACTTTTACTAATCGAAGTTGAAAGCAATTAGAATTAGAAATTTTCTCGAAATCGCTGCCAGATAGAACCATACCCGATAAACTTAAGTAATAGAGATACAAAAAAATAGCTAAATCATTACACATCATTTACGGGTAATAATTTTCACTTTGAGAAAATCAACAACTAAATCCTGAAGATAATTTGGTGAATCGCTAGATTCGTCTTGACAGTAAATCTTGTATGGAGTAGCGCCTTCTGTTAAGATCAAATATACCACTAGGATTAAATACTTACCAGTACTCAAATTTTGATTGAGCTAACGAGTAACGAATATTACGTTTGTTGCCACTTGTTGAGTATTTCATGTATGTACTGGATAGCAAGAACGCAGGATAAACCAGAGGGGTAAACTCCTAGCTTCAAAATCTGCTGTGTGAAAAATTATTGATTGACACATTGACACATCTTTAGCATTCAGAGGAGATTTATGACAAGTAAGCCGGAACGCGTGGTACTGATTGGAGTAGCCGGAGACTCCGGGTGCGGTAAATCTACGTTTTTGCGTCGTTTGATAGATTTGTTTGGTGAAGAATTAATGACAGTCATCTGTTTGGATGATTATCATTCATTAGATCGTAAACAGCGCAAAGAAACAGGAATCACTGCACTTGATCCTAGGGCAAACAATTTTGACTTGATGTATGAGCAAATCAAAGCGCTCAAAAATGGTCAAGCAATTGATAAGCCGATTTATAACCACGAAACCGGCTTGATTGATCCGCCAGAAAGGATTGAGCCAAATCACATTATAGTGATTGAAGGGCTGCATCCTTTATATGATGAGCGGGTGCGATCGCTGATCGATTTCAGCGTCTATTTCGACATTAGCGATGAAGTCAAAATTGCTTGGAAAATCCAGCGAGACATGGCTGAACGTGGTCATCGCTACGAAGATGTTTTAGCTCAAATCAACTCACGCAAACCTGATTTTACTAAATACATCGAACCACAGAGAGAATTTGCTGATGTAGTTCTCCAAGTATTGCCCACTAACTTAATCAAAGACGACAAAGACCGGAAAGTTTTGCGGGTACGTATGCTCCAGCGGGAAGGCAAAGAAGGTTTTGAGCCAGTCTACCTGTTTGATGAAGGGTCAACAATTCAGTGGACTCCTTGTGGACGCAAGCTGACTTGTTCTTATCCTGGAATGCAACTCTATTATGGTTCAGACGTCTACTATGGACGCTATGTTACCGTATTGGAAGTAGATGGTCAATTCGATAACTTGGAAGAAGTAATTTACATTGAAACTCATTTGAGCAATACATCCACCAAATTCCAAGGTGAGATGACTCACTTATTACTCCAGCACCGCGAGTATCCTGGTTCCAATAATGGAACTGGTTTATTCCAAGTGCTTACAGGTTTAAAAATGCGAGCTGCTTATGAGCGAGTAACAGCAAAGGAAGCAAAGTTAGCAGTTCAAGTTTAAAACAGCAGTGTTTGTGTCAAAGCCTGTGGGGACATCCAAAAGTGTCCCCCTTTTTTTTATCAATGGCTTTACTTAGCCTTAATTCTTGTTTTTCTTAAATTTAGAACACACTAACTACTGAATATGTCAATATTGTTATGATTCCAGAAATTTTAGCTGAACTGAATACCAACATTTAGTCAGCCAAAAAACTCGTAAGGAGGAATTTCCTTTGTCTCGTCGATATTTATTTACCTCCGAGTCTGTTACTGAGGGTCATCCAGATAAAATCTGCGATCAGATTTCTGATACGATTATCGATGCCCTACTCACACAAGACCCAGCTAGCCGTGTCGCTGCTGAAGTAGTAGTTAATACTGGATTGGTATTGATTACAGGCGAAATTACTACTAAAGCCAACGTTAACTATGTAAATCTCGCCCGGAAGAAAATTGCTGAAATTGGCTATACTGATGCCGATAATGGCTTTTCTGCTAATAGCACCAGCGTTTTAGTGGCTTTGGACGAACAATCGCCTGATATTGCTCAAGGTGTTAACGTCGCCCAAGAAACCCGTCAGCAAGACAGTGATGAACTATTTGATAAGATTGGTGCAGGCGATCAAGGTATCATGTTTGGCTTTGCCAGCAACGAAACACCAGAATTGATGCCCTTACCTATCAGTCTAGCTCACCGTATTGCTCGCAGATTGGCAGCAGTCCGCAAAACAGGCGAGTTGCCATACCTACGGCCCGACGGCAAAACCCAAGTCACAGTGGCATACGAAGATGGTCGTCCTGTAGGTATCGATACCATCTTAGTTTCCACTCAGCATACAGCTAGCATCGGTGAAATTACAGATGAAGCCGCAGTGCAAGCCAAGATTAAAGAAGATCTCTGGGCCGCAGTAGTCGAACCGATTTTTGGCGACCTCGATATTAAGCCAGACCAACAGACGCGCTTTTTGGTCAATCCGACCGGTAAATTTGTTGTTGGTGGCCCCCAAGGTGATTCTGGTCTCACGGGACGGAAAATCATTGTTGACACCTATGGTGGTTATTCACGTCATGGTGGTGGCGCTTTCTCTGGTAAAGACCCCACTAAAGTAGACCGTTCCGCCGCTTATGCAGCCCGCTATGTAGCGAAAAATATTGTTGCTGCTGGGTTGGCTGATAAGTGCGAAGTTCAGTTAAGTTATGCCATTGGTGTAGCGCGACCGGTGAGTATTTTGTTGGATACCTTTGGTACTGGCAAACTGGATGATGACACTCTGCTGGAATTAGTCAAGCAGCACTTTGAACTGCGTCCAGCTGGGATTATCCATACCTTCAATTTACGCAACCTGCCAAGCGAACGAGGCGGACGTTTTTATCAGGACGTCGCAGCTTACGGTCACTTTGGTCGAGCTGATCTAGATTTGCCTTGGGAACAAATCGATAAGGCAGAATTGTTGAAGCAAGCAGCCAATGAGTCACTTGCAGCTGCGATCGCCTAAAACATAACTTAAACTTATAGGTTTCTTTGAGGGTATTGGCAACTAGCTAATGCCCTCATTATTTATGTATGCATAGTTTGATTACTTCTGTCTTTTCGCTACACCTATGAGGCGTTCAACTTGGACGGATATATCAGGAAAGGCTAGGGGTGAAATAGTACCTGTGGTTAGTCTCAGTTCAGTTGTGTATTGTCCATTTTTCAAATCACGAAAGACTTGCAATTGCGAAGTCTTCAGGTTAACAACCCAGTATTCAGTAATGCCAACCTCCGCGTAGATTTCTTTTTTCTTACCTAAATCTTTGCTGAGGGTGGCTTTGGAGAATTCGATAATCCAGAAAATATCTTCAGGGTAAGGATGGTGTTGTAGGTAAACCTCACCTAAAGGTTTGACAATGGCAATATCGGGGGCAGGTTCTGAGTCGTTTGGCAGGGTGATAGGTTTGGCATCGCGGATTTTTACCCGTTCACCGAGCAATATGCGGAGATAATCAGCGGCTTCTGTGTTGTAGTATGCGTGAGGTTCTCTTTCTGGGGGCATAACAATAAGATCGCCGCGCAATAGTTCAATCGGCTGGTCGTCAAAAATACCTGCTTCTATTGCTTGGTGATAGCGTTCAATTGTCCACTTATAGGTAGTTATGGTCATAGACCTTATTTAGCCTTTTTCTACCAATTAGACAAGAGGTTTAGTTTAATTTTAGTCTTTTATCCAACTAGCGATCGCTGATGCGGTTTTGTCTGATAAGTCAAGCACTTCCTTCTGGCTACCCTTACCTTTTCCTAGCTCGATTTCTTTCTCCATGTATTATATGGCATCACTACAATCAGATCCTCGAATAAGGTTTTTTCCTTCGACAATCAGGCATTAATTCCTCTTACCCTTCAAAAATGAGCGAACGTACAGTGATTAGAACAAATTATTAGGAATTCGGCCAACTGTTGTTGCACTGCCCAAGATGTTACTTTGTCCACCGATAATTCTTGTTACTTCCTCATCAGATAAAGTCGATAGATCATTTTCTAAGTTCAAAAATTGGTATCGTCGTACCACTGCTTGACTTACAGCATTTTGAATTAAGTTATCAATTTCAGCCTGACGACTATATTTTTTTGAATGATTTTCCATTGAAATTTGCTTCCTTGTGATTGACAATATACCTATTAAAACTATTAATCAGCATTTAAGAGTATCCTTGTCACTTTGGAAAAATATCCTCAAAGATAATTATGTATTAGGCGATATCTGATAACAAACCGCTTTACATCTACATATATAACTAATGCGTGTTTTATCAATTTTTCGGTTGCGAAAGCGCCTAATAACAAGGGCTAGAGATTATTCTCTGCCAAAGCGACAAAAGAAAGATGATTCTGGCAAAGAGAGTATTTTAACCCCACGTACCATTAGATAAGCAAGTACGTGTAACGCCATCATCCATCGTGACTCTAGAACCTTCTGAGGAGGTTTGTCCTTTATATGTACACTGTGCTGCCCCACCAATAATCGCTTTTTGTTGCTCATCAGATAGGTCTACTATTTCTTCTAATTCATCTAATTGAAAATTCTCAACTGCCATTTTTTGATGTCCTCTGAAATTGGAACTATCTTCATTTTATGGAAAAAGGAAATTATTAATATAGTTTCAAAAGGTAAAATTGAACATAAATGCATATTTTATGCTACTAAAATGTATATGATATTTATCATACAAAACGCTTCAGTTGCGGAAATGCGAATCTTATTAAACAAATCAATAAAATTGATAAAAAAAATTGGCTATTAATTGAAATATTTATGTTCCGAAAATTTGAGTTTCTACATCTTGGTGACGATATCTAGCTTTTTGCTATAAATTTGATGTAATAAGATGAACACTAGCTAATTGAGAGTTCAATCCCAAAAGTTGGTAATTCTCAATAGCAGTTTGAAAGTGAGAAAGTCGGGTAGCTGATGTTTTTATCAAGGATATAAAATATAAGATAGACAGGTTTGATGAATTTCAGAAACTATCTCAGTCAACCCGCGTCATTAGCTACATCATAAATCCAAACCCAAACCGTCCTATGCTTCGCATTCATCGCTGGAAATCTGGAACTGCCGCAATCATGGCAACGGCAATTACCACAAGTGTAGTTGCTCCTCTATTTACCTTTGCTCCTGCTAACGCACAATACAATAACAGGATTGGGCAACAATATAATAGAAACATTACCATTCCTTCTGGAGTTGCTTTTCCTGTCACCTACGAGAAAGAAAAAGTTGTCGTTTCTCCTGGGGAAAGCGCAGACCTGACACTAAGGATTGCCAATGACATTATCGACAGAAATAGAAATGTATTAATACCTGCTGGAACTCAGGTGGTTGGTAGGTTAGAATCTGTAAATCTAGATAGAGATTATTCGAGAGATAGAGATTATCCCACAGATAGAGACTATTCCACAGATAGAGATAGCAACACTAGAAAAGGTGTGCGATTCGTAGCCAGAGAACTAGTATTTTCTTCTAATCGGCGTCAGCAGATTAATGCAAGTTCTCGGACATATACTAGAACTGAAAGAATTTCTAAAGGAGCCGATACTGGCAATATATTAACTGATGCAGCGATTGGTGCAGGTGCTGCTACTGTCATTTCCTTAATTACGGGCAACCGCAAAATTGAATTATTAGAACCTCTTGGTGGTGCTGCTGCGGGTGCTTTAGCAAGTGTGTTGTTACGCAAAAAAGAAGCTGATGTTTTTGTGATCAGACCTGAACAAGATTTGAGACTTACACTCGACTCTGACTTAACACTATACTCATACCGCTATTAAAATTACTGCTTTGTTAAGTCGTGATTTTAATCATATCTGAATTAGCGATCGCTCAGTATATTTGTAGTGGCGATCGCTTAATTTTATGAGACTTATTAGTTCGGTAATTTCAGTCAACACTAGCTATCAACGGACGTGGTTCTGCAATTCCATAGCCTTGTGCGTAATCAATTCCTAGTGCTGTAATTCGCTCTAAAATAGCTTTATTCTCCACGAATTCTGCGATCGTCCGAATGCCCATAACATTGCCAATATATGTAATTGCTGCAACGATCGCATCATCCACAGAATTATCAACAATATTGCGGATAAACCCACCGTCGATTTTTAAGTAGTCCACTGGTAGAGACTTGAGGTAAGCAAACGATGACATCCCTGCCCCAAAATCATCCAACGCGAAACGACAACCGAGAGTTTGCAGTTCCTGAATAAATTGACTGGCTTTTGTGAGATTAGCAATCGCCACTGTCTCAGTAATCTCAAAGCAAATGCGTTGAGGTGCGATTGGGTGTGAGGCAAACTGCTCATATAAAAACTCGATAAACTGATCATCGTTGATGCTAGAGCCAGATAGATTAATCGCGTAGATACTTTCTTCATTGTTGACCACCTTTGACCAATCCTTGAAAAGGCTACGAATTACCCAACGATCAATCAAGTGCATCAAGTTGTAGCGTTCCGCTGCCGGAATAAACGTCATTGGTGACACTAGGTTTCCTTGCTCATCCCGCAGACGCAACAACACTTCATAATGTTCACCATTGTGGGCAGTTGGGTTAATACTAGCAATGGGTTGAGCATAGAGACAAAATTGATCGCCCTCCAAAGCTTGAGCAATGCGGTTAACCCATTGCATTTCACCACGCTGTTGCATTAACTCTTGATCATCAGTCCGGACGACATATACCCGATTGCGCCCCCGGTTTTTGGCAGTATAGCAAGCTGCATCAGCGGCACTAATAATTTCTGTCAGGTTTTCAGTGTCAGCATCAATACTCACTAAGCCAATACTGACTCCAATTGAGAAGATTTGCTCTTGCCAAACAAACCGGAACTCCTGAACACATTCACGCAGTTTATTGGCAACCCATAAAGCTTGCTCTAGTGTACATTGATTGAGTAACACGCCAAATTCATCGCCTCCCAGCCTTGCTAGTGTATCGCTTTTACGAATTTGCTTTTGTAATAAAGTAGTGATTTGGCGTAATAATTCGTCTCCAGCCGTATGACCGCAGGTATCATTGATAATCTTAAAGCGATCAAGATCCAAGTAACATAGGGCATGGACTTGATTGTCTGACTTGGCAAAACTCAAAGCTTGTGCGAGTCGTTGCTCAAACTCACGACGGTTGGGCAATTCGGTCAAAGCATCATGGCTGGCTTGCCAAGATAGTTGACGTGAAAGAGTCCGATTCTGAGTGACATCATGAAACACCATGACTGCACCAATCATTTGTCCGTTGCGATCGCGTATGGGTGAGGCAGAATCCTCAATCGCCGTCTCATCACCGCTACGAGTAATCAAGATTGTGTGGTTGGCAAGCTCAACAATTTGACCTTGCTGTAATGCTTTTTCTACAGGGTTTTCTACAGGTTCTCGTGTGTTTTCGTTAACAATTTTAAATACCTCAACCAACGGTAATCCTCGTACCTCCTGTTGACTCCAGCCGGTTAAATTTTCTGCGATCGGGTTGAAGTATTCAATTTTGCCTATTGCATCTGTGGTAATTACTGCATCACCAATCGAGTGTAACGTCACTTGAGCTAATTCTTTTTCCTGAAAAAGCGCTTCTTCCATGCGCTTGCGCTCTGTAATATCAACAGCTACACCACCGACATACTTAGCCCCCGCTGCATCTTGAAAGGGGAACTTAAAAACCAACCAGTAATAAAGAATACCATCCGGCGTGGGAACAGTTTCAATAACTTCCATAACTTGTCCTGTTGCCAAAACAGTAGCGTCATTTTCACTTAACTGTCTTGCTATCTCTTCCGGTAGCCAATCGAAATCTGTCTTCCCCAACAAATCAGCATAGTTAACGTTAAAAATACGCTCCAGTGATTGATTAGCATAAACGTAGCGCCCGGCTTCATCCTTCATAAACGCAACAACCGGATTGTGGTTCATAAAGGCTTGGAAACGTGCTTCACTTTCCTGAAGTGCGGCTTCTACTTGTTTACGTTTCAGCACTAAACTTAACTGAGCAGCAATCACCATCAGGTTCTTGACCATCCGTTTGTTTTCAGCGACTACCTCAAATTTAAAAAATACAAGTACCGCGAGTACCTGACCATTAGCTATGACTGGAATTCCCAATCCAGTTTTAATGAAGTTTTCACCAGCACTCTGGCAACGGAGAAAAACTTGCTCTGATTGTTGGGAAACATCCTCTTGCCACTCTGGTTGCTGCGACGCCCAAACTCTTCCAGGCAATCCCGTTCCCAATGAAAATTCTAATGCTTCGGTTGCTGATCTAAATGCTAGCAAATGGAATAAATGCTCGATATTCCTATTGACATTGATGTAAAAAGCGGGATTACATTTTAAGACATTGCTTTGCTGACAAGGAATCCAGGCTTCCCCATACTGCCAATTTGATGTTTGACAAATTGAGCGTAAAACTTGCCCTAATGCCGAGTTGAAATCTGAGGACTCTCCAATTTCCAACGCGAGTTTTTGCAGCAAAAGAATTTCCTCCTCAGCTTGCTGGCGATCAGTGATATCAGAGAAAGATGTCACCACTGCATAGGGAGTTATTTCACCTGGATGAACCAGTGGTTGAGTATTAATCGAAATCCACGCCATGCTACCTTGTGGTTTATGAACTCCCATGATCACATTTTGACAAGGTTCACCTGTCCGCAATGTCACCATTGCAGGGTGTTGCTCTCCCAGGAAGGGGGAACCATCTTCGTGAATCGTCCGCCAAAGGGAATCTATCGATGTGCGTCCCATCATTTGGTCTAATGACAAGCCTAAAATTTCTTCTGCACTGGCGTTGCTGGCACAAATCGCCCCATGTGCGTCCTGCAAGACTACACCTTCTGCCATGGCTGCAATTACAGACCGATATCGCGTCTCGCTTCGTTCTAAAGCAGTCAATAACTTGTTTTTAGCTTGAAACTCGGAAGCTATAAGAATGGTGTCGGTCAAAAAACCTGCAATCAGTTGTAGCGTCTGGATACTCTGTTCTGTGAAGGCGTGATTAGTGCTTGAGAGGATTTTGAGAACACCAACGCATTTCTCTTGTTGAAATAGCGGGATAGCAACTAGTGACCGAACACCAATACTTTGACAAGCGGTGATGTCAACTCGTGGGTCGGTTGCTGTATCTTCACAGCCTAAAATTTCTCCTGTCTCAACACATCGTCCACACAAACTCGTGGTGACTGGGAAGCTTAATCCTACACGGGTAGCAGCGATGCCACTGGCCGCATGGTATACTAGTTGTTTGCCTTCTACCATGGCAATTACAGCCCCATCGGCATGAGTTAACTGTTGGGCGCGATCAACAATCAAGGACATCACCTGAGTTAAATCGAGACCATTTTTAGTAATTTCTTGTTGGGCGGCGATGACAGTTGCTAGGTGTTGCGATCGCTCCTGGAGTGCTTCTTCTGCTTGTTTGCGATCGCTAATATCCTTGTGAGTTCCTGTCATCCGGATCGGCTTACCCTGCTGATCACAAGCAACAACCTTGCCATAATTACTAATCCATTTCCATTCACCCGATTTAGTCAAAACTCGATAGTCAAAATCGTAAGGCTGGAAACGATCTTGCAAATAGGCATTCAATCGTTCCATCACCCAAGGCTGATCCTCTGGATGAATTAACCGCTCCCAAGTACTAACCTCACCAGGAAGCTCACCAACACTGTATCCCAGCATTTCTAGCCATTGGGGACTAAAATAAACTTCACCTGTAACAATATTCCAGTCCCACAACCCGTCTCCAGACGCTTCAAATGCTAGTTGCAACCGCTCTTCGCTTTCTTGTAAAGCAATCTCAATTTGCTTTTGAGCGGTAATATCCCGCATCGAACCTACCATCCGCTGCGGATTCCCCTGCTCATCCCAAACCGCTTTGGCTTTTGACTGAAACCATCGGTAGCTGCCATCTTTACATCTATAGCGGTATTCTGTAGCATAGTTCGGGATTTTTTGTGTTAAGTAAGCCAAATTGATTAATTTGACCCGATCTATATCGTCTGGATGGATACGGTTCATCCACTGTTGATTACTATTGCTGATTTCGTTGGGTTCGTACCCTAAAAGCTTGCTACACTGATGCGATCGCAACGTTTTTCCTGTAACGATGTTCCAGTCCCAAATCCCGTCCTGGCTTCCCTGAATAACCAATTGCCAACGCTCTTGAGCATTTTGTAGCAGTATATTCGCCTGGGCCAGTTCTGCTGTTCGTTCTGCAACTCTAGTTTCTAGTGCTTTGTTGGCATAATGTAATTGTTCTTGACTCAGTTGTAGTGCGACTTCTGCTTGCTTGTAATCTGTAATGTCTTTCGTCACTAATACAACTTTATCTACTTTACCTGTATCATTTTTAATCGGGTAAGCAGACCCCTCCAACCATCGAGAACGCCCTTGATGACCATTAAGCGCAGGGTTATAAAATAACGGGGGGAAGGTGACAGTTTCTCCCGCAAATACTCGTTTGAGATAGGGCAAATGTCCAAGGCTAGCAATTTGTGCGTCCTGCAAAACGTTATAGCCTTTTAAGACATTACGAGAATCACCCCAAACTTCTTCCCACACTTGGTTTGTTTGCAGTAGAGTACCATCGTTTGCATAAAGCTGCATCACAAAAGGCGCTTGTTCAAACACTTGATGAAACTGATATTCTGACTCCATTAGCTTTTTTTTTGCCTGTTGGTAAATCCATTCCAGCTGACTGAACAAGTGGGCATTTCGCCAGATCACAAAGCCAAGCAACAGCATCATCGTCAAAACGATCCAATCTATTTTCCCTAGATCAACAATTAAAACCACAAAGATGCTGACAATGAAAAAGCAGTGCCCCAGCAAGTGACGCCAACGATAAATTGAGTTCCACAAGCGGATAAATCTCAGCATGGTGAAACCTCCAAAAGCTTTATGCAAGCTTCATATTGCTATAAATCAGTATGCATAGCTAACCGTAAAAATACGGTGCTATATTTTTGTTTAAATAATATTAAACCTCCTATGTTAAATTATGGAGATTCTCTAGCCTATAGTCTTTCTTAAAAATTATCTACTTTTGGCAACCAAATAATAAATGTAGTTCCTGGTGATTTGGGTGAGGTGATATTGGAGTTAATTGCTGGGCTGAAAACTTCAATTTTCCCTTGCATTTGCTCGATTAATTGTTTAGCGATAGCTAATCCCAAACCTGTGCCCGGAATTTTTGTTTGTGCTTGTACACCGCGATAATGCCGTTCACCAAGATGTTCCAAATCTTCTGGTGGAATGCCAGGCCCATTATCACTAATAGCAATTCCTTGAAAGTGTGGTTTTTCTTGTCCAACTTGGATAGATATCTTGCCACCTGTTGGAGTATATTTCAGTGCATTATCAATGATATTATTTAGTACTTCTTGTAAGGCTTTGACATTGGCACGTACTAATGGCAATTTCGGTGGTATTTCTGTAACCAATCGGATATTTCGCTCTTGTGCTATGGCTTTTGCTGAAACTAATAATGGTGCTAATAAATCAGTTAAAGCACAATTGGTTACTTTTTCTCCTGTTCCAGGTAATAACAATGCTGGCTTTGATTCTGTTTGCACAGTTGCTTCTACAAATACTTCGTTTTCTGGGAGTCGCAAAGGTGCTAAATCTGGATCTTTCCAGTCAAGAACTTGATCAAATTGTTGCAGTAATTCTTGGAGGCGATCGCTTTCCCGCACAATGCTAGTAGCGACATCGCGGTTGGGGTCTGCTGAGCGCAATCGCTTCAGGAGGAGTTTACCAAAGGTGCGGATCGCTGTCAACGGATTGCGAAACTGATGCAATAAATTATCTAATAAATCTCGCTGCTGTTCTTGCAGAACTTGTTGCTGATGTAACTGCTGTTGCAACCATGCTCGACGCTGATCTAAGATACAAGCGATGGCGATCGTTTGTGCTATTTTTTGAATTTCACTCTGCTCGCGATCGTTCCAGGCTCGGTCTTCCCTACTTGTCACTAGCAACCCCATCATCACACCCTCATACACGATAGGTAAAACAATTTGGTTGCCACTCAATAGGTATTCTTCTTTGAAATCAGGTGCAGCCGCATCTGGAGTACTAGAATCCTGTGATGATTGCTCAAATCCTAACCCAGGCTGCAACAATTTTTCTTGATAATTAGGTAACGCCAAAATATTCGTAAATTTAAGTTGCTTGCGTGTTGTGGCCTGGGCAGTTTCCTCCCCTTGCACCAATATAGCTGTCTCTGGATAAACTACCACAGGTATCAGTTTTGCCTCTCCTGTAGAAGCTTCTACCAATTCCTGCGTGAGATACACAATACTCAAAGATGCTCCTAACCCTTGGGTTAGTAGTGCTATTTGCTCTCGGCACAGAGCAAGAAAATCAGAACTGGCAGACATTAACATTTTGCGGCTCTTGCTCAGAATTACAGATTTTGCAGGATGATTTGAGAGGAAGCTGAGTGTCTTAACCACTCATTTGATCAAGCTTAACTAAATTTTCTAGCTGAGAGTTTGTGTTAGGGGATCATCACCATTATCTATGTTAGTAAAGCATGACTAAAATCTTTATAGTCATGTTTTGTACCAAAGGATGATGCTCTTAGCTACTTTTGACTGATTTATTTGCAAAGGTTTTATTTTTCTTGTATCAAATGGTTAAAAACTGTTGATATTTTGAATTAGAACTTCTATAATTACGACGGATTTTGTAGCTATCACTACAATCTATAGCTTGAAAGAGGAGGAAAAGAAGTTGGCAAGGAGACGGAAGCGGAAAAGTCGTCGTCGCCAAGAAGGGCGGCGGATTCTCGAACATGTGCCTCAATATAGCATCGAAAGCGGCGAAGACAAACCTGTGACAGCAGCGAGGAAATTTATTCAAGCTGAGGGGATTTCGCCACCAGCATTGCTACTCGTAAAGCGCAATGAACACACCACAGACCGTTATTTCTGGGCAGAAAAAGGTCTATTCGGTGCCCAATATGTAGAGGAAAACCATTTCTTATTTCCCAGCCTGCGGACTTTAGAAGGCCCTGTAGGTCAAGAACCTCTTGCTGTGGCCAGTAGGTGATCCACGAGTGATCATCTCACGCAATAGAAGTACCTTCTGATAATCATTAACTGGCAAAACTGATCAGTTTATGCAAAATTTTCTTTTTTTTTTTAGCTTGTAACTGAATTTGCCAGCAAGGCTAGTCCAAAGCAATTGGAAAATCAACTAATCTCAAACCACACAAGGCTATATGAGATGGTTGCTAGTCTAATGATGCAGAAGGGAGTAAAAAAAGAGCCAAGCACATCCAGGTACGCCAGTGAAGTTGCGTTCTGCTCTGGATAGATTGGTAAATGCAACTCTGTCAGAACATCCACAATTTTTCCCTACGACATAAATCGTGGGGAAAACTAAACATTAAAGCACCAGCAATTATTTCTTGCTCCTTGCGAGTCGTGATGCGTAAAGAAAGCGTCATTCATGGGGATATAAGCGAATAACCGAATTTATTCGGTGGTATGATTGAACTAATGGGCAGGGCATTGTCCATCGGGTTAGATGATATAAGACGGGCTACGCCTGCAATAATTGTTTGACCCCAGAATCCGCCGTTTTCTAAACGGGGGAATATGTCAATATCTATTACTTAAAAAGTAGCTCACAAGTTTAAATTTTTGGCTCAAAGATAGTCGTAAAAACAATCATCTATCTAATTGTCTTTAATGGCAGTGCCCTCTGTAACTCAATGAGTTCATCTCGATGGGCCATAACAGTAATTTTACTTGGAGAGTGTTGTTCGCTTTGAATTGCTTCTAATTTGAGCAACACTTTCTCAAGTCTTCCAGCCTTTTTCCAGTAAAATAGACCGCTCAAAGGTGATAGCAGTATCATAAGAAAAGAAACGCTACTCAGGTTGGGAAAAAGTAAAGACACAACCAAAGATAGACAAACCAGACCAACAGCTGTTAATAGTGACAAAAAGACAGCTAAGAACCAACTAGGTCTAACAAAACCTTCAAAAGTGACTTTGTTCTGTTCTGTGTCTACCGCTGCTACTTGATAAGAGCGCAAACGAAAATATTCCTTTAATTGAGACATTAAAATAGCTTCATCTTGCTCAGATTGCAGCTGCACTGTTTCTGTGCGGTCTTTAGTCGAGGCACGAATGAAGAAAAATAGCCCAACTAATAACAACAAAGTTAACAGCAACGTTGATGGCAGAACAGCATTATCCATAACTAATTGTTACTTTTTGACAGAGGAAACCTATTCATTTTAAAAGAAACCAAGGAATAGAGGCTAGGAACTAGGGAAAGAAGTTCAATACCAATTCTCTAAAATCCGGCAACACATTCAAACCCCGAAACCCAGACCATATCTGAATTACGAATTACGTTAGCGAAGCGGTAGCGAGTCCTCGAGCGTCATTACGAATTACGAACCTACTTTTCTAGCCCCTTGGTTAGTATCGGTTATTAGGGACTAAAGACAAAGAAAAACTCTTCTTAAATCCCCAATCCCTAATCCCCAATCCCATCACTTTGTCCTTTGGCTGATGTAATCTTGCCAAAGACGAGATAGTTCCTGCGATTGCAGTTGCCACTCAACAGAAATTTGATACATCCGTCTGGGGCGTCCTCGCCCTTCGAGTTTCTTCCAATATCCAGTAATTGCTTTATGGTCTTCGAGAAACTTAATCGCACTGTACAGCACGGTATCGGAAAGCCTATAGGTAGGATACTCAGTTTCTAATCGTTGGATCAACTCAGTTCCGTAAGATTCACCTTCTTGTAGTAAAACATACAGTATGTAACACACTGCTAGTTCTTGACAGAGGTAAGTTGGCGGAGGATTCTCAAAGAATTGATATATATCCTCAAGTTTCATGGTTAGTGAATGGCTAAAAAAATACCTTAGGTAAACTCTACAACCAGAGTGTTATGTATACAAAAGTACTCTTAAGAGTAAGTATATATTGTTACTAGGCTGTATTTCCAGAACATCAACTTAAATAATTGCCCACATCCCTTGAGTTGTGGAACAGGTTTATGAGTTTAGAGGCACAAAGCATTGTATTCCTTCGTACCCAAGCTCGATACAATGCGGTGAGGAGCTATGAGACAGTGGCAATGCCAGAGCCTTACTGTTAGTGATGCTGAACTGGTTAGAACTGCTTAAGCATAAAATAGCATCGAAAGAATTTTACAGGTAAAATGCCTTTTTGTCTGTAAAACTTAATAAACACTTAGTTCACCTGTGATTTTGCCAATACAGACCCCAGAAAAATCAGCTAAGTAAGATGTCTAGATTAAAACTTTAATCCCTGTGGACACACTTAAGCAATGATTGAGTACTGAGGTTTTGGACTTGAGATACCTGATTTAATCTGATAAGTGTGATGGTAAATTTATTAAGCACCAAGCACTTTGGTGAGCAGTATGTCGCAAACCCCTGACACCTCTTCGTCTTCTTCGACTCTCCGGGCAATTGCCCAAACATTTCGCCTCATCGGTTGGATTAGCTTTTGGATTCAATTATCCTTAGGTGTAGTTTCTGGTGTGATTTTGCTAGCGAACAGCCTTTTTAGTCGGAATCCTAGTGGGCCTGGTAGTAATGCAGGAACGGGTTTTGGTATTTTATTAGAAATAGGTGGACTCCTGGCATTGGGTGCAGGCATTTATTTGGCTTATCGCTACACCAGAATTGGCAACCAATTGCAATCTTCTAATCCCAGCAACCGCCCCCGTAAAAGCGAGAGTGTGCAAGTATTACGTTTAGGGTTGTGGGTAAATTTGGTAGGAATACTATTAACTCTTTTAGGGGCACAAGCGATAGTAGGTAGTTTCACACTTAGGGCTTTATCTCAAGGTCAATTTATATTTTCTCCACAAGCTAATCAAGCGATTATCAGTGGTTTGGATATGTTTGTAGTGTTGGCAAACATCCAAACACTACAAGCACACTTTGCAGGGCTTGTAGCGTCACTTTGGTTACTGAATCGCATTAATCGTAGGGAGTAGGGAGTGGGGAGTGGGGAGAAAATTCTTCTCTGTAGCAAACTGCTGAGTGCTGAGTATGGCTTTGAGTAATCAACACTGTCCCTAGCCTATGTAACTACGGCTATAGATCAATTAGCCAACCTAGTATGCATAGTTATGAAAAAAAAACAACCTGCTAATGAATGATGTTAAAACTAACACAGGAGTAAATTATTGATATTGTCTGGAAGTTTGAGATTATGGGAAATCGACAATCAGGTAGATTTGATGCAGAAGCGTGGAAGTTTAGTATACAAGTTTTGTTTAGTGCGATCGTCTTGGGGCTATGTGTATTACAGATTGGCTTGACAAGGGATAAAGAGAATATTGCACTTTACTGGGGTGGGTTATCAAGTGTACTTGCATACTGGCTACCTTCACCGACACAATCTAAAGACGACAAGGAGCAAATGACCTTGACTACAAGTACGATCGCATCTGCTAACAATAATGGTAATAATGGTCACAGCGACCCTGTAGCGATTATGACTCAAAGTACTTCGACAACAGAAGTTACAGAACTTTCAAATTGATTCGCATAATTAGGGCGGGCAAGATGCCCACCCCACAAGAGTTTTATTTAATTTGATTATGTAATTTAGATGTTTTTTAGCTTATAAACTTTTCTCTGAAAACTTGTACTTAATTTATTTCCAATATGCTGTAGTTATTTTTATAGCCGTGGTATTAATACCAGGGCTAAATTTTTGTACTCAGTTAAGGTCGATTTTGCTAACAAACTTGGTTTTTCCAGTCATAGCAAGCCAAAATTGCTATATGCTGAATGCTTATAGGTTATCTGTATTAGCAAAAAGACTATAAAGTATAGAGAAAAATCTGTGTTGGATATTAAGCAAATACGGGAAAATCCACAATTAGTTCAAGAACTGTTGAATAGTCGTAATGGTAAATACGATATTCAACCGATATTGCAATTAGATCGTCAACAGCGAGAGTTAGAGGGAACACGTAGCCAACTCCAAGCCCGTAGCAATGAAATCGGTAAAACAGTCGGACAGAAAATTAAATCTGGTGTTGACTCTCAATCTCCAGAAATTCAAGCTTTGCGGGATGAGGGGAACTCCATCAAAGCTACATTAAGCGAACTAGAACCACAAGAAAAAATCCTCAAAGCCGAAATAGAAAAACTTGTACTTGCACTCCCCAATTTGCCCAGCGACTCCACACCCGTTGGTAAAAATGAAGAGGAAAACGTCGAGGTGCGTCGCTGGGGTGATGAGTACATACCCCAGAACCCGAATATTCTCCCCCATTGGGAAATTGGCGAAAAGTTGGGTATTCTCAATGTTGAGCGAGCTGTCAAAGTTGCCCAAAGTCGCTTTGTTACCTTAGTAGGAGCTGGTGCAGCCTTAGAGAGAGCATTAATTCAGTTTATGCTGACTCTCCAGACTCAAGCTGGATATGTGGAAGTTAGTCCACCCCTGTTAGTTAATACTGAGTCTCTCACAGCGACTGGTCAGTTACCCAAGTTTGCCGAAGAAAGCTTTAAATGTGCTGATGATGACTTATGGCTGATTCCGACAGCAGAAGTTCCCGTTACCAACCTCTACCGTCAGGAGATTCTCGCTGCGGAAGACTTACCCATCTACTACTGTGCTTATACCCCTTGTTTTCGTCGTGAGGCTGGTAGTTATGGGCGTGATATGCGGGGATTAATTCGCTTGCATCAATTTAACAAAGTTGAGTTAGTCAAGTTTGTCCATCCCAGCACTTCTTTTGAGGAACTAGAAAAATTGGTGGGGAATGTCGAAGCAATTTTACAGGCGTTGCAGTTGCCTTATCGAGTCATAAATTTATGCAGTGGGGATTTGGGATTTGCCTCTGCCAAAACCTATGATTTGGAGGTTTGGCTACCTTCTTCGAGAAAATATCGCGAAATCTCTAGTTGTTCTAATATCATGGATTTCCAAGCACGACGGGGTGACATTCGCTTCAAAGAGGCGGGTAAGAAAGGTACACAGTTTGTGCATACCCTTAACGGTTCTGGCTTGGCGGTAGGACGAACAATGGCAGCGATTTTAGAAAACTATCAACAACCAGACGGGACAGTGCGGATACCAGAAGCGCTGCAACCTTTTTTAGGACGTGAGGTGTTGTGAGGGGACTGGGGACTGGGGACTGGGGACTGGGGACTGGGGACTGGGGACTGGGGACTGGGGACTGGGGACTGGGGACTGGGGACTGGGGACTGGGGACTGGGGACTGGGGACTGGGGACGCGGGGACGCGGAGAAAATTTCTCCCTCATCTTCCCTACTCCCTACTCCCTACTCCCTACTCCCTACTCCCCACTCCCATACCTGACGCCCAATTAGAATAAAGATAAGTATCTAGCTGAATATATTCACTAAATTTACTCTATGTCAGTTTTAGCAGCGATCGCAGTCTTGGCTGTTTTGATCTTGGTACACGAGTTGGGACACTTTGTTGCAGCACGTTCTCAAGGCATTCTCGTTAACCGTTTTTCTTTGGGGTTTGGCCCTGTTCTTTGGAAGTATCAAGGATCACAAACCGAGTATGCTGTCCGCGCCTTCCCTTTGGGTGGTTTTGTTGGTTTCCCCGATGACGAACCAGATAGCAATGTTCCCCCTAATGACCCTAATTTGTTGCGTAACCGCCCAATTTTAGACCGGGCGATCGTCATCAGTGCGGGAGTGATAGCAAATTTAATCTTTGCTTACTTATTACTGGTGGCGCAGGTTAGCTTTGTGGGCATAGGGCAAGCTAGTCAAAATGGGGTATTAATTCAACAGTTGGCACCAGAGGTTAGTTCCGTAGCAGCCAAAGCCGGAATTAAACAAGGAGATGTCATCCTCGCAGCTGATCAAAAGCAATTTGGCAAATCACTGCAAGAAATAGATGCTTTAAGGGAAATCATTAAAAGTAACCCAGGTAAATCTATTCAATTAGAAATTGCCCGTGGCGACCAAAAGCTATCTGTAAATGTGATTCCAGAAGCGAAACCCGGCGGCGGTAGTGTTGGTGTTGGGCTGGCTCCCAACGGTAAAATTGTGCGTAATCGGGTGACAAATCCGATAGCCGCTTTGAATTTGGGTGCCCTAGAATTTCAGCGCGTTGTCACAATGACTTTTAAAGGTTTTGGACAACTGATTACTAACTTTGGGGAAACGGCTTCTCAAGTAGCCGGGCCAATTAAAATTGTAGAAATTGGTGCAAATATAGCCCAAAATGACACAGGCAGCTTATTGTTCTTTGCGGCTTTAATCAGTATTAACTTAGCAATCATCAATATTTTGCCTTTACCAGCTTTGGATGGAGGACAACTGGCTTTTCTGGTAATTGAAGGTTTGCGCGGTAAACCCTTACCTGATCGCATTCAAGAAAGCGTTATGCAAACTGGTTTGGTGATTCTCTTAGGGTTAGGAATCTTTTTAATTGTTAAAGAAACTACCCAATTAACTACCCAGTTGGAGTGGGTGCAAAAATTATTCCAGTGAGTGCTACTCGTAAGTCTTTATCTAACAAGCAACGAGCTGTAGAAATTTTGGCTCGTCTCAAGCGTCTTTATCCAGATGCAACCTGCTCTCTCAACTACTCAACACCAGTACAATTGCTGGTAGCTACAATTCTCTCCGCTCAATGTACTGATGAGCGAGTGAATCTAGTGACACCAGCTTTGTTTGGTAAATTTCCGGATGCTGCTAGTTTAGCGATCGCCGATTTATCAGAGTTAGAAAACTTGGTGCGTTCAACAGGATTTTACCGCAATAAAGCCAAGAATATTCAAGCCGCCTGTAGGATGATTGTCACCGAGTTTAACTCTGTAGTGCCTAATCAAATGGAGCAGCTCTTAAAGCTCCCAGGTGTGGCCCGAAAAACTGCAAATGTAGTCCTCGCTCATGCCTATGGAATTAATGCTGGTGTGACGGTTGATACTCATGTCAAACGCCTGAGTGAACGCTTGGGTTTAACCAAGCACACAGACCCTATCCGTATTGAACAGGATTTAATAGCCCTATTGCCACAACCAGATTGGGAGAATTGGTCAATTCGGCTAATTTATCACGGTAGAGCTATTTGTAAAGCACGTTCACCTGCTTGTGTGGCTTGTGAGTTAGCTGATTTATGTCCTGCGGCTTCTGTGTAAGGAAATGAGGCAGTTTGAAAAGCGATTTCTAATCGCGCGCCGTTGCTACCCTGTGGGAAGCCGCCCTCCGGGCGTCTACAAGTCGGCAAAGCCGCCAACACTTGCTTCAAGGCGGGGAACCCGCGCAACGCAGTGTTTCCCCAACGCACTGGCTTGTCTACACAGACAAAACCCACCTCCGTGGGTTCAAGACCTTAGACCTCTTGCAAAAGTCGGATACTCGCCAGAAAATTTATTTTCTGGCTGATAACTCAAGTCGGTTTCAACCGACTAATAACAGTATTTTTAGTCCGTTTCAACGGACTTTTGCTATTAGGCAGAGACTTGAGTCTCTGACGGTTCAAGTATTTTTGCAAGAAGTCTCTTGATTTTCCGTGTTTTCCGCGCAGGCGGACTTTGCCTGTGTAGTAGCGAATTATTCGCCCAAAACTTTTCTCTGAGCGAAGCTATGCCATAAGCTTTACGCTCTTAAGATCGCATCAATTCACTAGATAATACTAGATAATACCAATTTGAAAAAAGAATGCGACAAATATAAACCTTGAAACCCATGCTATATCTGGATTTCTTCATGCGCGAATTTTGAATTGATATTAACTAATATATTGACTTTTGCTCTTAAAAGATATAAATATTTTTACAGAGTAATTGAAACTAATTTGCAAAAAAGCTAATACGTGTAGATACTAATGGAGAGTTACAAATGAGTGTGAGAAGAAAGGGCTTGTTGGGTGCTGGCGCGGCATTTGTAGCGCTTACGGGTCTACTGGTTGGTACGGGTAGCGGAATGCAAGCATTTGGCAATGCTACTATTAATCAACAGACATCACGCTTACTTGCTCAAAAACAAGATTTAGTAATTGTCTTTCCTAGCAGAGCTGATTCTACGGACTTGCAAAGTAAAGCAGATGCTGTAGCCAAATTTTTATCCCAAGAGTTGGGAAGACCTGTTAAAGCGCAGGTAGGCGATGATACGGCCGCTGTGGAAGCATTGAGAGCTAATCGGGCTGATATAGCTTTTTTGAGTAGTCGCCCAGCTTTAAAAGCAGAGCAATTGGCTAATGCTCGTTTGTACTTAGCTGAGGTACGCTCTAATTATTCGGGTAGATATACTTACAGTTCGACATTTATTGTTCCTAAAAATAGCCCTCTCAAAACCCAAAACTCAGCCAAAGCCACCCTAGAACAATTACGGGGAAAAAGAATGGCTTTTACATCCCCAACTTCTGGTTCGGGCTTTATTATCCCCTTGGCTGAATTAGTTAAGCAAGGATTTGTAGAAAGTCGCGATCGCGTGGATCGTTTTTTTGGTCAAGTCAGCTATGGTGGTAACTACAGCAAAGCCTTACAAGCTGTTATCCGTAATCAAGCAGATGTGGCTGTGGTGTCTGAATATGCACTCAACCCACCGTATATTACCCCGGAAGAAAAGAATCAGCTACGGGTTTTATATAAAATTTCCGGCGTTCCAGCCCACGGAATTGCTATTGATGACGACGTTCCAGCAGATCAAAGGGAAAAAATTATCAATGCTCTACTCAAGTTAAATCAGTCACAGAATAACCAACTGTTACGTAACTTGTACAACTCTACAGAATTGGTGAAAATTGATCATAATAGTCACCTAGCACCGATTCGTAATGCCCTCAAACTAGCTGGAATTGAACCATAATTTCAGTCAACAGTTAATAGTTTTCAGTTTGTTAACTGACAACTGTTAACTGACAACTGTTAACTGATTACCATGAATGATTGTGTCATTGAGTGTTGCAACCTAGAGACAGCTTATGCTGCACCTTTAAATCGTCCTATCCTCAACGGAATTAATTGCCAGATTCAGCAAGGCGAGTTCGTGGTTTTGTTGGGACTCAATGGTGCAGGTAAATCGACATTGCTGCGATCGCTTGTTGGGTTAGTACCACCTGTAAATGGAGAAGTGCGGATCAACGGCGTAGCAGTTACTCCTCAAACACTGCCACAAATTCGTCGTGACATTGGGATGTTATTTCAGGGCGGTGGACTGATTCGTCAGTTATCAGCCATTGAAAATGTTTTGTGTGGACGCCTGGGTACTAGAACAACTTGGCAAACTCTGTGTGGATTCCCGCAACGCGATCACAGCTTAGCAATCGAGTTGTTAACACAGTTCGGCTTAAAAGAACTAGCCGAACAAAAAATTAGCCAACTCAGCGGTGGACAACAACAACGAGTAGCGATCGCTCGTGCCTTAATTCAATCACCACAAATTCTCTTAGCTGATGAACCAATCACAGGGTTAGATATTATAGCATCTCAACAGGTGATGCAGACTTTATCACAATTGCACACTCAGCAAGGCATGACTATTGTCACTGTGTTGCATGATTTAGCAATAGCAGCAAAATATGCCCAGCGAGCGATCGTCTTAGATGCTGGACGTGTTGTTTATGACGGAGTTTGTGATCATCTCCAAGCTCAATTTTCTACAGTATTGAAATAGACGGGGAGTAGGGAGTGGGGAGTAGGGAGTAGGAAAGAAATACTTTTGTTACCTCGTTGTGAACCAAGCTGTCGCGCTTATAAATTGCACTATTGATGTTGTAAGTAAAAATTCTTGCAAGAAATCTAATGAGTTACTTAACCAATTCAAAATTCCTCCGCCGCTATCCTTGGTTGACTCCCTTATTTATCCTACTAATTATTGTTTTAATTTATGGTTGGGCTTTGCAAGGTTTAAAAGTTGATTTTGAACTGTTTCGGACTAGCTTGCCCTATATTACCGATTTTATTTCTAGATTATTTCCTCCAGATTGGAAAGTATTAGATATTGCCATCAAGGCATTAGTTGAAACTATACAAATGTCTTTGTGGGGAACGACTATCGGAGCTATCATTTCTCTACCAATTGCTGTTGCTAGCGCTAATAATGTGGCTCCTCGTTGGCTACAATGGCTAGCAAATTTACTACAAAATGCTGTACGTTCCGTCCCTTCAATCATTCTTGGACTAATTTTTGTCGCTGCCACCGGATTAGGCGCACCCGCAGGGACATTGGCTTTGGGAATTTATACCATCGGCTACTTGGCTAAGTTTTACCAACAAGCAATTGAAGCGGTTGATGCTCGTTCTTTAGAGTCTTTGCAAGTTTTAGGAGCATCAAGAATACAAATTGCTCAGTACGGTATTTTACCTCAAGTGCTACCACTGGGGTTAGGTTATACCTTGTGGATGTTTGAGTACAATATTCGTGCTGCTTCTGTGTTGGGTGTAGTCGGTGCAGGCGGTATTGGCTTTCAATTGAAAAGCTATATTGATGGTTTTGAATATACCAAGGCAACAACTATGATGCTAGTGCTGTTGGTAGTTGTTACGGTAATTGATGCCTTTAGTAGCCAATTGCGTCATCGGCTCGATTCGATGTAGAAATGCTCAACCGTTCGCTTAAATAATTTGTAATTCGTAATTCGTAATTCGTAATTCGTAATTAAACAAGCTGAATTAATACAAAAGCTAAAGCGGCACTTCCCAAAGGAACTGTTAAATTGTCAACACCTAGAAATGAAACAGCTTCTAAAGCAGTAGCTGTAAATGCCACCACCAATGATACAGCCCAAGTTTGCCAAATGTTGCCTTGTGTTGCCAATAAAATCGCACTATTGATTAGGTAGCTAACGAGCATCATCGTCAAAGAGCCTTCCCAGCTTTTTTGTCTCCCCAAAATTTTATACTGATGTTTACCAAAGCGTTGACCGATTAAGGCTGCTAATCCATCTCCCCAGGACATTACCAAAATACCCAGTGCTGCGTATTGAGGCTGTTGTAAGTACCAGAACCATGCAACTAAAACCCCAAAACTAACAGAATAAAAAAATGTGCCAAAGCTTTTACGTCCGACACTATTAATACCAGGGAGAATGGGAAACCGATAGGATAATAGGGTAATGACGCTTGCCAAAATCGATGCCGCAATTCCCACACCTGCGGGAATTTTTAACCACCAAGCGAGCAAAATTACATTGCCAGTGCCAATATGAACTATCTTACGTACAATTTCTGGATCGCTATTACCGGAACGATTTACCCACCATGCAATCAACAGAATAAATAATACCCAAACTGCGGCGATCGCAACTTGCAGCCATAAAAGCGAAATTGGGTTTAAATCAGAAAATATAATCACCAAAGATATAACAACATGAAAGCGTTTACCCCTGTTACCAATTTATAAGATTTAGGTGCCGTCATGAAACTATTATTGATTTGGCTGATTCGCGGCTACCGAATGTTTATTTCACCCCTGTATCCTCCAACCTGCCGCTTTCAACCAACTTGTTCAGCATATGCCATCGAAGCAATAGAACGATTTGGAGCCTTACGCGGTGGATGGATGGCAATTATGCGTATTTTGCGCTGTCATCCATTGCATCCAGGTGGTTATGATCCAGTTCCTGTCAGAAAAGGTGGAGGGGACGAGGGGGGATGAGGAGATGAGGGAGATGAGGGGGATGAGGGAGATAAGGGGGATGAGGGGGATGAGGGAGAAAGAAAATTACCCAGTCCCCAGTCCCCAGTCCCCAGTCCCCAGTCCCCAGTCCCCAGTCCCCAGTCCCCAGTCCCCAGTCCCCAGTCCCCAGTCCAATGACCAATAACCAAGTCTGTGTCAATAAAAACTTAAATTACGAATTACGAATTACGAATTACGAATTACGAATTATTATGAGACTCTATCACCAAATCGCTATTTTAGAATGCGGTGAACCTTTGGTAAAAATTCCTGTAGAACTTTTTGCAGTGGAATCTCCACATCCTTATGAAAAATTAGGTGCGCCTTATGGCGAACATTCGCCTTATTATCTGCGTCAAAGTGTGATTGACAAATTGATTCAAGCTCAAAATAATTTGCAATTGCTGTATCCTAATTGGCATATCCAAATATTTGATGCCTATCGCCCGATCGCAGTCCAACAATTCATGGTAGATTACAGCTTCACTCAAGCAGTACAAGATAGAGGACTGGCACAGACACAGTTGTCACCAGAACAACGGCAAGAGATTTGGCAAGCGGTTTATGAGATTTGGGCTGTACCAAGTTTTGAGCAAAAAACTCCTCCTCCTCACACAACAGGTGCAGCCGTGGATATTACGTTGGTAGATGATAGTGGGAGAATAGTAGATATGGGTTCACCAATTGATGAATTGTCAGAGCGATCGCATCCTGACTACTATGCCAAAAATGATCATCTCAAAGCACAACAGTATCATGCTAATCGCCAATTACTACGAGATGTAATGCTAAAAGCTGGGTTTCAACGCAATCCTAGAGAATGGTGGCATTTTTCTTTTGGCGATCAGATGTGGGCTTGGCTACATAATCAATCCAATCCCCCAAACTCTGTTACAGCCTGCTATGGGCGTCTTGAATAATTCGTAATTTACAATTAGGCGCGAATTAGTAATTATTCGTCAACCAGTAGGTGTTTTTCAAACAAAATAAAATTTTGTGCCTGAAAAGCTTATCCTCTCTAGCTTTGAATCCTCTTTGAAGAGTTTAGAGGTTGACACCACCCCCGCAAATCCTTATCACAATTGCTTTTGAGGTTATTATCATTCTTGTGCTCTTGACAACCAAACGTCTGAAAAGGTATCTTAGCTACAGGTTGCCACTATTGAACCTTGAAAACCAAATATACCAAGGCTTGCAGACCCCGGCCGTTTTAATTAACCTAAATCCCTATTAGGGATTGAAATACAATGCTGACGGTACACCACGCGAGTATATCAATGTTTTAATTAACCTAAATCCCTATTAGGGATTGAAACGATTGACTGGAAAACGCCATTTACGGCTACTTTACGTTTTAATTAACCTAAATCCCTATTAGGGATTGAAACTTTTAATCCTGAACTCAAAAAATACCCACTTCCGTTTTAATTAACCTAAATCCCTATTAGGGATTGAAACATCAAGACTTAGCGGGATTGGCGACACTGGGCTTGGTTTTAATTAACCTAAATCCCTATTAGGGATTGAAACGTGGAAACACCACAAATAACCGACCCAATCACGCTCGTTTTAATTAACCTAAATCCCTATTAGGGATTGAAACAATTGTGAAATTTTGGAAATAGTATTCACCTGTTTTAATTAACCTAAATCCCTATTAGGGATTGAAACCTAGCACCTCTTCAATTACGAAAGTCTCTGACGTTTTAATTAACCTAAATCCCTATTAGGGATTGAAACGTAGTCCGGTGCAGATAGTTTGAGAAATGACCTAGTTTTAATTAACCTAAATCCCTATTAGGGATTGAAACACTGGAAGTAGGGCGAAGGCATCGGCAAACAGCCAAGTTTTAATTAACCTAAATCCCTATTAGGGATTGAAACACAGAGTAGTGAAAATTTATTCTCGCCAGTTGCGTTTTAATTAACCTAAATCCCTATTAGGGATTGAAACTTATCCTCAATGGTTTGATAACCAAGGTGTTTATGTTTTAATTAACCTAAATCCCTATTAGGGATTGAAACGCCTACCTTGGAGGGCTATACGGCAAAGCAACGTTTTAATTAACCTAAATCCCTATTAGGGATTGAAACCTAACTGGTGTAGAAACCGGTCGGCTACCAAAAAACGTTTTAATTAACCTAAATCCCTATTAGGGATTGAAACCTTGTATTTCCTGTTGAATCTATTTCGCCTGTAGGGTTTTAATTAACCTAAATCCCTATTAGGGATTGAAACATCGAGGGAGTAGTGGGGGAAGGCGATCGCCACGTTTTAATTAACCTAAATCCCTATTAGGGATTGAAACAAAATTTCACCAACGGGGTACACGCAGAATGCCTGTTTTAATTAACCTAAATCCCTATTAGGGATTGAAACAACCCCTACCCGATGCTACAGTCCGTGCAAATCATTGTTTTAATTAACCTAAATCCCTATTAGGGATTGAAACCTCCAAAGGTGGACGCGCAGGCGTTATTTTGATGGTTTTAATTAACCTAAATCCCTATTAGGGATTGAAACTTGCAATTCAACGTAGTTGGTAACAGAATTCTCAAGTTTTAATTAACCTAAATCCCTATTAGGGATTGAAACTCTGTATCCCAGACAATGCGATCGCCAATGCATTGATAGCTGGGTTTTAATTAACCTAAATCCCTATTAGGGATTGAAACTCCTTCACGCAGTAAAGGGGATATCCTTGCTGCCAAAAGGTTTTAATTAACCTAAATCCCTATTAGGGATTGAAACCTCGTGTACATAGCAACGTCAACCGCACCTTCCGGGTTTTAATTAACCTAAATCCCTATTAGGGATTGAAACAGAGTATCAGCGCCTGTTGCATCGGCACCGAAACGTTTTAATTAACCTAAATCCCTATTAGGGATTGAAACACGCTCATATTTTCTCCTTAATTATTTTTTTGGAGTTTTAATTAACCTAAATCCCTATTAGGGATTGAAACAGGGAATGTAGGCGCATCGGACACCATTTCAGTTTGTTTTAATTAACCTAAATCCCTATTAGGGATTGAAACGTGAACATTTGCTACAAGTCGGGGAACCCGCCCAACGCACTGCCTTGTCTTTGCGCCTAAGAAAGCGGGAAGCCGCTCCGCGCCTTTGCGTGTTAGCGTTCGCGAAGCGTCTCGTAGAGAAGCGGGGTGTAGCCCGGTAAAAAAAGATTTATGCAAGAGGTTATGAGTGAACTACTCACACTGGCCTGACGGTAGAGTGTGGGCTTTCAACATCACAGAAGATTGCCGCATCTTGGATTTGCGTCCGCGAATTGGTCTTACATCCTCTCCGTTGGCGTTAGCCTCCGTCCCAGAGGAGGACACTACGTTGTGGGGGTTTCCCCTGTTGTAGTAAGTGTTCGTTGAGAACAGCATAATCATCTTCGTACTCCATCAAAATAGAGGCGTAAGCTGTTCCACATATAACTTGCATAATTAGGGCGGGCAAGATGCCCACCCCACAAGAGTTTTATTTAATTTGATTATGTAATTTAGATGTTTTTTAGCTTAGTACTTGCCAGATGGGCATTTACTAGGGAATTTTTTAAGCATCTAAAGGATTTAACTCTTTTAATTCGTCAGTAGTGTAAGTGCCTATGGGACTCCAAGCTAAATAAGGAATGAGTAACAGTGTCGCCAGTCCAGAAATTGGTAAAACGCAGATGGTAAGGACAATTGCTAAAATCAAACCTGTTAACCCAATAATTTCCCCAGTCTTAAGACTACGAAACCTCAGCATTAAAGGTATGTAAGCAACGGTAATTATTTCCAGTAAAAGATATAAACCCATGAGAAGCCAAGTAATTAGACTTCCAGGATTTTTTTGCCAGACAATATTTGCTGAAACTGCACCACAAATAAAAATTACAGTCCAAATAAGCGGAATTAATGGCTCAAAAATTAGCCATTTAGGGCGTCTTAACTGTGCAAACCATTTAACATCGCGTGGAATAATTAAAAAGCTACCGAACTCGATAAATAAAGTTATAACCCCAATTACTATCCAAGATTCAATCATGTGACACCCTTAGCTATATATTTTGTCAACTTCTACACTGCAAGTTTGACAATTTAGGCTATGAGTGAAATCATTCGCTAGTGAGAATCTTAAGCATCTTGAGGATTAAGACTCATCATTTCCCAAGTAGTATATGTGCCGATGGGACTCCATATTAAATAAGGCACTAGTAACAATGCTGCCCAACCAGAAACGGGTAAGACTGCAAGTATCAAAAGAATACTAATAATAAAACCTGTACCACCGAGAATTGTACCTAGCTTGAGACTGCGAAACCGGAACATTACAGGGGTATAGGCAATAGTAAAAATTTCTAAAAGTAAATATAAACCCATGATTAACCAAGTTACGTTACTACCTGGATCTTTTTCCCAAACGATGTATGCTGACCAAGCAGCACAAATAAAGATTACAGTCCAAATAATAGGAATAGCTTTCTCAAAAGTTAGCCATCTAGGTCGTTGCAAGTGCTTAAACCACTGGCGATCGCCAGGTGTAACTATATTAGCTCCCAAAGCAACCAAGAAAGCTACACCCCCAATCACCATCCAAGATTTAATCATGCCACTGCCCTTAGCCTTTGCAAATACTTACTATTGCTTGAATATCACTCATCCTAGTGTGATTGTGTCAATTTAGTGGCGAATTTTTCATCATCCCATAGCAGGAAAACTTCGCATCATTAGGCAGGATTTTAGTGAAACGGGGATTGAGGACTGGGGATTGGGAACTAGGAAGTGAGTGTTTGTTATTTCTCTCCCTCATCCCCCTCATCCCTCCCTAGTTAAGATTTCTGCCTAGAGGTGGGGGTTTAAGGGGAGTTGGAGACATATTGTTGAAAATAAAGGGACGAGTCAACTAGATATGGAAACCAATATGCAAACCGAATCGGAAGTGCGATCGCTAGCACCGGAAACACGAGGAATTGGCAATATTATTCGCCTGACAGGATGGATGGCCTTCTGGGTACAATTGGGGCTTGCAGTGGTTTCTGGCTTAGCTTTATTGTTTGCTGCCACTGGTCGTGGCTTTGCAGACCAACCAAATGCTGGTCTGGGAATTGGTATATTTTGGGCTATATGTGGAGTTGTAGTACTTTTATTTGGCGTGTATTGGGATTTTCGTTACACTCGCATCGGTAAAAGTTTAGAAAATCCTAATCCGGCTTTGCACCCCAGTAAGGCAGACACAACTAAAATTATTAGACTGGGTGTAATTGTAAGTTTAATAGGTATATTATTAACTCTTTTGGGTAGTGGAGCAACTACACTTGTGCTAGTGGCAAAATCGATATCCCAACCGCCAGGTGTAGCAATCACTGATCCTAATAAAATTATTCGCGCACTCGATGTTTTTGTGGCTGTTGCTAATATTAATGGGATTGCTGCTCACTTTGTAGGTGTTGTTACTTCAATTTGGCTGTTAGAGCAGGTGCATAAACATTAGACATAGGGGTTAGAGCATGTTTTCAAAATCAGTTAGGCGTAAGCACTATCATCCAGCGTTAACATCCTAGACGGCATATCTACTACCAATCGTCGATTTTTTAACCACTGCCTACCAAGTAAAACTTCTGACACTCCTTCACCCACATGAACAGGAATATCAAATTCCTTGCTATCAATTCGGACTTTTCCTAAATATATGTCAAATTCTGCTTCTCCTTGGGCTGTGAACATTGTTTGTTGTTCTAAATAAATCCAATTAAGCGCTTCTAAATCCTGGTTATTAATTGCCAGCCACCAAGAAAAACCTGTATCCAAAAGTGCTGATACTGGTAGTTCTAAGGAGTCAGCAGCTATCAACTCTATCTCAAAAAATAATTCATCCTCATCACCAAAGTTGCCAGAAATCATATCGTGCCGCACACCCCAGTTTCATTTATGCGGAAAACGTGCAGCCGGAAATTCGGATATTTTTCATGTGCTATCTGAGCAACTGTTAATGCATCCTCATTAATAAAATATTCTCCACTTTCTGGTTCAACTGCTATGTACCAGTTGTAGTGAGTCTTAATTAAAGAAGGCTGCAATTTTTGAAATATTTGTTCGCAACGCTGCTTAAATTCTGCTTTTTCAGCTTTCCATTGAGCTTTCTTCTCTGATGACCACTGTATTTCGGGGAATATTCTTCCTCGGCGCACTGTACGAGTAGATTTTGCTTCAGTCACGGTTGGTTCTGCTTCATTACAATACCTATATTTTCTCCCACATCTAGACTCTCATTTCGATTATTGGTAACGATTTTTTCGTTCCAGATGCTGATTGTGATAATTTTCTTTTCTATTGTTTATTTGCCACCCTTTTATTACAAAATAATAAGTTAAGCATCGCGTTAGGTAAGGATTTCAGCACTTTAGTGCTGACTACAAACTGTTTATCTCTAGGACTTGGACAAACGTGTCATTTCAAATAATTGCTGAGCATTATTTCCTAAAAAAGCATCAAAAAGTACCTGCTTTCCTGGTTCTACTTCTACTAGATAACGCTGGGCAATTTCATAGTAAGCGTATGTCCAGGGTATCTGAATTTCAGTATTACTGCGATCGCGCAGTACAGTTACCATTTCTGTGACGGCTTGAGTTGCTGTTTGACGCAAGCCATAAGCAATATTGCCCTCTATCTCGGCTTTCATTGGCACGCCTAAGTTAGCCAAACCATTGGCAGTAGTATCAATATCTGGATACTTGGCAGTGTTTTGGCGATTAACATAACCTGTAAAGTGATTGACAGCATAACCATGCAACAATACCCAAGCACCATACTGGCTGACTTGATTGACTTCTTCCACGACAGAACGTCCTGGAGGTTGCCAAGGGCGAGTGAAGATTTTCTGAAGTTGTTGAGCGACAATTTGGGGGTTATCTTCTGTTGGTGAAATTAAACTTAGGGGAGAGATTAGTCTATGCTCAAGAGAAGATACTGTTTGATAAATTAATTGAGCAATATTAGCGGGTAATTCATCTACAATTAACTCGCTGATGAATAGTTTAGGTAAGTCGAATTCTTCTTGCTGAGGATGATGATAGTGACGGGCATAAAGATGGTTTGCAGCAAAAGTATACTCTCCAGCTACTACATAACCTAAAGCTTCTGCAAGTTGTCCAAGGTAATCAATTCCTAAGTTAAATTTACGCTGTGGGTTATCCACCAGCAGACGCAAAGACCGAAAAGCAATGTGGTCGTTAGCCACTGTCCCACCAGCAGCAGTGATCATTTGTTGGTAAGTAAGAGCATAGCTGACTCTGGCACTGTATTCTTGCCACAGTAATGAGTATAGATGGAGAACAGTTTTTATTGTGTTGTTGGTCATAGGTCATTTGTTTTGTGTTCAGGGGTAAGTTTCAGGCACTCCCTCTCTAAATATCTCGCTAATAATCTCAAGGGCAGTTTGAATTTGGTTGCTATCAATAATTAGGGGTGGACAGAAACGAATGGCTGCTTTACCGCAACCAAGCAATAGCAAACCTTTAAAGAATGCTTCTTGGATGATGCGATCGCGTAGCTTAAAATCAAAGTTACCTTCTGCATCAACTAAATCCACTGCCACCATTAAACCTTTACCTCTAGGTAGCGATATCTGAGGAAATCTCTGATGCAATTGAGTTAGTCCAGCTTGCAATAATTCTCCCATTTGGTTGGCGTTTGCCATCAAACCACTTTCTAGCAGTCGCAAGGTGGCAATACCAGCAGCACAAGCAACTGGATTACCGCCAAATGTGGTAGCGTGAGAACCAGGTGGCCAAGTCATTAACTCAGGACGGGCAAGAATTGCACCTAATGGCATCCCGCTAGCGATACCTTTGGCTGTGGTAATAATATCAGGCATGACTCCCCAATGCTCGATCGCAAACAAGCGACCAGTACGCCCCATCCCTGATTGCACTTCGTCTACTACCATTAAAATATGATGGCGATCGCATATATCCCGAATGCGTTGCAAAAAACCATTTTCTGGAACTATGTAACCTCCTTCGCCTTGAATCGGTTCAACTACGATTGCTGCTACTTCTTGCGGTGGTAAAGTAGTCGTAAATAGCTGTTTTTCTAAATAATCTAGGCTAGCGTGGGTACCGTAGGGGATATGAGTTACCCCAGGAACTAAAGGCCCAAAGTTAGCGCGTTGCACTGTTTTGGAACCAGTCAAAGACATTGCCCCATAGGTACGTCCGTGGAATGCTCCCAAGAATGCCACAATTAGCGATCGCTTGGTATAATATCGAGCTAGTTTGATGGCTCCTTCGTTGGACTCAGCCCCAGAATTGGTAAAAAATACTCTGGCGGGGAAAGGCGTTTGACTATCTTGGGAGTAAGGGAAGGGGGCGCGACTAGCTAATTGTTCTGCTAATTCGACCATCGCTTCATAATAAAAATCCGTCCCCGACATGTGCAATAAACGTGCTGACTGTTCGTGAATTGCCTTGACTACTTCTGGGTGTGCGTGTCCGGTGGCGGTGACAGCAATACCAGCAGTCATATCCAGAAATACGTTACCGTCTACGTCTTCTACCATACAACCCTCTCCCCGCGAGACTACTAGGGGATAGTCGCGGGTGTAAGAAGGAGAAGTGACGGCGCGATCACGTTCTACAATTGCTTTAGCATGTGGCCCTGGTAAAGCAGTCACTAAACGAGGCGATTGTGGCAAACTGAGGTTAACAGGAATACTTAACATTTCTTTTAGATGTTTTTTAGATTATTGATGATTAAACTGTGGGGTGCGATCGCTAACAGTAACATTTGATTCTATTTGTATAAATTTTATACATCGCTAGAAATAGAAACAGGGAACACTTCGACTACGCTCAGTGCATCGCAGGCAACGGGGAACAGGAAAAAACAGACAGATGTGTATCTAGCGTCACAAAAATCAAATAGGAGTCCTATATATATGTTATTTCTCTTTAAAAAAACCAGTATAAATTTCGGTGTTGTGGAAACGCGTTATGGCGTGTTTCTCCAAGGGTGCTGAAATTACGTTTAGTATCTTTTATGGCTAAGTTTACATAATTCTATACGTAATAATTTCCTTCTGTTCCTATGTTTATCTTTGCTTAAACCGGAATCCCTGCAAGTTAAACTGTGTCACCGCGTCTCCATTGGTGTCAACTCAACGTAAAACTTATGTCCCGCAAGGAACTGAAGTTCCTTGCTAATAGCGAAAGTCATCTAAAAGATGACTAAAATATCCCCAAAAATCTTTAGTCTACTGAAGTAGACTTTAGCTATTAGCCTTGAACTTTCAGTTCAAGGCGGGCGACAAAGCCAGCACTGAAGCTATTTTTAGCTTAAGTTGACACCACCGCGTCTCCCACTCCCCGCGTCTTTGCGTCTTTATTAAGGCTGTAGATTATGCAACTTTAAGACATATTCACTTATCCTTCTCTGTGGTTCGTTAAAAAATCTCACAGTTTATTAAGGACTGTTTTATATTTATATTCATATCAAGCAACTAGAATTATTATTTAACAGTCTAAATTTATTTTTTCACTTAATGAGTAACTTATTTAACCAAAAACTAGGCATTACATTAGGTATTGCTGCCTTATCAGTTGTTGGTGTAGTCAGTAGCCATTTATATACACAGTTAAAAAGCAAACAGCCAGTTCAACAACAGGCATTACAAGATTTATCCTTGCTACAGAATAATTTTATTGCTCAGCAAACATCAAATTCAAATATTAGTAACCAAGATACATCTCTATCAGGAAAATATCTCGCATCAGCATCATATCCTGTCATAGATGAATGGAAAAAATATAAATTTAGCATTGATGGTAATCGGATTTTAACTTCCACAAAAATACCATCTGCAAAAGTTAGTTTTAATCAATCAGATTTATTATATGTTCTTATTAATACTAGAAAATATTTCCAAGACCACGCTTCAGCAGACCCAGATGTTTTACGCCCAGGAATTATGTCATCTCAAGGTGTTACCGTAGCAGATGTTCTTAAAACCTTGGATTTTATGATCACTGTTTTAAGAGAGGATATTGCCAATAACCGAACAACTCGCTTGCAAAATCCTAATTTTATCAACACCCATTTTCGAGTCATTAAATGGACTGCTTACAAACCGCAAAACACTCAACAAAAACAATTACGAATTACAAAATATGCTGTATTTATTCATCCAGGTTCTCGCAAGAAAACCTCTAATTATAATATACCAATTTATAGTTTAAAATCAAATTCCAGTAACGATAACTTCTATACCAGATACACAAAACAAGATGTTTTGTCGGGTATTTATGAACCAGGTGGTAGAGAATTTGGTAAAGTAGAACCCTTGGCTTATTTAACCCGCAATGGTTTAGAAGAAGCATTAATGCAGGGAACAATCTTAATTAATTTTACAGATGGTTCCAAGGCATTTTTTAATGTCGATAAAAACAATGGTATATCTTATATTAGGGGATTAAAAGCCACAGCACAAAAGCGATACTGGTATTTTAAAAAAGTTGATGCTATCAAAGGTTATGGTTACAAAATAGATGCCAAAATTTCTATCAAACCAGGAGTGACATTTGCTGGAGATGTCTTGAATATTGGTTTAGGAAGAGTGGTGATTATTGAGAATACCAGTGGTGGGCGTAAATATCTCCGAATGGGTGTAATAGCCGATACAGGCGGAGCATTTTTACCCAACCTTTACCAACTCGATTTTCTTGCAGGCATTTTTCGCAATCAAAAAGAATTTGGACGATCTATCGGGCAACTACCAGAATATGCTACTGCTTATTTTCTCGTGAAAAAATAACTTTGGGGATTGGGAAATTGAGTTATTTCTTCCCTGGTCACTGAGCGAAGTCGAAGTGCTGCCTCCCCTCCTCCCCCTGCTTTCTTACTCCCTGTTTACGATCTCAGGTTAGAAAAATAATATTTATATGAGTTTTTGATAGGAATATTCATGAATAAGAAATAATCTTAGTATGCAGATTCTCAAGTACAGGCATTCCGAAAAATCAGTTACGAGAAACTAAAACAATCACAAATTTATGAGACACTTGTTACAAGTAGAAACATCTAATGCCCGTCGCTCACGCTCCGCAGAAAGCAGTTGGGAATATGACGATATTCTAGTTGTCGGTCAGCCAGTACAAATCTCCTTACAAAATCTTGCGCCTAGTAAAGATGCACTTGTGACTTTAGAGACACGGGGAGAAATTGAAGTTTCTTCTATCACTAAACAACCTATTGCTATACAAACTCCGGTTCCTGTGGAACGAGTTTCAGAGATTACTTTATTAGCGAGAACTTTTAGCGATCGCCAAAAAGACCGCTCTTTACAAATTACTTTTCAAGATAATACTGGTAAGCAGTTAAGTCAAGTGAAACTTAAGCTGACTGCCTTAAGAATTTGTCTAGATGTGGATGCGGATCGAGATGGAATTATTGAAGATAATCATCCTCATAAAGGGGATTGGAAATCGGGGGTTAAAGGCTATGGTGCAGTTTTATTAGTCAATAGCGATCGCGATACTATTTCTGCTGATGATCAGCATGATGGCGAAGAAAGTTTAATTAAAGGATTGCTGGATTTAAAAGATTTTAGCTTTATGATTATTCGTAAAGCTGGCTTAAAAAATTTACCTGCTGGATGCGAGCTTTATTTATCAGTTAATCGAGATACCGCTAGACGAATTCGCATTTATGATGAGTTAGATAGAGATGGCTATGAGTTAATTGGCCCTGGAATCACAAATGCCAAAATCAAAGATACTGACAAAGATATTATCTTAGCTATTGAGGGATTAAGTTATCCCGATTTTGACTTTAATGGTTTAGTGGAAATCAATTTAAATCTTTTGCAAGACCGGAAATTTATTTACAGCGATCGCGTGGTATTTCGAGTTGCTCCTTGGATCATGACTCCTAATACATTAGCTCCAAAAACAGTCTATGTTTCTCGTTTATCTGATGGATTTAACGCCCAGTTTATTGAGGATTTGAGAAAAGTTGTTGGGCAAGCTAACGCGCAATTAGATATTGTCCCTTTTGAGTATCATCAAGATGATCCTTGGATGCAAGACGAGATTGAAATTGGCTATACTCAAGCTCCCGGACACCTGATGCATGTAGTGTTTGATTCACCACGCGATCGGGGATTAATTGACTTTCCCAAACGCCAACTTTTAGGGATTGACTTCGGTTATGTAACCCGCAAAAGTCGCCACGAAGCCACAAAATTAGATTCTTTTGGTAATCTAGAAGTCTCCCCTCCAGTTACAGTCAAAGGTGTTAATTATCTCCTTGGTCGCCTCATATTTGGCGGAACTCGTGCAGAAGTGATCCAAAAGTCCCAAAAGCCCCGACGGATGTTGAGAGTTTTACGAGATTTTCTTTACGCTCAACAAATTCAAGCCCCTTTTGAAATCTTTTCTGATTGGCTCAGCGTGGGACATATAGACGAGTTTATGACTTTTGTTCCTGCCCCTACTCCTAAAGGATTTAAGCTACTTTTAGCTAGTCCTAATAAGTGTTATGACATTCTGAAACGCTTACGAGAAAACGGTCATAATCAAGCATTATTACGGCAAGGAAAAAGATTTTCTAATGGCCCTGCTGATATTAGTGTGGTAGATGTTCTTGGTAATGAAGACTTAACTCGCCATAATCATCGCTTTCAAGAATATATTAACTGGAATCGAGAGGTTTTGAAACAGGAATTAGATTTAAGTGAAGCAGATATTATCGATATCCCTGGTTTATTTGAAAGTACTAAAGACGAGCGAGCTGAGACTTTTTTCCCCAACATGGTCAATATGATTGTTTTAGAAAAGCATCTTGGCATTCCTAAACCATTTGGCCCCAAAGTTGATGGTAAATGCCAGTTTGAAGCCTATGTTAAAGGAGTCTTAGAACCTCTGGGTTTAGTTTGCCATTTTATCGATGATTGGGAGCCTTATTTTAGAGGACGGGGTGAAATTCATTGTGGTACAAATGCACGCCGACAACCTTTTGCTCAAAAGTGGTGGGAGATTGAATCGATATTAGGTAAAACTGATGTACAAGTAAAGGAAAAACCAACCGCAGAAGACACCAAGGACACAGAGAAATGAGAGTTTGAAAGGGTTATTTCGTAATCCTTATTTTTCTTTATCTCTAGTGTCAAGTCGCTATGCTCCAATTCGTGATTATTAATAACACGACGCTCCTGTGTCGCTCTAAGCGAAGCTATGCCGCAGGCTTTACGCTGACGCTCGTACCGACGCTCGATGACTCGCTCTAAGCGAAGCTATGCCGTAGGCTTTACGCTACGCTATCGCTAACGCTATCGCAGACTCGCTACTGCTGCAAAGCGCGTAATTCGTAATTATTACCCCACGATTCAAATCGGGGGCTTGAAACCAGAAATTACGAATTACGTTAGCGAAGCGGTAGCGAGTCTTCGAGCGTCATTACGAATTACGAATTATTTAGTCATTCATTAATGCAGCTAACAAAATTCTAATCACTATTTCCAACTCTTCAGTGATTCGATAAAGATTGATTGCTTGCTTAATCAGTTTTGTCTGTCGATACAATATACCAAATTGCCAAATATTACCTGTTGTGACTGCTCCTAATATCTCTGTTTGCGTAGAATCAATCCACCTATCAAGGGCTATCATCTCTGTTGCTAGTTGTGTAAACCCCCTGTTGATATCTGCTTGCTTGGCTTCAATCACAATTAAATTAGTTTGTGTTCGTAGATAATAATCCAAATTACCTTGAAGTCGATTATCTACTTTGATGCTATATTCGATACGTAATTTAGCGCGGGAATAGTGGATTAAATCGGTGACAATCGGCGCAATTAGTATTTCTCGACGTGTGGCTTCATTTTCTAAATCTACATACGGTAAAATTTCCTCAATCCGCTGCTTGAGGTCAGAAAGCCGATCTAATATACCAGAGTATTGTGGCAAATGGAAAAATTTACGCTCAAATGAGTAGCCAAAATCAGCGACTAAATCGTCAACCACAAACCCTAATTCAAAGTAATTGCTAAAAGTATACGAACGATTTGGGTCTAGTAGTGGTTGGCGACTCATACTAATACCAATTCAAAATTATGAAATCCAAATTTAGCATGGGTATAAAAGTTTTCAAAAGCTTGACGCTACAGTAACGTAACCCGTAATTAATACACGCAAAAAGAAGCTAAATATTTACGCGCAGGTTAACAGTTCTAAATTATGTCCATCAAGGTCATAAAAATAGAAGCCACGTCCGCCGTTTCTGTGATTAAGTTGACCTTTATTTTGATGCATGGGGTCACTACTGTATTCTAGACCTGCTTCTTTAACTCGTGCGAAGATGGTATCAAATTCCTCATCACTGACATGGAATGCATAATGATGGGATTCAAATTCTGCTGTGTTGGCAAAGTCGAATGTTAATTTATCATTGACATGCACAACTGCAAAATGTCCAATGGGAGTCTCAACTTTTAGACCAAAAATTTGAGCGAAAAACTGTGCCGATGTTTCCTTATTGTATGCAGGTACTATGGTGTGATTCAGGGTAATTGTCATCTCAAACCTCCCTTCATCATTGGGTAATAATTAATATCAACTCTTCTCCAAAACTGATCACAAAAAGGTTTTTGGATTAGTGTTGGTCTTTTCTTCTATCTTATCGTAAATTCAAGGATACAAGACTGCTACGTATAGACGTAGCTCAGTTTTAGTCGGGGTATAAATCTCCGTCTGAAAGGGTTTTTAATTACGAATTACGAATTATTTAACTACGGTTATCTATTTGAGCGCGTTGCAAACTGCCAGAAAAGTCTACATAAACACTTTTCCATTCAGTAAATACATCTAAAGCAGTGGTTCCGGCTTCCCGGTGTCCATTACCTGTTTGTTTAACACCGCCAAAAGGTAAGTGTACTTCTGCACCAATAGTGGGGCCATTAATGTAAGTAATACCTGCCTCAATGTCGCGCATGGCGGTAAAGGCTCGGTTGATATCAAGGGTGTAGACTGAGGAAGAAAGACCATAATTACTGTTGTTGAGGATAGCGATCGCCTCCTCAAAGGTGGTAACTTCAATCAATGCTACCACTGGCCCGAATATCTCTTCACGAGCAACGCGCATATTAGGCGTTACATGATCCAAAATGGTTGGTTGAAAGAAATAGCCGTCTTTCAATGAGTTTTCGGTAGCAATTGTGCCACCAATTAATATCTTTGCTCCTTCTTCACGAGCAATATCTATATATTGGCTGACTCGTTGGAGTTGCTTTTGATTGATTATTGGCCCAATATCTGTATTAGGGTCAGTACCAGCACCCAGGCGTAATTTACTGGTACGCTCATAGAGCATCGTGGTAAATTTTTCTTTGATATCGCGATGTAAAATCAGCCGACTAGTGGCAGTACACCGCTGCCCAGCTGTGCCAAAAGCTCCCCAAACTGCACCATCTAAGGCTAGTTCTAAATCGGCGTCTTCCATCACCACTTGAGCATTTTTACCACCCATTTCTAAACAGACACGCTTGTGAGTGCGTCCGCAAGTAGCGCCAACAAAAGCACCTGTTTCTGAGGAACCGGTAAAAGACACCAAATCAACATCAGGATGCTCAACTAGGGCTTTACCTACCTCCTCACCTATCCCATGCACTAAGTTGATTACTCCTGGTGGTAAACCTGCCGCTTGAAAAATTTCTATTAGTTTAGTGGCGCACGCGGGGGTATCTTCAGCAGGTTTGAGAATGACGGTATTGCCACAAATTAACGCTGGCATCGCTTTCCAGCAAGGAATTGCTACGGGAAAATTCCACGGAGTAATTAAAGCGCATACTCCTATAGGCATCCGCACCGTCATCGCAAATTTGTTGGGCATTTCTGAAGGTGTCGTTTGCCCAAATAATCGCCGCCCTTCTCCAGCACTGTAAAAGGCACAATCTATACCTTCTTGCACATCTCCCCTTGCTTCGGTTAGGGGTTTGCCCATTTCCCGGCTGATTAACTGGGCAAGTTCTTCTTTATCCTGGAGTAATAATTCTCCTACACGGAAAATATACTCTGCTCTGGCTGGAGCGGGAACCTTTCGCCAATTGTGGTAGGCTTGGCGGGCGGCGGCTACGGCTGTGTCTACATCATTGGCTTGAGAACGTGGGAAAGTGGCAACGATATCGTGTGTTAAAGCAGGGTTCCGACTTTCTAGGATGTTTCCCGCAATAGCATTTAGCCATTGCCCATCAATGTAATTTTGGCTACTTTGTGGAGTTGTCAACTTTCAGACCCCCTGCTAGCACTTAATGAGAACTACAGAAATTATAGGTCAACAAACTAGGGGTGTAGGGGAATAGGGAACTCTTAACACTTAACAGGTGAGCCAGCGCGGTCTAAAGCAGCGTCAAGCCTACGGGTTGCCGGGAGTCGCTGAGAAGCCCCCGCCGTCCCGGAGGCGGCGCGGGGAGTATGTCACTAATCTAAAACACAAAGTTACTAGGATTATTAAAGGTCTGGTTATCAGTCACATTCACAGTTACCAAATGTTTGAACAGTTCTGTCCCTGTAGGGCCATCAGGGTCAATGTGAACTATAAAGTTGGTGGGGCTAACTCCTTGCAAAATTTTGATATAGCCATCATTTATGGGGTCACTACCTGTGTAACTCAAACTATCAAGCAATTCAGTTAAGACTATTTTGTCCTTACCAACCTGAAAATCGGTGATTGTGTCGCCTATATCGCGCATGTGGGTGTAGATGAACTGATCATTACCGCTACCACCTGTGAGTACATCTCTACCTCCTAAGCCGGTGATGCGATCGCTCCAATATGTACCTGTGAGGATATCACGTCCAGCAGTAGGTTTATTAAAGTTGCTAGCCCATTTGGCAGCTGCGGCTAAGACGATTTGACTCCGACTGCTGCCAGTACCAGTAGCACCAAATTCAAATGCTCCAATATCAAGATCGCCATCACGAGTTAAATTGCGTCCATCAGTGGTGGGTGCGTTGACAGCAACAACTCCTGCATTGATTGCGGGACTATCGGCTGACAATGAATGCATCAGTACACCATCCATATTTCGCAGATAACCGACTTTGGGATTTGCAACAAGAGAACCGGCAGTTACTTTTTTATTTTTGCTATTGATTGGGGAAGGAAACTCAATATTACCGCCGCCATCAAGTAATTGGTATACAGTTTGCTGAGCAAGTCCAAAAAGATTATTAGCTGTGTTGTTGGCAACGATTGAATTAGTCAGCGTGACTGGGCCTTTGCCAACAGACCACACTGCTCCACCATAGGATTGAGCATAGTTATCAACAATTGTAGAGTTGATGATGTCAATTTTGGCAGATGCAGGAGGATTCATCGCGATCGCTCCACCCACACCTTTTGAGGTGATTGCTTGGTTTCCAGAAAAGGTACTGTTTTCAACTTTGATGTGTGCATTTCTTGAGGTTGAATCGCCATCTACCCACAAGCCACCGCCTTGTCCCTCAGAGATATTGTTGGCAAAGGTAACATTACGAACTGTGACGTTACCGTTAGCTCTTAAGCCTCCCCCCAGAGCAACACCTTTCGATGTAGGTTTGACTCTGTTGTTGATAATTGTGCTGTTCTCAACGATGACTTTATCTGGATTATATATGTAGAGACTGAGCGCTCCTCCAGCTCCAATGGTCTGATTCCCCTCAAACCAACTGCCACTGATTCTAATTGTGCCACCCACTGTTTCTGGGGTAGGTCTGGTGCCGGCAGGATTTGCGCCATCTGTATAGATTGCGCCACCTCCATCAAACGAACTGTTGTTGAGGAAAACGGAATCTTCTACTACCAGAGGGCCTAAAAGCTTATAAACCGCTCCACCTGAAACCCCAACGTTATTAGTGAATTTGCTATTTTTAATAGTTAATAATCCACTACTTCCAGCAGCGATCGCGCCTGCACTGAAGCCATTTTTTACTACGCTGCCATCATTGTTATCAAAGGTACTATCCAATACTTGCACAACACAAGAACGGCCAACATGAAGCGCTCCACCCCGATTAGAGATATTATCTTTGAACGAACAATCAGATACCGTTAAATTAGAGTAGTGATTAAGATTAATTGCACCGCCCCTAATCTCAGACTTAGGATCACTGCTGACAGCTCTGCCATCGATAAAGCTTAAACTCTGAAGATTCAGCTTAATACCCATTGTTGTATTAAAAATTCGGCTGGCTTTGTTGCCACTGATAGCAATATTTGCTGCATCAGAGCCATCGATGATCAGATCCTTATTCAGTTCTATTTGACCGCTGGTGAGGGTAATTGTTTTGTTCGCCAGATTCGCTGCAAATTTAATTGTGTCACCTGCTTTCGCTTGAGCGATCGCATCTCTCAAAGAACCAGAACCACTATCGTTGATGTTAGTAACGTTAATGATAGACATTGAGTAATTCCTCTAAATTATGCTTGGTTATCTGACTACTACGGCGTTGCAAAAATCAGCACTACAAATTGTCAATCCCCTCATTAATATTTGGGATTAACCGGAAGTATTTATGCACGTGAATTAGTCATCAAAATCAACTCAAATGTTGTTTTGATCTGAAGTAGAAACTAAGTTAATTTTGCTTATCTACCTACTTCTGAAAGCTATTTGCGTCATGTTTACAAAAACTTTCTTGTTCATTTGTTGATGAACAGCGCACCACAGATGGATGCGATCGCTACGGCAAAACTAAGTCAGTATGATTGCTCTAAAGAAACATACACGCTGTTTCATCTCAAATTAATTTGACAGATATTTACTCAATAAATTCTGTCTCTTACGTACCTAGTTAAGTCGGTAGTAAATTAGCTTGATTTTCATCAAAAACTGTTTTTACGCTCAATTTCTCATCTAGTAATGATGATATATGTAACGTAAACATCTCTGGAAAATCATCTCTGCATTAAATAATTTCAAAGACAGATTTAACAGATACTCTTGCCAACTAATAGTTGGTTGATGAACATTTTTCTTAATATACATCTAGCTCACAACCCACTATGCTATGTAGTAAGTGGTATACATTACGCTCTATCTTAAAGACTCGATAAAGAAGTGCCTTCAGAAAAAATACATAAAACATGTTATATATTTTTACGTATAAAAATATACTTTTTTCTACGTAATAAAACTGAGGAAGATTATTGAGAAGATGGCTACAAATGATGACAGGAAGGACATCTGAGCGCTTTTAACTCTATGGAAACGCTTAAAGATGCATAGTTCGAGTTTGTGATCGTCCAGCTATGCTAACGTTTTCAACAAAAAGAAATTCGGGGAAGGCAGGGACATGGAAACGCAGAGATTTAAGGGGGAGAAATAACAAACACCAATTCCCTATTCCCCATTCCCCATTCCCCGCCTAATCTTGTGCCAAATTAACCCAGCAGCAATTAACCCTAAACCCACTTGCCAGATAGAAGACTCTACCCAGAAAGCTAGGAACAAGCAAGACAAAAGTCCTAACCAACCTATCCATACGGGATAAAGTCGCTCAGAAGTGCTGAGTCGTAAGCCAGCTAGGTTGGTGATTGCGTAGTAAATTAAGACACTAAAGGCGCTAAATGACCATGTTGTTTTGACATTGCCTAATAGTACTAGTAATGCGATCGCTATTCCCACAAACAGCACAGCCCAATGGGGAGTAGTTTGTTCACGGTTCAGACGTGCCAAAAATCGCGGAGCATCTCGGCGGCGTCCCATTGCCAACACCACACGGGATAAACCCAAAATTAAGTTTAATAATACGCCCAACATTGCGGTCATCGCCCCAATAGCTAAAACCGAAGCACCTCCCGAACCAACAATAGTACGAACTGCTACCTCTAAAGGAGCAGTCTTTGTCTGTTGAGTCACACTACCCAAAACATCTGCTCCTACAGCCCCAATACCAACTGTTGCTACTGCTATGTAAAGAACCATCGTCAGCAATAAACAAACAATCATCGCTTTCGGAATTGTTTGTCTGGGCGAACGAGCTTCTTCGCCCATTGTGGCAATGCGCCCATAACCTGTGTAAGCAACAAACATCAGGGCACTAGCATGAAGTATTGCTCCTGGAGAAGTTGTAAAAAAAGGTGTCAAATTATCAACCCCTACTTCAATAGCACGGGGTAGGCAAGCAACAATAAAAAATCCTAACGATAAGAGTGTCACCGACACAATCACGGTGTTAGCAATATTGGAACGTCGGATACCACTAAGAACAATCAAAGTGATGATTACTACAGCCAACAGGGCTGTAGGAACAACCCAAGCAGCATTGAAACCGAAGATATTTAGTAAGTATCCGGCAAAACCCAAAGCCGCAGTTGCAGCCGAGGCAGTCTTTGCTACTAAAAACATCCAGCCTGCCGTAAAGCCCAAAGCTGGGGTGAGATACTTATAGCCATACTCATAAGTACCACCGCTAACAGCGTGATTAGCTGCCAACTGAGCGCTATTGAGTCCATTACAGGTGGCTACAATCGCTCCAATTATCACTGCGATAATTACCGCAGACCCAGCGATGCCAGTAGCAATACCGATGCTTACGAATACACCAGTACCAACTATCGAACCCAATCCCATCAAGGTTGCTCCAACAACCCCTAATTCTCGTTTTAATTGAGGTTGTGAATTTGTAGCAGACATCTTTTATTTTCCTGTTCAGATTGCAAGCAGATGTGGCGCTCATTGCTAAGAATAGCAGGGGAATGGGGGATGGGGAATTCGTAATTATTTATCGAAAGCGGCGCTTTCCTCCCCACCCACGAGGGGATGGGGAGGAAAGCCGCCTCTAGAAGTGCATAGATACCCCCACACCCCTACACACAATAATTCTTCAGAGAAAAAGTTATGATTTATCAAATATTTATGTGAGGGTTTATGAGTTCTCAACAGTTGGAATTAATCATAGGTTGGCTATATCCTACACTGATGAGTACCTATGGCGATCGCGGTAATGTTATCTGTATAGAACGTCGCGCACAGTGGCGGGGATATGATGTTAAGGTCGTGCCCTTAGATCAAAATGCTACAGTAAATGATATTAAATCTGTAGATTTGATTGTTGGTGGTGGCGCACAAGACCGACAACAAGAAATCGTGATGCGTGATTTGCAAGGTGCAAAAGCCGACGCCATGCGTGAAAAAATTGAAAATGGCACACCAGGAGTGTTTACCTGTGGTTCACCCCAACTACTAGGACACTATTACGAACCAGGATTAGGGCAACGAATTGAAGGACTGGGGATATTAGATTTAGTCTCCATTCATCCTGGTGAAAATACTCAACGTTGTATTGGTAATTTAGTAATAGAAGTTACAGCTAATCGACTAGCACGAGATTTGATAGAAATGACGGGTAGCAAACCCTACTTAGTTGGTTTTGAAAATCACGGTGGACGCACCAAATTGGGGAAGGTTGAAGCTTTAGGACGTGTTGTATATGGCTTGGGTAATAATGGTGAAGATGGGACAGAGGGAGCATTTTATCAAAATGCGATCGCAACTTATTCTCACGGCCCCCTACTGCCGAAAAATCCCTTCGTGGCTGACTGGTTAATTCAAACTGCTCTTAAGTTAAAGTATCAGCAAGCGATCGTACTGCCACCTTTGAAAGATAGCTTAGCAGCCCAAGCACGAGAAGCAATGTTTAAGCGGTTGAAAGTCACACCAATTCAAAATTAAAAAATCCAGATTTAACGTGGGTTTCACTTTTATTGTAAAAAATCATACTCAAACTTTCGCTAGCGTCACTCTTTCAGCTTGATCCTGATATTTACCCTGTCGTGCTTCGTAACTAATAGCACAGGGTTCGCCTTCTAAAAAGAGTAATTGCACCACGCCTTCATTCGCATAAATGCGACAGTCTGCACTAGAAGAATTAGAAAATTCTAGGGTTAAATGACCCCGCCATGCAGCTTCAGCTGGTGTTAAGTTAGCTATTATACCACATCTTGCATAAGTGCTTTTACCTATGCAGATTACTGTGATATTGTTTGGAACCTCTAATTTTTCTAAGGCAACGCCAAGCCCATAGGAGTGAGCAGGTAGGATAAAGTAACTGCCATTGTCATCTTTGTGTAGTGCTGTTGGCTCTAGATTATGAGGGTTAAATTTTTTGGGATCAACTACAGTTCCAGGAATGTGTCGAAAAATGCGGAACTCAGCCGGAGACAGGCGTATATCATAGCCATAAGAAGATAGACCATAGCTGATGACAGGTTTAACTTCTAGAGAGTCGTTTGTTTGCACTTTTCGGACTAAGCTTGGCTCAAAGGGTACAATCATAGATTTTTGAGCCATTTCAGTAATCCAGATATCGTTTTTAATCACAAGTTCACAGGTAATTCAAACCGAATTATGAGACTAATTTTAGTTAGGGCCATGGCTGCGGCGGATCTCCGTAATTTGATCTGCCACATTCAACAATGATTGAGGCATGTCTGGCCCCGTAAGGATGATATCGACATGAGGAGGGCGTTTTGCTAGAAACTCTAAAACTTCTGTTTCGGGAATTAAACCAAAGTTGATTGCTAAACTTAATTCATCTAAAACAACGAGAGAATACTTATTTTCACATACTACTTGTTGTGTATATTGCCACAGTTTTTCCAAAGCCTGGGTTTCTGTATCATCTAACTGTGGTGTATCAATACAACGAGGCAAATCGCAGCGAATCCAATCTAGATTTTGTCCTAGTTGTATGGGTCGTTCCTGCCCTTGACGAATTCCTCCCTTGAGAAACTGTACTACTAATACTGGTGTGCCTTGACCAGCAATCCTTAGTGCTTGTGCTATTACACTTGTAAAAAAGTTTCTATATGTACTAGTAAAAACTTGTACTAATCCTTCCAATGGATATGGTAAGTCGGGAGTCAAATTTACACTTGGAGTTTCTAATTGGGCAAGCATAGAAATAGTTGTAAATATTACAATTAGTTTGAGTATTTTTTGGGTTTAAGATTGCAAATTTGTCTGTATAATCAATCTGTTTTTTACAGATTATAGTTTATTAATTAAATTGCATTATTAGTCAAGCACTACGTTTGCACGAAGTCAAGGATTATTAAGATTTGTATAATGCAAAATATTAAAAACCTACACCTGCCCCTTGCCCCTTTTGTTTTTGACTCTCCTCTCCATCCTTTACGATTATGGAGTGTGAAGTACCCACGCTTGACCGTTAATGTGCAAGAGCAACCGCTAAGACTTCTGTGAAAAAGTTTAAGAAGCTCGCGCGATCGCGTGGGAGTAGTTCACAGTAGTATTCTCAGTGAAAACTTTGAGGCAACTCCCATGGTTTGGCAGCGTCCCGACGGCCGACAACCTTATGAACTTCGTCCACTCAGCTTTTATCCCAATTTTACCCGCTTCGCACCTGGTTCTGTACTGACAAAATGCGGCGACACTCAAGTACTCTGTACCGTTAGTGTCACTCAGGGAGTTCCTAGATTTCTCGAAGGAACTGGTAAAGGTTGGCTAACTGCCGAATATAGAATGCTACCATCTGCGACTCAACAGCGGCAAGAAAGAGAATTGCTAAAATTATCTGGACGGACGCAAGAAATTCAACGTTTAATTGGACGTAGCCTCAGAGCAGCTTTAGATTTTGAGATGCTAGGAGAACGCACACTAACCGTAGATGCCGATGTATTGCAAGCAGATGCTGGAACTAGAACAACAGCGATTACAGGCTCTTTTGTGGCTTTGGCTCATGCAATTTCTAAATTATTGCAGCAGGGAGTATTAGAGCGATCGCCTCTTACAGGACAAGTGGCAGCGGTTTCCGTAGGATTATTGCAGGGAGAGCCATTTTTAGACCTAAACTACATTGAAGACGTAGCCGCAACAGTCGATTTTAACGTAGTGATGAATCAACACTTAGGAATCATTGAAGTCCAAGGAACAGCCGAAGAAGGCAGCTTTAACCGAACTCAATTAAATCAGCTACTAGATTTCGCCGAAAAAGGCATCCAGCAATTATTACTAGCCCAGCGAGATGCGATCGCCAACTGGGAATGAGGGAAAAAATTTCTCCGTATCCCCACGTTCTCTTGCTAATTCCCCAATTCCCAGATATTAAAAGTTTCAAAATTTCAAAAGGGGAATGATCATAAATTCGTTATTGTATTGCTGGAAGCTGCTAATCTAATGATAAAGTCATGAATAAACCGGTTGAAGTTCTGCCAGATCAGTCAGCATTGGTAGCACGAGCGCTGGAATTGATCTTGTCCAAGTTGGAAACTGCGATTAGGGAGCAGGGGCGATTTACTATCGCCTTATCTGGCGGCAGTACACCTAAGCCGTTATACGAAGCGATCGCCACTCAAAAACTACCTTGGGATAGAATTCATGTGTTCTGGGGAGATGAACGCTACGTACCACCAGATCATCCTGATAGCAATGAGCTAATGGCGCGTCGTGCATGGTTGGATAAAGTTAATATCCCAGCAACTAATATTCACTCCGTACCGACTTTAGAAGCTGAACCAGCGGTTAGTGCTGCTAAATATGAACAACATCTGCAAGAGTTTTTTAACTCTTCATCCGGAGAGTTCCCTGCTCTAGATGTAATATTGCTAGGAATGGGAGATGATGCACATACCGCATCTTTGTTTCCCCACACAGAGGCACTCAAAGTACGCGATCGCCTAACTACAGTGGGTAACAAAGACGGCAACCCGCGCATAACCTTTACATACCCCTTCATCAATTCTGCTAGCACTGTAATTTTTGTGGTTGCTGGTGCTAATAAACGACCAGCTTTAGCTCAAGTCTTTGCACCCGTAGCCGATGATTTTACTTATCCATCCCGATTAATTCAGCCCCAAGGAGAACTTTGGTGGCTACTGGATGCGGCAGCAGGTTTGGAACTCAAACCTTAACTTTCCCATCAGGAGTAACTGTTAGAATCAGTGCTGAGTCCTGAGTTTTGAGTAGGCGGTAACGTCAGTCTAGCTGGCACGGGACGAAGCAGAAAACTCAAGAAGTGATTCTTGGGAATCCCCGCACCTTTCAGTTCGGGGAGGATATCAAAGGATTAGGTATAGTTTTGAATCCCAGTCCCCAATCCTCAGTCTCCTTGCCAATACCACTTTAAGATGTTTAAGATGAGCTTGAACAAAGGCTAAAATCTGATGATCGTCTGCCCTAATTGCAATCATCCCAACCCTGACGGCGCTGTCCAGTGTGAAGCTTGCTATACGCCATTACCAGCAACTAATAACTGTCCCAGCTGTGGGGCAACTGTGCAGGCAGACGCCGCTTTCTGCGGTCAATGTGGCCATAACCTGCATTCAGCGGTACCTGCAAGCGTTGCAACAGCAGTAGCACCAACAGTTGCCCCCGACATTCCTGTAGAAGTACCACCGTTAATTACCCCTGATCCACTGTTGGAACTCTTACAACCCGATGCTTTGGGAATAAGTAGCTCTACTCACTCCCATCCTGAAGTAGCTTCATCCGTACCACCCACAGCGGTGGCAGGTGCGCCACAGATGTCGGTTCCAGAAATTACTCCTCCAACAGTTGCTGCTCAACCCATGGTTTCTGAGCAAGGAATGTCCCCGCCTCCAACCATGCAACCAGCACCGCCTTCCCCACCAATGGCAACTGCTCAGCCAACACCACCTCCTGAGCCAGTAATGCCACCACAGGCACCACTGCCGCCACCAGTAGCAACACCACCTGCAACTGCTGCTAGAACGCAATTGCAACAAGTGACAGCGCGGCTATTTCACATCCAAAGCAATCGCGATATTGAATTACCTCAAAATCTTTCTGTCGTCCATATCGGTAAAGCTAACGACCGTATCCCCCCTGATATAGATGTGTCCGGTTTTCCCAATTCGGAAATTGTCTCACGGATTCATGCGGACATTCGTATTGAAGGTGATGCTCATTACATTGAAGATGTGGGAAGTTCCAACGGTACATATATTAATAATTTGCCGCTATCACCAGGTAACCGACACCGCTTAAGACCAGGCGATCGCATTAGTCTAGGTAAGGGAGATATGGTAACATTTTTGTTTCAACTCTCCTAACATTGACTCAATCAAACTAGAGACTTGTCTAGAGCGCGATCGCACTGCTCATTTGATATCTATTACCATTTATACTGACTCAAATTGAGCTTTTTGAGTCAGTTTTTTGGTATTAAGCTGATTGCGATTGTAGCAAGATACCGTAGGGTACGAAGTGAAACCCAACATTACCAAGGTTTTTAGCGTTGGGTTTAGTTCCTCAAACGCCACTTCATATCATGTCCGGCTAATCACTTATCATAAAAATTTCTCCCTTGTCCCCCTTCGGGTGACGCTCGCAAGCTCGCTCTAAGCGAAGCTATGCCGCAGGCTTTACGCTGCGCTAACGCAGTCGCCTGCGGAGGGAAACCCTCCTTTACTCGCTGTCTCACCGCGTCTCCCTATCTCCGCGTCAGCCAAATCATAAGTCTTTAAACGGACATGATATCACTCAAGTCGGGAAACCCGCCCACGTGAGTGGCTCCCCAACCTACATGTGTTGCAAATTTTTTTTGAATTGTATCAGTATGAGTTTAGAAGAACTAGAAAGAGCAGATAATGATAGTCCCTGGAAAGAAATTTTAGAGGCTTACTTTCCCCAAGCTATACAGTTTTTCTTTCCCCAAACAGCAGCATTAATTAATTGGCAACGTCCCTACGAATTCCTCGATAAAGAATTTCAACAAATCGCCCGTGAAGCTGAATTTGGTCGTAGATATGCAGATAAACTTGTTAAAGTCTGGCAAATTCAAGGACAAGAAATTTGGCTATTAATTCATGTTGAAATCCAAGCAAAATCAGAAGACATTTTTGCACAAAGGATGTTTTCCTATAACCTGCGAATATTTGATAAGTTTGGGAAACCTGCTATTAGTTTAGCAATTTTGTGTGATGCTGACCCGACATGGCGACCAAATCAATATAGTTATAATTATCCCCATACCAAACTTAACTTTGAATTTGGTATCGTTAAGCTGCTAGATTATCAAAATCGTTGGACAGAATTAGAGAAAAGCGATAACCCATTTGCCACAGTGGTGATGGCCCATTTGAAGACACAGCAAACAACTAAAAAATTTACAGAACGTAAAACATGGAAATTTAGTTTAATTCGCCGATTATATGAATTAGGGTTACAGGAAAAAGATATTCGTAACCTATACCGATTTATTGATTGGGTTATGATTTTACCAAAAGCCTTAGAAGCAGAATTTTGGCAAGAGTTTAAACAATTTGAGCAGGAGCGTTCTATGAGCTACATTACGACAGGTGAGCGCATTGGCTACGAACGAGGCAAGGAAGAAGGTAAACAAGAAGGCAAACAAGAAGGTAGACAAGAAGGTAAACAAGAAGGCAGACAAGAACAAGCACAAAGACTCGTGCTACGACTACTACAAAGACGGGTAGGAGAGTTACCACAAGAGATTCAAAGACGTATTCAAATTCTTTCTCTAGAGCAATTAGAATTACTTGGAGAGGCTTTATTGGATTTTACGACTACAGTAGATTTACTTAATTGGTTAAGAGCAAATGCTACAATATAGAACTTCCTATAAAGATCACCCTCTGAGCTAAAATTGCGATTCACAAAAACACATCCACTAGAACTTTACATTACACAAATGAGCAAGGATGCATTATTGCCTGTTCGAGTAAAGCTTGATATTCTTCATCTCCAACGCCATAAGCCCCAAATCTTTCCAAATGGGGATTCATCATTTGGGCATCGAACAGTATAAATTCCTTAGCTTTCAATCTTTCTACCAACTTCACCATCGCTACTTTTGAGCCTTCGGGTATGCGGTAAAACATTGATTCGCCAATAAAAGCACCACCAATGACAATTCCTAAAATTCCCCCGGCTAGTTCGTCGCCTCGCCAAGTTTCAAAACTATAAGCAAAACCCGTCTGATATAGTAACCAATAAATCTTTTGTAACTCCTCTGAAATCCAAGTTGTTTCGCGGTTAGCACACCCAGCAACCACAGCTGCAAAGTCACGATTAATCGCCACAGTAAAACGTTCTTGATTGAGGACACGCTGCAAAGACTTAGGGTAGCGAAATCTCTCATCTAATGGAATCAAAGTTCGATCGCGACTTGCATACCATCCCAAGCGATCGCTGGCATCAGCCATGAGAAAATAGCCTTGAGCATAGCCTTGAATAATAGCGGCGACATCATATTGCATAGTTAACCAACAAACCCAAAAGCTCAAGAGGAACGCACTCTGCGAACCTCTGTCTTGAAAAGTTTCCTACAGAGGGTTTCCCTCCTTCAGAACTTTTCGCTGCGATTTCCTCAGCGTTACTCTGCGTTTAACAAAAATGACTGAACCAATTTCACCCATCACCTTACCCCCAGCTGAAAATCCGCAGCGAGAAGGTGAATGGCTACAAGAGTGTCTACTGCGGTGGCTGGATACAGAATTTATTCCGGAAACCGTCAATCATACAATTGCCCAACGCGCAGCACAAATTTTTGTCAGACAACGCATGGAAGGAGAAAACGACCTCGGTTCTTTAGTGATTGCCATCGTCACTGAGATGCAGGCGTTTGATTTTTCCAAAAGCTTCTATGGAGAGTTTGCGATCGCCAACGCCGTCAGCGATCTACTCTTAGAAAGTCTGGGAATTGATAAGTGTTGTGGGCAATAATTTTGTCATTTGTCATTTGTCCTTTGTCTGTTGTTCAGTTGCTAATGACCAATGACTTAATGACTACCAACTAGACTTAACCACTCCAGGTAAAAGACCTTCGTGTGCCCATTCTCGCAGAACGTTCCGAGACAGCCCAAAATCACGGTAAACACCTCTAGAACGACCAGTTACCCAACAACGGTTACGGCGGCGGCTAGGCGCACTATTGCGGGGTAGCTGTTGAATTTGCCGATGGATATCCAACTTATCAAGAGGAGATTCTGTTGTTCTAAACTCTTCTAACAGAGCTTCGCGCTTTTCAGCATACTTTGCTACCAACTTGGCGCGTTTTTTCTCGCGCTCAATCATACTCTTTTTGGCCATAAATTCCCTAATTATTTAAAGACAGCATTTTCCATTCTATCGGATGCATTCAAAAATTGAGAAAAAAGGTATCTAATTTAGGAAATAGGGAATCAAGAGGACGCGGGGACGGGGAGACACGAGGACGGGGAGACGCGGGGACGCGGGGAATAGATATTTGTTATACAAATTGGCAATTTGCAATTAAGAAAGTTCCATTTCACAAGGGTTCGAGCGTGTGTAAGCTAATAATCATTCAAATTGCATCCCCGCGTCTCCCCTTAAGCGCGTCCTCCGAAGTTTGCTCAACGGGGGGAACCCCCGCACGCAACTTCTCTCCGCGTCTTTCTGAGGCAAAGGATTATGCAAGTTAAAGGCAGATTAGCTTATCTGTCGCCTTCTTTTTCAAATTGGTATTATTCACCCCGCTTGCTACAACGGAGGGAATCTCAGCAGCGCACTATCTCCCCTACCTCCCAAAGGCAGATGTAGGTATTTTACATTCAGTCGGAAAAAGCCTAAAGCCTATTTTTCTGTTCCGAAGTCTTTCCCCGCGTCCCCGTGTCTCCTCGTCCCCCCGCCTCTTTCCCAATCCCCAATCCCCAAGATTTATTGTTTCTTAAAATTCTTTTATAAAAAACTTTTAATTCCTTAATAAGGATAACGTAAATACTTATTTTTCTTGACATTTTTCTGGAAAAGAAATGTAGCAAAAAAATACCGCTATTCAGTAATTATTCTATCAGTATTTATATTGAAAAACTTGCTAATAAAGATTGAATGAATATCAAATCCAAGTATATGCACTTAAGTAGATACTCAATTACTATGTGAACATACACGGAAAACAACACAAACCTTCGTTACCAAAATCATTACTAATCGCAGAAAAAGTCTATGAAAAAGTTTACTATTCTCTCTACAACACTCGCAGCATCAACTCTAACTTTAAGTTTAGTTGGTGGTGTCTCTAAAGCTAAAGCTGTTTCTTTAGTTCCTCCAATAGAAGGTGAAATTAAACTAACAAACGTTGCTTGTGTGACTGGTAGCTGTATCGATACCGCACCTTATGGTTATACAATCAGCAGCGAAAGTTACAATTCAAATTACTTACCAAGCTTGCTATTTAGTGACGATAGCGCAACCGCAAATAACTGGGGCTTTGGTATTGTATTCGGTCAACCAGATGCAGGTACTAATACAATTGCAGGTGAAAATTGGTTTCGTCCTGTAGCGCTCAAAAAGGATGGTAGTTTTCCTGAAAACGGTCAATTAGAGGTTGGTCAGTACAAATTTAACTTTGCAACAACAATTGCTGAATTACAACTACTGTTTTTTGACACCGAAGATACAGGCACAAGTATTTTGAGCTTAAATGGCAACCCTTATAACTCAACAGTTGCTCCAGGAGATAATGCCAATATGAAAAAAGTAACACTAACGAATGTAAATTCATTAGAACTGAAATTAGGGAATATTGGTGGAAAATTCGTTACTGGTGATGGGGTTCGTTTAGATATCAACAAAACTGTTCCTGAACCTGGTACAATTTTGAGCCTTGGAGCTATTGCAGTATCAGCTTTATTCGGCTTACAAAAACGTAAGAAATTCTCACAAGCAGTTTAATATTGATTGCGGTTACACTACAATTTATAATTCAAAATTTTTTTGAGTTAGACTGCTTATTTCTGAAAATCCTCAATCTCCTTTCCGGTAAATCCTTGTATTTCGCTTTTAATTGAGTAGATAGAATAACTAAAGTACAGAATTTAGTTATTCTTATTTACTCAATTTTTTTATTTGTCATGACACAGCTAAAATAGTGTCATACAAAACTTTTTTGGAGAGGGACTTGCCTAGATCAATTCACTCTACTCAACCACCACTGAAATTTATCCCCGAAAATTTTAATGTATACGTACTTCAGATTACTCAGTGGTTAGTACCGTTTTTGCTGCGATTCCGGACTCGTCCCTGGCTACCAGCTGGCATAGTTCGTATTGAAGCTAAAAATACTGAAGTATTAGCCCAGCTTTATCAGCAATTTCAGGCTGGCAAAATTCGCTTTTTGTTAGCATTTCGCCACCCAGAGGTAGAAGATCCTATGTGTATGCAGTATGTACTCTCCCGCCTCATACCCCAAGCTGCCCGCGAAGCAGGTATCGAGTTGAAATACCCGATTAGCAGCCACTTTCTCTATGATCGGGGTATGACATTGTGGGCTGGTGATTGGTTGGGTTGGCTATTTTCTCGGTTAGGTGGTGTACCGGTGCGTCGTGGTAGGCGACTAGACAGACAGGCTATCCAAACTGCACGAAATTTATTTGCTAATGGTAAATTACCGATCGCACTTGCACCCGAAGGAGGGAACAATGGCCACAGTGGCGTTGTCAGCCCCTTGGAACCTGGTGTTGCCCAAATGGGGTTTTGGTGCGTCGAAGACTTACAAAAAGCCAATCGTACCGAGACGGTAATGATTGTGCCTATCGGCATTGAGTATCGCTATGTTAAGCCACCTTGGTCAAGATTAGATTGGCTTTTACGCAAACTAGAAACAGATAGCGGCTTGCCGATGCTTGATCTTGATGACTCGACTATTCCCAACCAAGCAGAAATTTACACTCAACGTATCTGTCGGTTAGCTGAATATCTCATTACCGAGATGGAAGAATTTTATCGTCGCTTCTATCATCAAAATTTTAGCGAAACTCGCGACAAAACATTAACTGAGCGATTACATCATCTATTAAATAGAGCTTTACAAGTAGCTGAACAATATTTTGCACTCCAGCCCCAGGGAAATTTTATTGACCGTTGTCGGCGCTTAGAAGAAGCTGGCTGGAATTACATATACCGAGATGATTTGCCAGATATTAATGCTTTACCACCTTTCAAACGCGGTTTAGCAGATTGGATTGCCCAAGAAGCAGACCTGCGGATACGACACATGCGAATAGTAGAAAGTTTTGTAGCTGTCACAGCAACCTATATCAAGGAACAGCCAACTGTCGAAAGATTCGCAGAAACCGCACTACTGATGTTTGATATGCTTTCCCGCATTCAAGACACAACACTTCCTGGAAGACCCAGATTAGGCTTACGACAGGCACAAATTACAGTAGGTGAACCAATTTCTGTGACTGAACGCTGGTTAAATTCTCAAACAAACCGTCAAGCAACTAAGCAAGCTGTTAGCGATTTGACAAAAGACCTGCAATCTGAATTGGAGAGAATGATTCGTTAAAAAGAAGTAGGGAGTAGGGAGTGGGGAGTGGGGAGTGGGGAGTGGGGAGTGGGGGGATGAGGGGGATGAGGGAGATGAGGGAGATGAGGGAGAAATAACAAATGCTCATTCCCAGTCCCCAGTCCCCAGTCCCCAGTCCCCAGTCCCCAGTCCCCAGTCCCCAGTCCCCACTCCCATTAATATGGGACTAGTGGCAACAGCAGTGTGACGAAATAGTAAACCAAAGGAAATGTAAAGATATAACTGTCGGTGCGATCAAGGATGCCACCATGACCAGGGATTAACTGCCCAGAATCTTTAACTCCAGCATCGCGCTTCAGCATAGATTCAGTAAGATCACCTAAAAGACTAGCAATACCAATCAGCAAACCCAAGGCTAAACCAGTCAACAAAGGTATGGGTAAGTTAATATAATGTGCCCCAGCTAGAGCTACGCCGACACTGGAGGTAATGCCAAAAACAGCACCTTCGACAGTTTTTTTCGGGCTAATTTCAGTGAGGCGGGTTTTGCCAAAGCATCTACCAATAATATAAGCACCGATATCAGCTGCCCAAATACATAAAAAAGTTAGCAGTGTCACTGTCAACCCTTGTGGCAAAGAGGCAGAATTGGCATTTTGCCAAAAATCTGTCCAGCTAGTAGGCCAGTAACCCCCCAAAGGAAGATTGCTAAAAGCCACACTATCTATCGCTCGCAATCTGACCAAGTAACTCGGCATGTAACCTGTATAAAATAGCCCCATAATAGAGGCAGAAATATCAGCTATTGTGGCAAATTTAGGCTGAAACAGCAGGTAAAAGCAAATAAGTGTACCTGCTAAGGGCATGACAGCATCAGCTAAACTGCCATCAAGAGTACAAATTGCCAGTAAAACTTGACTGGAAACCATAGTAGTCTTAGCAGCGGGAGCTATACCTCTGGCCCTGACTAAATTAAAATACTCCTGTTGACCCAAAAAGATGAGAACCGCAACCATACTGGTATAGTACCAACCTCCCAGAAGGGTCGCACAAAGAGCAAGGGCGATCGCTACAATTCCACTAAGAATCCGAGACCAAGGCATAGATGTACTGGGTATTGGGAATGGGGAATGGGGAATGGGGAATGGGGAATGGGGAATGGGGACTGGGAACTGGGGACTGGGGACTGGGGACTGGGGACTGGGGACTGGGGACTGGGGACTGGGGACTGGGGACTGGGGACTGGGGACTGGGGACTGGGGACTGGGGACTGGGGACTGGGGACTGGGGACTGGGGA
>JAESGP010000090.1_pt1 | contig 81936 bp, 75 predicted proteins | sample 9269741 | NCBI WGS metagenome assembly JAESGP01 (sample SAMN15720684, study PRJNA650882) | algae metagenome | isolation source: Desmonostoc vinosum HA7617-LM4 and co-occurring heterotrophs from cave wall | place: USA: Waikapalae cave, Hawaii | collected 2011-05-27 | reverse complement strand
TTAGTTAGAGACTATGAGCTATTACCCGAAACATCGGAAACGTTTATTTACCTTGCCATGATTCGGATCATGGTGAGGCGACTTGCATAAAATTTTACCCTTCAAAACTTTTCAAACAGCCTCTTACGGATGCAATGCCAGGTGCAGCTTGTGGTGCTGAGGGAAACCAAAAAAAAGCTAGTGCATCGCCATTACCAATATCAAAAAAGAAGTGCTGTCCACCACCAGGTAAAGCAATGGTTTTGATTAGTTTCAAGCCTAAAGTATTTGTGTAAAAGTCTACGGTGCGTGCCATATCTTTACACACCAAAGCGATGTGGTTAATTCCTTTGATTTGAAACTCTGTCATATTAATCACCTATTTGTGAGATTTAGCTTTATGATTAAATGCGGCTTTGATTTATGTTATAAATTGTCTGGATCAATATTCAACTCTCGTAGTTTTATTGCTAAGCGTTCAGATTTTTGCATTTCCTGTAATGCAACTTCTTCTGGTGTAGGTATTAGCTGTGCTTGTGCGGTAAAAAAGCGCAACTTATTTTCATGAACACCTAAATATAAATTTAGCTGCTGACTCCACAACAATCCTTGAGAGTTGGATTCTATCGGCTGATAAGTTCCACCTACTAAACAAAACCCCGCAAATTCTAAATTATTTGGGTCAAACCAGAAGTATTCTGGAGTGCGAAAGGTGTCTTGATAAATTTGTTTTTTTAATCCTTTATCTACTGCTGCCGTTGAAATTGAGAGCAGTTCTATAATCACATTCGGATATTTACCGTCTTCTTCCCACACAACCCAACTGTTACGGGATTTACGTTCAGTATCCAGTACTACAAAAAAATCTGGGCCGCGAAATTTTTCTTTCTTTAGCCGTCGTGAACTGTAGTAGATGCTAATATTTCCAGCGGCAAAAAAGTCATTACGGTCTCGCCACCACCAATCAATGCACTTCAACAACAGCAGCATTTGCTGCAAATGTAGGTATGTTTCCAAGGGTGGCTCATCACTATATAGATCCCCTGGAGGAAATATTACATCATTTGGCTGTTCAAAGTCTTGAGCAAGGGACATGGTTGCAGGGAGGGTTAAATTTGTTGTTCTAAGCGAACGATCGCGTTATAATCTGGCACACCTTCTAGCGATCGCTTATTTTTATCTAATAGCATATTTCCTTGAAAATCACCTGATTTAATTAGAAGTAGCACTTATCCTCTCCAAACCAGTGTACACATTGAATCGTTCGCCTCGCAGAAATCCTATTAAGGTAATTCCGAATTCTTTGGCTACAGATACTGCCATACTACTAGGAGCAGAAACAGAACAAACAATTGGAACTCCAGCAACTAGAGATTTTTGCAAAATTTCAAAACTAGAGCGTCCGCTGACCATGACAATATGATTATTGAAAGGTAATTCGTCACTCAGTAATGCTGAACCAATCAATTTATCTAATGCATTGTGACGACCAACATCCTCTCGCAAGTTTAATAATTGTCCTTGAGCATTGAAGACAGCGGCAGCGTGTAATCCTCCTGTAGCTGTGAAGATACTTTGAGCAGCCCGGAGTTGAGTTGACAGACTGTAAATAGTTTCATCTGTCACTATCGGGCCAGGAAAAATCTCTGGATATTCCCGTAAATTTAAGGCTTCTAGGCTAGCTTTTCCGCAAACTCCACAGGCACTAGAAGTATAAAAGTGACGCTCTAGAGGCTGTAAATTTGGGATCAAGCCTGCTCGCAGTTCTACATTGACGATGTTGTATTGCTGCTCACCATCGACGCAATAGCTCATGCGCTGGATATCTTCTTTACTGTTAATGACTCCTTCACTGTAGAGGAAACCCGCAGCTAGTTCAAAATCTGCCCCTGGTGTCCGCATTGTGACAGCTACTGTCTTCTTTTGAGGCAACAGGCGAATTTCTAAAGGTTCTTCAGTGGTGAGATAGTCTTGGCGTGATCGCATCTTACCATTTTCCACTACCCAGACAGTAGCTTTGGTTTTGCTTCCAATTCGCGTATTCATTATTTGCAGAAGACAGAATTCCTAAATATTGTAAATATGCTACACTGGACTTTAACCAGTGGATAGCAGATATCAAGCTCACTTACGTTTATCGGTTCAGAAATACTAAGCTGTTCCATATATAACTTGCATAATTAGGGCGGGCAAGATGCCCACCCCACAAGAGTTTTATTTAATTTGATTATGTAATTTAGATGTTTTTTAGCTTAGTGCGATCGCCTAAATTGCAAGCATAAAACTGTCTTTATACTCATCCCAATAATTACACTTTAGCTAGGCTAAAAAGTATTTATTACCAACATTACAATTATGCTTAATATCTCAGCAAATACTGTCACTGATCAAGTAATTACTCTTCCAGAAACCAGAGTTAATCTTGTTGCAACTGTTTCAGAAAAGTTTCAACTTCATCAATGGCAACAAGTTAGTGGGCCTTATTCAGTAATATTTCAAGCACCAGAACAAGCGAAAACCTCAGCTATTTTTAAGAACGCTGGAACATATGTTTTGAGATTTTCTGTAATAGAAGCTGACAAAACTATCACCCATAACGATGTCAAAGTTACAGTTAATCCTAATCCTGTGGTCATTGATAATCAATCATCAGCACTCGATCATCTCAAAGCAATGCCGCGTCCAGTGTTTAAAACTGGGCATACACTGCCACCTTTGACAAGTTGCGCTTGTGGTGTGTCTAAAGAGATGGCTAAGGAATTGGCAGAACATTGGGGCTATGCAATTCACGTACCAGCCAGAGACCAAACATATTTAGCGTATGGCTCTGATTATGGCTACTCTCAAGACGAATTTGTACAATATTTAAAAGCAAATCCAGGTAAGTTTAAACTCTCTTCTGGTTTTGGCCCGCTATACAAGTATTTTAATAACTTTGATGGTAGACATCCAGAGTTACCAATTTTGCCAGCAGCGACATGGTTAAGACATGCTAGCGGGGCTTTTATAGTAGAAAATAATCGCCCAGTTGTTTCTCCTGCTGCACCTAATGAGACTTTTGAAATTATAGGAGATTTCATTGGCAAAAGTTTAGCACTGCTAGAGCAACAGACGGGACAAAAAATAGACGTATTTATTAATATGGGCGAATATGGACTGTGGATGCTCAGCGGTGCCGGAAATACATACCTCAAACAGGAGTCAACAGTTTTAGATCATTTTGCTAGCCTTGGTTATACCGACATTGAAGATTACGCTCAGGTATATGCATACATGTCTTGGAATAAGGCTAGGCAAGAAAAGATTTTAAAGGATAAATTATTTAGTTATTTAAAGAATACCAAAAAGCCTGTATATACATGGTATCAAGAAGGCTATGGTGCGGAGAGAGGACGATGGTCTGGTTGGCAAGAGTGGACTTTTTTGTATGAAAAATTCGTGGTTAATGGTGTTCCTCAAGTATCTGATTACAGCAGTGTAGAAGCTTACTATAACTTTCACAATAGCGGCTTTTTTGGGATACATAGTGGTTCAGAAATACCCAATGATATTTTGACTAATGCCTTGAACGATATTGCAGGTTGCTTGTCATTGGGTCAGAAATATGCTTATCCTTGGGTATCAATAGGATGGGAACAATACCAGGATCAACCAATAGCCGAAAGCGATCGCTTTTTAGGCTTTTTAAAAATGTACTATGCGATCGGTGCGCTAGGCACTGTTTCTGGTTACTTTGTTTGTGATTCTTCAGCATATGCCTCAACTTTGTGGAATACGCTGGTAACTAATGGAGCAGTAGGAACTACTACACCCACCTTAACCTGGCAAATGGCTTTAGCTAGTCATGCACAAGCTTTATTTAGCCATCTAGAAGAATATTTACACGATGGTAATTTATTACCAGGTGAAGGCAAGAGTCCATATCAAGCTTATACACCGATACTTTCTGCTTACGAATTTCCAGCAGAGGGAGAAACACAGGAAATCTTAGCTAATTCCGGCTGGAAAATTCCCGTGAAAACTGCGCGAGTAGTGGCGCGGAAAATCAAAAATCAAGACAGATGGCTAGTTGTCGCCTGGGCTAACACAGGTAGCGATCGCTCAATCCGTGTGACAATAGATCCTCGGCTTGGTATGCTGACTCTCAATGCCAGAAAGTGTGGATCTGTCTATGAGGTCAGTCTGGCGAATGGAAAAACACAAATTAAATTAGTTGATGCTGATGGGATGAACCCCACAGCAGACATGTTTGCATGATGGAGACTGGGGACTGGGGAATGGACAAGAGGACGTGGGGATGCGGAGAAAATTTCTCCCACATCTATTGGTTGATGAGGTAGTGGACTAACACAGCTAAAGTAATGTATTAGATGTAGGTTGGGTTGTAGCAAGATCCCGTAGGGTACGAAGTGAAACCCAACATGGATATAAACTAATTTGTTCCTTACTCATCACCCTACAAAAACTCTCTTCTTCATCTCCCAAAACCTTCTTAATTACCCATCTCCTCTGACAGTACAACTACTTCAATACCAGACAAAGCAGTTAACCGCCTATCATTAGTTAAAAAGGTTTCACAACCACTCAAAATTGCAGTAGCACCGTGAATCGCATCTGGTAATCTCAGACTAGTAATAGCCCGCAATCTCGCAGCTTCAATCAACACATCCCGACTTACCGCAACAACTGACAGCACTTCTGAACTTTGTAAAGCTTGTTGATAAACAGACTGTATTTCTAGATTTCCATCCATCAAAGGTTTAACCAACACCTCTGCTAAAGTCAGTTCACTGGTAAAAGCTCTCAAATTGCCAGCATCGATATTATCGAAAAGCTGATTTAATTCATCAAGAAAATCAGCATAACCTTCTATCGCATAGATAAAAATATTAGTATCTAAATAAACTTTTCCCCCCGAATAGCATTTACAACGACCAAGCATCCCGCTCCCTACTAATAAAATCATCAGCTTCTTGCTGTGTAGCAAAACAGCCTTTACCAGTACCGATAATACTACGTAATGATTGTTTATTTTTCGCTGCCGTCTCCACAATTATAATCACATCAACCTCAGTACCAACAGGTAATTCTGATGATTGAATATTAATGACTCCACCTAGTTTTACAACCGCCTTTTGTCTAATAGCTTGGTTCATCTTTTTATCCCCAATAATCTCTATAATGCTCTAAAAATCCTCTCCTTATATTCCTCGTTCAAAAATCCAAAGCAGAGATCGCGTTTTGCTTCTGCTTCTCAGTGACACTCAAATATCGCTCCAAAGCTGACAAAGTCCGATGCCCTGATATCTCCTGAATATGACGCAACGGTATCCCCACATCACGAGTAGAAATAAATCTATACAAGAACATTGGTCACAAGCTTAACTTGTGACCAATGAGCCTCCAGACACATTAGACAGTCACAGCACACACAACCCGAAGGCCATTGATGTGATCTACGGCGCTGGCACCGCGTTGAGCAGAACGGCAGTATGCAGCAGGACTACTCCACCAACCACCACGCACGATAAAATTTTGCTGCTCATGATTATTGCTCCACATGCTGCCGTCTGTAGTCGCACCTTGGTAACTACTGTGCCAAGCGTCTGCACACCATTCCCGGACATTGCCGTGCATATCGTGCAAGCCAAATGCATTAGGTGGATAACTACCTACTGGTGTGGTTTGTTGTTGATAATTTCCTTTTGGAGCTTGATTATAAATAGTGTGGGAATTATAGTTCGCTAATTCAGCTGTAATCGTTTCTCCAAAGTGAAAAGGTGTGGAAGTGCCAGCCCGACAAGCATATTCCCATTCGGCTTCGCTAGGAAGACGATAGTTACGACCCGTTTTTTGAGAAAGTCTGGCACAAAATTCTAAAGCATTATTTAGAGAGATAGACTCTACAGGATGATTATCTCCTTTAAAATATGACGGTTTAGGGTTGAGGTTGCTTTGAACTTGAGGAAAAGATGTCGCTACTCTTTCCCATTGTTTCTGAGTTATGAGATATCTCCCGATGAAAAAGGGCTGAATCGTGACTTGATGTTGAGGACGTTCATTATCGTTACTACTCTCTTCGTTATTAGCAACACCCATTGTAAAAGTACCACCAGGGATTTTAATCATTTCTAAGCTCACATCATGACCTAAGTTTTCTTTAAAAAACTTGGCTTTCTGAGAATATCGCTTAACTATCACTCCCCTTTTATCTACTTTTACTGTTTCAAACTCAACAGTCCATAACGGCAATTCCGAAGCTTTTGCTTGATTAGGAGGAGTATATTTTGGTTTAGCTACAGAGATAGGTGTGAAGAATTGATTTGCCAAAATCTTATGGGCTACAACTGATGCCACTAAACCTACACTTCCGAAACTAGTGAATCTTAAAAACTCTCTTCTGTTTATTTTACGCAGATTGTTTTCAGGAAGTTGAATATGGTTTTGCTGCTGATTTGGAGATTTGATAATTTCTCTATCTGCAACAAAATATGGATAATTTTGATGAAACATTTTATGCGATCGCTAAATTAATTATTGGAATGCAACGCTGTCGCAGTAGTTAGTAAACTACTGTTTTGAGTTGTTATATTTGCTCTGGAAATTATTCAGTGCCGCAGATTATTTTTATGCAAATTCTGTTCAGTCTTGATTGACTAATTAATCAAGAAGACAGGCAAAATGCACTGATTAGAAGCTAGTTATTAGCTCTAACAATCTGATTTGATTTTTGAAATTATACGTAGAGATGAAATAGGGAACTCTGAACACGGAACGGTCAAACAGGAAACATATGTGTACTGAGTTTTTTCAAAAATCAAATAGGAGTTCTAGTATTACTGAATTTTCTTAACTAGATTAAATCAAGCTCAACTAATTTTAGCCATACTTCTTAAGATATAAAAGGTTGATCTCATGAGATAATTTAGTATAAATTGCTACTTAAAACTACAACACTGAATGTTTGTGACTAAAATTTCAAATGTCAAGACGAAAAGTTACAAATAACAGTTCCTATGTGAAAATGAAGTTGGCGCGATCGCACTTTTTAGCTAGTGTTTTTCGTAATTAATTTCTCAAGCGATCGCTTAGTTTCAATTTCTATAAGTTGTCTGGATCGATATTCAACTCTCGTAGTTTTATTGCTAAGCGTTCAGCACGTTGTTTTTCTTGTTCAGCACGTTGCTTTTCTTGTGCAGATTTTTGCATTTCCTGTAATGCAACTTCTTCTGGTGTAAGTATTAGCTGTGCTTGTGCGGTAAAAAAGCGCAACTTATTTTCATGAACACCTAAATATAAATTTAGCTGCTGACTCCACAATAATCCTTGAGAGTTAGATTCTATCGGCTGATAAGTTCCACCTACTAAACAAAACCCCGCAAATTCTAAATTATTTGGGTCAAACCAGAAGTATTCTGGAGTGCGAAAGGTGTCTTGATAAATTTGTTTTTTTAATCCTTTATCTACTGCTGCCGTTGAAATTGAGAGTAGTTCTATAATCACATTGGGATATTTGCCGTCTTCTTCCCAAACTACCCAACTTTTACGGGGCTTGCGTTCGGTATCCAGCACTATAAAAAAATCTGGGCCACGGAATTTTTCTGTTTTCAGCCGTCGTGAACTGTAATAGATGCTGAGATTGCCGGCTGCAAAAAAGTCATTGCGGTCTCGCCACCACCAATCAATGCATTTCAACAACAGCAGCAATTGCTGCAAATGTAAATAACTTTCCAATTCCGGTTCATCGCTATCTAGATCACCTGGAGGTAATATTACATCATTTGAGAGTTCAAAATCTTGAGCGAGGGACATGGTTGTTAGTTAGTTAAAGGATATTTTTTCTAAACGGACGATCGCGTTATAATCTGGCACACCTTCTAGCGATCGCTTATTTTTATCTAATAACACATTTCCTTCTGGCCAGTGTACTTGTAAGTTGCCTAATTGCATGGGTGCAATATAAACCCGTCCCCGTAACTCGCCCAAATCATTTTTGAGAATTACTTGATCCCCATCTTTTAAACCCAATTGTGCGGCATCTTCTGGATTGATTAATACTGCTTCACGCATTGCTCCGGTAATAGCATCCTTGCGTTCTTGTACCATGCTATTAAACTGTTTACCCCGGCGCGTTGCTAATAAAAAATAGCCCTCTGGCAATTCTATTTCAGGTGGTGATAAAACCCCAAAGTGCGCTTTGCCATCTGGGGTGGGAAAATTCCAACCAAAACATAAATGTGTCCCACCATATTGAAACTGGTCTCCCGCCTGCTGCAAGTGCTGAATACCAGCATATTGTGGAATGACTTGAGCAATTTCTTGGCGGATAGCTGCTGTGTCAGCAAAAGTTAGTTTGTTTGCCAAATCTGGTTTTACCCGCCTTGCCAATTCCATAAACACCTCCCACTCTGGACGCGCCTGTTTGATGCGTGGCCCTGGAATTTCTGGACTAAAAATTACTCGGCGTTCGGTGCTGGTTTCTGTGACTCCCCCTGTAATTTCATAGCGAGTAGTGGCAGGTAATAGTATCACTATATCGGCTGGTTCCACTAGCATTTGGCTAGAGAGAACGATATCCATGTGTACCCGTAGTGGTATTTGCTTCAAGGCACTTGCTACATAATCTGGTTCTGGCAATACTTCTAAAAAGTTACCACCCACAGAAAACAACACATCTAACTGTCCTTGATTTGCTGCATCAATCATTTCTGGGGCTATTAAACCCTTACTTGTCGGTACTTCCAAACCCCACAGTTGACCTAAATTGTCAGCATTTTCTTGATTAATCGGTTTACCACCAGGAAAAACCGTGGCGTAACATCCCATTTCTGCACCACCCTGTACACCGGAGTGGCCGCGAATTGGCATTAAACCGCAACCTTCGCGACCAACAAAACCTTTAGTAAGAGCTAGGTTAATAATACTCCGCACATTATCTTCGCCGTATTCGTGCTGAGTGATGCCCATACTCCATACAAATACGGCTTTGTTGGCTTTTTTGACCATTTTGGCAAAGGCATACATGTCATTGCGAGATGCACCAGAAAGTCGTTCTAATTGTTCCCAAGCTTGGCTGGCCAATGATGCCTTGAGTTCTGCAAAGCCGACGGTATAACGCTCAATAAATGACTTGTCTACCCAATCGTTAGCAATCATCTGCTTGATTGTGCCATTTAAAAATGCGATATCCCCGCCCATGTTCACGAGAAAGAAATCTTCGGCAAACTTGGTACCAAACAAGGCACTTTCCACAATTGAAGGAACCCAATATCGTTCCATTCCTGGCTCACGATAAGTATTAATGACTACAATCTTTGTGCCAGCTTTTTTAGCGTAGTGGAGATACTTAACGGTGACAGGCTGATTGTTGGCAACATTTGAGCCAATGAAAACTAACAGATCAGTACCAATCCAGTCTTTGTAAGAACAAGTGGTAGCCGCTGCACCAAGGGCAGCCTTGAGTCCGGCTGTACTGGGAGAATGGCAGATGCGAGCAGCGTTATCAATATTATTGCATCCCATTGCTCGCACAGCTTTTTGGGTAGCATAGTAAGTTTCGTTGACAGTACCACGACTGGTAATGTAGAAACTGAGGCGATCGCTTGTAGTGCTGTGGATACGGCTAGCAACGATCTCTAAGGCTTGATCCCAGCTAACGCGGCGAAAGCCCCTTTCTCCTCGTTGACGCAGCATCGGATAGGGAAGTCGCCCCAACTCACGTAATTGCGAACTTTTTTGATTTTGCAGTTGGGCAACATCTGCTAGCAGCGCGGGATCAAAAGCTGCCATGGTATTCATCTGCAACAATCGCAGTCGCACATTGCAGAGATGGATGCCATCTAATGTCCAGTCTTTCATGCCGGTTGTTCCCAAAGCGCAACCGTCACAAACACCCTTGTTGAGAATATTCCAAGTATAAAGTAGGCGATCGCGAGACAACCAAATTGCTCGAAAGACCTCCCAAAAGTTGTTGGGATACTGTTCGCCAATGCCAAAGGGCTTCCAACTTGCCCAATGCTGGGGCGTCCAATATTTCTTGGGTTTAGGCAACATAGCCACAACTGAATGAGTAAGTCATACTTCTTCCAGGCTACCGTTTTTTTGGCAACATTTAAGGCTAGACACGCCAGTAGTGGACTGTGAAGGCTAATCTGAAATATTACCAAGAAGACGCAAAGACGCGGGGAAGGGGAGACGCGGAGCGCGACCCTTCTCAAGGTCGAAGCACTGGTCAAAAGCCCCCGAATGCGAGTCGTGGAGGCAAAAAACGTTTTCCTCAATTCCTCCCAGTCCCCTTTAATTGAGAAGCGTTAAACTTCGTTGCAAATTGAGAAGTTAAGCAAAACAACGTGATAATTTTTGATGAGTTAAGACACGGCACAGGATTAACAAAGGAGAACCAAGTGGCAATGGAATCAAATTTATTAACGGGCGCGGGTGCAGCAAATCAAGATTTTAGTGAGTATGTCGCCCACCTACAGCTTCATATGACTCTGCAAGCTCGCAACCTGGTTCCAACCCTGAAGCAGACACAAACAGATAGTCGTCAGCAATTACTCCATCAAACCCAAGCCAATTTTGAAAAGCTAGCTTCTCGGCAAACGCCATAATATACATAAATTTTCATCAAAATTCAACTAAAATAAAGGCAGATGTCTCTGATGAATGCTAATGGCATTCTTAGGATATCTGCTTTTTTTAATTTTTTATTTAAAGTATTGTCACAAATATTGTCACAAAAATCACTCTTTTGGAGCAATAGCAAGCAGCACAAAGCCGTTAATATGATGGCAGCGTTTCCTCTCAAGAGCAGTTAGTTAGGGCTAAATGGCAGCTCGAATCAAAATGACTTCATCACTTCCTCGAAATCTCAGCGTTGTCATCCGACCAGTCCAATATCGGGACTTAGACGGAATTGAGCGCCTAACTCAAGAGTCATTCGCATCTCTGACTCCCAAAGGAGCTAGTTATGCCACACGCCAGATGCAATGGTTACACCGCTGGTATGGACTACTCAAATTTTTGAGTTGGTTTCCTAATCCTCTGCAATACCGCTTCTGTGCGTATGTAGCAGAGCAAGCGCGGATGCTATTAGGGATGATTCAGGTGTCACCGTTTAACCGGACGCACAGCACTTGGCGAATTGATCGAGTGATGCTAGACCGGGCTGTCGATAAGCAAGGAATTGGCTCTCAACTTTTGCGCCATTGCTTTGAATCGATTTTAGAAGCTCGGACTTGGCTTTTGGAAGTTAATGTCAATGACCTAGAGGCGCTAGCGCTATATCGGCAAAATGGATTTCAGCGCCTAGCGGAGATGACTTACTGGGAAATTGAACCAAAATTGCTAGCTGAACTAGCACAGGCAGAGCCAGACTTGCCCAATCTGCTGCCGGTGAGTAATGCTGATGCCCAACTGCTATATCAACTAGATACAGCATCAATGCCACCTTTAGTACGTCAGGTATTTGACCGGAATACGCGCGATTTTAAAACCAGTTTGTTCGGTGTTTTAACGGATGCTGTCAAGCAATGGATGACAAAAACAGAAGTAGTCAGCGGCTACGTGTTTGAACCCCAACGCAAAGCTGCGATCGGTTATTTTCAAGTGCAACTCGATCGCAAGGGGAAAGCACCCCATGTGGCAACGCTCACAGTTCACCCCGCTTACACTTGGTTGTATCCTGAGTTGCTATCTCAACTAGCTCGCATTGCCCAAGATTTTCCTCAGCAAGGAATGCAACTAGCTTCCTCAGATTATCAAGCAGAAAGAGAAGAGTATTTAGAGCAAATTGGGGCACAACGTATCGAACATACGTTAATCATGTCACGCTCAGTGTGGCACAAACTCCGTGAGTCTAAGCTTGTCTCCTTGGAAGGTATTCAGTGGACTGATGTGTTGCAAGGCTTACAACCAGCACGCAAACCAATACCAGGCGGGATGTCATGGGTACAACCAAGTAAGTTACCCTCAGATAGACCAGTGCCCAGCAAACCAGAATCTGTCAACTTTGTCAACAAAAACGGTAGCATAGAAGCATCTTGCCAGCCTGATTCCCCAGATGCACAGCAGGAGAATTAGCGTGAGTGCCCAAGAGCAATCAAAGCGATTTATTTCAGCCTTGGGATTAGATGTCGGTCGCAAGCGAATTGGCGTGGCAGGATGCGATCGCACTGGTTTAATAGCTACTGGAATTACTACAATCGAACGCACATCCTTTGTCCAAGATGTAGAACAAATTAGACAAATAGTTAATGAACGCCAAGTGCATATCTTAGTTGTGGGTTTACCATATTCGATGGATGGCTCTTTGGGATTTCAAGCTCATCAAACCCAAAAATTTACTACACGACTTGCTAAAGCACTACAACTACCTGTGGAATACGTAGATGAGCGATTAACTTCATTTCAAGCAGAACAACTGCTGATAGCTGAAAATCGCTCCCCATCACGCCATAAAGGTTTGATTGACCGCAAGGCAGCGTGTTTAATTTTGCAACAATGGTTAGATACTAAGCGAACTCAATCCCATCTCTCAGTAATAGGGGCTGAGATTGATACCTTTTAACATGATATTCTGAAAACATTACCCAGCAGTTGTATTTACGTATAAAGCTATTTGATTGACAATATTTGTGAATAAGATAGTTAAGCGATAATCGCAATTACTGGTATTTATAAAAGTTCGGCATCCGGCTATGTTCTCCTCCCAATTTCCTGAAGAAAATGATCACGCTCATGAGGGTTCTATCACTTTAAGTGATGACAAAGGGCGATCGCTCGAATGTTATATTGAGCATTCCCTTGAGGTAGATGGGCAAGAATATGTTTTGCTTCTACCTGTAGACTCACCTGTGGAAATTTTTGCTTGGCAAGGTGAGGATGAAGATGAAGAAGCTTTGTTAGTAGAAGATGATGATACTATCGAGCAAATTTTTGGCACAGCTCAAGCTGTATTATCTGAGCGCAACCTGTTACTAAAAAATACAGCTTATGCACTAACGGTTGCAGGCGATTTACCACCAGTTGAAGAGTCCGAACTCTTTACTCTAGAAATCGAAGACGATGAAGCAGATTTAGAACCGGAACAATTACAGCTACTTGCTAGCTTTTACGATAAAGAACAAGAGTATGCTGTTTACACTCCCCTCGATCCCCTGCTGTTTTTCGCTCGGATCTCAAAAACAGGTGAACCAGAATTACTGTCTCCAGAAGAGTTTCGCAAAGTGCAACCTCTGTTAGAGGAACATCTTTTTAATGAAGTTGAATGAAAGGGAACTCTTAAATAATTCGTAATTCGTAATGACGCGACGCTCCTGTGTCGCTCTAAGCGAAGCTATGCCGTAGGCTTTACGCTGACGCTCGTACCTCGCTACCGCTGACGCTCGAGGACTCGCTACCGCTTCGCTAACGCTAACGCTATCGCGGACTCGCTACCGCTGCGAAGCGCGTAATTCGTAATGACGCGACGCTCCTGTGTCGCTCTAAGCGAAGCTATGCCGCAGGCTTTACGCTAACGCTATCGCGGACTCGCTACCGCTACGAAGCGCGTAATTAAGTTTTGTAATGGGGATTTAGTGCAAAGTCACTCTTTGGGTTTCCTCCAATCTGACGGCAGTCTCAACTTTGTAAGACAGACCCCAACACAAAACTTGCCGATTATAGAACCGGGGGACTTAAACCCACGGAACTAGTTAACAGGGAACAGTAATAACTAGTCCACTCACAATATTGTGTGTTTTTCACCTATTTTGTGAGAAAAGGTTTATTTCATAGCACTTGCGGGCGTTAGCAAAGGGCATAACTCAATTGAGGTGCTGAAAATGGCTTATGGAGATTTTACAGTCAATTTAAAAAGTCATTCAGCATTCGCATTGATGAAGAAACTGGTTTATGCGCCAGTGTCAAACCCTTAAGATTCGTGTAAAAATAAGTTGAACAATTTAATATTTGTAGTGCGGGCATCTTGCCCGCGCGAGCAAGATGCTCGCACTACTTATTTTTACTTGATGCCTTACAGCCAAGTGAAAAACTCACAAGTATGATCTAAACAATTATTACATTAATAGAGATAGATAAGATTTTAGGCATTCTATCTTAAAGTGTTCAAGGAAACTGGGGGGATATTCCAGGATTGGGTTCGACTAACTAAACTGTATTGAGTTATGCTCTTTTATCTGGCTCTTTACTTTTAAATGTTAATTATGGCCTGGAAAAATCTCTTACAACCTGACTTGATATTAGAAGGTTCGGTGTTGAACTTGACACCAGATATCATCCGACAATATGGGCTAAAAGGGCTGGTATTGGATGTAGATGAAACCTTAGTACCCTTAAGAGTAGGAATGGCATCTCCAGAACTACGACAGTGGGTAGAGCAAATTCGTCCGTATGTGGTACTGTGCTTGGTGAGTAATAACCTCAGTGAAGCACGGATTGGTGGTATTGCCAGATCGCTTAACCTACCTTATTATTTGGGCGCAGCCAAACCTTCCCGGCGCAAAATCCGGGCAGCACTTCGCACAATGAATCTACCAGTGCATCAAGTAGGCATGGTAGGCGATCGCCTTTTCACCGATGTCTTAGCTGGTAATCGCCTGGGGATGTTTACCATCTTAGTTGAACCCATTATCCACCCAGATGCAATGCTGCGCTCTCATCCCATCCGTAACTTTGAGGTCTGGGTGTCAGAAATCCTGGGGGCCTCTATCAGTCCCAAATCACGGAGGTTTACAAATCTTGATAAGTAGTTTACAAAACTTGTTAAATCGTCAGGAAACGAAAGCTAAAGAAATAATTAAAAAACCTTTGTTGCAACAAAAAATCGGGGATCATAATTATTAATAAGACCGGGTCAGCTAAATAAAGACCCTAGCCGATAACAGATACATATAAAACCGTAGAGCGTCAGCCTTCACTTATAGAGGGACTGGCGCTTTACAATTGACTACTTACAGGAGGCAGAGGGGCAGGGAGCAGGGGGAAAAAATTAGAAGCCAATAAATTTATTTATGCTCAAGGCACAAATATTTATTTCCAGACGCGCAAGCGCAAGAAATAATACCTCTATGTATGGGTTTTTCTCCTCTGCCCCCTGCTCCTTTTCCTCTTCGTTGCCCAATGCCCAAAACAATCGTCGTCAAAATCGGTACCTCTAGCCTGACTCAACCTGAAACGGGACAGCTTGCGCTTTCCACCATTGCCACCTTAGCGGAAACACTTTGTTACTTGAGACACCAAGGACATAAAGTAATTTTGGTTTCTTCTGGTGCTGTGGGGGTTGGTTGTGCGCGATTGGGTTTAACTGAACGTCCCAAAGCGATCGCTTTAAAACAGGCAGTAGCAGCAGTGGGACAAGGTAGATTAATGCGTGTATACGATGATTTATTTACTACCTTGCAGCAACCGATCGCTCAAGTATTATTAACACGTAGCGATTTAGTACAACGCAGCCGTTATCTCAATGTTTACAACACCTTTCGGGAATTACTGAGGCTTGGGGTGATTCCTGTAGTGAATGAAAATGATACAGTAGCCGTAGATGAATTGAAATTTGGTGATAACGATACCCTATCGGCATTAGTTGCCAGCTTGGTAGAAGCAGATTGGCTATTTTTACTCACCGACGTAGATAGATTATACTCAGCCGATCCGCGTTCTGTGCCCGATGCGCGACCGATCGCTTTAGTGAGTAGCATTAAAGAATTGGCAGTGCAAGTACAAACAGGTTCCCAAGGTTCTCAATGGGGTACTGGGGGGATGGTGACAAAAATCTCAGCGGCGAGAATTGCCGTTGCGGCTGGTGTGCGTACCGTCATTACCGAAGGCAAATTTCCGCGAAATATAGAGAAAATTCTCCAAGGAGAACCAATAGGTACTCACTTTGAACCACAACCAGAACCAACTTCTGCCCGCAAACGTTGGATAGCTTACGGACATGTCCCAGCAGGTAAATTATATCTAGATGCGGGTGCGATCGCGGCAATTTCGCAAGCAGGCAAATCGTTATTAGCTGCTGGAATTAAAACCGTAGAAGGCGAGTTTGATGTCCAAGAAGCCGTGCAACTGTGTGATATTAACGGCGAAGAAATTGCAAGAGGATTAGTCAATTACAACAGCGATGAACTAAAAAAAATTCGTGGAAAACACTCACGCGAGATTCCGGCAATTTTAGGTTATATCGGTGCGGAAACTGTAATTCACAGGGATAATTTAGTTCTGACTTAGGATAAAAACAAGATTAACTTGGTGATTCTTATGACTCAAGCTTTAGAAAATACTATTGATTTACCAGAAGAACAGCGCTTCTTGAGACGTGGTTTAAGTTGGGAACAGTTCAAAGCCATTCAAGCCAGTTTTGCAAATGTGCCTGGGGTGAGGTTGTTTTATTGTGAAGGAATATTAGAAATTGTGAGTATTGGTAAGCCTCATGAGGCGATTAAGTGTTTAATGGCTGGACTGCTGATTACTTATTTTGAAGTCAAGGGGATTGAATTTTTCCCTAGTGGGAGTTTTACCCAAGCTATTCCTAAGATAGTAGAGTATCAAGCAGACCTATCTTATTGTTTTGGAAAAGATAAATCTGTACCAGACTTGTGCATTGAAGTAGTGATTACTAGCGGTAGTCCGATTAAGCTTCAGAAGTATAAGTTAATGGGAGTTCAGGAAGTTTGGTTTTGGGAAGATGGCACATTTAAGATTTACTGCTTACGAGAACAAGAATATGAGAAAGTTGTGGCTAGCGAGTTATTAACAGAATTAGATTTATCTTTGCTTAATGGTTGTCTTTTGTTGTCGTCTCCGTTGGAGGCTGTCAGAGAGTTTCGCCAGCACCTCGGCTAGGAGTGGGGAAGAAATATTTTGGCGTTGCTGATTGAGATGTGATTTTTTCACGCAGAGGCGCAGAGGCGCAGAGAATGCTAAGTTTATAGTTCTGTCAGCGCTATGGCACCCCACAGTGGGGCATCATCTTTTAACATTGCAGGGACGATTTCAAAATCAATTTCTGGTAAGGCTGTTTCTCGCGCTATTTGTTGTATTAAATCCCAGAAATCTTCTCCCGATTTCATTACGCTTCCCCCCATCACAAAACGCTGTGGGTTAATCAAGTTCGCTACATTCCCAATCGCTACTCCTAACCCCCAAGCACCCCGATGCAAAACTTCCCTAGCTAAATCATCCCCAGCTGATGCAGCCTCGCTAACTAACTGCCCCGTCAACAACTCTAAGTTATCCCCTACCAAACCCCTCAAAATCTCTCTTCCTTGGCTTGTTGGTGGTTCGTTTTCCAAAATTTCCCTCAAATTCTGCGCCATGTACGGCCCCGACACCAAACGTTCCACACATCCCCGCTTCCCACACAAGCATACAGGCCCTGAAGGATCTACAACCATGTGTCCAATTTCACCAGCCATGCCGCCTGCACCCCGCCAAGGTTTACCGTTGAGTATCCAGCCACCACCCACACCAGTGCTGACAGTGATATAGAACAGACTATCGTATCCCTGACCAGCACCAAAGCGATGTTCGCCCAATGCAGCCACATTGGCATCATTATCTACACAAACAGGAACACCAAACTCCTGCTGCAAGAGGTCTTTGAGGGCAAAATTTTCCCACCCTGCTACATGATGAGACAGTCGCACCGTCCCCGTAGAAGCATCCACTGGCCCACCAAAACTGATACCAATAGCACTGGGTTTTGTACCTTGCAGTAGAGAGTGGATGAGCGATCGCATTATATCCAAATCAGTACCAGCGTTGGCATTCGCTGGTGACAGACGACGTTCATAACGTAACCACTCTCTAGAACCAACATTTACTAACGCTGCCGCTAATTTAGTTCCACCAAAATCGAGAGCTAAAATTAATTCCATGAAAAAGGGAGTGGGGAGTAGGGTAAGAAACTTTATCAAGAATTCACTGACCTTTCCCTAAGTCAATAACTTTATTAACAAATTGTTGTAGACGTTCATAATGTGAACCTTTCCAGTAAATCTGAGTACAATCTTGGCAACGATGAAATTCATCAACTTGCGATCGCACAGTTTCTGGAAGTTCATCTTCCCCTGCCTTCCCTGCTCCCCCAGCTTTTTTACTCCCTCATCCCTCAACACCCAGTAACAATTTGTGACAACTGAGAAAAATTATTTATTATATTGGAAATATCAATACTGGTTTTTGGTTAGCTTTTACTACCGCTAAACACTGGGCTTGCAGTATCTCAGAAACTGTACTAAAAGTCATAAGGATTATCAAAAACTTGCATTTGTTATTGACTTCAGTTACAGTCAGGACATATATCGAAAGCTAAATCCTGATGTGGTTTTCGGTAGATAAAGTCACCTAAAAGAGTAAAATCAGGCTTGTAAGTGCTAATCTTAGGTGACGTGTCATCTTAATGATAAATTGCGATCGCATCGAGTAAATTTTAAACCACAGATCCCCAATTCAATATTATTTTTTCTAAATTTATTGAGAAAAATTATCAACATGAGCAAAGATTTAAACAAGATTTTACTTCGAGTAGTGTTTTTGATTGTGATATGGACTACATTGATGTTCTGCTTCAGGCGATCGCCAATAGTGCAATATGTCTAGTTATCAAGAGATTTGAGTTTTTGTAAGCAATGAATTACGAACAAACACTAGATATAAATTGATACGAAACAAAATATTTTAAAGTTGTTTATCCTAATTGTGGAAAATTTATTATCCGGAAAGACATTAATAATAAACGATGTTATAAAGTGGCTACTTGATTTTCACTAGGAAATGCAAATCGTTCTTCTTTAGCTCTTTGAGTCAAAGATATTGTAGCTGAAAATACAATCATTCATGTTTCATACCCTTTGTCCATAAAGTTAGTTGATGAGTAAAGTTAGATGAATAGTTTCTTTTGTGCTGATGATTCACGGAAAACAGGAGAAGATTTGATTGGTAGCGCCACCAATTATCAAACTTATATTTTAGTTGAGTGTCCTCCGCCTTGGACAGCAGAAGCATTTAATTCTAAATGGGTACCAAAAAACTTGAAAATTTTGGTGGAGGAAGTACAGCGTGCAAAATTACCAATTAGATTCCTCTTAATTGCTAACGATTCATCGCACAAAGTTAATTACACGACTCTTTTGATTTATCAAAAGCAAGAGGGTTTGAATAATGGCTACCTTAAACAAGAGTTTAAATTAGAAAATATTGAGCAAGTAGCTGCGGTTGTGCAAAAGTGGTTATGGGGTTTAACTCCTAACTATGAAGTAGAAACTAGTGCCACCAGAGATATTTTAGTATGTACCCACGGTAGCCATGACAAATGCTGTGCTAGATATGGCAACCCCTTTTACTTCCATGCTACATCTACCATTGCAGATTTGTACTTGGATGATGTGCGGGTGTGGAAATCAACCCACTTTGGCGGACATCGATTTGCACCAACAATCATAGACCTACCAGAAGGCAGATACTATGGTCGATTAGACCAAGATGATTTCAAATCAATCTTGACGCGTACTGGTGATATTCAAATATTAAATAAAGTCTATCGAGGCTGGGGAGTTTTGCCTCCAGCAATGCAAATTTTAGAGAGAGAATTAATCCTGCGTCATGGATGGGATTGGTTCAATTGCAAAGTTGTAGGGAAAATATTAGAGCAAAGTTTAGACAATAATGCAATGCGAGCCGAGCTAACATTGGAAAAACCTTGTGGTTCTATTTATACGTATCAAGCTAAACTTATTAAAGATGAAAAAAACACTCAAGAAATCAGGAGTTCTTGTAATACTACACAAAAATCAGTAATTATTAAATATACTGTAGCTAGTCTTTGGTTGACCTCAAGTAAAGTAATCACATATAGTGCATGAAGCTATATGTCTATTCCAGAAACCCACTCCCTATTGCTAGAACAAATAGAAAAACATTATATAGCTTAGCGATCGCCTTTCTGACACAATTACTAGAAATGCGATCGCCATAAGTAAAACTCTCCAGAAAATTAAGCCATATTTAGCACTTTCCTAAGCAGCACTTGGTCTTCTAGCTTGGCTTTTAAACGTCCATTTTCGACATCTCGAATCCAGCTTTGACTTTTACCTGTGAGTTTTGCCAACTCTCTTTGGGAGAGATTCAAGTTTTTTCGTGCTTCTAGAATCTGTTCACCCAATAAGTCACTTGTGATTTTGATTTTTTTTCTAGCTTTAGTAGTTCGCCGTTGCTTTTTCTGCGAATCTGAAGTTTGCTGTTCCCATTCTGGCGGCAGTTCAAACGCCAAAATCCGCGCATTCATCAGCAAATTCCACTTACCACGGGGGCCTGTATCCGTCAGACGGATTTCCCCACAACCATCATTAGTCCAAAATTCTAGTGCTTCGTCTGGATCTTCGGGTAAATCAACTAGTTTCGCCCACAAAGGTTGAATTTCCAATGGGTAAGTCAATGGGTCAAAAATAGGTTTCATTCCATAGTGGTTGAGAACTTCCAAATCGCTTTCAAAAGTTCGCAATAACCGCTTACGTTCATCTCTTTGTCTGCAAGCCAAGGTGACTTTTTCCTCACCGTAAGCAACGCGTAGCAAGGTAGGTACAGTGATGCGTTGTTCCTTACCCATTTTGGTTTTAAACAGCAACCATAACATCAATCTCACCGTACCTTCATGTTGCTGCCAAATACTCATGACTGTAGTCAACAGCGTTCTTGGGAGAGTGCCGTATTGGTAGAATGCTGTCCGTTCTTTACATGCTTGTTTATTGAGAAAATACTGTGCCCATATGCCTGCTTTGACTTTAAAAGTTAGTCCTACAAGATATTTACATCCGAGAGCATCTTCTTGAAAGTGATGCTGAATGTCTACCAAGTGCCACAAACGGCTTGTTGTAACCGAGAAGCCATTGACACGGCCCTGTTGAGGCCAATCAATGGAAATAATCAGCGAACAAGCTTGCTGTACGATGTTTTTCATTAAAGCCAGCTTAGCTGTTTTGCTCAGGTCTTTGCGTTTCTCTAGTCCTAGATACTTTTCAATTTGTCGCTCATCGATCGCAAATTCTTGTTCCCAAGGCTGATCTAAGGCTGTAGCATAAGCAGCAAAAATCAAATGGATGCAAGTAGCTCTAATATCAAGTTCCTCAATTGCTGCTAAATCTGTGGCCCGATTGTTCACTTGCAATGGATCTTGAATGTGAAAAGCGATCGCGCCTCGGCCTTGGTTAACTTGTCGGGAATAACACAAGTATCCGTCTTCGTCGGTTTCCCAATGTAGCGATGTGCGTTGTGCCAGTACATTACAAGCTTCCCAGATAGCGATCGCCGAAGCAAACGGATTATTCTTGCCATTGGAAAATAAATCTGGGCTGGTAACATCCCTCGGTTCAACTTTGCATCTTCCCTTTTTTGCCTGCCAAGGTATGGGTGACTTAGTTGGACAAGCGATTACACATTGCGGTTCTGGATGATAACCCTCACAATTGTTACAAAGACAAGGATCAATCCAATATTCGTTGTCCTCAATTTTGATGGCACCCGTGGGACATTGGGGACGGCAATTGTCACATCCAACGCAACTGTTGTTAGGAATTGTATAAGGCATATGGCTCTTTTCCCACTTTAATCGTTGAGATGTCTGGCTCAAGTCTCCCCTGGATGTGTCCTCTTTATTCATTAGCTTTTGTGCATCGAATATTGCATGAGTCATTAGTTATTTGTTAACTAATGACAATTTACATATGCAACTCCAACGCACATTAGCTTCACTCACAACCAAATCATCTTTTAGGTAAGAAGAGATTTTTCTTACCTGACTCACCACCCACACCTATATTCTGACTTCGCATCCAAATTGAAAGCTATTTCAGGCTTTCAAACTGAGCCTAATATTACTTCTTTATTAACTATACATTTCATAAATAGTTTAATTAGTTTGTTCATAATGAGCTTGGAAATATTTCTTAATATTTGTCTAGATAGTTACCTTTTAGCCATTTAAATTTGACCGCGAAAACTTACCCAAAGTATTTTCGGGAAACATATAAACCTATTACACATAGTCTTTATTTGATTTATTAATAATTTTAATATTTAAGCTCAAGTAATATTCTGCCATGAAAGTTACATTTTTTTATAAGTTAGCTCAGTTTTATTAGTGAAATCAGTTCAGAGACAGTAAAGACAGTATTTACTTTACCATCATCTCTCAAATATTTAAATACAAGATAAATTGATAATTATTGACTTACAAAATACATATTGCATAGATGTGGATGTAACTAATAAACATATGGTTTTGTATACATAAATACTGTTTAGTATTCAGCTTTTTGTATCAAGGTCGAAATATTTGAAAAATAATCTCATTAGTTGGGGAGTGAGGGGGATGAGGGAGATGAGGGGGAGAAATAACAAACACCAATTTCCACTCCCGGAGGGAGCGGGGATTAGGGGTTCCCCAGTCCCATTCTTAGAATTGCTAATTACTTTCATCTACATAGTTGAAAACTAAAACATCTGCCAAATTGTGTAGTGAATTATCAAAATTTGATGAGAGAAAAAGCAAGTTTTTAACATCAAAAATAGAAAATATTAAGTTACTATGATGATCAAAGTACAAACAGATTGCTAGGCAAACTTGCCGAGGGTTTATTCATGGCACAACTAACAGGATTGACATTTGGTGGTAAAACTTGGACACCTAAATTTGCTCAGGTAATTGACAAAGATAAATGTATTGGCTGTGGCAGATGCGTAAAAGTATGTGGGTATAATGTGCTGGATTTAAAAGCACTCAACGAAGAAGGGGAATTTGTGGAAGATGAGGATGATGAAGAAATCGAACGCAAAGTAATGACAGTTGCTTATCCAGACAACTGTATTGGTTGCGAAGCTTGTTCACGGATTTGTCCCAAGAATTGCTATACCCATGTTGCATTAAACAATTAAGATTGTTTAGAGAGGGTAAAAATTATTGTTCGTTCAAGGAGGCACTGTTGATAAAAGGCACAAATGTGCTAAGCAAGGTAGCTAGAGGGGGAGAATGAATACGTAATAGAACTTAGCGAAAAGTTCACCGTAAACAAATCTGTAAATCGCAAATTGTTAATTATTAACAAATTCATACTTGCTATTGATATAGCCTAAACAATATTAGGATTAACAGTGTCCTTTGCGAACAATTAGCTTTTCTGCAAGCAGAAGGCTTGTTTGTCATCGAAACTAAAATATATTTGATATTTTTTGGGGGATAGATGTGAAAAGATCTGGAATTTTCCCCCATTTTTTATTCAGTGCAAGATAGAAAGAAAAAGGGACTGGGGATTAAAAACTAGGGACTAGGAAGATCAGGGAAGAGTTTTCCCAATCCCCAGTACCCAGTACCCAACTTACAAAGCAGGTAGCATATATGCAACAAATTCCTGTTTCACTATGGACTCTGGTCGCTGGGATAGCAGTCACAGCAATCAGTATATGGATTGGTTACAATCACACTCTCCTGCCAGTAGAAGCATCGCTGCAAGCGCCTTTGGTAGACGGCTTTTTCAACGTGATGTTTACCATTGCGATCGCTCTATTTCTCGTGGTAGAAGGAACCATTGTGATCTTTTTGATTAAGTATCGTCATCGTCCGGGTGACGATACCGATGGTGTACCAGTAGAAGGTAACGTTCCTTTAGAAATCTTTTGGACAGCCATCCCCACACTGATTGTTCTTGGTTTGGGCATCTACAGCGTAGATGTGTTTAATCAAATGGGAGGCTTTGAACCGGCAGGGCATCCCCATTCTGCCGCTCATGTGGCTCATATGTCGGGCAGTGCGATCGCTGCTACCCTAGATGATGGCTCTACACCTACCACAGCCCCAGTAATTGGTATTGGTGCATCTCCGCAAACGCTCAATAAACCAGCTGACTTAGTTGTCAATGTTAAAGGCATACAGTTTGCTTGGTTATTTGACTATCCAGACAGTGGCGTTTCCTCTGGAGAACTGCACATACCCGTTGGTGCTGATGTGCAACTCAACCTTTCTGCACAAGATGTGATTCATTCATTCTGGGTACCACAATTTCGCCTGAAGCAAGATGCCTTACCAGGTATCCCTACGGAACTACGCTTTGTTGCCACCAAACCAGGTACATATCCCGTAGTTTGTGCCGAACTATGCGGTGGTTATCACGGTTCTATGAGGACACAAGTAGTAGTCCACACACCAGAAGAGTTTGACAGTTGGCTAAGCGAAAACCAGATTGCTCAAAAAGACCTACATCAAACTGTTGCAGTGAAACCAGCTAACTTATCCACATCAGAGTTTTTAGCCCCCCATGTCCATAACATGGGCGTGAGTGCAGAAACTATTGAGTCATTAGTCATTGGTCATTAGTCATTGGTCATTGGCAACTAACAAAGAACAAACATATGACACAGGTAGAATTTCCACGAAATACACCACCAGAGGAACATAAACCTCAAGCGGCGGTTGCCCACACCTCGCACCCGAAGGCGTGGAAATGGTACGACTACTTTACATTTAATATTGATCACAAGGTTATTGGTATTCAATACCTCGTGACGGCGTTTGTGTTCTATCTCATCGGTGGACTGATGGCTATGGCCATCCGTGCCGAACTAGCAACACCAGATGCAGATTTCCTTGATCCGAATCTGTATAACGCCTTCATGACCAATCACGGGACAATCATGATTTTCTTATGGATTGTTCCTAGTGCGATTGGGGGGTTTGGTAACTTTTTAGTACCGTTGATGGTGGGGGCTAGGGATATGGCCTTCCCGAAGCTGAATGCGATCGCTTTTTGGCTCAACCCACCAGCAGGTGCGTTACTATTAGCTAGTTTTATCTTCGGTGGTTCCCAATCAGGTTGGACAGCTTACCCACCTTTGAGCCTGGTGACAGCACCCATCGCTCAAACAATGTGGATATTAGCGATCGTTTTGGTGGGAACTTCCTCAATTTTGGGTTCGCTGAACTTCGTAATCACGATCCTGATGATGAAGGTTCCGAGTATGAAGTGGGATCAACTGCCCTTATTTTGCTGGGCAATTTTGGCAACTTCAGTTCTCGCACTGCTTTCCACCCCGGTATTAGCGGCTGGTTTAATACTGCTGTTGTTTGACCTCAACTTTGGTACATCCTTCTTTAAACCAGATGCAGGCGGTAACGTCGTTATTTACCAACACTTATTCTGGTTCTACTCCCACCCGGCAGTATATTTGATGATTCTGCCCATCTTCGGCATTATGTCCGAGGTGATTCCCGTCCATGCCCGTAAGCCAATCTTTGGGTATAAAGCGATCGCTTATTCGAGTTTGGCAATCTGCGTGGTCGGTTTATTCGTCTGGGTACACCACATGTTTACCAGTGGTACACCCGGCTGGATGCGGATGTTCTTTACCATCTCGACCCTGATCGTTGCCGTTCCCACTGGCGTGAAGATTTTTGGCTGGGTTGCTACCCTCTGGGGTGGAAAAATTCGCTTCACCAGTGCCATGCTTTTCGCTATTGGTTTGCTGTCGATGTTTGTGATGGGCGGCTTAAGTGGCGTCACAATGGGGACAGCACCCTTTGATGTGCATGTTCACGACACATATTATGTAGTGGCACACTTCCACTACGTTCTGTTTGGTGGTTCCGTGTTTGGCATTTACGCCGGTATTTATCACTGGTTCCCCAAAATGACAGGTCGGATGTTGAATGAAACTTGGGGTCGTATTCACTTTGTCCTCACCTTCATCGGCACGAATTTGACCTTCCTACCCATGCACGAATTGGGTTTACAAGGAATGCCGCGACGTGTGGCAATGTACGATCCTCAATTTATTGACCTCAATCAGCTTTGTACCGTTGGTTCATTCATCTTGGGACTATCGGTAATTCCCTTTATGATTAACCTGATTTGGTCTTGGAGTAAAGGCAAGCCAGCAGGTGATAATCCTTGGAGAGCTTTGACCTTAGAATGGACAACCAGTTCACCACCCCTCATTGAAAACTGGGAAGTCTTACCCGTCGTCACTCACGGCCCTTACGACTACGGTCATAGTAACGGTGCAGAAATTCCATCAGCTGCCGCACCGGAAGTTAGTGCTTAGTTAGAAAGACTTTGATTTTGTGGGGTGGGCATCTTGACCACCTCAAACTAGGACAGGTGAGACACTCATCCCACAAGAAAATAAATAGGACTGCCCTACGCTTGACCCTTGAGGGTAAATAATATGACCATAGCTACGACTAGTACAGAACATCACGAAGAACATCACCCAGATTTACGCGTCTGGGGGCTGTTGACATTCCTTATCTCTGAATCGTTGATGTTTGGGGGATTTTTTGCCACCTATTTGTTTTTTCGAGGCACTACAGAAGTTTGGCCACCAGAAGGTACGGAAGTAGAACTGTTGTTGCCAACAATCAACACCATCATTCTTGTATCAAGTAGTTTCGTGATTCATTTCGGTGATGCAGCGATTAAAAAGAATGATGTCAAAGGAATGCGGCTGTGGTATATCGTTACTGCCATCATGGGCGCAGTCTTTTTGTTGGGGCAAGCCTACGAGTATATGACGTTGGGATATGGCTTAACTACCAACATCTTTGCTAACTGCTTCTATATCATGACTGGGTTCCACGGTTTGCACGTCTTCGTGGGACTGTTATTAATTTTAGGTGTGTTGTGGCGATCGCGTCGTCCCGGTCACTACTCTGCGACCAAGCACACAGGCATCGAAATGGCAGAAATTTACTGGCACTTCGTAGACATCATCTGGATAGTTCTATTTACCTTGGTGTACATTTTGACCTTGTTTTAGAAACTGGGGAGTGGGGAGTAGGGAGTGGGGAGTGGGGAATTGGAGTACTGAGTGAGTGTTTGTTATTTCTTCCCCTGCCCCCTCATCTCCCCCATCCCCCGGTTGGTGAGTTTCGGCTACGCTCAACTACCGCGTACCCTTCTCCTTTGGAGACGCTAACGCGAACGGGATCTTGCTACGCGTAGCGTCTCCGACAGGAGAAGTCGAACCACATCCCCCTCATCTCCCCTACTCCCTACTCCCTACTCCCCACTCCCATCCATCATGCAAGTTGACACAAACCGATTCTCATGGTTTCAGGTTCCTGAAGAAATTAAAAAATTACTAATTTTGGCAGCACAAAGTTGGGAAAATACTACTGAATCTGAAAAATACATTCAACAAGCTTTAGCTAAAGCTGGGGAAAATCTAGAGATTTTGGTATCAGCTTATAGATTTTTTTATTATAAAAATAATTATCCACTAGCGCTACAAACAGCAGCTAAAATAATAGATAAAATTAAAGAAGCAGAACATTTTCCTGATGATTGGGAACAACTCAAGCCAATATTAATTAAACGGCGAGAAGAATCTCAAATTAGGTTGTACTTAAATGCTTATGCTGCTTCTGGATTGGTATTAGCCAAGTTAGGAAAAATCGAACAAGCTAAAGAAATAAGCTCCAGAATCAAAGATATTGATCAAAAGAATAATTTTGGAGCCGGAGTTCTGTTAGATGTTTTGACACGTCCACCAGAAGATGATTAGTTAACAATTAACAGTCAACAATCAACACTCATGAATAGTTTCTCTTTCTATCATCCTCTCTCAGCTGCATCTAGCCTTCCTAGTAATCCCCTTCCTGCTACTGTTCCTCTAAATCCTGTAATAATTCCCAATAATGATAATATTGGTTCTCTCTATCCTGCACCAGTATTTCTATTACCACAATCGTCGCAATTGTCAATTTAAAGGCTATGAAAGGTAGAGATTGGCTGGTAGCTGAGGACGGCAAATATCAAGTTTGTAAATCTGTTAGAGAATGGGATTTATTGCGTGATAATTATCGTCTTTATCGGTTTCTCACTGAAGTAGAAGATGTTCTCAACAGTGTGGAAGAAGAATCTAGTTGTCTACCAGAAATTAGGATGTTGGTAAGACGCTTGATTGTCAATTCCTACTGGGTGCGGAGTCAATATTTACAGCCTTCTCCCACAACGGGAACCTCTGTTGTACTTCTATATGATGAGTTAGGTTTTCCATTAACAGTACAAACAGTAACTTTTGCTCCAGGTACTATTTCTACGATTCATAATCATGGAACTTGGGGAGTAGTTGCAGTGTTAAAAGGTCAGGAAAAAAACACCTTTTGGCAGCGGACTAATAGCACAGAATTTCAAGATAAAATTGAACCGACGGGAGATATAATTTTATCTGCTGGAGATATTGTCAGTTTTGCTCCTGGTGCAATTCACAGCGTCCAAGCTGTGGGTGATGAACCAACTGTTACCTTTAATGTTTATGGCGAAACCGATCCCAAAGAAAGGTTTGAATTTGACACAATTAAGCATAGTGCTAAAAAGTTTTAACCCTATGCTTACAAAATTTTTCAACTGCGTAAACTCCAAAACCCAAATCTCTGTAAAGATGCGCTTTTGAAGCATCTCTACATTAGTCGTAATTACGAATTACCAGGATGTTTGTAAAGCCATTAGAAATCGCGCGCCAGTTGCTACCCTGTGGGAAGCCACCCTCCGGGCGTCTACAAGTCGGCAAAGCCGACAACACTTGCTTCAACGCTCTTAACCCGCGCAACGCAGTGTTTCCCCAACGCACTGGCTTGGCTACACAAACAAAACCCACCTCTGTGGGTTTGAAAGATATAATTTTTGGTTAGTCCACGGAGGTGGACTTCGCTTGTGTAGTAGCGAATTCTATTCGCCCAAAACTTTTAAATCATCCTCTTAATTACGAATTACGAATTACGAATTACGAATTACTAAGGAGGTAGTTGAATGGCTAGAGTAATTTTTTATGAAAAACCCGGCTGTAAAAATGGTACTAGACAAAAAGTTTTGCTTACAGCTGCTGGTCATGAAGTGGTAGCCTACAGCCTATTAACAGAACCTTGGACAGCGGAACGTTTACGCTCATTTTTTGGCGATCGCTCCGTGTCCGAATGGTTTAATCGTTCAGCCCCAAGGGTAAAATCTGGTGAGATAGTACCTGAAAATATCGATGCCGAAACTGCGTTAATTCTGATGCTCAAAGAACCATTGTTAATCCGCCGTCCTTTGCTGCAAGTAGGCGATCGCCGCGAGGTAGGTTTCGATGTCGAAAAAATCGACGCTTGGATAGGCTTAAAACCTGTAGACGAATCCTTCCAAGCAATGAGCGAAAACCTGATAAATCAAGATTTACAAAGCTGCGCTCATGGTCATAATCATCACCACGATGGGCAAGGGAAGTGTAAGCATTAGTAGAGAAATGATGGGGATGAGGGAGAATAATTAATACAATTCCCCATTCCCAATTCCCCATTCCCTAACGCACACTTACAGTTTCCAGTGTCAAATCTTGAAACATGGGAGTGCTGAGGTAACGTTCGCCAAAGGAAGGTTGAATCATCACGATGAGGCGATCGGCGTTTTCTGGTCGTTTGCCTACTTGAATGGCGGCACACAAGGCAGCACCAGAGGAGATACCAGATAATAGTCCTTCTTCTTTAGCTAGACGCCGTCCGTAGACCATTGCTTGTTCATCGCTGACTCTAATCACTTCATCAACTAATTCCAGTTTCAGTACGTCTGGGATGAATCCAGCCCCAATACCTTGAATTTTATGTGGCCCGGCTTCACCTCCAGACAATACTGGACTGTTGCTGGGTTCAACTGCGATCGCTTGAAGACTCTGCTTACGGCTTTTGAGGACTTCTGCAATCCCTGTAATCGTCCCACCAGTACCTACCCCAGCAATCACGATATCTACTTGCCCATCTGTATCTGTCCAAATTTCTTCGGCGGTAGTTTCGCGGTGAATTTTGGGATTAGCTGGGTTGCGGAATTGTTGCAGCATCAGAGCATTTGGAGTGTTAGCAACAATTTCCTCGGCTTTGCGAATTGCGCCGCGCATCCCCTCAGGGCCAGGTGTCAATTCTAAAGTTGCACCATATGCTTTGAGCATTGCTCGCCTTTCTTGGCTCATGGTTTCTGGCATGGTCAAAATTAAACGGTAGCCACGCGCCGCTGCTACCATCGCTAGAGCAATGCCTGTGTTACCTGAGGTAGGCTCTACTAAAATCGTTTTGCCAGGTGAGATTACACCTTCTGCTTCTGCTGAGAGTACCATGCTTAGCCCTATTCGGTCTTTTACCGAAGCTGCCGGATTCATACCCTCTAGTTTGACAACTATCCTCGCCACTACTCCCTCAGCTTGGGGAATTTTATTTAGTTGAACTAAAGGAGTTCGTCCAATAAGTTCTGTTACATCTTTAGCAATCTGCATTAATTAACTCCTAAAATTTCAACTCTGTAGTGCAAGGTATTTACTTATAAGAATAAGTTTATATCTATAAGGAATCTAACTTAATTCATGAAGTTATTTGTGTAGGCAGTTCCGTAGGCTGCAACTTTGCTCAGCCCAAGTAACTTCGTTCAGCTTACCTCATAACTTGCACATTTTATAGGCCTTATATAGCAAAGCTTTAAGGCTACTGAGAGAAATGTGCTAATTTTATTCATTGTTAGCGGCGAAAAAACGCAGCTAGTCATGTGCTTGCATTTCACAGTAAAAATCACGAAAACGTACAAAAATTGTAATAAAAATTACGCAATTATTTGTTGTTCTTTTTCAGTCCATTAAAAATGGAATTTTGCTATTTCTAGCCCCTAGCCTCTAACCTCAACGAAATATACCTGACTAAGATGAGAAACGCTATATTTGGCGAGTGTTTTACTTTTGCCTGCATATAATAATTCTAAAAACAAACTCAGGTATGTGCAAAAATTTTAACCTTAGTTTTAAGATTCTTTTGCATGTCTGGAAAATTAGATATTTTTGATAATATTTAATTGTGTTTTGACATTCTTTGGTCTATCTTTACGAGAAGAGAGCAACAGATTTTTTTGAGTACAAAATTTGCTGAAAAATTAGCGCCAATAAACTGCCTCAAATTAATAGTCCAAAGTGCTTTGAGGCTGAGTACATCAATTCCAGAACCCTAAATCTTAAATACTAGTCCCTCGTCTCAAAAATACTAGTACCTATACCCCAAATAATTTCTAGAAAACTTATCTAGTGAACATTATAGGCTTTGAGTACTGCCGTAATATATTTAATAATCTTAATCGGATTGAGATAAACTGTTTTGTAGAGAGGCAACTGATATAAACATTATAGGATTTACGCAGAGATTCCCCTCTACCCCCCAAAATTCTAAGGCGAAAGCTGAATGAACTAGGGGGGACTTCTTAATCCTTACTTTTTCAATTGTTGTCAGTGGTCATACTAATTCGTAATGACGCTCCTACCTCGCTCTAAGCGAAGCTATGCCGTAGGCTTTACGCTAACGTAATGCGTAATTCGTAATGATGCTCGATGCTTGTGAACTCGTGCTTTGCTACGGTAACGTAATACGTAATGAAGAAAGCTACAGATAGCTTTCTTTTGAATAATTAGTATCAGTGGTAATCATCAAAAATAACTGCTGATCAATAAGATACAAAACTTGTTTCAAAAATTGTCGTAAGCATCTACTTAGATAAAAAGCAAAACATATTTTCTTACTGGGTGCATACTACCTAGCAAGGGAGAGTCAAGATGAAAGCCAGAATTTTCAATGTTTTTGCTGTTTGTTTAGTTACTTTAGTAGTGCTTTCTCCGGGGCTAGTAGTAATTGGTGTAGTTTGGGAGCGACATACAGAATTAATAAAATCCCAAAACTTAGCCAATGAAATTAGGAGAACTAAGGAAAGCGATCGCATTTTGACTTTCCCAGAAACGGGTGTATCTGACTCTCAATATCATCAGGCTAGCATACCCCCCTCTGAGCGTAATGTGATTGACCAATTATTGACTGTTACTGAGCAATATAAACTCGTCACCATCCTCCAATGGTTTTTCTTGTTAATCCCTATTGGTGTTGGAGTAGGGGTTATTTTTTACGATAGATATCTTGTTTATCGAACTGCTGTTTTAAAAGAACAAGTAGAAATGTTGGAAAGGCTGTGGCGACAAAGTATTGAGCAGTAACAAATTTCAAATATATTCATCTAAAAAAACAGAAACACCATGACAGAAGAACGCCAACACCTGTATTTTAATCTGATTGATGAGTTACTGAGATGTCCCAATGGTCAAGAACCAGAAATTTTAGAAGCTAAACCAGAATTGATTGATTCTGGCTTAGTTGAAACAATGTTACAAGTAGCAACTATGTTTGCTCATGAAGGCAATCAAGATGGTGCCCAATTTTTATTTTTTATAGCGCGTGAGCTAGCTAAACAACTGGGATTGTACCCTGAAACCCCCAATCCTGAAGTTTCCCATAAGGAGTAAAAATGCTATTGACTTCAACTGATGCTGGACAAATAGCTTTAGAGCTGCTCATGGCAGATTGGAATATTTCAGAAGACAATAGAGAATGGTTCACAATCTTTAGCTCTCGTCTGATTGGGGAGTTTTGGTACATTGTAGAATTGGGTGTAGAAGGATTTCCCGATCGCTGGTTTATTCAAGTCTACGACACTGGAGAATGCGACCCAAATTATACATTTATTTCTCCAATTCGCGGTTCTGAAGGATATGTAGACTTAAAAAATATACCAGACATCGTAGCAGAGGTTTTAGTTTGCGAACGGAATGCTCGATAATAACAAAATTCAAAATTAAGATATAGTAATCTTAAGTAATTTGCGCTCAATTCGATACCCGTAGATACCCGATTTCTTTAAGAAGTCGGGTATCTGAATATTTATATATAAATCTGACATAGATAACAAGTTTTTTGATATTTAAATGACAAAGATGTGTTATATTAAATAGCGTGATGGACGCTACAGAAATATCAGTTCACATGATTGCTGAAGATATCCTTGCTAAAGAATTCACAAGAGTCGTCAGTCACTATTACCCAAGAGTTGGGGAATTACTAGATGGGTGTTATGTGAAAGTTATCACCTGTTTCTGGGGACGGCCTGCCAGACGCTTGCAATACATAGGAATTTATTGCTCTAATGACACGATTTTCCATGTGCAAGCCCAAAAAGAAATACTCAGAGAAGTAGCAGACAATATGGGACTCGTGCAAGTAGTCTGCATCAATGCCAAGCGATTATTGAAAGATCCTATGTCGAAGCTCAAGCAATCTAACCCGCGTTTATGGTTAGAGTTGCAGTGGGTAGCAACATAGTTGTTGCTCGCATTAATGTATGAAGGTTCTATAAGTTTCTGAGATTAAGCACGCTTTGTGCTTACTACGTACCTGGCACAATTAATGAAACAGACTGGAAAGTACCAACGCAAGTAATGAAAACAGGACTTTTCTGCAATTACGAAAATTATCATCAAGATGCGCGTCGTGCCATCTTTGAGCAAGTCGCGTTGGTAAAGCAGGCGGAAAATTTGGGTTTTGAGGAAGCCTGGGTAAGTGAGCATCATTTCAACGAATTGAATCTCAGCTCGTCAATGTTGGTGTTGATGGCACATTTAGCAGGCGTTACCTCAACTATTCAATTAGGCACTGCGGCAGTATTACTAGCATTTCATAATCCGGTAAGAGTAGCAGAAGATATTGCTACTTTGGATAATCTGTGTAATGGACGATTGTTATTTGGGGTTGCTAAAGGTGGGCCTTTTCCTCAGCACAACAAGCATTTTGCCACACCAATAGGCGAATCTCGCATCAAGATGCTAGAGGCTATGGCATTGATTCAAAAGCTTTTATATGAGACAGATGTATCATTTAACGGGCAATATTATCAATGCGATCGCCTAACAATTTACCCAAAACCTTTGCAAAAATCAATACCAGTTTATGTTGCTAGTGGTGGTGATGATGCGATTGAATTTGCTGCTGAGCATTCTTTCAGCTTGATGGGAGGGCCACCATTTTCGCTCGAAAGATTGAAAAATACTGTAGCAAAATATCGCAGCTTCAACTCTAGTGGTGCAGAAAATTTAATGTTGGCACGCTTCTTTTTTGTGAGTCAAACCAACGATGAAGCAGTCAATGAGGCGTTACCTTTCATCCGTCAATTTAGCCAGAAAATGAAAGCTAACGCCACTCAAATTATCCAGAACAGTTCTAATCCTCATCAGAAACCTTTTGATAGGACAAACATCTGTTTCGATGAAGATTATCTGCTGGAAAACTCAATTATTGGTGATGTAGAGACTTGTCGAGACAGAATCAAAAAATTTCAGGATGAATTAAATCTAGGTACATTAGCGCTCAAACCCTCATCTTTTGATCTGCAAAAAAACCTTGAGAGTTTGACGCGCTACAACCAAGAGGTTAGGAATTATGTCTAAATTTCACCTGCTTCCTCCCGATGATTTGCCACCTGCCGAGGTGACAAAACAGGATGGAATACTGCATCTAGAACTAGAACAATCCACAGGCAGATGCTTTTATCAAGCTTGCGATCGCATTACCCAAGCACTACTGTCTAATTGTCAGTGGTATCTCACAACAAATGCCACTACTTTAATGCTGATCATTGATTGCCTAGATATAGTATCTTATTGGCATATAGTTAGCAATATTCCTCAATTAGGCAATAGGTTAGAGCGATTTAGCGCTAAAGCCAAAATCCGGGTGCATCCACCATTTGGCAAAGGCGGGCCATTTGAAATTAGCGTCAATGAAATCTCAGCTTATCGAGATTGGCTTTGATTGGGGACTGGGGACTGGGGACGGGGGAGATGAGGGGGATGACGGGGATGAGGGAGAAATTTTCTCCGCGTCCCCCATTCCCATTTTCAAACTACTAAGCTAAAAAACATCTAAATTACATAATCAAATTAAATAAAACTCTTGTGGAGTGGGCATCTTGCCCGCCCTAATTATGCAAGTTATATGTGGAACAGCTTATCATCAATATGTGACATACTCCCACATTGTATGCAAGCATACAATGTGGGCTTCTCAGCGACTCCCGGTATTCCGTCGGACGTTGCCCAGCAAACGGGAAGAACCAAAACAGATATTATTCGTGAATACGCTCTTGAGTTTGGCGATTCGTCACCCACCTCATCACCCATCTGATTGAAATCAAATATCACTCAGGTTGGGACTCCTCACCGCCCAAAAATCCATCTCATCGCCTCCCGTTCCGGGTAGGTGAGAGGCTTCTTTTTGATTCAGCTAAATTTCTCAGCTAAAGTGGGATGTTATGCGTTTTTTTGTATGTTCTTTGCTTGTGATCCTTACTGTGATATTTCCATTTACATCATTAGTAAAATCGGCACCACCGACTTCCGACATTGAGCAGTATTTAATTAATGCTCAATTTCAGCAGGGAGAAAAAGCCCTTGTTGCAAAGCTTCAGCAAAATGAGAGTAACGATAACACGCGATTGGGTTTAGGAGTTGTGCAACTAATGGGTGCAACTCAAAGGTTAATGCAGTCACTATATCGTTATGGTTTGCAGCAAAATGGTATCACCCAATTCTTCCCAATTTTGCGTCTTCCCGTGCCAGAAAATCCCAAACCACAGCCAGTTACTTACAAAGATGCACGAAATATTCTGCAAGACTTACTCAATGATTTAACTCAAGTTAAAAATACTCTTGAACCTATCAAAGATAATCAAGTCAAATTGTCACTGCGGCTTGGTTTAACCCGGATGGATTTCAATGCCGATGGCAAGCTAGAAGAAAATGAAACTTTTTGGAAAACTTTTAGCTTATTGACAGGGATACAAGCAACAGAAAAAGCCGCTCAAAATTTTGCGATCACATTTGATGCAGGTGATGTAATTTGGCTAAAGGGATATTGTAATTTACTTTCTGCAATGACTCAGGTTGTGTTGGCATATGATGAAAGTAAAGCATTTGACTCAACTGCTCATTTGATTTTTGCCAAACCACAAACTCCCTACCAATTTTTAACTAACGGTACCGGAGCATTTGTTTTTGGTAATACTGATATTAGCGATATAGTTGCCTTGATTCATCTAATCAATTTTCCAGTTGCAGAACCAGAGCGTTTAACAGCTGCAATGCAACATTTAAAAACAGTCACAGCCTTAAGTCGTCAATCCTGGAATTTAATTTTAGCGGAAACCGATAATGACCGTGAATGGTTACCCAATCCTCGACAAAAGGGAGTAATCCCCAATGCGGCAGTTAGCCAAGAGATGATTGATAGTTGGTTAAAATTTTTAAATGAAGCTGATGCCTCGCTGGCAGGTAAAAAATTAATTCCCTTTTGGAGAAAAGCCGAAGTTAGAGGTATTAATTTAAATAAAGTCTTTACCCAACCTCGTGAGTTTGATTTAGTGTTGTGGGTGCAGGGAACTGCTGTTGCGCCCTATCTAGAGTTCGGCAAACAAACAGATACAGGTACGTGGCAGCGTTTATTACAAGCTTTTAGAGGGCAATTTTTTCAATTTGCGGCTTGGTTCAATTAATAGATGGTTTGGGCTATAAAAACTCATGATTAGCAACTTTCTCAGTGATAAAAAGCAACTTTTTGACCGTTGGGCCCCAAGTTACGACTTACTTTTTCCTTCGGTATTTTATCAAGCTATCCACAAACGATTACTGTCAAAAGTTGATTTGCCAGTGCAACCAAACGTACTTGATTTAGGTTGTGGTACTGGACGCCTGCTGCAACGACTTGCAAATCAATTTCCCGATTTACGCGGTACAGGATTAGATTTTTCTGCTCAAATGTTACGCGTAGCAAGACAAAGAAATTGTCACCATCCGCGTTTAATTTATGTTGAGGGTAGAGCAGAATCTCTACCTTTTACTGATGGTCAATTTGATGCTGTTTTTAACACTATCAGCTTTCTACACTATTTAGAACCACAACAAGTTTTGTGTGAAGTGGCGCGGGTACTTGTTCCTGGTGGACGCTTCTACTTGGTTGATTACACTACAAGCAAAACAGCATCTGAGTTGATAGCAGCCTCTCCTGCGAGAATTAGATTTTACAATCGAGAGAGTCGTGAAATATTGGGTAGTGCTGCTGGACTATTGTGTTTAGGTCATTACTACCTATTAGGGCCTGTTTTGTTGACGATTTTTGCTAAACCTTCCATGTAAGTAAACAGGCGATCGTTAAATATAAGAAATATTTAATATACTTTTATGCAGAATACAACACAAAAATGCATCTGTAGCTTTTGTCTCAGCTGAGATTTAAATCTACGCCAGAGAATGTCTTTCAACTGCCAACGCTCTAATTTTTGCAATGCATGAATTTTCTATTTACCCTACTGCAAATTCCGTAAACTTGCGCTTATAGGGAGCATGAAAACCTAAAACAATATCTTGCTTTGGCACCCCAGCCGCCACTAACTCATCAGCTACTCCAACCTCAGTCCCATCTCGCTGAATCCAAATCTTACCATCCTTAATATCAACGTGAATGATGCAACCATAAACCCGCCTTAGTTCTTCCCATCCCAAGTGAATAACCTGATAATGATCACGCTCTGTATCAAAAACTAGCTGTATTTCTGTATTATCATTCGAGTCATGCATTGAATGACCTTTAAGAATAGTTTGTACTAATTCACGGTAGTTCATTCCTTCCATAATAAAACCTCTTGTTGAATTGGTTCAAAAATCAGTAGTTTCAGTTTGTGTTCAGCTATTATTTCTTGAATAAATTGTTTAACAAAAAATTCTTGATAAATATCCTCTGAAATTGCTTATAAAATTCTATTAGGATGTTTTCTTCGTAATGCTGCTCGGTAAGTGAGTGTTTGACCAAGAGCTATGTAAAAATCACTAATTTCTGATGTACCAAGAAAAGATTTAATCTCAACTGCAATTTTTTGACCAGACTTTTCAGCAGCTAGGATTCTTTCTACTCCTAAGTCTATATAAAATTCAATCTCATCAACTTTAACTGATAACGGATCATGAGTGATTATCCACCCAGTAATCCCACACAGTTAATTACTAAATGTAATTTGCGTTCTTGAGCGCGGATTTGTTGAATAGCTGCAATAATTTGTGACTCTTCAGTAATATCCATCGATAGACAAATTAACAGATCAGAGTGCTGATTTGCCAGAGCTATTAAATCAGTAGCTGATTCCAAATGACGATAAGTTGCATAAATTTTGGTAATTTTATCATCTTGTAGCAATTTTTTGACAAAACCAAAACCTATACCTTGGCTTGCTCCCACAATCAAGACATTAAAATGATTAACTTCATCAATAAAAGACATATGGATATGATGTTAATTCGTAATGCTTCGACTTGTTATGTAAGTATTTCATATTCATAGCGAGAAACGTAAAAAGCACCAACTTGTCTATCGCTATGATGACGAAAACCAAAATTTTCATATACTGCTCTTAGGCGTGGACGTGCAGCATCACAATCTAGCCGTAAATAACGTCTGCCGAGCATTTTTGCATATTCAACAGCCCAATTAAGCAATACTAAAGAAACTTTACCACCAGAGTAATGGCGTCGAATAGCAAGGCGATGTACAAATGCTGACTCTTCCTGTGATACATCAGGCCAGAAAAGTAAATCTTCAAGTTGAAATTTGATTGTACCAGCAGGTTCGCCAGCCGCTTCAGCTAGAAAAAATAAACCGTTAGCAACATCTTGAGAGATACTTTCCATTGCAACTTCGCTATCATGCCAAAGCGGTATACCAAGCTGCTGAAGCCAAACTGCTGCTTCTCGCAGTACATCTGAAACTATCACCGTATCTTGTATGCTTGCTTGGCGAATTGAGATATGCATGTGGTTATTATTTTAAATTTACACTACTTTCACATAAATAAAATAGAAGCTTTCTATGCATAATATTATCAAGCATAACTTTATTTACCAATACAAAATCTACTAAAAATTCTATCCAAAACAGATTCTGTAACTTCTTCGCCAGTAATTTCTCCCAAGGCATAAATTGCGCCTCGTAAATCAATTGTCCAAAAATCAAGAGGTAATTGTTGGGTAATTGTCGCTAATACTTGTTCCAAAGATATTTTAGCCTTCGTTAAAGCTGCGGCTTGTCTTTGATTGATTGCTAAATCCATGTCAGCCGCTTGAACTCTCCCAGCTTTAACTATCTCTAAAATTGCTGTTTCTAAACTATCGATACCTTGGTTTTTAGCTGCTACTGTGTGAACAATTTGGTTGATAGTATTTGGATATTTCATCAGATGTAGAGATGTCGCTTGCCATGTTTCTACAAGGTCAATCTTGTTGATTACTAAAATCAAAGGACGGTGTTGTACCTGTTCGTAAATTTCTTGATCGCCTGCCGTCCAACCTGCTGAGGCATCGATAGTTAACAAAACTAAATCAGCCGCACTAGCAGCACGACGCGATCGCTCAACGCCAATTTTCTCTACTTGGTCTACTGTTTCCCGAATTCCCGCCGTATCCAGCACCTGCACGGGAATTCCCCCCACCACTAGCTGCGATTCCACAACATCGCGGGTTGTACCAGGCAAATCTGTGACAATAGCGCGATCGCTCCGACTCCAAGCGTTCAACAAGCTCGATTTCCCGACATTCGGACGCCCCACAATCGCTACTTTTAAACCTGTACGCAGCAGCTCACCTTGGTCTTTTGTCGCTAATAATTTGGTGATTTCTGCCGCAATTTTCGCAATTTCTGATACAATGCTTTTATCATCTAGCGGAGCTAAGTCTTCCTCAAAATCGATACGAGCTTCGATTTCAGCTAAAATATCCAAGCAGTTAGCGCGTAACTGCCGGATGGGATGAGCCAATTTTCCTTGCAAACCAGCTAAAGCCGTTTGGGCAGCTTGGGGCGATCGCGCTCCCACCAAATCGGCAATACTCTCAGCCTGCGTCAAATCTAAGCGCCCATTCAAAAAGGCGCGGAGAGTAAATTCCCCTGGCTGAGCTAATCTCGCGCCACCTTCCAAACACAGTTGCAATACTTGCTGTACTGCCATAATTCCCCCGTGGCAATGGAATTCTACCACATCTTCACGAGTATAAGAACGGGGTGCTTGCATGATTAACAACAAGGCTTCATCTACAAGTGCTTGTGTTTGGGGATGACGAATATAGCCGTAAATAATTCTGTGAGTTTCCCAAACTTGACGCCCAGGTGCATGAAACAGAGTTTGAGCGATCGCCATTGCTTGGGAACCAGACACCCGCACAATCCCCACACTACCCTGTTGGGGAACAACAGCTGTAGCGATCGCCGCGATCGTTCCAGTAGTGGCAAATATTTCCGACATGAGCGCTTACTTCAAAAAGAGATTGCATATACAGCAATCGTAATTCAAGGATGCAAAGATGCTGTGACAACTGGCAAGGTAAAATTTATCTGGAAGGTAATGCTTGAGAGTTAAGAGTTCAAAGTTAACAACTCACAACTCATAACTGTTAAACAGAGGAGTTTGCTGTGGAGCAGAAGATTAACTGTGCTGAAGCTTGCGTCAATGGGTGTGTTTTAGGCGATAAATGCCCCAATATTGAGTTTAGAGAAGCAGCCGCGAAATTTATCGAAGATACTTCCCTAGATCAAATGCTGCAAATGGCTGAAGAACGATTACGGAAAAAAATGATGGAACCGCCAAAATGGGTTTTACCAGAAGAATAAACGTTAAACTCGAATTTTTAACATGATTAAATATCCAACCCAGCTACTGTTAATTCTGGCGGATGCTCAACAGTAAATTGATAATATATCTCTATCTTCTGCTGGGTTGAAAGATTTAACTCCCATTCCAGAATTCCCATTTCCCCAAGTTGAATTTGGGGATTGCTACGGATCAACCGTACTTTAATTTGCTCGGTACGGCTAACTGGTAATTGTTCAGTTAGTTTCAGACTTGCTAGCTTATCAAGTAAATTAGTAATTAGTAATCGATAAGCATAGGTAATCCGGCGTTGGTTGCTCATCAGTCTTTTATCTACTTGACGCTCAACTAACTCACGCTCAATTTTTAAACCTTCATCAATTCCTAAATTTAGTTTGAATTCTTGTCCAGGCGCAATATTTTCTAACTCAGTTGCACCAATAAAAACATCATTCCGAAAAATATTCGCTTTACCTGGTAACAAAGTCGCACCATCAGGGCTATTTTTGACTTTAGCTTGTAAATAAGCAAAGCTGACCAAACGCGGCATTGCTACATAATCAAAGTTACAAGGATAATCTTCGTTAAAAATTGTTGTTTTATGAGGTGCGCCATCGCTAGGAATGTTACCACCGCTATTGAGTTTGAAGGTGACTACACTTCCCTCCTTAGATACTTCAGCTACTACTATTTCCGCTGGTATGGCACTAGCTTCTGGGGCAACTTCGTCTTCTTCTTGCCAATTTTGTTCACGGGCAATAGCAGTGGTTGCTAAGGTAGGCAATGATGGCTGTTGTATTTGTCTTTGTCGGACTGTTGGGGGGATTACAGTACCGATATACCAGGGTTCTAGTTTGGGTGGGAGTGTACCTAATCCCGGTTTAGCGGTGGAAAGAGTCAGCGCTGCGTCAATCCAGTCTTCACCGCTGCTTTGAGTGACTTCTGCTAAGTAGCTCAGATGTACGATATTGCTAGTAGTGCTGAAGCGTAAATCATAAAGAGGAATCCAGCTAGCCCGGTTGACGAGGTAAGATAGCTCTAGCTCAAACTCGCCTGCACCCTCAGTTTCAATCGCTACAACTAAAGTAAAACTTTCTTTGGGATGGGGTGTTTGGATTTTTTGCAATGAAGCCTGCAAAGCCTGTAATTGTTTGTCTAATTCTTGCTGCTGACTTTTGCAATCTCCAGAAGCGATCGCATACTCGCCATACTGGCTGCCCAAAAAGTTTAAGAAATCTAAAGTTTCGCTCAAGCTGAGATTTTTCCGCGCCAGACTCTGGGAAAAGGGTTCTTCGGTTTTGTCACGTAAGCCTTCGATAAAATGAGACTGCAACGCTAAAGCATCTATTTGAGCTTGGAGATAGCGTTTTTCGGCTTCTACTTGCTGAATCTGCCGCGTCAGTTGTGCAACTCTTTCCGCTACAGGTTCAGTAGTGTAAATGCGATCGCAACTTACCCCCAGCAAGCGTACTCCTATCGAACCTGTACCACTTACTCTTACAGACTCCGTTTCTAAAGTTACTGGTAATGGGGTAATTACTAACTCCCGTTCAAGTCCCGTGAGAGAAACTACACCCCGTCGTGTCACTAGGGCTTTGTCAGCATACACTGTCACAGCCACAATCTCGCTTTGGACTGCTTGACGATGAGATAGTACTTCTGGGTTAACCACTGCCAGTTTTTCCCCACTTTTAATAGTGATGCTGGTTATTTTTAATGTTTTAGGGTGTAACCGTCAAGTCCTTTGGGATAGGAAAGAGGGGACGCGGGGACGCGGGGACGTGGGGACGCGTCAACCAAAACGCGAAATCTAAAAAACCTACCCATAAGAGGCGGGGGCCCCGCATTCCCCAATCCCCTACTCCCTATCACTACTTAACTCGCTCAAACCTGGTGTCATAAGACAAAGCAGTTTGCTCGTCTACAAACTTCTTAGCTGCACCTAGTAGATATTCATAATAGGTACGGGCGACAATAGATAACTGTTTGCCCGCTGGGTGAACCATGAACCAAGCCCGCTTAATGGGGAAGTGTTGTACATCCAAAATGCATAACTCTGGCGTATTTGGCATTAAGGTATGACGAGATAAAACTGAGATACCCAAACCACCTGCGATCGCCTGCTTAATTGCTTCATTACTCCCCAACTCCAACTTCACTTTCACTTTTACCCCCTCTTCCTCAAATAAGCTTTGGACAGTGCGACGAGTTCCTGAACCCGGTTCTCGCATAATAAAAGGTTCATCAGCTAAACGGTGTATGGGAATATTTCTTTCTTTTGCTAACGGATGATTAGTTGGTGCAAAAACTACTAAAGGATTTTCTAAAAATGGCTCAAAATTCACATCTAAATGTTCTGGAAGCTGACTCATAATATACAAGTCGTCCGAATTATTAACCATCCGTTCTAAAATGCGTTCATGGTTAGTTACTTGCAGGGAGATTTCAATTCCTGGGTAAAGTTGGCAAAATGGCCCCAACAAACGAGGTATAAAATACTTGGCTGTTGTAATTACTGCTAAGCGTAATTGTCCCTGTTTTAGCCCTTTTAAGTCAGCAATTTTCATGTCAAATTGGGCTATAGTTTCAAAAATTTGCCGACATGTGCCAAATAATTCCCGTCCTGCTTCTGTTAAATACAAACGCTTTCCCACCTGCTCAAATAATGGCAATCCTACCGATTTTGTGAGCTGCTTGATCTGCATTGAAACGGTAGGTTGGGTGAGAAATAATTCTTCAGCAGCACGAGTAAAACTACTGTGTCTTGCTGCTGCCTCGAACACCTTCAACTGGTGTAGCGTCGCTTGGTTCAAGGGTGATTCTCCTCTTAAATAGCTAACAGCGATTCTATAGATATATATCTAGTATCACTGAACACTAGCCAATGATAAAGCTTGGCCCATACGAAGTTGTGAGCTTTAGCATAGACTAAACTCTATTAGCTTAATTAAAAGAAAGTAGTTTTATTTATGGAGTTGCCAGGTTATTATCAGAACAACAAGCAAAGCGTAAGATGCCTTCCAGCCAAAGATGAATGTTGAATAATTAATATTGAATGAGTATTTCTAATCATTTAGATACTAATTATTCATCATTCATCATTCCATACTTCTTCTGTAATTTTTACAGGTAGTTGAGACAAATCTGGCAATCTTAACACCTCTATTTCGGCAACTTGCTCCTTGATATTGATCGGTAAATTTAACGGTTGACGTTCTTCAATCCAACAACTTGCTAATGGCAAAGTTTGCTCCAAATCATCTAATGGTCGAGGAATCACCATTACTGCATTCAATTCCCCAATGCGTTCTGCTTCGTACATCCCCGCTTCTACCGCAACTGCAACATTTGCCACGGAACCACGAATGATGGCTGTACACAAACCCGCACCAATTTTTTCATACGATGCCAACTGTACATCAGCAGCTTTGAGCATGGCATCACATGCACCTACCATCGCCGGAAATCCCCGCGTTTCCACCAAACCGATCGCTTGATGACTCAGACGGCTATAATTGCCTTCCTGCATTAATTGCGTCAGGCGGTTAGTAATTGGCAGCACCACCTCTAAGTTGGGATAAGGGCGAGGAATCACCAAACTAGAAACCAATTGCCCAAACTGTTCAGCAGTTTGGGCACCGGATTCCACAGCCAAACGGACATCAGCAATTCCACCCCGGACGATCGCCGTACAATGTCCACCCCCAATTTTTTCATACCCAACTAGGTGAACCCCAGCCGATTTCAACATCATATCAGCCGTACCCACTATTGCCGGAAAGCTCAAAGTAGATACCAAACCCAAGGCAGTATCCCTGAGATCTCGAAGATTTGATGTCTGAGTGGTGTTAACAGGGCGTTCGTTATATGTCTCCATGTGAATTCTCCAGGATCTCACAGCAAGGGTGAAGGCAGAAGTATGAAAACAATAGTTAAATTAGAACTACCTAATCAAGCTCTAGATTTAACTTCAGACTTTATAGCCCACAACTTAACAATTAACACTTACTCAGACTGATCGACAGAATTTGGCTCATTTAAAGCCTGTCTGTGAGGAAACAAAGTCACCAATAGCCTTTGTATACTCCCTTGTCCATAAATTTGAGTTCCGAAACTGTCAGGAGATTCTGTTTGGGCTTGATTGTTAGTTTCTGAGTCTTGTGTGTTGAGTTCCTCAGAGGTTTCTTTAACAGGAGGATTAGTGGCAGACTGTGACACAGAGGTAGAAGATTGGTGTTTTAACTCCACGAAAGCAGACGCCGAGAGGGTAGTTGAAGAAATGATATTTTCCTTGCCTCCTAACCCATTTTTCTCTTCCTCTTGCTTGTGTGCAGTTGTGGACGGTTTGATTTGTTTTGTTTCACCAACTTGGCGGCTAGTGTCTCCTAAAATTGAACCAGGTGGAATTACTTGCCCTGGTGCGATCGAACAGTTAAACACCGTAGTTGCTGAACCAACGCAAGCATTTGTCCCAATCTTTCCTTGGCCAACCATCAAAAAACCGGCTCCCAAATTTGCCCCTGCTTCTACCTCTAAGGTTCCTTCATGGACTTGAAGAATCGACCCCATACCAACACAAACCCCTGGGCCGATAATGATTTTGCTGTTTGCAGTTGCTTGGAGTATCACCCCCGGTGCGAGTACCGCGCTTGGATGAATATTCACCTCACCACTAATATAAGGATCAAAGTTGTTGTTGAGGCGCAGTGGCGGTACAGACATGAAAATTGTCACCTCGGAAGCCGGAAAAATGTAGGTAGTGAGTAGTGAGTACTGAAGCGCGGTAGCGGGGCGTTTAGCCCGTACTGAGTAGTGAGTGGAGTGATCAAAATACAATTAATTCCCCATTCTCAATTCTCCGTAGGTTGAGCGGAGTCAAAACCCATTCCCCATTCCCTGTAGGTTGAGCGGAGTCGAAACCCATTCCCCATCTCCAATACTACGGACGTTGAATAATCGTTTCTAAAACCCGGCGCTTAGCTTTGGGGTCAATGCCAATTAATCGTACATACTCTCCTGGGTATTCAGAAAGGTATGTTTCTAAAGCTGCTACTGCTTCTCTTTCAGATCTAGCCTCAATTTGACCACAGCTAGCCCAAGAACCTGTACGGAACCGTCGAGTATCTACGTGTTCAGCACTAATTTTATACCCACCTGTTAATAATTGGCGGAGTTGGTCTACGACTTCAGAACTGAGGCGATTACTCGTAGCTTTAGCAGTAGAATTTGTAGCGGTTGCACTAGTAAATGATTTCTGACTACCAGATGGACTTACCTGACCATTTGGTCGTTGAATAATACTTTCTAATACTCGCCGTTTCGCTTTCGGGTCAATGCCAATCAAGCGTATATACTCACCTTGGTGATTGTCTATACATTCTTCCAAAGCTGAGACTACTTCATTCGTCGAAGTCGCTTCTATTGGCTTACAACTATTCCAAGAACCAGTACGGAAACGACGCTCATCTACATGTTCTGTACCGATTCTATACCCACCTGCTAAAAGTTGGCGGATCTGCTCTACAGTCTCACCACTGACCTTCCCACTAGTTGAGCCGTTACCGTTACCATTATTACTGCTGTAGCTGCTATGACCACGACTAGCAGGAGCTTTAAAGCTAGCAGAACCGTTCACTGAACCATCCGGTCGCTGAATAATGGTCTCTAACACACGCCGTTTACCATTGGGGTCAATACCAAACAAACGGACATACTCACCGCTATGATCTCTTAAGCAAGTTTCTAAAGCTGCAACTGCTTCCCGTACCGATCTCGCTTCAATCGGCTTGCAGCTAGTCCAAGAACCTGTCCGGAACCGTCTTTGGTCTACATGTTCCGAGCCAATCTTATACCCTTGCTCTAACAGATAGCGCACCTGCTCAATTGTTTCTGCACCCAAGCTATTGCTCGCCACTTCACTACTCCTTTCTAGCTCTAAAACAGTAACACCATTACCTGTATAAGATTTAGCGTTTTCATCTCGAATTGGTGCAATACATTTGCTGTCCGCAGCACAGCGATAACCAGCTCGCAATGCCTGATTAATCCCAACTACATGATGGGCAAATTGCTCATCTTGAGCTTGCACATCTGGTAAGCGGTCAGCCTGCTGCTGGTTAATAATTATTGCCCCTGAAGGTACATACTTCCCCGGAGGAATTTCTACATCTTGAATCAAAGCGTGCATCATCACAATGCAACCTGCACCCACTCTGGCATTAAATACCGTCGAGCGAAAGCCAATAAAGCAATTTTCTCCAACATAAGCCGGGCCATGAATCAGAGCCATATGAGTCAGGGAAGAATTTTTCCCCACCCATACTGAGTATTCTTTTTGGTCATCACCTATGATCCGGCCTTGCTCCAATCCATGAATAACTACACCATCTTGAATATTAGTGTTTTCACCAATATAAAAAGGCGTACCTTCATCCGCTCTAATCGAAGTCCCCGGAGCAACGATTACATTTGCACCAATCAGTACATCCCCAATAATATTGGAAAAAGAATGTACAAACGCGGTTTCATGGATTTTGGCCTCAGCTAAATTCCTCGACCACGGGGTTGGGGGTGCCGCCGTGCTGCGGACTGCCATCGCGAGATTCCTCCTGTATTGTCATTTGTCCTCTCTTACAAAGTTCTGTTCGTCGGAGACGTTGCCGTAGGCATCGCTGGAAGCCAGCGCCCAGACTTTGCGCTTTGTCATTTGTCCTTTGTCATTTTGTTCTTGATTGAGTTGCTAGTTGTCAATTGTTGATTATTTTGCCACCAACTACCGAACTAATGACTCATAACTCATGACTCATCGATATTGATCTTTTTTGCTGTAAATTAGGCGATCTTCAACATGAATAGTATCGATGATCGCCACGACTGCTGCATCTAATGGACGCTGCTCATTACCAAGAATTTGACGAGCGGCACTGCCACGAGTGACTAGTACCCACTCATCTACTCCTGCACCTACAGTATCTGCTGCTACCTCATACTCTGGTAGGACGTTTCCTTCTTCATCTACTAATTGCAACATCAGCAGTTTGACACCTCTAAGACTTGGCTCTTTTTGGGTGCTAACTACTGTGCCACGAACTTTGGCAATTTGCATTACAGATTACAGACTATGGTCTTCTGCCGAAAGGACGAATTGCGTTCACATTTTCCCGGAATTGCTCTACGTCTTCTGTATAACGAATTGGGAGAACGTACTCCAAGTTTTCGTGAGGACGAGCAATGATATGGGTAGACAGTACTTGTCCACCATTGACTCGCTTGACTGATTCAACCCCTGCTGCTACAGAAGCTTGTACCTCTGAAACATCACCCCGCACAATTACTGTCACCCGACCGCTACCAATTTTTTCGTAGCCTACCAATGTAACACGAGCTGCTTTCACCATCGCATCAGCAGCTTCCACTACTGCTGGAAAGCCTAGCGTTTCTACCATTCCCACTGCGATTGACATTAGTTCTAATCCTTAATAAAGTTTCTTGTCCTGGACAAAAGCCATACTCAAGAAGGCATCCCCGTAAACTACTTGTTTTATACAGCCCCTTTAAGTGCGGAACTGCTCTACCGCTTCCGTGTAACGAATCGGCAAGACGTATTCTAGGTTTTCGTGAGGACGAGCAATGATATGAGTGGATACCACTTCACCGCCGTTAACTCTCCTGGCCGCTTCAATTCCAGCTGCAACTGAGGCTTGCACCTCCGAGACATCTCCTCGCACAATCACGGTAACGCGAGCGCTACCGATTTTCTCATATCCTACCAAAGTTACACGCGCAGCTTTCACCATCGCGTCAGCAGCTTCCACTACTGCTGGAAAGCCCTTAGTTTCAATCATTCCAACTGCAATTGGCATCGCAGAACTCCTACAAAATTAATCCAATCAGTACTGTGGGTCGAAATTTTTTGACGGGGATGCTCATATTGAAGCTCAAAAAACACTTCCAAATTAAGCATAGAAAAGCTTTGCATCCCTGGCAATATAAATTACTATAATAGTTTATAATAAAAAAGTTTAAAAAAACTTAACAAAAATTTATCTAGCGTTCTGCTCGATCAAAGTTCACCTAATTCCTAGAGCAGCTGCTTATGCTTTATAATTTCTTTATTACATTTACAAAACCACATTCATAACCCAGGTCAATCTCGTCTTGGGAGAGACGAGCAATGGCTGTACATTCGACTGTCTCTATCTTTCTCTTAGTTATGTTGTGTCTACAAAAACTACCTGAAAAGCATATAAGTTTTACAAATGTATTGTATAAAGTTATTTGCCAGAACTAGAAATATAAATTTTTAACCAAAGGTAATTTAATACAAGTAACTGCTTTTAAATATGTAAAGTTATATTTTATTTAACTTTAGTCAGGTAAATTAGAGTAAAAATACTACTGCAAATTTTATTCTAAAAAATACTTATAAATAAAGAGTTTGATGAAAAAAATTTTTCTCGCACAAGATATGGTATTGGCGCTAAAGAAAAACAAAAAGGCTGAGTTGTAAAGGGAAGATTAAATGAATCATTTTCTATTTTTAACAAGTTGGTTTGTGCCTATTTATAGCTTATTAGGCGCATTTCTAACATTGCCGTGGGGATTGGGTATAATTCGGCGCACGGGGCCGAAACCTGCGGCATATATAAACTTGTTAACAACCCTTTTAGCTTTTGCTCATAGCCTGTTTGTATTTAAAGGCATTTGGGATCAAGAGCCAGAAAATTTATTGATTACTTGGTTCAAAGCAGCAGATTTAGATTTGTCGTTTGCTTTGGAACTCTCCCCAGTCAGTATTGGGGCAACAGTTTTAATTACGGGATTAAGTTTTTTGGCTCAAGTTTATGCCTTGGGTTACATGGAAAAGGATTGGTCTTTGGCGCGTTTTTTCGGGCTGATTGGATTTTTTGAAGCGGCGCTGTGTGGTCTAGCTATCAGTGATTCTTTGTTTCTCAGCTACGCACTATTAGAAGTTCTCACACTATCGACTTACTTGCTGGTGGGATTCTGGTATGCTCAACCGCTGGTGGTGACAGCAGCCAGGGATGCATTTTGGACTAAGCGGGTAGGAGACTTGTTGCTGTTGATGGCAGTAGTCACGCTTTCTACCTTTGCAGGTAGTTTAAACTTCTCTGATTTGTATGAATGGGCACAAACGGCTGATTTAAACCCAGTGACATCAACATTACTCGGTTTAGCATTGATTGCTGGGCCTGCGGGGAAATGTGCCCAATTTCCCTTGCACTTGTGGCTAGATGAAGCGATGGAAGGGCCTAACCCAGCTTCGGTAATGCGGAACTCGCTGGTGGTGGCTGGTGGCGCTTATATGTTGTATAAAATGCAACCAATTTTAGCGTTGTCGCCGATCGCTCTCAATGCTTTAGTGATTATGGGTACAGTAACGGCAGTTGGGGCAACATTAGTATCCATTGCTCAAATTGATATTAAGCGGGCACTGTCGCACTCCACCAGTGCATACATGGGATTAGTGTTCCTGGCGGTGGGGTTGCAGCAGGGGGGTGTAGCTTTGATGTTACTGTTAACTCATGCGATCGCCAAAGCCCTATTATTCATGAGTTCAGGGTCAATAATCTTTACATCCCACACCCAAGACTTAACAGAAATGGGTGGTTTGTGGTCACGGATGCCAGCCACTACTACTGCTTATGTCGTCGGTTCAGCAGGGATGGTAACACTACTACCATTGGGTAGCTTTTGGGCAATGCTATCATGGGCTGATGGTTTAGTTGCTGTTAGCCCTTGGGTAGTCGTGGTTTTGGTATTAGTCAACGGCTTAACAGCATTGAATTTAACCAGAGTATTTCGGTTAGTCTTCTGGGGTGCGCCGCAACAGAAGACCCGCCGCACCCCAGAAGTTGGTTGGTCAATGGCACTACCAATGGTGACTCTGACAGTATTGACACTGTTAGTACCAGTAATGCTACAGCAATGGTATTTGTTACCTGCTTGGGAGAGCATTAATTGGTATGTGATGGGAACATTGGTGGCTTCTACTGTTGTGGGAGTAGGTGTTGGGTCTACCATTTATTTACACAAAGCTTGGTCAAGATCTAGAATCCTAGCGTGGAGATTTATCCAAGACTTGTTGGGTTATGATTTTTACATAGACCGAGTTTATCGACTGACAGTAGTTGGTGCAGTAGCACTCCTTTCGAGGATATCTGCTTGGAGCGATCGCTATTTGGTTGATGGTTTAGTGAACCTAGTAGGATTTGCCACAATTCTCAGCGGACAAAGTTTAAAATACAGCATTTCCGGTCGCTCTCAAGGATATATGTTAACTATCCTAATTGTTGTTAGCGTCCTGGGTTTCTTCATCAGTTGGTCGTTGGGTTTACTCAATAAATTACCTTTTTGACCAAAATTAGGGGTGTAAGGGAATGGGGACTGGGGAAGAGGACGCGGGGACGCGGAGAATTTCTCCCTCATCCTCCTCATCCTCCTCATCCCCCTCATCCCCCTCATCCTCCGTTGGTGAGCGAAGTCGTTCGACGAAGTCGTTCCCGCAGGGTACCACATCTCCCTCATCTTTATCTTAGTTATGCTTAGTGCTTTAATTTTACTGCCCTTGATTGGTGCGGCTATAGTCGGTTTCTGGCCTAACATCAGCGGGAAACTCTCTCAAAGATTGGCTTTAATATTTGCCACTATCACTTTTGTGTGGACTGTTGTACTCGCAATTGGGTTTAATCCAGGAGAAGTTAATCAACAATTTAGTGAGTTTATTCCCTGGATAGACGCTCTAGGTTTAAGCTATAACTTGGGAATAGACGGCTTATCATTGCCATTATTGATTTTAAATGGACTTTTAACTTCCATTGCCATTTACAGCAGTAATGAATCTCTTCAACGTCCTGGATTTTACTACTCTTTAATACTGTTATTAAGCGCTGGGGTAACTGGAGCTTTTTTAGCACAGGACTTGCTGCTATTTTTTCTGTTTTACGAGCTAGAACTGATTCCTCTATATCTGCTAATTGCGATTTGGGGTGGTGCCAGACGTGGTTATGCCGCTACGAAATTTTTGATTTACACAGCCGTTTCGGGAATTTTGATTTTAGCAAGCTTTCTCGGTATCGTTTGGCTGAGTGGATCTTCTAGCTTCAGTTTAGGAACATTGCATACAACTTCTTTACCTTTAGCCACACAGCTTTTACTGCTGGGGGGGATTTTGGTAGGTTTTGGTATCAAGATTCCCTTAGTTCCCTTTCATACTTGGCTACCAGATGCTCACGTCGAGGCCTCTACGCCCATTTCAGTCCTATTGGCAGGGGTGTTGTTGAAATTGGGAACTTACGGGTTACTGCGGTTTGGTATGAACCTGTTACCAGAAGCTTGGGCTTATGTAGCTCCTTGGTTAGCAACTTGGGCTGTAGTTAGCGTGTTGTATGGTGCATCCTGCGCGATCGCTCAAACTGACATGAAAAAAATGGTAGCATACAGTTCAATTGGGCACATGGGGTACGTATTGTTAGCCGCTGCTGCCGCCACACCTCTGAGCGTGCTAGGTGCAGTCATGCAGATGATTAGTCATGGTTTGATTTCTGCATTACTATTTTTGCTAGTGGGAGTTGTATATGAAAAAGCTGGTAGCCGGAATCTAGAAGTACTACGGGGACTACTGAACCCAGAGCGGGGTATGCCCATCATTGGCAGCTTGATTGTAGTGGGAGTGATGGCAAGTGCAGGTATACCGGGAATGGTGGGATTTATTTCCGAATTCATCGTCTTTCGTGGCAGCTTCCCAGTTTTTCCAATCCAAACTTTACTGTGCATGATTGGCACAAGTTTAACAGCGGTTTACTTCTTAATTCTTGTCAACCGCGCCTTTTTTGGACGCTTATCTGCACAAGTGATCAACTTACCACGCGTGTATTGGAGCGATCGCCTACCATCTATAGTGTTAGCAATAGTGATTGTGATTTTCGGCATCCAACCCACTTGGTTAGCACATTGGACTGAACCAACAATTACACAAATGGTTAGTACACAAGAGGTTAGGGGCTAGGGGCTAGGGATGAGGGAGATGTGGTACCCTGCGGGTTCTGCTTCGCAGTACGACTTCGCTCACCAACCGAGAGATGAGGGAGAAATATAACTCCCAGTCCCCAGCACTGTCCAGAATTGGTGTCAACTTAACGTAGAACCGATGTCCCGCGAGGAACTGAAGTTCCTTGCTGATAGCAAAAGTCATCTAAACATGACTGAATATCCCCCAAGATTTTGAGTCTACTTCAGTAGACTTGAGCTATTAGCCAGAGAATTTATTCTCTGGCGGGTGAGAAAGCCAACACCGAAGCTATTTCTAGCTTAAGTTGACACCAATGACTGTCCCCAATCCCCAGTCCCCAATCCCCAGTCCCCAGTCCCCAGTCCCCAGTCCCCAGTCCCCAGTCCCCAGTCCCCAATCCCCAGTCCCCAATCCCCAATTCTCAGGAGAACTAGCAATGGTAACTATTAGAAACAAGCCCACTCACAATCCCTTGGCTGAATATATTAAACGCTTGCAAACAGGAGAAGCGTTAGTTTTTGATAGTCCAGAAAATGTCCTGGAAGTAGTAGGAATTCTCAAAAGCTATGGTGTAGTTTTAGATGCTTACTCAAAAAATCTGATATACATTGCTGAACATCAGTTTTTAGTGTTTTTCCCATTTTTTAAATACTTTAACGGTGAAATTTCATGGCAAAAATTACTCCGTCATTGGTGGCATGACCGGATTAATTTTGAATATGCAGAATATTGCATGAAAGCCATGATGTGGCATGGTGGCGGCGGCTTGGATGCATATTTAGATACCAAAGAATTTCAAGACCGAGCGCAAGTTGTGATTGCCGCAAAATTTAAAAGTAATCCTTTGATTTTGGCAGTTAACCAGCTGTTTCCAGATTTCTTAAGCGAACAGTTGCGTGTCTCTTCTTACTATACTGGTTTGGGTCAATTCTGGCGAGTCATGGCTGATATTTTTTTGAGTCTATCAGACCGCTACGACCAAGGTGAAATTAAATCGATTCCTCAAGTAGTAGATCATATTAAAGCCGGGTTAGTAGCAGATGCAACAAAGCCAATTACCTATGCTGTAAAAATTAAAGATCAAGTTTATGATATTATCCCCAAATTAATTGGTTTAACCTTTTTAGCAGACACAGCAATCCCCTATGTAGAAGCGGTATTCTTTAGAGGAACTCCCTTCCACGGAACTGTTTCATACAACGCCCAAGCTTATCAAATTCCTCCAGATCAAGCTCGATTTCAATATGGAGCATTATATGCCGATCCTTTGCCAATTGGTGGTGCAGGCATTCCTCCTACTTTGCTGATGCAGGATATGCGTCATTATCTACCAGATTATTTGCATGAAATTTATCGTCGTAGTCTCCGGGGTGAGGATGACTTGCGAGTGCAAATTTGCATGAGTTTCCAAAAATCAATGTTTTGCGTGACGACAGCCACAATTTTAGGCTTAATGCCCTATCCTCTAGATACCCAAAATCCATCTGAGGAAGAAACTAATCAAGTTTTCTTAAAAAAATGGATGGAAAGGTTACAAACTTCGCGGTTGCTGGATGTGAATCAATAACCAAAAACGGCGTGTCGGGTGTCGGGTGTCGGGAAAGAGGTTGTGTTGTTATGAATCAAATAAATACTTTCTTCCCCTACTCCCCACTCGCACCCCCTGTGTTTTTTAAAAGATGGCTATACAAAGTTTACACTTTCTTCATCTGCATTTTCTTGTTTTCAAAACTTTATATACTTACTTTTTTTGATGCCCACTTGCATGTCTTTCGTATATATCAAGCAGAAAGTGGGAGATAGAAAGACAAAATAGACTTTTGTTATTAATGTAACTGGGATCGCTTATAAAGAACTGTATTTTAACTAGAAAATTTGGTGCAACATGGTTGAAAAATAATATATAGCCTGAATTTTATACCTGCAATACTATACAATCTACAGAAAATGAAATTTATTTAACTTGACTTTAAAGTTACTTGCCAATTTGCTATCTGTATAGTAGTATTCCTATAGATAAAAATCAGGTACAAACACGTAAGATAGTGGCTAAAAAAACTATAGGAAATAAACTGTCAAATTGCACAGTTGAAGAGGTAAAGCCTTATGGTAAAAGATTGGTTTGTTTTTTAGAAGAAAGCAACGAATAAAAACTTCTCAGATTATATCCCAATAAACTGTTTCCATCAAAGACTACGAGTACAACTAAATATCAAATCTTTCAAAAGCTACTACTGTACATAAAACGAGTTTCAGTTTAGCAAAAGTTTTTTCCAATTTCCACAAAGAAAATTCTTGGCAAGTTTTCTATATAAGTAATAGGTTTAAATGCAAGACTATTATTGTCATAGCACATATGCAGTTCAATAATCAACAATAGTTTTCTTGTAAAGACAATTATTTTATTCCTGATTAAAAACTTGAGTGTCGCTCATCTCTATCTAATCAAAATTGCTCAAACATAATGAGGTGAACAACGAGTGAATAGTCTCAAAATAATCAGGCTCAGCACCCAAGATATATTCGTTGGAGAAAATGTTGGTTTTTAGAGTGTTAAAACTACTATCTTGAGAAGTATTTTCTATGAAAGCCGCTGATATTGATGAGAGTGAAAAATGATCAATAGATTGAGGGCACCGCCCAGCCGGCAAGCAAGAACGGTGCCCAGTTCCCCAGGAAATTACTAGGGTTATAAAGATTATAACCATTGACAAATTTAATTGGTGTTGTTGAAACTAGGCAAAAAATCATCTCAAACTAATTGAATAAAATAGCACTGTCCAGCCGGCAAGCAAGAGCAGTGCTATCCCCAGGAAACTAAGGAGATAATTATGGTATCGTCAACAGGGCATTTCTTGGTGCCTTTGACACCTGTACAAAGTCGCTCCGTCACAGTTGTAATTCCTGCTCTGAACGAGGAGGGGAATCTGGAGCCTCTACTACTTTCGGTAGAGAAAGCTTTTCAAGAGCTTGGGTTCACCTTACCAGTCTTGCTAATTGATGATGGCAGCACAGATGGTAGTCAAGAAGTTTTGGAAAAATTGCTCAAGCAGTACCAATTTTTGCAGGTAATTCGCCACTCTCAAAGACGAGGAGTTACCGAGGTTTGGAAAACTGCGATCGCAAATGTCAAAACAGATTGGATTTGTTGGAGTCAAGCAGATTTAGAATCTGATCCAGCAAGTGATATACCACTATTGTTGAATGCTTGTGAACCAGGTATAGATTGCGTAGCAGGTTGGCGGCAGAAACGAGGCGACGGCAAAATTATGGCGTCTAAATTTGCTAATACTGCCTGTCGCTTAGCCTTTGGACTCAATATCCATGACATGAACTGGATTAAGTTGGTACGTCGGGATTTACTGCTTGAGGTGCAAATTGAAGTCACTACTCACCGCTACCTCCTGGCGATTTTAGCCGCCAAAGGGCATCGGATTATCGAGGTGCCTACACCATGGCATCCGCGCTTTTCCGGCACAAGCAAGTTTGGCCGTAAACGCTTAATTTCCTCCGCAATAGACTTCTCGAAAGCCTGGTGGTGGTTCTATTTTCAGCACCGTCCTATCCTACCGTTGCGTTATGTTTTTGCAATTTCAGAAGCCACCAAAGTCGGATTTAGAGCTGGTCGAGAAGCCTTTTATATGCAAATAGATACCGAAACACGTTAGTACCGCTTGGGAATTTAAAAATCTCATCAGCTGTGACGCATTGAAAGTGAAGGTTGTCCTTTGTCCTTTGTAAAGACTTTGGACAAATGACAAAGGACAAATTTGATTAAGGTAGTACAGACGTTATGGTTCTTGAGGGTAAACACTTCCTCGTTATTAGTTCGGTTTATCCAGAAACAACCGATGCTAATCATGGTGCCTTTATTCGAGAGGTGATTGTGCGATCGCAACAACCTGGGGTCAAGTTTACAGTCTTTGCCCCAGCCTATGAAGGTAGTAAATCTCACGAACTGGATGGAGTTCAAGTTTATCGGTTTCGTTACTTCCTCAAGCGTTTTGAAAATCTGGTTCGAGACGGAGCGCCCACAAAGCTCAAACGTCAGCCTATTTACTTGTTTGTTGCTGCCTTATACATTCTCTTAGGAACATGTCAGTTATTTTGGGTCTGTTGTAAAGAAAAGCCAGACTTGCTGCATGTTAATTGGCCCTTTCCCCACGGACTGATGGCTTTGCCTGCGAGCAAATTATTGGGTATTCCCATGGTTTTCAGTTTTCATGGTGCGGAATTGCTACTAGCAAACAGGTTTGGTTTTGTGGCGCATATCTTACGTTGGATGACACCAATGAGTGCAGTCGTCACAGCTAATTCTTCTTTTACCAAAGGATTAATCTGCAAACTCTACGACGGGCCAGTAGATATCATTCCGTATGGCATGACAATCGAGGCCAAACCCTCAAAACAACGCCCTCCAGGAGCAGACCCTAGAATACTATTTGTAGGCAGATTAGATGAACGTAAGGGATTACGGTATTTGCTTGCAGCACTACCCACCGTTTTAACCCATCAGCCTGTCCAGTTGAGAATTGTCGGCAAAGGAATTTTAGAGTCAGAAATTAAAGCCCAATGCACAGCACTAGGTTTAGATCATGTAGTGGAGTTTTTGGGCTTTGTCACCAAAGAACAACTAGCAGACGAGTATGCAAGCTGCGACATCTTCGTGTTGCCTGCGATTATAGACAGCAAAGGTGATACAGAAGGCTTGGGTATCGTGATGATCGAAGCATTAGCCCATGAAAAGCCAGTGATTGCCAGTGCCGTAGGGGGAATTGTCGATGTAATTCACTCTAGCGAAACTGGATTACTCGTGCCCCAAAAAGATCCGTCCATGCTTGCCGAGGCAATAGTCACTTTGTTATCACATCCTGAACAAGCCCATGAAATGGGACGCCGGGGTTTTCAAGACGTGCAAAGTCGTTTTAGCTGGTCTCGGATTACTCCCCTATGGCAGCAAACTTTTAGTGAAGCGTTAGGAATCAACGAAAATTTGAACACCAAAGATCAGTTAAAAACCAACACAATGGTATGAAAATATTTTGTTACCACTCACCGCTTCTTATTTTGCAATTTATCTTATCAAGCAAGTTTTATCTCATCATCGGCTATTAGTTTACTATAGGCGATTAAACCATTGAAAGTTAACACTTATGGCTCATGTAATTAATCCGATTGTATATGAAAAAGCGAAAGATTGGGCATCTATATATCACGCTGCTAAGCCCTTTCCTCATGTAGTAATTGACAACTTTTTAGATGAATCTTTAGCAGAAAATTTGTTAAAATGTTTCCCAGAAATTTCTCAAATGAGTCGCTCTCATCATTATTTATTTACTAATAAATATGATTTAGGAATTAGGCAGCATATCTCTACATATTTTAATGAACTTTATCAGGAATTAATATCTCATCAGTTAAGATTCTTTCTCAAAGAACTTGTAGGCGAAAATTTATTTGTTGATCCTGAATTATGCGGAGATATCCATCTCGGTCTCAACGGTAGCTTTTTAGATATGCATACTGACTTCAATCTACATCCATCAAAGGATAACTGGCTACATTGCTTAAATATAATTATCTACTTAAGTAAAGACTGGAAAGAAGAGTTTGGAGGACAACTGTTATTGAAATCAAATTTGGAAGGATTCGCCACTCAAATTTTTCCTAAATTCAATCGCTCTGTGATCATGCAATCAAACGATACTACCTATCATGGTTATAGTCAATTAAAGCTACCCGAGACCTTAACTCGCCAATCAATCATCTTTCCAATTTACAAAGAAGAATCGCTTGATAAAATCCCACCAAGGCATCTGACAATGTTTACCCCTGATCAAGGCTCAGAGCTAAAATTGCAGCTAGCCAAAATCTACAATTTCATCACAATATTAAAAGCTCGGATCAAACGGCAGATCAGTAAAAAGAGTTGAACTTTTTCATGTTAATGCTACTTTTTTCAGGAAAAAGATGCAGAATAAACGTTTTTTATCTTATGGAGTTTTGACCACTCTCGTATTAGCTCCTTTAGGCTTGATGGGGATTCTCTCTATCAATATTCTTTTACCTGCGCTGAGAAATCCGGAGTCAAGAATCTACTCTTCCAGTATTGGTTATCCATCTATGCAACGTTTGCTAAGTAAACCTATACAGGTACAAACTGTTTCAGTAGCAGTCACAAATTTAGAAAATAGTGTCGCAGCCCCAGGTGAATCGGTTCCTCTAGAACAAATAGATATTCGCTCTCAGGTATCGGCTAAAGTAGAGAAAGTATTCGTTGCAGAAGGGCAGTTAGTACGTCGCGGTCAACCTCTAATTCAATTACAACAAAGTCAGTTTGAAGATAGTGTCAATGAAGCTCGTAACAACCTTGCTACTGCGGAAAAGACGCTGCAAACCTTACAAACCACCGTACCGGAAAACTTACTCAACTTACAAGCAAATTATAAGTCTGCTCAAGATAGATTGAATGGTGCCAACACGAGGCTAAAAGTAATTGATGATTTAGCAGAGGATGAATATAAAAATAGTATCGCGGCTGCTGAAGTGAGGTTAAAAACAGCTGAAGAAAAACTGAAACAAATAAGAATATTAGCCGAACAAGGAGCGATTTCTAAGTTTCAGTTGTATGATATGGAAGATATTTATGCAACTCGGAAACGAGAATTAATAACTGCCAAACAAGGAATTGTGGGGATAGAAAACCAACGCTTTAGTAATCAAGATTTCACGATTACTCGTCAAAATGAACTGATATCTGCAAAACAAGCCCTAGAACTGGCTCAGGAAAATCTCAATAAAGAATTAGCCAATGCTCGCCTAGCCGTAGATAACAGAAGAATACAACTACAAGAGTCTTTGAGAGATTTAAATAGAACGGTCATTTATGCTACCACCGATGCTTTAGTGAGTCGAGTCGATATCCATCCTGGTGAGTTAGCAGATGCACGCTACGATGACTCTTTGATGACTCTGACTCAAAATCCTGTATTTAAAGCTTATATTGACCAAGCACGCCTGAATTTTGTGAAAATTGGTGACAAGGCTGTGGTTCGTTTAGTAGCATACCCAGGACAAATCTTTGAAGGCAAGGTAATGCGGCTCAACCCAACAGTTGAAACCGAAGCAGCTAAAATCACTAAAGTTGGAGTTGATAGACAGTACACCTATTCTGTTTGGGTGAGCATTAACGATTTACAAATGCCTCCAGGATTGCAAGGCTATGTTAACTTTCAACAGGCTAAAACAAGCTTAGTTATACCAGAAAGTTCAGTGACTCATTTATCTGCTGGTGAAGCCATGGTGATGGTTGCCGAAGCAGGCAAGGCCGTTGTCAAGAAAGTGAAAGTAGGTAGGGTATTTGATAACCAGCGCGAGGTGCTAGGAGGCTTACAGCCTGGAGAACAGGTGGTACTGTCTCCGAGAGCATTAAACCCAGGCGATCGCCTAGAAACTAATACATCGGTAGCACAGCAATCGGACGGCAAAAAAGAGATACAAGTCCGTTAATGACATTTGCTTACTTCACAAAGGAAACAAGTATTCAGATGAAAGAGCTTATCCTAAAATTCAAAACATCTCCAGTAGGCTTCGTGAAAACAGTTTTATACAAACTCATCATGGGGCCAGTCATCTATGGTCAGGGTGATGATTATGATGCTGGTCGATACTGGCGCGATCGCCTGTCTAAATATGGCAAATCTATCAGAGGAGTTGGAGATGAAAGCCTCTCGGAAAATGACAATCACAAGGCTTATGCCGAAGCCGCAAAAATTTTTATTGATTATTTATTAAAGCAAAACGTTGATTTCAACACTGCTAGGGTGCTTGAAATTGGTTGTGGTACTGGTTTTTACACCCAAATCCTATTTGACTTAGGTGTCAAAAACTATTTAGGAGTAGATATTACTGATGTATTATTTCCTCAACTCCAGCAAAAATTTACCGATTTTAAATTTATCAAAAAAGATATTACCACGGATAATATCTCCGGTGAATTTGATTTAGTAGTAATGATTGATGTGATCCAACATATCGTTAAAGAATCAAAATTTCAATCAGCCATGAATCAAGTCAAATCCCATTTGTCCAATAACGGAGTTTTTCTTATAGCTCCCTTATTAAAAATAAAAAAACGCGTGATGTTTTATCTAAGCGATTGGACTATTGATAACCTTAAATATTGCTTTCAAAATGATCAAGTTAGTGAACCAGTATTATTTAGAACTGGTTATCTAATTGCTGTTAGAAAATAATTAAACAATTCAAAATTGAAGACTATTTCCGAAAGGAGTATTAGACCTTTTCCTTCCAGATAATTAATTTACCTCAAGAAATATACTAAGACTGGAACTATCGCTAGACAAAAGCTGATAAGTCGAAAGCTTTTAATAACTATGGACAAATTATACTCTTGGTTTAGCTGGTTTAATCGAGAAAGAATCATCCTTTTGATAGGATTACTAGTTTTATTGCTAGGAGTAATTTTTCCTTGGTATCGTTTACCCCAAGAAACGCTAGAAACTTTCAATGCAAATCTATTTTGGGCAAATACTGTCCGAATTCCAATAGTTTTATTTACTATTGTTGGGTTTATTTTCGCGTTTTTGTTTAGAGTTTATAGTACTTATCGCTTACTTTTGTGGAGTGCATTAATACCAATAATACTATTTCCATTTTTCATCGTTACTTGGTCTCCTACTGTCGCTTTTATTGCATCATTTACCTACAATCAAGCAAAAGCAGTATCACTGCATGTCGATCAAAATTTTCCTCAAGTGCAGGCCAACTGGAAACAGAATATCACCTTCTATCAACCAGAAGCCCCCACTTCTATTTTTGAAATGACAATCGAAAATAGCCGTTTTTTTCAAATGCCATCATGGGAGAAAATTATTATTGATGGTTTTGGTTACAAAAACAGCTTTTTTACCTTTATTGGCAAAGGTTGGAGCTTCAGTCTGATTGGGATAATTATTAGTTTATTCGGGCTTTATTTAGGGCTGGATAAACAAAGCTTTAATGCTTTTTATCAAGATTTAAAAGTACTTATACCTGGTGTAGCATTCTTATTTACTATCATCTTAATTTCATTGATTGGAGTAAATATTGCCAACTATCAACTCGATACTCAGTTTGCTAAAGGTAATTATCCTCAAGTTGTAAATGATAGCAAAACTCTCGCATCTTTATACCCTCCTTTGCAGGGGGACGAAGCATTTTTAGAGCGATTAGCAAAAGCAGAGTTTTATACGAATACACCAGAACCAGCTTTAATTAACTTTGTTCAGGGACTAGAGGCTTATAATTTAGGAGAATTTCAAAAAGCAGAAAACGACTTTCAACAATCTTTGAATATTCAACCTAGTAGTTTTTTAACTAGAGGATATCTAGTTTCCACAATTTTGCATCAAGGAATTAACTATCTCAACGAACCTCATGCCAGAAAACCAGGGGCGGCAATAGATTTTTTTGAGAAGGCGTTACAAGTATTTCCTGGTAATATTGAAGCTCTTTATGATTTAATGCTGGCTAGAGTGATCAATGGAGAATTTTACAAGTCAGCTGATGTTGCTAAACAAATCATAGCCGGACAGCAATACTTTCAAGAGCCAAGAATTGGTTTATTAGGACAAGCATATGTGCATTTGACTTGGGATAGTTATCATAACGGTGATATTACCGAATCTTGGAAACGTTATCGTCAATCTGTTGATACCAAAGCCTGGAAAGAATCTAGTGATGATGAATAATCAATTATCTCTTCATGATCAACAATAGTCAAACTATTTTTCAATTAATCACAATCAAGATAATTTGGAGTTAAAAAATGAACATTCAACATTATTCTTTCAAAGACAATCTGCGCTTACAAATCAGTATATTTAGCGAAAAGTACTTAAAGTTTCCCCGCAAAACTATTGGTTACACATTGTCTTTTATAGTATGCAAAGTTGCAGATGTATTGTTGAGAGGATCTGAGCAGATTAATAAATCTGTAGGAGGTGTCAACTATCAACTTGATACACGAGACCTAGTTGGCTTTAGATTATTTTATTTTGGATGTAATGAAAATCATATATTTAAGTATTTGCAAAATCAAATTGGTGAACAAAAAACTATTTTATGGGATATAGGAGCTAATATTGGCTCTGTCTCTTTTCCATTAATCAATGCCTGTCCTAATTTGAAAGTTCATGCCTTTGAACCGTCTCCACCTGTATTTGCTAGGCTAAAGAGAAATGTCAGCTTGAACTCTTTTAGTAATCTGCATATTCATCAGTTAGCACTGGGAGAAACATGTGGCTCAATTGAATTTTTTGTAAGTTCAAAAGTTAGCAATAGTGGTGTAGGGTCATTTGCAAGCACACTCAATAGCTCCAGTAAACCAGTACAAGTAGATTGTTTGACAGGCGACTTTGTGATTGAGAACAAAGTAGCTCCTCAACCTGCATTTATCAAAATAGATGTTGAGGGTTTTGAGTATGAAGTTCTCTTAGGAATGAGTTCTCTTTTGAAAATGGCTGATAATCTGCAAATTATTTTTGAGCATGAACCATATAGGCTAAAAGAACGTGGAATACAACCAGATCAAATAACTACATTTCTAGGAAACTTAGGTTTTGAAATCTATAGGATATCTCATGCTAAATCTTTCTATAAAATTTCTCAGCATTCCTTAGAGGCTTTTAATTCTTCCATGTTGAAGGATAAGTGTGATTTTGTCGCTGTACGTAAATCTTCTCAATGATAGAAAATTTATCTACGTATTAGTATCTGAAGCTTTCTGGATTTTCATTACTCATGAAGCGCTTAAATTTTTGGCTTTCATTGGGACTCACTTTAAGTTTAGGGCTATTATTAGGGTTGTTGGGATTTTCTATTTGGGAGAATATTCCGACTCCCGTAGAACGCGTGAGCTGGTCACAACAAGCCCAATGGATTGCTCCTCAAACACCAACTTATCGCTTCTATGCTCGTCAAACATTTAATTTACCTAATATTGTCGAAGCTGGTTGGCTGCGGCTAAGTGCTGATAATGATTTCACTCTTTATGTTAATGGGCAACGGGTAACAGGAGAAAATAGTGTACTCAACAATTCTCTTGGTTTACATGGGTCACTAAGAGTACAGTTTCAAGATTTCAATGATAGTAATCGCTACCGCGCTAAAACTTCAGTTAATTACTTACTTGCTAGTTCCCAAGATTGGAAGTTAACAAATTACGTAGATATAGCTTCATATCTACGCCCTGGTAAAAATGTCGTAGCACTAGAAATCCAAAAAGGACAACAAAATCCGCGTGTAGTAGTTGAGGGTGCTGTCTATCCTATAGCTAATGCTACTCCTATTAATCTCACAACTGGAGCAAGTGATTGGTTGGTTTCAAACTTATCAGAAACTCACCAATCACTGCGATGGTTTGATCTGGATTTTCCAGATATCAATTGGTCACAAGCCCAGGTGCTAAATACAGTTCAAGAAACTACTTACAGTAGGTTAAGTAAAAATTTATTTGAACATTTTCTACAAGGAAATTGGATTACAGGAGTTCCGAGTTCTCAAGGAGGAGCATGGCTAAGAAGTATATGGAAAATACCAGAAGATGTAATTTCTCATGCCTACATTCGATTTTCTGGAATCGGAGCATATTCTCTGTTGTTGAACGGAAATTTAGTTAATAATTATAAAACGGAAAATGGCAGACTATTGCATCTTGTAGAAGTTACAAAACTTCTCAAGCCTGGAAATAACATTCTAGCTGTCAGTTTGACTGGTTCTTTGAGAGAAGCACAGGCAGGTACTAACTCTATTGATTTTAATAGTTCGTTAGGTTTTTTCTTAGATGGATGGGCAGAAACAGCAAAAGGTGAGATTATAGGAGCGATCGCCACTGATGATACTTGGACTAGTTTAAATCAACCTGTATCTGGTTGGGTAGAAGGTTTAGGCGATAGTCAGCCTGTGACTTTTTTAGGTATACCCAACGCCCAACAATTTCGACGCAGATTTGAAGATGATGCTTATCAGCTAAATTATCCAAATTACTTATGGCGTCAAAGTCTTTGGCAATTAGGTGGGATTGTCTTTGCTGTAGTTTATACCTTACTTCTAGGCTTTTGGTTGCGACGTGGAGCTAGTTGGTGGGACAGGCTTGATATAGGAGCAGCAATACTTGCACCTGCAACTTTATTTTTAATCATTATTGGTTTAATCAAACATCGTTATGCAGAAGCTGAATTAGGATTACTATTTGCTCAACCACAAAGCAATCATTTAATATTAGTTGGCTTTGTGTTAATAGTTTTACTGACTCTGCTGTTAAGTCAAATCAACAGCTTTTTAGGGAAAATACCGCGTTGGGGTTTGTGGTTTTTCTGTGGAATAATCACCTTTATTGGTTTAGGTTTAGCAGCAAGTGGTAACGTTTTCTTAATTTTATTTACAGCTAGTGCAATTACGGCTTTAACTCTGTTTTGGAGGCCCGGATATTGGCAAACTCGAAATATTTACTTAGTGTTGCAGCCAAGATGGCAATCATGGGGGCAATGGTTTTTATTGTTGTTAATTGTCTGTATTGGTTTAGGGTTAAGAGTTTATGACTTGGGTGTTATGGACTTGGATGCTGATGAAAATACTTCCTTTGATGCTAGTAGAGGCATTCTTCGCACAGGTGCGCCCATTACTTCTGCTGGTATTTGGTATACTCGTGGCCCTTTTTATCAATACCTACTAGCTCTGTGGCTAAGAATAGTGGGAGATTCTGTAATTAATGGACGCTTGCTGTCTGTGATTTGGGGTACAGCCACCTTAATTTTAATTTATATCTTCGCACATCAAATCACTGGCAGAGTTTGGATTGCCTTGCTAATCACAGCAATTTTGGCGATTAATCCTTGGGAACTTTGGTATTCACGTAATATTCGATTTTACCAGCTTCTGCAATTCCTAACTATTTTATCTTTCTGGTCATTCTTTAGAGGGTTTATTGATAAATTAGGAAAGCATTATCAATATATATTTTTTATTGCTTTAACTTTAACTCTTTTAACTCAAGAAATTAGCTTAACGCTGCTTCCAGTTTTTATTTTTGGTTTCCTTTGCTTCTATCGTCCTTTTCGGATATCGCATGATTGGCAGATTATTTTGGGTAGTTGTCTCACCTTAGTAATCTTTGTTTATTGCCTGGGATTTTCTTCTATCAGGCTTTTGACTCCTTTAGCTGCCATATCAGATAGTACAGCAGCCTATTTGAGACTTCATTTTTCTGATCTGACAAACTTAGCAGCGATTTTTTTTATTAATTCTGATAGAATGCACACAATACACAGCTTACTATTTTTGTTGGGTTTTGTTTACTTCCTGAAAGTAAAAAATGGTAAGATGTTATTCTTATGTAGCATTATTATTATTAATGTAATTTTTATAACAATTCTGTGTTATGGGATAGCTGAACGTTATCTCTATGGTGTATACCCTTTATTTATTTTGCTAGCTGTTTATAGTGCAATTTGCCTAGCAGAAAGTTTAGGAAATAGATTAGAACAGCTATTAACAGGTTTACTACCTCTACGAGCGATCGCTTTAAGTTTGATGCTCCTACTAGTGGTAACTAATATAGAACCATCTAGGACATTAGCTGGCTTTCAAGAGTCGATTAATAGACGTAATGCACAACTATTTGAATATATTCGTGCCTATAAACAGCCCGGAGATGTAACTATTTCTCCTTTACCACCTTTAGCGGTAGTGAATTTAGGCAAACTAGATTATTTCTTAATGGGTACTGGATATTTTGATGCAGCTTACTGGCGTGATGGTAGATTAATTGATCGTTGGTCTGGAGCAGTAGTGGTTAGTAGTATAGACAAATTAAATCAAGTTTTACAGCAGCATAAACGTGTATGGATTCATATAGAAGACACCAGAAAAGGTAGATTTAAAGATGAACTTTGGCAATATGTTGAAAGTTTAGGGCAACCAGTTATAGATAGTTTTGGTACTCGTTTGCGATTGTGGCAACCAGAAGATGGATTGCCAAAGCGTATAGCAAATGAAGGTGAAGATTTAGGGACTTACTAACACTCAAATATGTGAGGCAAATAGAGTGAGAATCAAACCCATAGTCGTTTTCAAGACTGTTATTAGTATAGGGCTACTGGTTCTAATATTTTCTCGTATAGATATTGCACAAACTTGGAATCAGTTAAAACTACTTTCCTTGCCTTTTGTTGCTTTTTCCCTAATTTATTACGCTGGCTTACAATACTTAAGTTGTTTGCGTTGGCAGACAATTATTGTGTCTACCAAGAATTCAGTGTCAATTATTAAATTATTAAAAAGCTATTTTGCTGGGATGTTTCTTAACTTATTTTTACCTGGGTCGTTAGGTGGAGATGTATATCGAGTTTATCATGTAGCTAAAGAAATTCAAGATTCAGAAGTCGCTCTTGTTTCTGTATTTTTAGAGAGATTTACAGGTTTAGCTGCTTTATCTGCTCTGGCTGTGTTGGGTTTAGCTCCTGCTATTAGAGTTGTGGGGCGTTGGGACATTCTTGTACTATTTTTTGGTTGTGTAGGGGCTTTGGTGGGGGGAGTACTATTAATTGTTAGTCCCAAACTCTTAATTTTGGCAGAACCTTTGTTACATAAATTTCGTTTGAATAACTTAGCATCTCGCTTAGCAAAAATCCAAATTTTACTGAGAGAATTTGCCCAAAACCGTCAAGCTTTAGCTTTATCAATGGGACTTTCTTTTCTACTGCAATTAGGTATTGTTTACTATCACTATTTAATTGCACAAGAGCTAAAAATATCTATTTCTTATTTAGAACTTTTAGTTTTTATCCCAATTATTGTAGTCATCACTTTGTTACCAATATCTTTAGGGGGAATTGGTTTAAAAGAGGGATTATGGGTTTATTTGTTTAGTCGAATTGGATTGCCATCAGAGCAAGCTTTATTGTTGTCTGTAATTATTACTATATTGAGTTGGCTATTGTGTTTAGTAGGAGGTTTGATTCTTCTACTAGATTCAGCAGGATGGCAGTTTATTAAAAATAAGAATACTAATTTATAGTTATCTATTGAACTAAAAATTACCTTGAATATTCATAACTATAAGGGTAAATAGTTATCTATTGAACTAAAAATTACCTTGAATATTCATAACTATAAGGATAAGTAGTGTCTACCTTGGCAAATTTTAGTCAATTAATTTATGTTTATGTAAAAATACGGTTTTTTAAAGCAGTCGTTAGTAATAAATAGTACATTAAATATTTTGTTTTCAAGGTTGATACAAGTAGTATATATGGATATTAGACTCATAATACCTATCATACAAGGATTTTTGCTAATCTAGTATGACATAATCGTGCCAGTATTATTACTAAATATTAGTGTTTTTTTTACATATCCAATATACTATGCTATCTTGTGATAGTTAATTTTTGATCTTTTTATATTGGTTTGGTAAAAGTGCTGAAACCTGTTTTAGCTCGGTAGTATCAATACTCCCGTACACGTCTTGCTGCTCAAAATAACCAGCAATATTTGTTTGAGTAAACAGGTTACACTTATCCATACATGTAGATGCTTCGAGATCACTGAACTTCAGTAAAAATTCAATTTAGTAACCAGTCAACCATACTATCCAGGGATGTGATGCAACATGAAAAAACAACAGTTATTGAATTTAATGTATTTGCCATTATTTATTAGTGGCGCATTTTCCGCCTACTGGGTTAATGGAGTTGATATCAAGCAGGTTCTAGCAGCTCAAAAAAATGTTCATCTAGAAACTTCAAAAGTTCAATTATTAGCTCAAGTCTCTTCATCAAAAGACTATGAGTATGAATCTAGCGGTTTAATTGCTAGTGTTCTATACCGAAGTTTGCATTATTTCTACCAATTTATGTCGCCTAGCGGTGCTTATAAAGCAAACGTTCGCTGGGAAAGTAATGAAACCCCAAATTGGTACATCGAAGAACAACGATATGGGGAAGATTTAATTATTGGTGGAATAGTCAAAAATAACTCAGAAGCGATTAAAACAGGATTCAAATTATTTGAGTGGGGATTTGCACGCCAATCTTCTGATGGTAGTTTCTCTATGACTAACGATCGCTTCCATAGTACTTCTTTATTTGTACAAGCTGTTGCTCATACATTACTATTCGTACAACAGTCACCATACTCCAAACAGTATGCTAAGGAAGTCGCCAAATATAAACCTTTAGTGCATCGTGCCGCTCGCTGGATGATTTCAGCGGATGTGTGGAGAAAAGGAAATATATACAACAAACCTTTTACCCATCGTCGCTATTTGGTTGCTGCTGCTTTAGGACTCACCGGTAAATTAACCAACGATCAACAATTGATTAGTTACGCTCGCAAATCGATTGAGGATGGTTTATCATCACAGACCGCAGACGGTGTTAACCCAGAACGAGGTGGTTTTGATACTAGTTATCAAGTTGTCGGTGTAGTATATGCCCAAAGATGGGTAACATATTTTCCCAACGACAGTTTGACACCCAAAGTTGTAGCAATGATCAACAAGGCTCTTACTTGGGAGCATTCAAGAGTTCTGCCTTCTGGAGAAATTAGCAACGAAGGAAATACTCGAACCGCAGGACAGGAGTCTGCAAGAAGTGGTAAGACTAAAGCGGTAGCTTATAATACAGTAGTTCGTGCTTTTGCTTACTGGGGATCTGCGACTGGTAACCAGAAGTGGAATGCGATCGCTCTAAAGATTGCAAAATACTACTACAAGGGTGTATAAGTCTAGAGATTTTACGTGTAAACCTTTGCCAACAATCTCTTCTAGCAACTGCACGTTAATTTCATTTTACTGATAACCTGCTGCTTGTAGCATAAACAATTTCGCATAGCGTCCTCCAGTTTGTAACAATTCTTCGTGAGTCCCCTGTTCTAACACTTCTCCACCCTCGATGACCACGATGTTATCAGCCATGCGTACTGTCGAGAAGCGGTGGGAAATCAGTAACACCATTTGATTTTGGGTAAGAGCGCGAAAATGGTTGAAAATCTCAAACTCAGCTTGGGCATCCATTGCCGATGTTGGTTCATCTAACACCAAGATATCCGCCTGAGTTCGCATAAAAGCACGAGACAAAGCAATTTTCTGCCATTGTCCTCCCGAAAGTTCCTGTCCTCCCTTAAACCAACGTCCTAACTGAGTTTGGAACCCTTGTGGTAATTGGTTAATAAAGGGTTGAGCCATGCCTTTTTGGGCCGCAGTTTGCCAGAGGTTGTTGTTTTCTATGTGTTCGACATCGCCAACACCAATATTCTCACCAACCGTAAACTGGTAGCGGACAAAGTTCTGAAAAATCACACCAATACGACGCCGTAGGACATCTACATCCCATTCCTCTAAGTTCAAACCATCTAATAAAATTCGCCCAGAGTCTGGGGTGTAGAGTCTAGTCAGGAGTTTGATTAAGGTAGTCTTGCCAGAACCGTTTTCGCCAACAATTGCTAGTTTTTCTCCAGGTTTTAAATGCAGTGAGATATTTCTCAACGCTGGCTGAGAACTTCCTGGATAGGTAAACGATACATTCTCCAAACGAATGCCATCTCGAGGCTTTAAACCTTGAGTCGCTCTACCTTTAGACTTTGGTACTTTCTCCTCCAGAAAATCGTAAAGATTAGATAGGTATAAGTTATCCTCATACATCCCACCAATCGAAGTCAGGACACCAGCAAAAGTAGACTGTCCTTGGCGAAAAACGGTAAGATACATTGTCATATCTCCCAAGGAAATTCTACCCGCTACGGTTTCTAGCACAATCCAAGCGTATGCTGTATAAAATGCACCCGTACTCACCAAACTTAAGAGATATCCCCATAGTCCCCGACGCAGAGTTAAATCTCGGTCTTCACCGTAGAGTTGATCAAATAGGTTGTGATAACGTCCTAGGAGCATGTCTCCAATTTGGTAGAGTTTGACTTCTGTCACAAAGTCTTCTCTAGCTAGCAAATTTTCTATATAGTGCTGTTGTCGAGTTTCTGGCGCACGCCAACTAAATAGGCGAAAAGCCTCTCCCGCAAACTTTGTTTCGGCAATAAATGCTGGCATCGCCGCCAAAACCAATACCAAAACTGCCCAGACTGAAAATTTAACTAGCAAAATCCCGTAGGTGGCAAGAGAAAGAGCGCTTTGCACTAACCCAAAAGTCCGATTAACCAAAGAAAGGGGACGAGTTGATGCTTCTCGTCTAGCATTGCTTAATTTGTCATAAAATTCTGAGTCTTCAAATTGCCTGAGTTCTAGTGTCAGCGCTTTTTTTAGTATTAGTACATTCACTCGCTGACCAAGTAGCACTCGCAACAAAGATTGACAAATACTCAGTCCTCGCTGACAGCCTGCTAGTAAAATTACAGCGATCGCCTCTAATCCCACGTATAATAAAGGGCGAGAAATATTGACAAAATCGCTACTTTGTGAAGTTAAGATTACCGCATCCACAATTAACTTACCAATGTAGGCGATCGCAGCTGGTAAAAGACCAGCCACTAAAGTTAAAGTAGCCAAAAGAATAGTTAATAAGCGGCTAGTAGTCCATACCAAGCTTACCGCCCGTCCACTATAGCGAAAAACCATTAACGATTGGCGGAGGTAATTTCGCTTCTTTTTAATTTTCATTACCGTTTGGGGAGTAGGAACAAGAGATTAGGGGCTAGAGAAGAGATTTTTTCAAATATGAAGTTTGCAGTGAGTAAAAGTGACAACAAATCGTTTTGTAGATATATGCGATCGCACATTTCTACAATCGTTTATGTGCAGATGATTTTTTAATTGGTATAAATATACTAGCGAAAAAATCAGTTCAAATTACCAACGCTACTAGCGTGTCAAGGCTAAAATAATGTAATAATTTTTCTGATGGCGTGGGACGTAAAGCCTGCCACGGACGGGCGAGACGCCCATCCCACAAGAGTTCTTTTTAATGCAACATTTAAAGCTAGACACACTACTACAGTGATAAAAAACTTCGGCTATCAGAATGTAATTGTTTGGGTCATCCGTGCCCCTACGCTTAAACAAGCTACACGCAGCGTCTTTGATAAGAGAAGGGTGCGTTGTGCTATGCGACAACACACCCTACATTCAAACGCAATTGCGAATAGTTTAAGAGCGAGTGTGAGCTAAGACAGGTTTACCTGTAGAAACTACTTGTTCGATAATATCAGCGGCTCGACTTGCTCCCCCTGCGCTCTGAATGGCTTTTTGTAATCTAACTGCATTCTGTTTATAAGAGTTTTCTGTCAACACCCGCTTAATTGCCTCTCGTAGCTTGGGAACACTCAAGCGAGCTAGGGGTATCATCTCCCCAGCCCCCGCCCAAGCCAGACGTGCGGCTGTTCCTGGCTGATCGTTAGTAATTGGAATGCCCACCATTGGTACAGCATTACTCAAAGACTCCAAAACAGTATTTGGGCCAGCGTGGGTAATCGTCAGAGTGGCTTTTTGAAGCAGTTCTAACTGGGGTGCATATTCTACAACTAAGGGTGAACCGGGTAATTTTGCTAAGGACTCTGGACTGGTTGAACCACCCAAAGAGATTACTAATTGCACATCTAACCCTTCACAAGCCTGAGCAATACATTGAAAAATCTCTAGCAAACGATTTTGGATCGTACCCATAGAGGCATAAATTAGTGGTTGTCCAGTCAACTGTTCGTAAGGAAAAGGCACAGGTTGCCGATTGCTGAGATTATGATACGGCCCCGTGTAATGCAAACATTGGGGTGACTCCTGCCTGGGGAAGTCAAGTTCGGCAGGTAGTTGACTCAACTGTGCTAGTTGGGAGTTTGGATCGTTGGCATGATAATGAAGGGGCAATTTCCATCTTTGGCGATACTCATTTACCAATTGCCGGATAGGCAGCCTTAGACGGTCAAATAAATAATAAGCTCCTTGATTACGTAGACGCCCCCACCAGCTTGGGTTATAGTTCCAAGACGTGAAAAAAGGAGGAACTCCTGCTTCTTGGTTAAGGAGCAACGAGCCACCACTAGAAATGAAGGGAATATCTAAGTAATCTGCAACAGTGCCTCCCCCTGGCGAAACCTGGTCTACTAGCAGTGCTTCTATACCTGCTTCTTTAAATGCTGTTGGGCCTTGTTGGAGTAACATCGCTGCCGACTGTTGTACTAGATAGATGGTGTATTTGAGAGCCGCCAGCCCACTCAGTTCTCCCAACTTTGTCAATGATTCTTTACTGACGCCAGCAGGAAACTCAGAACCACCAATTTCCTTGAATTCTAATCCTGCTGTCAGTGTTTTTGATTGAGCGTCGGGAATTCCTAATACAGTGACGCGATGACCACGTTGTTTTAGTTCGTAGCCTAAAGCGGTCATCGGGTTGAGATGACCAGTGGCTGCGGGACAGATGATACCAAAATGAGTCATAAAATCGCGAAATTACTGTAGTATATTATGCTGTGATGGTAGGCGATCGCATTTGTACTAAAAAACAAAGGATTCAGCCAATTGAATTCATTTAATTGGAATTTATTAAATAATTCGTAATTCGTAATACTTCGACTTCGCTCAGTACAAGTTCGCTTAGAGCGACACAGGAGCGTCGCTCTAAGCGAAGCTATGCCGCAGGCTTTACGCTACGCTATCGCTGACGCTCGTACCTCGCTAACGCTAACGCTATCGATGACTCGCTAACGTAATTAAGTTTTGTAATGAGGATTTAACCCCAACACAAAACTTGTCGGTTACAGAACCGGGGGACTTAAACCCACGGAATTTATTAAGCTCTCAGATCCCCGACTTCTTTAACTCGACTCGGTAAAGATTTTACTATTGTGGTCAAAAATGTGATATTGAGATATTTATGCACCCATAGCATACTCAGAAATTACAACTAGCCAAGTCGTCAGATAAGGCACTTCATCGAGGTGAAATGAGAACAGAAACAGAAACTGGTGTTAAACCTGAAGCCCTAGCTCAAAGAGCAAGTATTTACTCTCATCATTTAGACACTTTGCCAAGTATGGTAAATACTCAGCAAAGTCAACACAGTTTCGGTTTCAAATACGGCTTGCTCATCTTACCTGCGGTGTCGATTATAGCCATGAATGGGCTAAGAGCCACAGCTAGCGATCGCCATATCTTTACCCATCACTCAGATCGCACTTACTCAGAATCTCTCATAGTACAAACACCAAACCCAGTCCCTGACCCCCAACCCCCTGTAAATCGCACCCAAGTTCGTGCCATCAAAGTGATAGATAGCACAGTCTTTAGTGAAAACGACTTTAATCAAGCTGTGCAGTCGTTTGTGGGACAAAACTTAACTCCAGAAGAAATTCTCAAAGTAGCAGATGCTGTTACTCAGCTTTATTTAAATAAAGGTTATCTCAACTCTAGAGCCATTCCAGACCCGCAGCAGCCCAGCGCCGATGGTGTTTTGACGATTCGGGTGATTGAAGGGCGTCTGAGCGAGATTGATATAGAAGGGGCACGACGAGTCAATCCATCTTATATTCGTAGTCGCATTAAACTAGGTGCTGGTGTTCCCCTCAGCGCCAATAAGTTAGAAGAACAGTTGAAACTTCTACGACAAGATCCTTTATTTGAAAATGTAGAAGCCAGTCTCCGTCCTACAGGTAAGTTTGGCCAAAGTATTTTGATTGTGAGAGTGCAAGAAGCCAAGTCTTTTATCAGCAGCTTTGGTATAGATAACTACTCACCTCCCAGCATTGGCGCAGAAAGATCAGTAATTGAACTGCGTGAGCGCAATTTAACAGGCATGGGAGATGAAATTGCAGGTGTTTATTATCGCTCTTTCTCAGGTGGCTCTGATGTTTATGACTTTAGCTATCAGATTCCTGTGAATGCGATGAACGGGAAAGTACAAGTAAGAGCTGCACTCAACCGCAACCAAATTACCGAATCTCCATTTAAGGATTTGGACATTCGCGCAGATCAAGATTTATATGAAATTAATTATCGTCAACCGTTGATCAGATCGCCAAGAAAAGAATTTGCTTTATCCTTGGGATTTGCCTACCAAGATGGACAAACCTTTATCTTCGACCGACTAGCAACCCCCTTTGGCATTGGCCCCGATGAAAACGGAGTTAGCCGTACCAGCGTGATTAAATTTGGTCAAGATTATATCACCCGCGATCCTCAAGGCGCTTGGTTACTGCGATCGCAATTTAGTTTTGGTCTTGATATACTCGACGCAACCATTAATGATGATCCAATTCCTGACGGTCAATTTTTCAGTTGGCTAGGGCAAGTACAGCGCGTACAGCGACTGAGTGAAGACCACTTATTACTCATCCAAGCAGACTTGCAACTCACACCAGATAGCCTACTACCTGCCCAACAATTCGTCATTGGTGGCGCTCAATCTATACGAGGATACCGCCAAAATATCCGCTCTGGCGACAATGGATTTCGCTTTGTGGTTGAAGATAGAATGACCGTGCAACGTGACGAATCAGGCTCACCCATCATTCAACTTGCACCATTCCTCGACTTAGGCGCAGTTTGGAACCAATCTGACAACCCCAACAAGTTACCCAGACAAACATTTCTCGTAGGCGCAGGCTTAGGATTTTTGTGGAATCAAGCATTAGGCATCGATCACCTCAGCTTGAGACTCGATTATGGAATTCCATTTATCGATTTGAGCGATCGCGGCAATAACGCTCAAGATGACGGTTTCTATTTTAGCCTACGTTATCAGCCGTAGCGGGGAAAAGACACGGAGAGAGGGAGACGCGGTGACGCGGAGAAACTTTTATTTACATTCCCCGCGTCCCCGCGTCCCCGTGTCCCCACGTCCCCGTGTCCCCGCGTCCCCAGTCCCTTTGTAGAATTAGGTAAAATTAATGCTACAAAGTTCTCTAAGGATAATGTAGATGGTTGTTCAAATCCAAGAACTTGAAGCCCAGCACTGGGTTAAAACTCGTTCTTCCCTCGACCCCAGTCAATCCACTTTCCTGATGTGGGCAGGAAAAATTTATACATTCATTCCAGGTGAGAAACGGAAACTTCTGTTTAAGATATTGGGCTTAAGTGTTAGTAGGTGTATTCCTCAACCAGAAGGTAGCTGGGATTTTACCTCTAGGGAACTTACTTATTACCTGAACCCAGAGACAGATGAGGTGTTGCAGAAATGGGAAAATCCCTGGACAGGCGAAACAGTATCAGTAATTCATGTTGCAAATAATCCTGTACAAGGTACGTTTGGGGGAAAATTCCCTGCACGAGTTGAAGGTGATAGCACAACTTTTGTTTTTGATATATTTCCCACCTACCCTAACCCTTTGGCTGATGATCCCAAGTTTGCTGAGTACAGCCCATTTCCAATTTATCAAGCAGCAGAATTATTTAAACTGACTGTTCCAACAGCAGATTTACTCGATCCTACACTCCTCTCAGTTTCTCAACTCAAGTTGAGTTGGGATAGGATTGGTCAATGGCTTCCCTGGATGAAAATGGGCGATCGCCCCGGTAATCTTATCTATAGTGCAGTTGGTAGTAAAGTCAGTGGTTTAACAGAGTTACCCCAACTGCTACAAAATGAAATCAATACGCGCATTCCTTTATACAAGCAAGCCCCCAAGAAATTTTTAGATGGAGAAGATATGACTTCATGGTTGTATTTTCAAAAGCATTTTCAGGCTTACTTGGCTGGTGAAGTCTTTCCAATTTCTGAGGCCGAGGAATTGTGATTTGCGATCGCTCATCAAGGAATTTTAAGGACATTAGCGATGACAATTATCAACTTAGATGAACTCAAAACTGCTTTTGCAGACATAGAGACCATCACAGACCCACATCAAGTAGCAAAATTATCCCAAGACTATCACACCTTTAGCCCGGTATTAGTGCCGAAACTAGCAGGAAAAGTTGGCGATATTGTAGTACGTCCTACCAATGAACAAGAAGTAATCAAAGTAGCAGCTACTTGTGCCAAATATCGTCTACCTATAACCGTGCGGGGTGCAGGAACTGGGAATTATGGGCAATGCGTACCATTGCACGGAGGTGTCATTCTCGATATGACGCGACTGCAAAGGATTGTTTGGACGAAACCTGGAGTGGCGCGAGTGGAAGCCGGGGTAAAGTTAGCTGCTTTAGATAAAAAAGCCAGAGAAATTGGCTGGGAACTGCGGATGGTTCCCTCAACATACCGGACAGCGACGATCGCCGGCTTTATTGCTGGTGGCAGTGGGGGCATTGGTTCGATACAATATGGCTTGCTAGGCGATCGCGGTAATATCTTGGCACTGCGGGTGGTAACTTTGGAAGATGAACCCCGTGTCATTGAATTGCGAGGGGACGATGTGCAAAAGGTAAATCATGCTTGGGGGATTAACGGTATTATTACCGAAGTAGAAATTCCTCTAGGTGCAGCTTATCCTTGGGCAGAAGTCATCGTTACCTTTGATGATTTTATGGCAGCAGCAAAGTTTGGTCAGGCACTGGGCAATGCCGATGGCATGATTAAAAAGTTAATCGCAGTCTTTGCATCTCCAATTCCGCAATATTTTAGCGCCCTGACAGAGTATCTTCCCCAAGGAGTTCACTCTGCATTACTAATAGTTGCCGAACCCAGTTTAGAATTATTGCCAGGATTGATACAGCAGTATGGTGGCCAAATTACCTACCAAAAACCAGCACAAGAAGCAAGTAAAGGTGTGAATTTGGGAGAGTTTACCTGGAATCACACTACCTTACATGCTCGGACTATAGATCCTGCAATTACCTACTTACAAAGTATGTTTCCTAGCGATGTCAAAACGTCTCTAGAATTAATCGAACACATGTATCATTACTTTGGTGATGAAGTGATGATGCATTTAGAATTTATTCGGGTAAACGGTGCGGTGACTCCTGCGGCTTTGCAACTTGTGCGCTACACAAAAGAAGAACGCCTCAATGAAATTATTCACTATCACCAACAGCAGGGTGTAGCGATCGCTAATCCTCACACATACATTATTGAAGAAGGCGGCAGAAAAGTTATCAATCCTGAGCAGTTAAAATTTAAGGACATGGTTGACCCTTACGGTTTAATGAATCCTGGTAAAAGCAAGGCGATAAAATTCAAAACCCCTTTGGGGTAGGGAATAGGGAAAAGAAAATATTGCCGTATTAAAGAATTACTTGTGATTTAATAGCAAGAACCGTGGAAACAACCCAAAATTCAACATCCCAAAAACGCCCATGATTGAAATCGACGGTTCTTACGGAGAAGGAGGGGGGCAAGTACTCCGCACTTCCCTAAGTTTGGCTGCTATTACTGGCAAACCCATACGCCTTGTAGGTATTCGTGCTGGACGCAAAAAGCCCGGACTAGCTGCACAGCATTTAACAGCAGTTCGTGCTGCGGCGAGAATTTGCAATGCTTATCTACGCGGTGATGCTTTGGGTTCAACATTGCTAGAATTTACTCCTGGTACTGCTGTACAAGCCGGAACTTATACTTTTGATGTGAGTGATGCCCAAACTGGTGGTTCTGCTGGTGCCGTTACTCTGGTTTTACAAACTATTCTCTTGCCTCTAGCTTTAGCAACTAATGATTCTCAAGTAACACTCAGAGGCGGAACTCACGTCATCTTTAGCCCCACAGTAACGTATATTGAACATGTTTATTTACCAATACTGCGCCGCATGGGAATAGAGGCAAAAGTTAAATTGGGTGCTTGGGGTTGGTATCCCCAGGGCAGAGGAGAGGTAGAGATGCAAGTGAGTGGTAGTAGTCAACTCAGCGGCATCAACTTATTAGAACGCGGAGATTTACAGCAGGTGCGGGGACTGGCAGTGGTAACGGAACTACCCTCGCATATTCCACAACGCATGGCGAGTCGAGCTGAGAATTTTTTACGTCAAACCCGCTTGAAGGTTGCCATCCAGGCTTTGCGAGAAAAAGGCGTAGCACCTGGGGCAGGTATTTTCTTGACTGCTGAGTATCAAAATAGTTTGGCTGGGTTTGGTGGGTTGGGGCGTTTGCGGTTGTCAGCAGAAACGGTTGCAGAGATCGCCTGTCAGCAATTACTAGAATTTCATCACACTGGCGCACCCGTCGATGAACACTTAGGAGATCAGTTATTATTACCAGCTGCTTTAGCAAAGGAAGTCAGCCAATATCGAGTGGCTAAAATTAGTACGCATTTAACGACAAATGCCGTCATTATTGAACAGTTTGGACTAGCACAGATTACAGTTAATCAAGCTGAAAATTTAGTCATGATAGCGCCTTTGAAAAGATGATGGGGAGTGGGGAATAAAAATATGAGTGCGTATGAAAAAAGAGTCATTACGTGAATCTTTAATTGATATTCTGCTACCTTTAGCATTAATATTTGGTTTAGTTTTACTTTTAAGTCTCAATACTGGAGAAAATAATCAAACACAGGCATCAAAAGAACCATTAGAATCTTGGTTAAAGCTGATTGTTAGCTATTTAGCCGCAGGAGCAGAAATTGCCGCAGCATTAGTTATTGGATTAGCTGTAATTCGTGGGCTTGCTATTTATTTTCGTCAAACATTTTCTCAATCAAGACAACATTTTGATTCTACAGAAGTAGTACGTCTGCAATTAGGAAGAGTACTAGCTTTAGGATTAGAGTTTACCGTTGCTAGTGATATTTTACGAACAGCAGTTGCACCAACACGTCAAGATATTTTAAACTTAGGCGCAATTGTGTTATTGCGAACACTGTTGAATTATTTCTTAGAAAGGGAAATCAGGCAAGTAGAGCAAAGTCGTGGGACTAATAGAGAGGAATAATTCGTAATTCGTAATTCGTAATGACGCGACGCTCCTGTGTCGCTCTAAGCGAAGCTATGCCGCAGGCTTTACGCTGACGCTCGTACCTCGCTACCGCTTCGCTAACGCTAACGCTATCGCGGACTCGCTACCGCTGCGAAGCGCGTAATTAAGTTTTGTAATGGGGGTTTAACCCCAACACAAAACTTACCGATTATGGAACCGGGGGACTTAAACCCACGGAACTATTTAAAAATCTGTTTTTGATTGTAAAAAGTGAAGTGGTAGGTTTTCATTATTATTTACCAGTATTTCCTGATTTAGATCATTAATTAAAATTTGCGAACTGCTATGCTGAGATATATTTTCAGAGGTATTAGCGGGTTTTTGCTTTGTGGATAATCCCATCTGTTTTAACAGCCGTTTGATATGGCAATCGCTTATTTTGATGCCCAATTCTTTTGCTAAATGCTTGCTCAACCAGTTTGCTGTCCACCGCTGAAAACCATAGCCATATTCACGAGGACTTTTGCTCACTAGTTCTTGCAATCGCTTTAAATATTCCTCGTTCACGGCCTTGGGACGACCAATTGGTGATAAGTGCCATTGATGTGCCATACCAGTACGGGCAATGTGTAGCCAATGTCTAGCTGTCGCCGGGCAACATCCTAAGATTCGACAAATTTCTGTTTGTGATTTACCATCATCTGCAAGCAAAATAATTTGGATGCGTTGGCGATAGATTGTTGGTAAATCTTCTTGCAGACTTTTTAACAACAATTTGCGCTGAAATGGTGTTAAAAGTTGATTTATAGAACTATTTGGATGTTGAATCTCTTGTTTCACTTGCTTGTTATCCATAGTCGTAAAATTGAACTATTAAACTTTGAACGCTGAATAACAAGTTAGAATATTTTTAATTAATACTCATTTTTCTTGTTACTCATTGTTCACTATTATTTAGGCGATCGCTCATCATATTTTTCACTCACAAAATACAGAGTAAAAAAAATGTAGCTATTATGCATTCACCTTTTATGCATATTTAAATGCCAGATATATCAATGATTAGTGCATAATCATGTTTGCAAAATTGCAGAAAAATGTATTGTATTTTGGCAAATTTTGAGAAACCGCTATTTTTTGATTTGTGAAAATGTGCTGTGTCCAGACTCCCAACTTCTCAAAGAAATCGGGAGTCTAATTTTTCACAACGAATAATTGAAAATTGCTATGTTGCAAGCCACCGAGAACCGCTATGCTAGATAATTTATGGTGGTTATTAGCAACGAATCTTAAAAAAGCATGGGTGGGAAATTTATTGTATTTGAAGGGGTAGAAGGTTGCGGCAAAACTAGCCAAATACAACTTTGTTGTCAGTGGCTGGAGAGTTTAGGAATGTCTGTGGTGATGACTCGTGAACCAGGGGGAACGGAGTTAGGCTTGCAACTTCGTCGCCTGTTGCTAGAAAAGGCAGAAGACAAACCCATTGCGGAAGTGACAGAATTATTGTTATATGCAGCTGACCGTTCGCAACATGTAGAGCAAGAACTTAAACCACATTTAGCTGCTGGAAAATATATCTTATGCGATCGCTATACCGACTCTACCATTGCTTACCAAGGTTATGGTCGGGGTTTAAGCTTGAAATTAATCGAGCAACTCAACTCTATCGCGACAAGTGGTTTGCAAAGTGATTTAACTATCTGGCTGGATGTTGATGTCGAGGTAGGACTAGCACGCAAACGCTTGAATGAAGCCGGACTAGACCGCATTGAACAGGAAACAATTGCCTTTCATCGCCGCGTCCAACAAGGGTATGCAGAGTTAGCGACATCTCATCCGGCTCGAATTGTGCGGATAGATGGTAACTTGAAACAAGAGGCTGTACATCAGGTAATTCAGAAAATTTGGCGCGATCGCTTTCCATCTTGAAATTATTTTTCAAAATTTCCTATTTCTTTACTATCAGTTCAGATTAATTCTTTCCAGCGGTACAACACAAATAACTAAAATTAGTGCAACTTAAAAATAGTACAAATATTGCAAATTATGGACGCTGCCAAACGCCTGACTACTCTCAACCGCATCCGCAAACTCAGCCGCCTGATGGATACATCTATACGCATTCCTTTGACAGGTTTTCATATTGGATTAGACCCAATTCTTGGTTTAGTGCCTGGTGCTGGTGATTTAATCAGTACAGTATTCTCAGCTTACATCATATTTTTAGCTACCCGTTTTGGCATCCCGCACCAAGATTTAGCGAAAATGATTTTTAACGTTGGTTTAGAAGCAGTAGTGGGTACTGTGCCCTTAGTAGGCGATTTATTTGATGCTTTTTATAAGTCTAATATTCGCAATTTAGCCATCTTAGAACAACATTTAATGGTGGTTGAACCTGAACTTGAAGAAGTGTTTGAAGAAGTTTATCAAAATCAAGTTAACCAACCAACAAAGGGTGTAGGGGTGTAAGAGGATGTTTGAAAAGTTTTGAAGGGTAAAATTTTAGGCTAATCGCCTTACCATAATACGGATCATGGCAAGATAGACAAAAGTCTCCGATGTTTCGGGTAATAGCTCATAGTCTCTAACTAAT